>Ga0302322_100003271_pt1 | contig 13877 bp, 11 predicted proteins | sample Fen_T0_2_FD_203757 | JGI IMG/M metagenome (GOLD analysis project Ga0302322, IMG submission 203757) | Peat permafrost microbial communities from Stordalen Mire near Abisko, Sweden - Fen_T0_2 | ecosystem: Environmental > Terrestrial > Soil > Wetlands > Permafrost | place: Sweden: Abisko...
GTCGTCGATGCTGCGCGCGAGCTCGACCACGAAGAAGGGGTTGCCGCCCGTGGCCTCGCGCAGCGTCTCGGCCAGCTCGGGATCGCGCGGCGCCACGGACTGGTCGGCGAGCACCTCACCCACCTCCTCGACGGTGAAGCCTCCGAGCGGCAGCTCGTCGGCGAGGCGCTCGCGGTGGAGGTGGTCGAGGAGCGTCCGCACGTGACCCGAGGAGTCGGCGTCGGTGTCGCGCACCGTTGCCAGGATGAGCAACCGGGTGGCGGTGTCGGCGCGCAGCAGGTGCTCGGCGAGGCGGAGGGTGGAGCGGTCGGCCCACTGGAGGTCGTCGATGACCAGCACCAGCGGGGCGTCGGCGGTGATGTGGGCCACCAGCGCGGCGACGGATTCGAAGAGGAGGTAGCGGTCGACGCGGTCGGAGCCGCTCCGACGCTCCGGTCCGTCCCAGCTGTCGTCGGGGTTGGAGCGGCGGTCCCAGGCCGCCGCGGTGACGGCGGGGTCGACGTGCCCCGGCTCCGCGCCGAGGCGGGCGGCCCGGGTCGGCAGCAGCGCGGCCAGCCGCGAGGCGTGACTGCCGAGCGCCGCCACATCGGCGTCGGACAGGGCGTCGACGATGCGACCGAACGCCTCGACGAAGGGCTCGAAGGGCAGCACCGGCTCGAGCGAGCAACGACCTGCGGCGAGCACCGCGCCGTCGACGGCCATGCGGCCCGCGGCTTCCATCACCAGCCAGGACTTGCCGATGCCCGGCTCGCCGGCGGCGACGACCAGGGAGACCTCGCCGTCGGACACCGACTTCCACGTCACCGCGAGCCGGTGCAGCTCCTCGTTGCGGCCGACGAACCCGCGGCTGGTGCGTCGCCACCAGCGGGGGAGCGCGGGGAGGATGGCCGGGCGCTCGTCGGCCACGTCGAGCCCGTCGCCGCCATCGGAGTCGGGGCCGCCGAGATCGCCGGACGGCGGCGCGGTGTCGGTGGGCTCGGTGAGCACCGCCGCAGGTGCGAGACCGCTGACCTCGAGCACGGCGGTGTCGTGGCGAAGGATCGCGTCCTCGAGCGAGCGGAGGCGCGGCGACGGCTCCAGCCCGACGTCGGCGAGCAGCTCGCGCACGTCGTTGGCGCGCCGGATGGCGTCGGTCTGGCGCCCGGCGCGGTACAGGGCCACGAGGAGGTGCTCCCACAGGCGCTCGCGCAGCGGGTGCGCGGCGACCAGCTGCTCGAGCTCGGGGACCAGGCCGGTGGCGCCACAGCCGAGGTCGGCGGTGATGCGGTCCTCGAGCACGGCCAGGCGCATGGCTTCGAGGCGGTCGGCCTCGCGCTCGGCGAACGGCTCGTAGGCGAACTCCGCCAGCGCGGGGCCGCGCCACTCGGCCAGGGCGGCGTGCAGTTGCGCGCGGGCCCGGGCCGGGTCGCCGGCGGCGAGCGCCTCGCTTCCCGAGCGGGCCGCCGCCTGGAAGTGCCGGGCGTCGAAGGCGTGCTCACCGAGCTCGAGCACGTAGCCGGGTGCCCGACGCAAGAGGAGCGTGGGCGGCTCCCCGGTGAGCCGCGCGGGCTCGAGCACGCGCCGCAGCCGCGCCACGGAGCTGTGGAGGCTGGCATCGGGTCGCGCGGGGGGCCCGGTGGGCCACAGGGCGTCGATCAGCGCGTCGACCGACACGGTCTCGCCCGCGCGCAGCAGCAGCACCGTGAGCAGGGCCCGGTCCTTGCGCTTGCCGAGGGGGAGCGCCGTTCCGGCGGGGTCGATCACCTCGATCGGACCCAGGATGCCGAACTTCACCGCATGGACCCCTCCCCTTGGCCGCCACCAATGTCGCTGACCCGACCCGCCGCGGGAAGTTGCCCGAGTGTACGAGACCGCACCGGGGAACGGCGAGGAAAATGTGAGCGAACCCCGAGGGGCGAGCCCGCGTCAGCCCGCCGCGGCGACCCAGGCGTCGACGAGGTCGCCCAGGATCGGCAGGGTGACCGCCCCCGAGCCGAGCACGGTGTCGTGGAAGCCCTTGATGTCGAACCGCTCACCGAGCTGCTCCCTGGCGTGCTCACGGAGCCGGAAGATCTCCCGCTGGCCGACCTTGTAGGCCAGCGCCTGGCCCGGCAGCCCGATGTAGCGGTCGATCTCGACGGTGACCTCCTCGACCGAGACCGGGGTGTTCTCGGCCATGTAGTCGATGGCCTGCTGGCGGCTCCACCCCATGGCGTGCAGTCCGGTGTCGACCACCAGGCGGCAGGCGCGCCACGAGTCGGCCGCGAGCATGCCGATGAGGTCGAGGTCGGACAGGTAGAGGCCCATCTCGTCGGCGAGGCGCTCGGAGTAGAGGCCCCACCCCTCGACGTAGGCCGTGTTCGACAGCGAGAAGCGCTGGAACTGCGGCACGTCGGTGAGCTCGTTGGCGATGGCGATCTGGAGGTGGTGGCCGGGGATGGCCTCGTGGTAGGCGACCGACGCCGCCTCGTAGCGGTTCTTCTGCGCCGGCTCGTGGGTGTTCACGAAGTACGTACCGGGTCGTGAGCCGTCGCCCGCCGGGGGGAAGTAGTAGGCCGCGGGCGAGTCGGCGGCGAGGTACGCGGGCACCTCCTCGATGGCGCACGGCGACTGCGGGAGCTTGCCGAACCAGGCGGGCATCGCCTCGGTGGCGAGCGCCAGGCCGCGGCGGGCGTCGTCCATGATCTCCTCGGCCGTGTCGTAGCGCAGCGCCGGGTCGCTGCGGAGCCGCTCGAAGATGACGGCCAGGTCGCCGGTGCCGAAGAGGCGCCCACCCACCTCGGCGTAGTCGGCGGGGAGCCGGACGTGCACCTCGTCGAGGCCGATCTGGTGGATCTCCGCGGGCGACAGCTCGAGCGTGGTGTGGTGGCGCACCAGGCTGGCGTAGATGGCGTCGCCGCCCGGCAGCCAGCTGAGGCCGGCACGGTCGTCGGGGCGGGCGACCGGCAGCAGCTCGTCGGCCAGGCGGGCGCGGTACGCCGCGAACGCGGGGCGGATCTCGTCCTCCACCACGGTGCGCAGCTCGTCACGCCAGGCTTCCTCCCCGGCCCACGGGGAGGGCGCGTTGTAGGCGAAGTTGGCGAACACGTCGTCGGCGAGGGGGGTGCCGAGGTAGCCGTCGACGACGTTGAGCGAGCGGTCGATGCACACCCGCGCCGGCGTGCGACCCGCGGCCGCGCCCGCCACGAAGCGGTCGCAGGCGGCGTCGAGCAGCGCGGGGATCTGGCGGAAGCGGTCGACGATGCGGTGCGCGTGGTCGGGCTCGCCGACGCTGAGCACGCCGTTGGTCTGGAGGAGGTCGACGTGGACGCCCGCCATCTGGTCGGAGCGCAGCTCGACGAGGCCCTGGTCGATGGCGTCGATCGCGTCGGTCGTCTCGCCGAGGAGCAGGCCCCGGATGACCCGGTCGGCGGGCGACAGGCCGGCGGGGTCGATGGCCTCGAGGCGCCCCTTGAGCCCGGCCCACTGGGTGCGCTGACGCTGCTCGGCCTCGGCGGTGACGTCCTCGATGCGGTCGTCGTAGCGGTGGTCGCCGACGAACGTGGCGAACGAGGGACTGGCCTCGAGCAGCGCCTCCCAGAACTCCTCGGCCAGCGCGCGGACGTCGTGGTTCGTCATGGCGGCGACCCTACCGGCGGAGGTCGATCAGGCGTCGGCCCAGCGGTTGGCCGTGAGCCGGAAGCCCTCGGGCAGGGGCTGCATCGCCTCGAACAGGCGCACGTAGCCGGTGCGGGCGATGCGCCAGGCGCCGGACGCGTCGCGGCGGTAGCGGTCCTCGTAGAAGGTGGCGCCGGTGATCATGAGCCGGTCCTTCCAGAGGATCACCTTGTCCTCGAGCGCCCAGGTGCCGCTCGCCTCGTGGCCGCCCGGGTCGATGTCGATCTCGGGGTGGTGGCAGTGGTGCATGGTGATGAGCTCGGGGCCGAGCGACTTGCGCATGTAGGCGACGATGTCGTCGCGGCCCGAGAACGAGAGCCGCTCGCCGTACTCGGCCTGGCAGTCGGGCTCGAGGCAGTCGGCGAACTCGTCCCACCGCTTGAGGTCGAGCGTGCGGAGGTAGCGGTGCTTGAGCCGCTTGATCTCCTCGATGGCGACCAGATCCATGCTGTCCCCCTGTGGTGTCCCCGGTGGCGGGCTCGGCGCCGCCCGGCGACGTCCGCCGGAGGCCCCGCCGGTCTAGTCGACGCGCCACACCCACGCGGCAGGTCCATCGGGCCGCCGTGCGGCGGGAGGGTCGGGGCTCAGCGGGGGTGGATGCCGCGCAGCCCCGCCCAGGCGAGGTCGGCGACCTGGGCCGCCAGGGTGTCGGGGTCGGGGTCGACGGCAGGCGAGCCGTCGTCGGCCCGGTCGGCCTGGTCGGCCCCGGCGAGCCAGTGGCGGCTGGTGACCTCGGCGATGCCGACGATCCCGTGGGCCAGCAGGCGGCGGCGCTCCTGGTCGAGGCCCTCGATGCGGATGAGGTTGGCGATGATGTCGGCCATGCCCGACTCGAAGTGGCGGACCGTCTGGGCGAACTCGGCGTCGTGGCGGGTGCCGGCGCCGAACAGCACCCGGAAGGCGTCGGTGCGCTCGGCGACGAAGCGGAAGTAGGCCCGGAAGCCGGCCTCGACCTGGCCCCGCGGCCCCTCGGCGGCCGTGGCCTTGAGGATGGCCTCCTCGAGCTGGCCGCCCACGTCGACGAGCAGCTCGGAGAACAGCTCCCGCTTCGAGGCGAAGTGCTGGTACAGGACCGGCTTGGTGACCCCTGCCGCCTCGGCGATCTGGTTCATGGAGGTGCCGCGGTAGCCGTGCGCGGCGAACACGGGCAGCGCCCGGTCGAGCAGCTGGCGACGGCGTTCACGTGCAGGAAGACGAGCGGACACGACTCTCCCGGGGGTCAGACCGAAAGGTTACCGGGCGGTAACGCCCGGGCCCGGCCACCCCCTATTCCGCGAATGTTCTGTAGAAGTGGTCGCCATACGACCGATAACGGGGTGAGCTACAGCAAGCGCGGGCGGCGCTTGCTGTAGCTAACCGGGAATGTGCCCGCATTCCGGGGCTTCCCACAGAACATCCGCCGCGGGTCGCCGGGCCGGCGGCCGGGGTGGGGTCAGGCGAGGAGGGCGGCGAAGGCGGCGGGGATCGCCGCGGGGCCGGCCACGGTGGTGACGGCCGCACCGACCGAGGCGGCGAAGGCCCGGGCGGCGTCGGCGTCGGCCTCGGGAGCGACCACCACCAGCCGGCTGGAGGACGCCAGGTCGGCGGCCGCGCGGAGGTGGTCGTCGCCGGCCGTCGCCCGGCAGTCGGACAGCAGCACGACGAGCCGCTCCGGCGCCGTCGAGCGCCCGAGTTGGGCCTGGCAGGCGGTGAAGGCGAGGCCCAGGTCGGTGGTGCCGTGCCCGCGCAGGGCGAGCAGCTCCTCGACGACGAGGCCGGGCGCCTTCGGCACGTCCTGCGACTTCACCACCACCGCGTCGGCGGCGAACGCCACCACGCTGTGGTCGTCCGGGGCCCCGAACGCGACCGCGGCCGCGCCCAGGGCGGCGGTGGCGAGGGCCTCGCCCCGCATCGAGCCCGACCGGTCGACGAGCAGGCACACGGCTCGGCCCGGGTGGCTCCACACCTGGGCGCGGAGCTCGTCGACCTCGGGCGGGACGTCGGCGAGCCGGGCCGCAACGAGCGTGTCGAGGCTGGCGTCGAGGTCGAGGTCGCCGCCCACCTCGGGCATCGGCCGGGTGCGCAGTCGGGCGGTGCGGCCCCGACCCGTCGTCCCGCGCGTGGCGGCAACGTCGACCACCACACGCGCGGCGAGCCGGCGGGCCAGGTCGCGCAGCGCGGCGTCGGTGGCCCCGGTGAGGTCGGCCAGCAGCGCCAGCGCCTCGTCGGGCGCGGCGTCGAGGTGCTCCGCGAAGGCCTCCTCGTCGAGCACCCCGACCTCGGGCGAGACCTCGCCGAACGCGGGGTGGTGGCGGGCCAGGTCGCGCCGCGCGGTGGTGGCGCGCCGTGCCTCGGCGACGGTGTCGTCGGCCTCGTCGCCTTCCCGGATCAGCCCCGTCGAGCCTGCGGGGCGTCGGGTTTTCCCGGCTCGGCACCTCCGCGGGCGCCGGGCGGGCGGCCGTCGGTTCCGGTTCCGTCGGGTGTCGTGCCCCCACCATCGGGCCCGGGGGCGCCCTCGGCCGGCGGCGCGGGCGCGGCGAAGACCTCGGCCACGAGCGCGCGCACGATGTCGTCGGCCGTGCGCGTGGCGCCCTCGCGCACCCGCACGCGACCCGACAGGGCCACGAGCGCGGCATCGAGGGTGACGCCGTCGTCGACCGTCGTGAGGCCCCGGAGGCGGGACAGCGACGCGGCGACGAGCGTGGCGTCGATGGCGCCGCGGACCGACGAGCCCACGCGCACGTCGGGGTGGGTGCGCGTGCGGCGCACCACCTCGACCATGCGGCGCTGCCACTCGTCATCGGGCGCACCGGGCGTGCCCTCGGCGGTGAGCGTGGCTTCGACGATGCGCGCCTCGTCGGGCGCCGACTGGTAGTCGACCACCAGCCGGCAGCACCGGTCGTAGACCGCCGACGAGATGCGGGCGGTGCCGACCGCGTCGAAGGGGTTCATGGCGGCCACGAGGTGGAAGCCCGGCTCGGCCACGATGCGCCCGAGGCGGGGGACGTGCAGCTCGCCCTCGGACATCACCGTGATGAGGGTGTTGAGCGTGTCCTCGGGGACCCGGTTCAGCTCCTCGACGTAGAGCAGCGCGCCGGCGCGCAGCGCGGCGACGAGCGGCCCGTCGACGAACACCTTCTCCGAGTAGCCCTCGCTGAGCACGAGGGCCGGGTCGAAGTGGCCCACCAGGCGCGCCGGGGTGAGCTCGGCGTTGCCCTCGACGAACTCGAAGCCCTGCCCGGTGGCCTCGGCGATGGCGCGCAGCAGCGTCGACTTGCCGGTGCCCGGCGGTCCCTCGAGCAGCACGTGCCGGCCGGCGTCGAGCGCGGCCAGGACGACCTCGAGCTCGCGGCCTCGGCCCACCACCGTGGTGGCCAGCCGGGACACGAGCCCGGAGGTGGACGTCACCTCACTTGTAGCGCAGGACGCCGCGGATGTTCTTGCCGTCGCGCATGTCCTGGTAGCCCTGGTTGATGTCCTTGAGGTCGTACTCGCGGGTGACCATGCCGGCGAGGTCGAGCTGGCCGCTGCGGTAGAGGTGCATCAGCTTGGGGATGTCGGCGTGCGGGTTGGCGTTGCCGAAGATGGTGCCCACGAGCTTCTTCTGGCTGAGGGTGAGGTCGACCATGCTGATGGTGATCTCGGTCTCGGCGGCCGAGTGGATGTTGGTGGCCACGACGGTGCCGAGCTTGCCGCAGAGCATCATGATCGACGCCATCTGGTCGCCCTGGCCGACGCCCATGCAGCAGATGACCTTCTCGCACATGCGACCCCAGGTGACCTCGTTGATGATCTCGAGGGCCTCGCCGATGCTCGGGATGGTGTGCGTGGCGCCGAACTTCTCGGCCTGCTCACGCTTGAACTCCACCGGGTCGATGGCGAAGATGTTCCGCGCCCCGGCGAGGCGGGCGCCCTGCACGGCCGAGGCGCCGATGCCGCCGATGCCGATGACGGCGACGTTGTCGCCGGGCTGCACGTCGGCCGCGTAGACCGAGGAGCCCCAGCCGGTGGTGACGCCGCAGCCCACGAGACAGGCCAGCTCGAGGGGGATGTCGTCCTCGACCTTCACGCACGACATCTCGTTCACGACGGTGTGCTTGGAGAAGGTGCCCAGGCAGACCATGGTCCAGATGTCCTGGCCCTTGGCGTGGTGGCGGGTGGTGCCGTCGAGCTGGGCGCCGATGAGCAGGCCCGCGCCGTTGTCGCAGAGGTTGGAGTGACCGCTCGCGCAGGGCGGACAGTGCCCGCAGGCCGGCACGAAGCTGAACACGACGTGGTCGCCAGGGGCGAGGCGGCTGACGCCCTCGCCGACCTCGAGCACCACGCCGGCGCCCTCGTGGCCACCGATCATGGGCAGGGCACCGGGCAGGTCGCCCGTGACGAGGTGCTCGTCGGAGTGGCACATGCCAGAGGCGGTGAGCTCGACGAGGACCTCACCGGCCTTCGGCGGGTCGAGCTCGATGGTCTCGACGCTCCACGGCGAGTTCAGTTCCCACAGAATGGCGGCTTCGGTCTGCACAGCGGATCCCCCAAGGATGCGTGTCTGATGTGGTCGGCCTGCTCTGAGCAGCAGCGGCTTCGCATCCTACGCACAGCTCCTGACCCGGGGGTCGGGATCGCGGTCGCGCCGACAGGCGTCACACCGGGGCGGCCGCGGCAGGGGTGGGCGGCGCCGGTTCAGGCGGTGGCGCCGTCGGCCGCCTGGGCGTCGCTCAGCGCGGCCAGCACCTCGCGCAGGTGGTCGTTCATCGACTGCCGGAGCGCCGCGTCGACGCTGCGCGTGATCACCGGCGAGAGGCGGTGCAGCAGCTGCACCAGCGAGTCGGCCTCGGGCCCCGAGGCACCGCGCTCGGCGAGGGACCGGGTGATCTGCGAGACCAGCTCGTCGACGTAGTGGTGGGCGATGTTGTCGGCCGCCTCGCGGAGGCGGCGCGCCTCCTGCATGATCGAGCGCAGCGGGAGGCCGGCCCGGGCGAGGTCGCGGCCGATGTCGAACAGCGCGGGGTTGAGGATCTCGACCTCGTCGCCGTCGATCACCGCGAGCCGCAGCGCGACCGCCTCGGCGATGGCCTCGTCGTCGTCGGCCATGCGGGCGCGGAAGCTCTCGAGCGAGCAGCGCAGGTGGGGGTCGGCCTCGAGGATCTCGGGGAGCCCCACGTCGAGGCCGAGCACGTCGGCCAAGCTGCGGCCCCGGTCCCAGGCCTGCAGCAGGGAGGCGATGGAGGCGCGGGAGAAGCCCTGGGCCTGGAGGCGGTCGATGAGCGTGATGCGGGCCAGGTGCCGCTGCTCGTAGTACCCGGTGCGACCCTGCAGGACCGGGCCCGGCAGCATGCCCTCGGTCTGGAACGCCCGGATGTTGCGGGTCGTGAGGCCGCTGAGGCGGGCGAGCTCGTCGATGGTGTAGCGCTCACCGACAGGCGTTGGCTGGCGCGTGGGGGTCACGGCGAGGAGTCTACCGACCGGCCGGGTGATGGCCCGTTCCTGACCGCGCCATGTGCCGATGAATCGCTTGACGATGTCGCGTGGATCTCTGTAAAGTTACTGTGTCGTCGGTCACCCGTGCCCCGGGGGGCGTGGCCGCGACCTCCCCCACTCCCCAAGGAGCATCCATGCAGCTTCCTCGCGTCCCGACGCGCGCCCTCACCGGGCTGGTGCTGGCCGTGGTCGTCATCGCCGCGGCCACCGCCTGCAAAGGCCCCACCCCTAGCCAGGAGGCGTTCTACCAGCCGCCCACCACGCTCACCGGACATCCCGGCGACGTGATCCGGTCCCGGTCGAGCGTGTTCACCCTCGATGCGGTGAACTTCACGCCGGTCGCCGGCGTCACCTCGCAGCAGGTCCTCTACCGCTCCACCGACGCGCTCGGCGCCGCCGACGCGGTCTCCGGCACGGTCCTGGTGCCCACCGCCCCGTGGACCGGCACCGGCGCGCGGCCGCTGATCTCCTACGCCGTCGGCACCCGCGGCCTCGGCGCCGACTGCGCGCCGTCGTACACGCTCACCCAGGGCGCCGACTACGAGGGCTCGGCGATCAACGCCGCGCTGCAGCAGGGCTACGCCGTGGCGGTCAGCGACTACCAGGGCCTCGGCACGCCCGGTCCACACACCTACATGGTCGGGCAGTCGATGGGCCACGCGGTGCTCGACATGGCGCGTGCCGCCGAGCGGCTCCCCGGCACCGGCCTCAGCGCCAGCACGCCGGTGGGCATCTGGGGCTACTCCGAGGGTGGCGCCGCGGCCGGCTGGGCCGGTGAGCAGGCCCACGCCTACGCCCCCGACCTGAACCTCAAGGGCGTCGCCGAGGGCGGCGTCCCGGCCGACCTCCAGGCGGTGGCCGCGGGGCTCGACGGTGGGCCCTTCGTGTCGCTCGCGCTCATGACGGCCATCGGCTACGACCGGGCGTACCCCGAGCTGCACCTGTCGACCTACCTGAACGCCGCGGGGCAGACGCTCCTGTCGCAGTCGCAGTCGGTGTGCCTGGTGAGCGTCGACGGCTTCAGCACCATCCTGAACACCGCCTTCCACCACATCAGCGACTACACGAGCAGCAACCCGCTCGCCACCACCGCCTGGCAGGCCCGCCTCGGCCAGAACAAGCTGGGCAGCGGCAAGCCCACGGTGCCGGTGTTCCAGTACCACGCCCTGGCCGACGAGATCGTGCCGTTCGCGCAGGCCAGCACGCTGCACGACACCTACTGCGCCAAGGGCGTGAACGAGACCTGGGAGGTGCTGCCCCTCGCCGAGCACGCCCTCGGGCTGTTCGAGGGGCAGACCGATGCCCTCGCCTTCCTGGGCGCCCGCTTCGCCGGCACGCCCACCACGGGCAACTGCTGAGCCCACCCGCTTCCTCACCCGCCACCGGTCGGACCGGGCCCACCCCCGAGGGCCCGGTCCGGCCGCGCCCGGCCGACGGTGGCGGTGCGTCCGGGCTGGTCGGTAGTGTCACGCGACGCGCCGACCGTCTCGATCCACGCACCTGTGCGTCAACACCTCAAGGGGAACTCGTGAGCACCGAAGCCACTCTCGTCGCCGGGCCCGACACCACTGCTGCTGCCGACCCCCAGGACGAGGTCCTGGAAGAGGTGCTCGTCGAGGAGATCTCGATCGACGGCATGTGCGGGGTCTACTGAGCCCCGACCCGGCGTCGCGCCCCGGCCCGGTGCCGTCGTGAACCTCGAAGGCGCCTACCGCCTCGACCCCCGGGTGGCGCTGCGCCCCGAGCCCTTCGGGGCGCTGGCGTACCACTACGGCAACCGCCGGTTGGTGTTCCTGCGGTCGCCCGACATGGTGCGCGTCGTCGAGGCGCTCGCCGACCAGCCCACCGTGGCCGACGCGCTCCAGTCGGTGGCCATCGACGAGAAGCGCTGGCCGTCGTTCGTGTCCGCCCTGACCGATCTCGAATCCTCCGAGGTGATCCGTGCTCGTTGACGACCTGAAGCGTGGGCTCGACGCTCCCATCTGCCTCACGTGGGAGCTCACCTACGCGTGCAACCTGGCGTGCGTGCACTGCCTGTCGTCGTCGGGCCGGCGCGACCCGCGCGAGCTGAGCACCGCCGAGGCCAAGGCCTTCATCGACGAGCTCCACGACCTCCAGGTGTTCTACGTGAACATCGGCGGGGGCGAGCCCACCATCCGCCGCGACTTCTTCGAGATCGTCGAGTACGCCATCGAGCGGGGCGTCGGCGTGAAGTTCTCCACCAACGGCTCCCGCATCGACCCGGCCACCGCCCGGCGTCTGGCGGCGATGGACTACCTCGACGTGCAGATCTCCATCGACGGGTCCGACGCGGCCACCAACGACGCGGTGCGGGGCGAGGGCAGCTTCGCCATGGCCCGTGCCGCCATGGAGAACCTGGCCGCCGCCGACTTCGGCCCCTTCAAGATCTCCATCGTCGTGACCCGGCACAACGTCGACCAGCTCGACGAGTTCGAGGCCATGGCCGCCTCGTACGGTGCCCAGCTGCGCGTCACGCGGCTGCGGCCCTCGGGTCGCGGGGCCGACACCTGGGACGAGCTGCACCCCACCAACGAGCAGCAGCGCACCCTCTACCACTGGCTGCAGGCGCGGCCCCACGTCCTCACCGGCGACTCCTTCTTCCACCTGTCGGCGCTGGGCGAGCCGCTCCCCGGCCTCAACATGTGCGGTGCCGGGCGCGTGGTGTGCCTGGTCGATCCGGTCGGCGACGTCTTCGCCTGCCCGTTCGTGATGCACGACGAGTTCAAGGGCGGCTCGGTGCGCGACGCGGGTGGCTTCACCGCCGTGTGGCGCGGGTCGGAGCTGTTCCACTCGCTGCGCGAGCCCGAGTCGGCCGGTGCCTGCGCCTCGTGCGGGGAGTTCGACGCCTGCCAGGGCGGGTGCATGGCGTCCAAGTTCTTCACGGGCATCCCGCTCGACGGGCCCGACCCGGAGTGCGTGAACGGGCACGGCGAAGCCGCGCGCCTCGCCGCGCTCGCCGGGGGCGCGGTGCTCCCGACGGTCGGTCCCGGTCACTCCAAGCCGGGATCCGGGCCCACCCCGGTGCGCCTCGGCCGCAAGCCCGTCGGCGCCGGCTCCGGTCTGACTTGAAGCTGCTCGAGCCCCTGCCCCTCGGCGGGCGGACGGCTCCCAACCGGCTGCTGTTCGGGCCCCACGAGACGAACCTGGGCGAGCGTCGCGAGGTGTCCGACCGGCACGTCGCCTACTACCGGCGGCGCGCCGCGGGTGGGGCCGGCGTCGTCGTCGTCGAGGAGGCGTCGGTGCACGCCTCCGACTGGCCCTACGAGCGGTGCCCCCTGGCGGCCGACTGCGGCCCGGGGTGGCGGGCCGTCGCCGACGCGGTGCACGCCGCGGGCGAGGGCACGCTTGCGCTCGCCGCGCTGGGCCACGCGGGCGGGCAGGGCTCGTCGGCGTACAGCCAGGCGCCGCTGTGGGCACCGTCGCGGGTGCCCGAGGTGAACTCCCGCGAGGTCCCCAAGTGGATGGAGGCCGACGACATCGCCGCGGTGGTCGAGGGCTTCGGCTCGGCGGCACGGCTGGCGGCTGCCTCCGGGCTCGACGGCGTGGAGGTCAACGCCGGCCAGTTCTCGCTCGTGCGCCAGTTCCTGTCGGGTCTCACCAACCAGCGCGGCGACGAGTGGGGCACCGACAGGTTGCGGTTCGCCCGCGACGTGCTGGGTGCGGTGCGCGCCGGGGCAGGTGCCGACGCGGTGGTGGGCCTGCGGCTGTCGTGCGACGAGCTGGCGCCGTGGGCGGGGCTCACCCCCGAGCTCGCGGCCGACGTCGCGGTGGCGCTCGCGCCGCTCGTCGACTACCTCGTGGTGGTGCGCGGCTCGATCTTCACGGCGTCGGCCACGCGGCCCGACATGCACGAGCAGCCGGGCTTCAACATCGAGCTGTGCCGATCCATCCGGGCTGCGGTCCGGGCGGCGGGCTCCGAGATCCCGGTGGTGCTGCAGGGATCGGTGGTCGATCCGGGCCAGGCCGAGTGGGCGGTCGGCGACGGCGTGTGCGATGCGGTCGAGATGACCCGGGCACAGATCGCCGACCCGGCCGTCGGCCGCAAGCTGGCCACGGGAGCGCCCGAGCAGGTGCGGCCGTGCGTGCTGTGCAACCAGCTGTGCCAGGTGCGAGACGCCCGCAACCCCATCGTGTCGTGCATCGGTGAGCCCTCGTCGGGCCACGAGGTCGACGACCCCTCGCCCGTGCCCGACGGCCCCGTCGTCCCGCTCCCGACGTCGGGCCGGGTGGTGCTCGTCGTCGGTGGCGGTCCCGCCGGGCTCGAGGCGGCACGCGTGGCCGCGCTCCGGGGCCACGCGGTGCTCCTCGTCGAAGCCGCGGCGCGCGTGGGTGGTGGGCCGGCGGTCGCGTCGCAGGCGGTGGGGCGCGAGCGGCTGGTCGAGCTGGTCCGCTGGCTCGAGGCCGAGTGCCGGCGGCTCGGCGTGGTCATCGACACCGGTCACGTCGCGACGGCCGAGGAGCTGGCCAAGGCCACCGCCGAAGGTGCCGGGGTGGTGCTCTCCACGGGCTCGGTCGACGGGGTGCCGGGCTACACCGTCGACCCGGGAGCCCGGCCCGCGCACACCGAGCCCTGGAACTTCCTCAGCTCGCTCGACTCGTGGCTCGGCCGCGCTCCCGAGGGCGCGGTGGTGGTCGTCGACCCGATCGGTGGGCCCATCGGGGTGTCGATCGCCGAGACGGTCGCCGCGAAGGGCCGCGACGCGCACCTCGTCACGCAGGACAACATCGCGGGCAACGAGCTGGCGCGCACCGGCGACCTGGCGCCC
>Ga0302322_100003273_pt1 | contig 13874 bp, 14 predicted proteins | sample Fen_T0_2_FD_203757 | JGI IMG/M metagenome (GOLD analysis project Ga0302322, IMG submission 203757) | Peat permafrost microbial communities from Stordalen Mire near Abisko, Sweden - Fen_T0_2 | ecosystem: Environmental > Terrestrial > Soil > Wetlands > Permafrost | place: Sweden: Abisko...
GCCGTTCAAGGGCGAGCCCGGAACCGGCGGCTGGTAGATAGGCTCGCCGCCGTGGCCCGGATCTATCTCTCTCCACCCCACGCCTCGGGCCGCGAGCTCGAGCTCGTCGCCGACGCGATCCAGTCGTACAGGATCGCGCCGCTCGGACCCCACGTCGACGCCTTCGAGCGGGAGTTCTGCAACGTGACCGGTGTACCGAACGCGCTGGCCCTCTCGAGCGGAACGGCCGCGTTGCATCTGGCGCTCGTCGTGCTCGGGATCGGAGCGGGTGACGAGGTCGTGTGCTCGTCGCTGACCTTCGCCGCGAGCGCCAATGCCGTCCGCTACACGGGGGCGGAGCCCGTCTTCGTCGACTGCGACGCGGCGACGTGGACGATGGATCCCTCACTCGTCGAGCGCGCGATCGTCGAACGGCGCGCCGTCGGGGCGAAGGTCACGGCTGTCCTCGCGGTCGACCTCTACGGCCAGTGCTGCGACTACGACGCGCTCCGCGACGTCTGTGACCGCCACGACGTGCTGCTCGTCCAGGACGCGGCCGAATCCCTCGGCGCGACGTACCGCGGCACCCCGTCCGGTGGCCAGGGGCTGCTGGCGGCCTTCTCGTTCAACGGGAACAAGATCATCACCACGAGCGGCGGCGGGATGCTCGTGTCCGCCGACGCCGACCTCGTCGAGCACGCGCGCAAGCTCTCCACGCAGGCTCGCGATCCGGCGCCCCACTACGAGCACTCCGAGATCGGGTTCAACTACCGGCTCAGCAACGTGCTGGCCGCCCTCGGCCGAGCGCAACTCGCCGTGCTCCCCGAGCGGGTGGCGGCGAGACGCCGGATCAACGAGCGCTATCGCGAGCTCCTCGGCGACGCACCCGGCCTCACGTTCATGCCGGAGGCCGGCTACGGCGCCGGCAACCAGTGGCTGACGTGCATCGTGGTCGACCCCGCGGCGTTCGGCGCCGACCGCGAGACGATCCGCCTCGCCCTCGAGGAGCAGGACATCGAAGCTCGCCCCGTCTGGAAGCCGATGCACCTCCAGCCGGTGTACGCCGCCGCGCCGATGTTCGGCGGCCAGGTATCCGCCCGGCTGTTCGAGCTCGGCCTCTGCCTTCCGAGCGGGTCCTCGCTCACGGTCGACGACCAGGAGCGCGTTGCCGCCGCCGTCCTCGCCGTCCGCCCGGCGGGTTGACCTCTGGCCGCTAAGCCTCGGCAGGCACGACGTCGACGACGTCGAGCCAGTGCGACCAGCGGTCGTTGCGGCCGTTCACGGTGTCGAGGTACGACGTCTGGATCTCCCTCGTGATCGGGCCGACGCCGAGCTCCTGGTCGTCGACGGCGCGGACCGGGGTCACCTCGGCCGCGGTGCCCGTCATGAAGAACTCGTCTGCCAGGTAGAGATCCGAGCGGATCAGCGGTGTCTCCTCGACGACGTAGCCCAGATCATGGGCGATCGTGATCACGGCGTCGCGCGTCAGACCCGGCAGGATCGAGGTCGAGAGGGGCGGTGTCCGGATGACGCCGTTCTTGACGACGAAGATGTTCTCGCCCGGACCGTCGGCGACGAACCCGTCGTCGGTGAGCAGGATCCCCTCGTCGTAGCCGGCGCGGCGGGCCTCGGTCGTCGCAAGCATCGAGTTGATGTAGACGCCGCTCGCCTTCGATGCGTGCGGGATCGTGTTCGGGCCGACGCGCTTCCACGACGAGATGCAGGCGGAGATGCCGTTCTCGAGCGCTCCCTCACCGAGGTAGGCGCCCCAGGGCCAGCTCATGATCACGGTCTCGACCGGGTTCCCCTGCGTCGAGACGCCAAGCTGCCCGTAGCCGTAGAAGGCGATCGGCCGGATGTAGCTGGCCGGAAGGCCGTTGGCGCGCACGACGTCGTGCGTGGCCGCGCGCAGCTCCTCGACCGAGTATGGGATGTCCATGTAGAGCAGCCGGGCGGAATCGTGCAGCCGCTGCATGTGGTCTGCGAGCCGGAAGACCGCCGGCCCCTTCGGTGTCTCGTAGCAGCGGATGCCCTCGAACACGCCGGTGCCGTAGTGGAGGCCGTGAACGCCGACATGAACCGTTGCCTCGGCCCAGTCGACCAGCTCACCGTTCATCCAGATCTTCTCCGTCTCCTCCATCATGGCCCTCCGTGTTCGTGGTCTCCGTACCCGGCTCGTGGGGGACGGGCTCCAAGTCTATCCCGAGCCGAGCTCCCTACTCCCTGACGATGTCCACCGTCGCGCCGCGCGTGAGACGCACGAGCTCGAGCGGCGCCACCATTGCCAGATGACGCTCTGACCCCCCTCCGACCCACACGACGGGCTGCGAGAGCAGCGTGCGCTCGACCAGGATGGGAACGTCGGCTGGGGGTGGGAACGGCCCCACTGCACCGGGAGAGACGCCGGTTGCGGCGACGACCTCCTCCGGGCGCGCCACGCGCGTCTCCGACGCACCCACTGCCAGCCCCACCTTCGCCGGATCGGCCCGGCGATCGCCGGGCACGAGCGCCAGCACCGAGCGGTTGCCGCAGACGAACACGAGGGACTTCACGATCTGGTCGAGGTCGCAGCCGATCGCCTCGGCCGCGGCCCGTGCCGACGAGGCGTCGCTCGGAAACTCCTCGAGCCGCGACTCGGCACCGGACTCGCGGAGAAAGACGGCAACGCGCTCCACGGGCTCGGGCCAGGCCATCGTCCGATTCTAGAGCCGGTGAGCAGCTCTAATAGACGAAGGGGATCAGCCGCCGGCGCACGTTCGCCTGGTAGGCGGCATAGCCGTCGTACGCGGCCGCGAGGAGGCGCTCCTCGACCTGGATCTTCCCGGTCCAGAGGAGCCCGAGCAGCACGGTCAGGGCGAGCGCCGGAATGCTCGAGAACAGCGAATAGCCGACGAAGAGGGCGAGCCCGCCCGTGTAGATCGGGTGCCTCACGAGCGCGAACGGCCCGGTGGTGACGAGGCCGGCGCCGACCGGCTTCGGGAAGGGCGTCAGCGAGCGGCCGAGCGCTCGCGCCGCCCAGGCGGCGAACGCACAGCCGGCGATCACGAGCACCGCGGCGACGGCGGTGAGAGCCCGGTGCGCCCCGGCGGGCCAGGTGGGCGGCAGGAAGCCGGCGGCGAGAACCGCGGCCATGAGGATGAACTGGGCCACGACCCAGCCCGTGCCGCGGGCATTGCCGGACAGAGCCGCTGCTCCCGGCTCAGACGAGCTCGATGAAGATGGCATCGCCGAAGCCGACGCTGTGCATCTCCTCGATGAGCGCCTCGGACGGCGGCTCGTCGACCGACAGCGCCATGAGTGCCTGCTTGCCGTCGCGAGTCCGGGAGACCGCCATGTTCGCGATGTTCGCCTGGTTGGCGCCGAACAGCGACCCGACCTTGCCGATCACGCCCGGAATGTCGTCGTAGCGGAAGAACACCATGTCCGGCGCCAGCTCGATGTCGATGCCGAACCCGTAGGCGCTCGCGAGGAAGAGCCTCGGCTCCGGCCCGATCGTCGTTCCCGAGACCTCGATCTCCTCGCCGCCGTCGGCGGTGACCCGCACCTCGAGAACGTTCATGTAGTCCCGTGAGGCCCGCAACCGCTCCTCGGAGACCGTGATCCCGCGCTCGGCCGCGAGCAGCGGGGCATTGACGTAGTTCACCGTCTGGTCGACCCGGCCACGGAAGATCCCGTCGAGCGCGGCAACGGTGAGCAGGCGCGTGTCGTAGTCGGCGATCGGCCCGTGCGCCGCTACGACGACTCGGCGCGGCCGTCCGCCGGAGAGCTCGACGGCCAGGCGGCCGAGCTTGGCGGCGAGCGGTACGAACGGCCCGAGAATGTCGAGCGAGGCCCTGTCGACGATGGGGATGTTGACGGCATTCGTGACGAGCCCCCCGTCGAGCGCCGCCACGACCTGCTCGGCAATGATCACGCCCGCGCGGTCCTGCGCCTCGTCGGTCGAGGCGGCGAGGTGCGGCGTCACGACGACGCCGTCGAGGTCGAGCAACGGGCCGTCGTACGGCTCCTCCGAGAAGACGTCGAGCGCGGCGCCCGCGAGCTTCCCGGAGGCGAGCGCCTCGGCAAGGGCGCCCTCGTCGATCAGAGCACCCCGCGCGGCATTCACGAGCCGGGCGCCGACCTTCATCTTCGCGATCGTCTCCCGGTTGATCATCCCCCGCGTCTCGTCGGTCAGAGGCGAGTGAAGGGTGAGGAAGTCCGCGGCGGCGAGGACGTCGTCCTCGGCCGGAGCGTGCTCGACGCCGAGCTCACGGAAGCGCTCGTCGGCGACGAACGGGTCGTAGGCGACGACCCGCATGCCGAGCCCGATCGCACGCCGGGCGACCTGTTGGCCGATCCGCCCGAAGCCCAGCACGCCGAGGGTCTTGCCCTCGAGCTCCACTCCGCTCCACTTCGAGCGCTCCCAGCGGTGCTGTTTGAGCGCGGCATGCGCCTGGGGGATGTTGCGGGCGAGCGCCACCATCAGGCCGACCGTCTGCTCGGCAGCCGAGACGACCGTCGACTCCGGCGCGTTCGCGACGACGATCCCGTGCCGCGTTGCCGCATCGACGTCGACGTTGTCGACTCCGACTCCCGCGCGCCCGATCATCTTGAGGTTGGTGGCCCGCTCGATCAGGTCGGCGGTGAGCTTCGTGGCCGACCGGATCACGATCGCGTCGTAGCGGTCGATGATCTCCTCGAGTGGGGTCACCTGGTCGTCATCGACTTCGAATCTCGACCGGAGCAGATCGATCCCGGCCTCGGCGATCGACTCCCGGACGAGCACGCGCATCGTCAGCGGGCCGTCTCGTACGCCGCGAGCGCGGCCGCACCGGCGGCGCCCCGCTCGACCGTCGCACCCATCTCGACCAGCTGGAGCTCGACCGCCCCGAGCACCGTCGTGATGTCGAAGATGTCCACGTAGCCGATGTGACCGATCCGGAACAGGCGGTCGACGATGTCACCGTGGCCGCCCGCGATCGTGATGCCGTAGCGATCGCGGAGGGCGAGCCGAAGCTCGACTGCGTCGATCCCCACGGGGGTCAGGATTCCCGTCAGGATGGCGGCGCCGTCGTCGTCGGGAGAGTAGAGCTCGAGGCCCATAGCCTTCGCGCCCGCGCGGCACGCGCGACCGAGGGCGACATGCCGAGCGAAGACGTGGTCGAGCCCTTCGGCGAGGATCAGCTCGAGAGCGGCGTTGAGTGCGACGACCGTGGAGGTCGCCGGAGTGAAGGGCGTGCTGCCCTTCTCCTGGCTCGCGCGGGCCCGCGCCCAGTCCCAGTAGAAGCGGGGCAACGTCGCATGCTCGGCCTTGGCCCAGGCCCGCTCGGAGACGGAGGCGAACGCCAGGCCGGGCGGGGTCATCAGCGCCTTCTGCGAGCCGGTGACCACGACGTCGATCCCCCAGGCATCGGTCTCGAGGGGAACGGCGCCGAGGCTCGAGATGGCATCGACGACGGAGATCGCCCCTGCGTCGTTGCAGGCGGCGGCGAGCGAGCGGATGTCGGAGACGACGCCGGTCGAGGTTTCGGAGTGGACGAGGAACGCCACCCGAGCACCGCTCTCCGCCAGTGCGCTCGAGACGTCGTCCGGACGGGGCGTCCCGCCCCAGTCGTAGGTCAGCTCGACCACGTCGCAGCCGAATGCCTTCCCCATCCGCTGCCAGCGGGAGCCGAACTCGCCGTGCGAGACGACGATGACCTTCTCACCCGGCGAGAGGAGGTTCACGAAGGCCGATTCGTAGGCGCCGGTGCCGGAGGCCGTGAAGAGGAGCACGTCGTTCTCGGTGCGGAATACCTCACGGAGCCGCGCGCTCGTCTCCTGGAACACGGCCTTGAAGTCCGGCGAGCGATGGTGGATGACGGGCTCGGCGAGCGCAGCCAGCACCTCGGGTGGGACGGGCGTCGGGCCGGGAGTGAGGAGATAACGCTTCTGAGGCATCGCTTTCAGAGCCTAGCTGGGGGCGGGTGAGCCGCTGACGGTAGTGGCCACTACGCTCTCGGCTGATGGAAGCGCTCCTTGCCTTTCTCGCCACGCTCGTCTCGCTCCGGCTCAGCGCGGACCTCGTCCGCAGGCATCGCGAGCGGCCGGGGCCGGGCCTGCTGGCCTGGGCCGCGGCGCTCGCGGCGTTTGCAGCCGGCTCGGGCGCGATCGCCTGGGGCGCCGCCGCCGGCTGGAGCGACCCGGCGTTTCGCGTCTACTACCTCTTCGGCGCGCTGCTCGCGGCGGCGCTCCTCGGGGCCGGCTCACTGCAGCGGGCGGGCGTCCGCCGGGTCGGGTCGCTCACGCTCGTATACATCGGGCTGGCGATCGGGATCGCGATCGCCGTACCGCTGACAACATCCGTCAGCGGCACTTCGATCCCCGAGGCCCAGGCCCACCTGGCGGTCTTCCCCGCCCGCGTGCTCGCCATCGCCGCAAACTCGCTCGGCACGCTCGCCGCCGTCGTGGTGGCTCTCCTGGGGTTGAGGCGGCGCCCTCTCGGAAACGCGCTGATCCTGGCCGGCCTCGCCGTCGCGGCGATCGGAAGCGCGCTCGCCGGGCTCGGGAAGGCCGAGTCGTCGTTGTTCACGGCTGCCGCGGCGTTGCTCCTCTACGCCGGCTTCGTCATCCCGGGCCCCGCGCCGGCGCCTCGGCCGGACGCCCATTCCGGGCGTGCCGGCGCCGCTCCCTGAGTCGCCGACGGCCCAAGCCTGCGGTCAGTCGAGCAGCTTCGCGCGGACGAGCTCGCTGACGATGCGCGGGTTGGCGGTCCCGCCCGTCTGCTTCATCACCTGGCCCACGAAGAAGCCGAGCAGTCCCTCCTTGCCGCCTCTGAAGGCGGCGGCCTGGCCGGGATTCGCCTCGATGATCGCGTCGATCACCGGCTCGAGCTCGGATGCGTCCGAGACGGCCTCCTGCGCCAGGTAGGGCGCCGCCGCGAAGCCGGTGTCGCCGGCCCTCGAGATGGCCTCGTCGAACACCTGCCTCGGGATCCGGTCGCGCGCCCCGACGAGCTGGGCGAGCTCCGCCGCCTGGACGGCCGCGGGGGCGACGCCGGCTCCGACGAGGTTGTTCGCGATGACGTTCGCCGCCGCGATCCGCTCGGCTCCGGCCGCGACCGTCGCCTCGTAGAGCTCGTCGAGGCCGCCGGTGACGAGCACGAGCGCCCGCTCGAGATCGAGCTCCTCACCGAGCCGCGCGATGCGGGCCGCCGGAGCCTCCGGCAGCTCGGCACGCAGCCGCTCCACCAGCTCGGACGGCGGCTCGACCGGCACGAGGTCGGGCTCGGGGAAGTAGCGGTAGTCGTCCGCCTCCTCCTTCGAGCGCCGCGGAGTGAGGGCTCCCGAGCCTGCATCGAAGTCGAACGTCTCCTGCCTCACCTCGCCGCCCGCCTCCCAGATCGCGATCTGGCGCGCCACCTCGGCGTCGATCCCGCGGGCGATGTAGTTGAACGAGTTCATGTTCTTGATCTCGCAGCGCGTGCGCAGCTCGTCCGAGCCGGCCGGACGGACGGAGACGTTCGCGTCGACGCGCAGCGTGCCCTTCTCCATCTCCGCGTCGGAGATGCCGAGCTCGACCACTGTCTGGCGCAGCAGCTGCAGGAAGCGCTTCGCTTCCTCGGCCGAGCGGATGTCGGGTGCGGTCACGATCTCGAGCAGGGGCGTGCCGCCACGGTTGTAGTCGACGAGCGAGTACTCGGCGCCCCCGATCCGGCCCGTGTGCCCGCCCATGTGCACCGTCTTCGCCGCGTCCTCCTCGAGGTGGGCCCGGACGATGCCGACCTCGAGCTCGCCCTCGGGCATTGGAACTAGCATCTTGCCATTTTCGCAAGAAGGCATATCGTACTGGGATATCTGATAGCCCTTCGGAAGGTCGGGGTAGAAGTAGTTCTTGCGTGCGAACACGGCGCGCGGAGCGATCTCGCAGCCGAGCGCGAGGCCGAGCTTGACGGTCCACTCGATCGCCGTCCGGTTCAGCACGGGCAAGGCCCCCGGGAAGCCGAGGCACACGGGGCAGGTCTGGGTGTTCTCCCCTGCGCCGTACCCGGCCGTGCAGCGGCAGAACATCTTCGTGCGCGTCTTGAGCTGGACGTGGATCTCGAGCCCGACGACCGTTTCCCAGGTCATCGCAAGCGCTCCGGCACGATGTCGAAGCCGATCGCCCGCTCGAGCGCGTGGCCGGCGCGGAACAGCGTGTTCTCGCCGAACTGGCGGCCGATCAGCTGGAGGCCGACCGGCAACCCCTCCGAGAGGCCGGACGGGACGTTCAGCCCCGGCAGGCCGGCGAGGCACGAAGGAATCGTCATCACGTCGCACGCGTACATCGCCAACGGGTCGGATGCCTTGTCGCCGATCGGAAACGCCACCGTCGGCGAGGTGGGCGTGGCGATCACGTCGAACTGCCCGAGCGCCTCGCGATGCTCGCGGATGAGCAACGTGCGCACGCGCTGGGCCTGACCGTAGTAGGCGTCGTAGTAGCCCGCCGAGAGCGCGTAGGTGCCCAGCATGATCCGGCGCTTCGGCTCGTCGCCGAAGCCCGCGTCACGCGTCTGCTCGACCATCTCGCGGTAGGTCGGCGCCTCGATCCTCGGGCCGTAGCGCACTCCGTCGTAGCGCGCGAGATTCGACGAGGCCTCGGCCGGGGCGATCAGGTAGTAGCAGGCCATGCCGTAGTCGAACGAGAGCGGCAGGTCGCACTCGCCGACCTCGGCGCCGAGCGACCGCGCGGTCTCGAGAGCGGCCTCGAACGAGGCCCGTACGCCGGGCTCGATGCCGGGCAGGTCCCAGATCTGCTTCGGGATCCCGACCCGGAGCCCGTCCAGGGCCTCCGCGGTCGGCAGCTCGACGGCCTCCGGCAGCTCGACGGTCGTCGAGTCGTTGACGTCACGGCCGGCGATGATCGCGTAGAGACGGGCCACGTCGCGCACCGTCTTCCCGACCGGCCCGATCTGATCGAGGCTCGACGCGAACGCGACGATCCCGTAGCGGGAAACCGTGCCGTAGGTCGGCCGGAGGCCGACGTTGCCGCAGAGCGCCGCCGGCTGCTTGATCGAGCCACCCGTGTCGGACCCGAGGCCCCACGGTGCGAGCCCTCCCGAGACCGCTGCGGCGGTGCCGCCGCCGGAGCCGCCGGGGACGCGGGTCGGATCCCACGGATTGCGCGAAGGCCCGTATGCGGAGTTCTCGGTCGACGAGCCCATCGCGAACTCGTCGGTGTTCGTCTTCCCGAGCAACGGCAGGCCGGCCGCCTTGCACCGGGCGGCGACGGTCGAGTCGAAGACCGGCACGTACCCCGCCAGGATCTTCGAGCCGGCCGTCGTCTCGACCCCTTTCGTCGAGATCACGTCCTTGAGTGCGATCGGAACCCCCGTGCCCTCGCCGAACTCGACGTGCCGGAGGTACGCGTGCAACTCCTCGTCGCGCTCGGCGGCGGCTGCGAGGTACGCAGCGTGGAGCTCCGCCGACGAGACCTCGCGGCGCTCGATCAGGCCGAGAGCCTCCTCGGCGGTGAGACGGAGCGTGTCGATCACGCCGACGCCTCCGGGCCGTGTGAGGGCGGCACCCGGAAGAGATCGCCCTCCCGGGCGGGCGCGTTCGCGAGCGCCTCGGCGAGAGTCAGCGAGGACCGCGGCTCGTCGTCGGCCCACACGTTGACGAGATCGAGCGGGTGCGACGTGGGAGGGACGCCTGCGAGATCGAGCTCGGCCACCTTCGAGACCGCCTCCAGGATGGCGCCGAGCTCGGCCGTCAGGCGGTCGAGCTCGTCCTCGCGCAGGTCGAGGCGCGCGAGCCGCGCGACGTGCACCACCGTGTCCCTGTCGATCGCCATCCCACTCCCATCCTGTCAAGACGACGGGCCCCTCCCGGGGCCCGTCGCACGAAGCTCGAATCCGGTAAGCCTAGGCTGCCGTGACGTTCGCCGCCTGGGCACCCTTGGGGCCCTGGACGACCTCGAACTCCACCTTTTGTCCCTCCGTGAGGGACTTGTACCCGTCCATGGTGATTGCCGAGAAGTGGACGAACACGTCCTCTCCGCCTTCGCGCTCGATGAACCCGAAGCCCTTCTCGTTCGAAAACCACTTGACGGTGCCAATCTCTGACAACGAACGTCCTCCTGAAACATGTACAGCCCCAGCGATGAAGCCATACGACTGAACGAAGCGGCGAGAACGGTACCGTCAGGAACCGGGGAAAGCAAGCAGGCCACGCCGGTAACGCGCCGCCTTGAGCGTGCTCTGCAAGAGCATCGCGATCGTCATCGGGCCGGTTCCGCCGGGCATAGGGGTCAGGAAGCCGGCCACCTCGGCGACCGACGGGTCGATGTCACCGCGGATCCCCTCGTCGGTGCGGGTCAGGCCGACGTCCAGGCAGACGGCCCCCGGCTTCACCATGTCCGCCGTGACGATGCCCGGGATGCCGACGGCGGCGACGACGATGTCGGCACGCCGGACGTGCGCGGCGAGGTCGACGGTGCGCGAATGGCAGACGGTGATCGTGGCGTGCGCGTGCATCAGCAGCATCGCCATCGGCCGGCCCACGATCTCGCTGCGGCCGATCACGACCGCCTCTTTGCCCTTCGGGTCGATCCCGTACTCGCGCAGCAGCTCCATGCAGCCGGACGGCGTCGCGGGCACGTGGATCGGCGTGCCGAGATAGAGGTTGCCGGCATTGAAGGGGTGGAACCCGTCGACGTCCTTCGCCGGTGCCACGGCGTAGGTCACCTTCGTCTCGTTCATGTGCGACGGCAGCGGTAGCTGCACGAGGATCCCGTCGACCTCGTCGTCCGCGTTCAGCTGCGCGACGAGCTGGAGGACGTCCTCCTCGCTCGTCTCCGCCGGCAGGCGAACGTCACGGGCGTCGATGCCGGCCTCGGTCGCCGCCTTGTGCTTCGCCCCGATGTAGACGTGGGAGGCCGGATCGTCACCCACCAGAACCGTCGCCAGCCCGACGTGCCCGAGCTCCGCCACGTCATGCGCGACACCCTCCCGCACCTTCGCGGCGAGCTCCTTTCCGTCCATGCGCACGGCAGCCACCGCTCCGACTCTAGATGACGCGGCCGGCGGGTGATGCACAAACGAGCAGGAGCGAGGAAGGACTCAACCGCGCCCCTCTTCGTGCCGATAACCCGTTGGGAGGATCTCCCCCTCCCGCATCCGAATCGAGCCCGCCAATGTTCTTCAAGATCGCCTTCGTCGGGATCGCACTCATCGCGCTGATGGTCGTCGCCCGCGATCAGCGCTGGCCTCAGCGCGCCGGCGTGACCGGCCATTGCATCACGACGGCGGCGCCCTCCTCCGAGCCGGACGGCGCCTGGTACGCGTGCAAGCAGGGCGTCCTCACCGGCTTTCCGAGCCTCGCGGGCGACTCCTGTACCTCGGCCGGGGTCGTGATGCACCAGGAAGTCTGGCGCTGCACGGCGCCCCTCGTGTCGACCCCGGGCTACTGACCGCCGACGGCTGACCGCCCGACTGCGATCCCGGTCAACGCCTCGCGGACGATCCGCTCGGCGACGAGCGCCGTGATATCGGTCGACGCGACCCCGGTCGGGATCACCTCCACCACGTCCATCCCGACGATCCGCAGGCGCGCAGCCAGCTCGCGACAGGCCCACAGGAGATCCCCGCTCGTCATCCCGCCGGGCTCGGGCGTGCCCGTCCCGGGTGCGAAGGCCGGGTCGAGCACGTCGACGTCGACCGTCAGGAACGTCGGCCGATCGCCGACGATCGCGATCGTCTCCTCGACGATGGCGCGAATTCCCCTGCCTCGGACATCGTGCATGAAGAAGCTCGTGATCCCGTGCTCGGCCTGCCAGGCGAACTCCTTCTCGCCCGGCCAGTAGCCCCTGAGCCCGATCTGCACGTAGCGCCCGCCGTCGACGTGCCCGTCGCGTACGAGCCGGTACATCGGCGTCCCGTGCGAGACCTCGACCCCGAAGACCTCCTCCCCCGTGTCCGTGTGCGTGTCGAAGTGGACGAGGGCGACGGGCCCGTGGGCGGCAGCGACCGCCTTCACGTCGGGCTCGGCGATCGAATGGTCTCCGCCGAGGACGATGGGGATCGCGCCCGCTGCGACGACCTGTCCGACGATGCGCTCGATCGCTGCGTGACTGCCGGCAGGATCGGACGGTACGACAGGCGCATCACCGAAGTCGACGACGCGAAGGTCGCCGATCGCGTCGAGCCGGGCCTCGAGGTGCGGCCCGGGCGGACAGCCGGCGGCGCGAATCGCCCGTGGGCCGAACCGCGTCCCGGGCCGGTCGGAGGTGAGATCGTCCATCGGCGCCCCGACGATGGCGACGTCGACTCCCTCGAGCTCCGCGGGGTCCTGCGTGTACGGGAGGCCCGCATAGGTCAACAGTCCTGCGTAGTCGGGCTTGTCGGGAAGGCCTAGCTCCCGCCAGCGCTCGAGCGGATCGATCACGCCCGCGATCCTACGCTGCCTCTACCCTGGCCGGGTGGTCAACCGGGTCTCGCGGGGCAGCGTCCAGACCGTCGCCCGCGTCGGCGCCCTCTGCTTCGTCGTGCTCTGGCTGCTCTCCGGCCGGTTGCAGGCGGCGGTTCCCTTTTGGGTCCCGTTCGCGCTCCTCGCCGCCACCGAGATCGAGTTCGTCGTGCGCGGCATCCGCGAGCGCCGGCAAGGCACGACTCCCAGGCCGGCCTCCCGGCGGCTCCCGGGCGCCGACGACGCCGACCTCGGTTGGGTCGAGGCGGTCGACGAGGACGGCGAGCCGGTGTTCGTGCCCGCGGCGCCGCGGGCACGGCGCAGCTCGCGGGTGCCGCTGCTCGTCGTCCTGGTCGTCGGCATCGGGCTGTTCGCCTACGCCTATCGGGTCGACCGTCAGGCCGGCTGGCCCTCGGTCCCGGCCGCGGAGCGCGCGCGGGCCGAGCGGCGATTCACGGCCGAGGCGGCCCGGATCGCCGGCCACGCCGTCACGGTGCGCTGCGACGACAGCTACGCCTTCACGGGCGTCGGCTCGGATGCGGCCGGAGTCGCGTTCATTCCCCGCAGGCTCGCGTACCTCGAGCCGACTATCTGCCGCTCGCTGTACCGGATCGCGTTCGAGCACCACCTCGGCGCGCGCGACGATGCCGCGTTCGCGATCACCGTGCTCGCCCACGAGGCCACCCACCTACGCGGCGTGCGGAACGAAGCGGACACCGAGTGCTACGCGCTCCAGGAGGGGGTCGGCCTCGGACGGCGGCTCGGTCTCGACGCGGGCACGGCGGAGGCGCTCATGCGCGCCCAGCGGGACAGCGACCTCTCCGACGCGAGCATCCAGCGCCTCGACTACCGGCTGCCGCCGGGATGCCGCAACGGCGGCTCGCTCGATCTGCGGCCGGGCGATCCCACCTTTCCGTAGCCTGAGGCCGAAGGCCGTCACCGACCGGAGAGCGACTCCTCCAGCCTGCGCCGCACGAGGGCGACGCTCGCGCCTCCAACCTGCTCGCCGAGCACCGCTGCGGCCAGCGCGTTCGCCTCCTGCACGAGCCGCTCCCGCGCGCCCTCGAGACCGCCCCGGACGACGAACAGCGAGGCGTGGGCCCGTGCCCCCCACTCCTCGATCTCGTCGAGCGAGCCACCGGGCAGGATCCTTCCGGAGTCCGAGAGGCGCGGCACCTCAGCGACGGCTCGAGCCGCCTGTCGCGCCTCGACCGACAGACCGTCGGCCTCGGCCCGGAGGGCGACCGCGTTCCGGCCGAGGGCAAGGACGCGGTCGTGGCGGCGGGTCACCGCCGTCGCGGCGTCGGCAGCCCCCACCGTCGCCCGTCGCACCGCCCGCTCCCCGTCCGCCCGCGCATCCGCGCCTGCGCGCCGTGAGCGGCTGACCTCGTCGAGCCGTTGCTCTGCCTCGGCAAGCTCGGCTCGGGCCTCCGCCTCTCGGGCTCGAGCGTCGCGCTCCGCTTGCTCGGCGTGCTCGATGTCGTCCGGGATCTC
>Ga0302322_100003274_pt1 | contig 13873 bp, 9 predicted proteins | sample Fen_T0_2_FD_203757 | JGI IMG/M metagenome (GOLD analysis project Ga0302322, IMG submission 203757) | Peat permafrost microbial communities from Stordalen Mire near Abisko, Sweden - Fen_T0_2 | ecosystem: Environmental > Terrestrial > Soil > Wetlands > Permafrost | place: Sweden: Abisko...
AGTTGGCGGTCAGGCCCACCGGCACGCCGGCCGGGTCCAGCGTGGTGATCACCGTCACTCCGGTGGGAAAGCTGCCCAGGATGTTGCGAAAGGCGCGCACATCGAACTTGCCGTCCTCCGGCACCGCGGGGGCAGGCGGGACGGGCAGGGCATGAACCGGTTGCGAGGAGGAGCTCATTGGAAGTATATTATATGAAATTTCATGTAAATCAAGAGTCCGGGGCTGCGTAATGCGAAAGCCGGCCCGGAGCGATGTTTCCGCGAGACACATATTCGGGTCATATGAGGGCCGCTCCCCGCTTCGTCGACGATTATCTCTCCTACCTTTTGGCGCGGGCGAGCTATGCCGTCTATAAGGAGTTCGACTCGGAAGTCCGGCAGGCCGGCTTGTCGTCGCTCGAATGGCGGGTTTTGGCGACCCTGAACGCCGGCGCAGGCATGACCATAGGCACCCTGGCGCGCGAGGTGCTGGCCCAGCAGCCTACCCTGACCAAGCTGATCCAGCGAATGAGCGGGAACGGCTTGGTGGAGCGCTATGCCGACGCCAACGACGCCCGCAAGACCCTGGTGGCCGCCACCCCGGCGGGCCGCAAGCTGGTGGCCGGCCTGCTGGCCCGTGCCAAGGCGCACGAGGCCGGCTTATTGGCGCAATTCGATGCCGGCGAAGTGCAGGCGCTGAAAAAGGTCCTGCGTACCCTGATCGCGCGCTTTGACAAGGAACGCGAGGACTGAGGCTCGGGGGCTAGGGGCGGCGCGCCTCTCCCTGTGATACCCGCGAAAACGGGAATCCAGGCCGCCAGTCTGGGCCTGCGCCGGGTACTGGCTTTCGCCTCCTACCTCGATTCCCTCTCGCGGACTGTGCCTGAATTCCCGCTTTTGCGGGTATGGCAAACATCTAGGCGCGGGCCGCCGATGCCCCGATTGGGCCGCGCCGGCTTCAGCTTTCCGCCAGCGCCGGCTTTTGCGCCTGGCCGAGCAGAGCCTGCTTGCGTTTGGCGTCTTCTTTGGCGCGCGCAGCCAGGGTGTGCGCCTGCTGCGCGCCAGAGAGGTACTGCTTGGGCCAGCCGACGTCGCGGAAGTCATAGTCCGCCGCGGCGTGCAGGGTGAAATATGGATCGGCCAGGTGCGGCCGCGCCAGCGCCACCAGGTCGGCGCGCCCGGAGGCGAGCAGGGTATTGACCTGGTCGGCGGTGGTGATCGCGCCTACCGCCATGGTGGCGATGCCCGCCTCGTAGCGCACCTGCTCCGAGAAACCAGCCTGGAACATGCGTCCGTAGACCGGCTTGGAAGCCGGGTCGGTCTGGCCGCTGGAAACGTCGATCAGGTCCGCACCATGTGCCTTGAACGCGCGTGCAATCTGTACCGCGTCGGTCGGGGTGTTGCCGCCCGGCATCCAGTCGGTGGCCGAAATGCGCACGCTCATCGGCTTGTCCTCAGGCCAGACCGCGCGTACCGCATCCCACACTTCCAATGGGTAGCGCAGGCGGTTCTCCAGCGAGCCGCCATATTCGTCCTGGCGCCGGTTGGTCACGCTCGACAGGAAGCTGGCCAGCAGATAGCCATGCGCCATGTGCAGTTCCAGCATGTCGAAGCCGCAGGCTATGGCCATTTGCGCCGCGTGCACGAATTCGTCCCTGACCCGGTCCATTTCGGCGCGGCCCATGGTCTTGGGCACCTGGCCGTCGGGCAGGTAGGGCAGGGCGGAGGCGGAAATCAGCGGCCAGTTGTCGCCCTTGAGGGGATGGTCCATCTGCTCCCAGCCGAGCTGGGTCGAGCCCTTGCGCCCGGCGTGGCCGAGTTGGATGCAGATGCGCGCCTCGCTGTTGGCATGGACAAAATCGACGATCCGCTTCCAGGCCGTCGCATGCTCCGGCTGGTACATGCCGGTGCAACCGGGGGTGATGCGCGCGTCCGCAGACGGGCAGGTCATTTCGGTGAATATCAGCCCCGCCGCGCCGACCGCGCGCGCGCCGTAGTGCACCAGGTGCCAGTCGCCGGGCGTCCCATCCTTGGCCATGTATTGCGCCATCGGCGACACCACCACGCGGTTGCGCAAGGTCATGCCGCGCAGGTGGAAAGGCGCGAACATCGGCGGCGCCTTGAAATTCTTCGGCAGCAGCGCACCTTCAGCTTTCGCCACTTCGCCATTCCACCACTGCTCGAGCTGCGTCACGCTGGCGGCATCGCGCATGCGCATGTTCTCGAAGGTGATTGCCTTGCTGCGCGACATCAGGCTGAAATTGAACTGGATGGGATCCATGTTCCAGAAGCGCCGCACGTTCTCGAACCACACCAGCGAGACATTGGCCGAGTGCTGGATCCGGTCCGCCTCTTCGTGGCGCGTCACTTCGTAGTCGGCCAGGGCGGCGCGCAGGTCGCCCGGGTGTTTTTGCAGCGAGGCGTTCAGGGCGATCGCGTCTTCCAGCGCCAGCTTGGTGCCCGAGCCTATCGACCAGTGCGCGGTGTGCGCGGCGTCGCCCAGTAGCACGACGTTCTCGTGGCTCCACTTTTCGCACTTGATGGTCGGAAAATTGCGCCACAGCGAGCGGTTGGTCAGCACCGGGCGGCCGTCCAGCACGTCGGCGAACAGCTTTTCGCAATACGCCGCGGTCGCCGCTTCGTCTTCTATGGTCAGGCCGGCCTTGCGAAAGGCCTCGTCGGTGGTTTCCAGCACCAGGGTGCTTTGCGCCGGCTCGTCGGGCCGGGTGAACATGTAGGCATGTAGGTTCCAGATGCCATGCTCGTTTTCCTTGAACGCATAGGTGAAACCCGGCAGGTGCAGGTCGGCGCCCAGCCAGACGAACTTGTTGTTGCGCAAATCCACGCTGGGCTGAAAGTGGCGCTCCCAGGCCTTGCGCACATTGCTGTTGATGCCGTCGGCGCCTATCACCAGGTCGGCGCCGGGCGCGATGCTATCGATGGTCGGCGCCTCGGTCTGGTAGACGATCTCCACCCCCAGTTGCACGGCGCGGATCTGCAGGATATTGAGCAGGGTGATGCGCTTCAAGCCCGAAAAGCCGTGCCCGCCGGATTTCATCACCGTGCCCTTGTAATGCACGTGGATGTCGTCCCAGTAGGCATAACTGCGCGCGATGCTGCGGTAGCTCGGTTCATCGGCCAGTCGCAGATTGTTCAGTGTCTCGTCCGACAGGACGATGCCGAAGCCGAAGGTGTCGGTCGGCGCGTTGCGCTCGGTGATGCGGATCAGCGCCTGCGGAAACGACTTCTTGATCAGGATGGCGGCATAAAGGCCGGCCGGGCCTCCGCCCAGGATTTCGACGCGCATTGCGGACTCCGGATGTCTTCCACTATAATTACTTTAAGTCTAAAGTAATTTTACCCGGAAGCGCAACTGCTAAGAGCAGCGACCGCCACGGCAGCCTCCACGGAGACCCTGATTCCATGCAAATCCTCCAACCCCCCGGCTGGGCCAAGCCGCGCGGCTTCTCCAACGGCATTGCCGCGCGCGGCACCACCCTCTATATCGCCGGCCAGGTGGGCTGGGACCCGCGCGTACCCACCCCGGACGGGCGCTGCGCCTGGCCGGCGCTGGACTTTGCCGGGCAGACCCGCCAGACCCTGAAAAACATCGTCGAGGTGCTGGCCGAGGCGGGCGGCAAGCCCGAGCACCTGGTGCGCCTGACCTGGTACGTGCTCAGCCGCGACGAATACGTCGCCGCCTGGCCGGCCATCGGGCCGATCTACCGCGAGATCGTCGGGCGCCACTTTCCCGCCATGGCGGCGTTTGGCGTCACCGCCCTGGTCGAGCCGGAAGCGCGGCTGGAGATCGAGGCGACGGCGGTCATCCCGGACTAGGCCGACTAGCGCTGACGGTGACCATTTCGAACCAGTCGCCTGCTACTTTATCCGGGCTTCGAGGCGAAAAATCGCTGGCGGAGCCAGACGATTTTCCGGATTGACTACGACGAGGAGATACCTTGTCCAGGCAGGGAGAGCAGGCCGGCGCGTGTGACGTGCGCCGCGCCTGCGCCGCACCTCGCTGGCCCTCAGCGCACGCTCAGGGTCATGCGCTTCCAGTTCGGGTCCTGCCAACGCTGGAAGGTGCTGAGCATGCCGGGCTCGGCGACCTGGCGTTCGGTGGCCAGGTTGTCCAGGCGGATCACCTCGAAGGCGCGCTGGGTCTTGCCTTCGCCGTGCGCCTCGCGCGCCACCAGCATCTGCGCGCCGCCCGGCACCCAGCCGGCGAATTCGGCGTAGCCCACTTCGGGGTTGGTGGTGGCCGGCGGCAGCACGCCCACGTTCCAGCCTTCCGGTCCCTTGGTGAACACCCACAACTCGCGCCACGCCGGCAGCGGTTGCACCGCCACGCTCAGCGCCGTGCCTTCGCGATTGGTACTGGCGGCGCCAGCCCACACTAGGCCATAGGTGCAGCGCCTCACCAGTGGATTGCGGGTGTCGTTGCGGGCGGCGCTGGCCGCGTCGAGCAGCAGCACGCAGGTTTCGCCCGGCTGGCCGGGCAGCGTAAGCAAGACCGGCTGCTTGGCACCGGCCGCAACCGGCGCGGGCCCGGGCAGGGCGGCCCAGCGCGAGGCATTGACACGCATCGCCGCGTCGCTGTAGCCCGCCCCGTCGCTCTCCGGCAACTCCGTCTTGGTCACGCCGGCCAGTTCGGTGAGGGCGCGAGTAGCTGCCGCGGCGGCGGCCCCGGTGTTGCCGTCCTGGCGGGCGCGCTGGAAAGCCAGGCTGGCCCATACGCCGGCGCGGCGGATCTGCAGGCGATTCTTCAGGTAGGCGGGCAGGCCGGCCGTGTCGGCGCGGTCCAGCACCTCGGCGCGCCAGGTGTCCAGGCGCAGCAGTTCGGCCGGGCGCAGGTCGGGGTTGACGCATTCGTGGCTGGTGATCGCCAGCGCGGCGCGGGCGCGCTGCTCCGGGCTGGAGGCTAAGGCCAGCACCCGGCGAAACGCCTCGCCCTCGTAGCAGATGCGCATCCGCCCGTCGGTCTCGAAACTGGTAAAGCCGATTCCGTAGCGCGCGGCCACCTCCAGGTGCGCGGAGATCACTGCCGCCGCGGCCTTGTCCTGCCAGCTGCCAGACGACGCGCGGCGCGCCAGGCGGTCGGCAAAGGTGCCCAGGGCGTCAAAGGCCTCGATACCGGCCGAGCCGTTCAACACCTCGGCCGGCGCCGCCTTCAGGTAAGCGGCGGACAGGCCGATGCCCAGCGCCTCGGCGCCCGGGGTGTCGCGAATGAAGCGGATCACGCTGAGCAGTTCCGGCGCCTCGGCCGGGGCCAGGCTGGTGCGCCGCACCAGGGACTGGTGCACATAGCCGCCGCGCTCGCGTTTGTGGTCGTAGACCTGCAGGTAGTCCAGGCGCTCGCCGCGTACCTCGAGCACTTCGCCCTGCCAGAGCATGGCCTGCTGCTGGGCCGAGCCGCGCGGCGCGGCGCGCAGCGAGCTGTGGTCGGCGGTGACGATCGCCAGGCCCTGCGATGGCCTTACTGCCGCCGTCGGCGCCACTGGCACCGGAGTGGCCGGCGCCGGCAGGCTGACGGCGCCGGGCGCCCTGGGACTGGCGACCGCGTGGATGGCCGCCGGGGTGGCCGCCGCCGCGCTGCGTGCGACGAACAAGGTGGCAATTGCGATGGCAAGCGCGGCTAAGGCGATGGCGATGACCAGGCGTTGCATGATCAGTCCCCTTCCTTTTCTTTGGCTGCCGCGGTTTCGGTAGCGGGTGCGGGCTGGTCGGCGGCAGCCTGGTCGGCCTTCTCTACCGGCGCTGCGGTACGCCTTTGCCCGCCCAGCAAGGTGGCACCGATGAAGCTGCCGTCGCTTGGGGGTGGCGCGATGATCACCTGGATCTTGTCGGAGAGCTTGTCGGCCAGCGTCTTCTGGATCAGCAAGGGGTGCTTGGTCACCAATGCGCCTTCAACCGCCATTTGCGCGGCGCTGACCTTGCCCAGGCGTTCCTGGCGATAGGCTTCGGCGTCCGCCAGCTTCTGCCGGGCATCGGCCTCGCCGGTGGCCTCGATGCGGCGCGCCTGGGCGTTGCCTTCGGCGCCCTTGATGCGCGCCCCCTTCTCGGCCTCGGCCTCCAGCGAGCGCTGCTCGATCTGGCGCTGCTTGAAGGGCAGCACGTGCTTCATGGCCTCCTCCTGCGCCTTGGCGGCGATGATCTGTTCGCGCCCGGCGGCCTCGGCGGCCTTTTCGCGCTTGACCTTGTCGGCCTCGGCCACCAGCTCGGTTTCCTTGACCTGCTTTTCCTTCAGTTCCAGGGTGTAGCGCATTTTCTCCGAAGACAGTTCCTCGGCGAGCAGGCTTTCCATGCCGCGCCGGTAGTCGGCCGGCAGATCCACCTTGCCCATTTGTACGCCGCGCAATGCGACGCCGTCGTTTGCCAGCTGGAAGCCCAACTCGGTCTCAATCGCCTTCTGGATTTCGGCGCGCTTGGTGGAAAATATCTCGCGCACGGTATAGCGGGCGAACACCTTGTAGACGATGCCCTGCACTGCGGGATCCACGATCTCGGCGCCGATGTTGTCCGGCAGGTTCTTGTAGCCGGCGGTGCCCTTGGCCGGATCGAGCGCATAGCGCACCGTCAGGTCCACGCCCAGGGAAAGGCCTTCGACCGACTGGATGGGCGCCGGCCCGTCGGCGCGGCTGATGGCCTGCGGCCGGTAGGTCTGGTCGCGCAGGGAATAGACCCGCATCTGGTGCAAGCCGGGCATGACGAACACGCTGCCCTCGCGCCAGTCGCTTACGCCGCCGGTGAGCTGGTTGGTGCGCACGCCGATCTCGCCGCGCCCGACTTCGCGTATCGGCGGGTGGGTGCTGAAGAAATAGGCCGTCCCGCAAGCGACGCCCAGCAGGATCAACGGGTATTTGACGCGCGGTCGCGCCAGCCAGGAGACAGTATCTCCCAGCCAGGCCGAGCTTGGGCCGGCAGATGCATATGGGCCCGCCGGGGTGGCTTCGCCTTTGATGGCGTCGCCCGCCTGCGGGGCGCGCCGGACAAACAGGCCGGCGATCGAGTCGGCCAGAATCCGCAAACGCTGTTTCATGATTTTTCCCTTTTGTTGGTTGGAATTGCCTCTGAGCCGCGTCCAGATACCCCGCTCGCTCCGGAACCCATTCTTCGCATTTAGGGCGGAAGCAACAATGCGGCCGCCGGGCCAATTCCTACATATGTCGTACGCGCTTTTTCCGTTCCCGGAAGAAATACTCACACCGTCCCGGTGCGGGCTCAGGCGATAATCCCCCCTGCCGATTTCCGTGGAATAGCGCCATGACCCGAGTAGCCGTCATCGAGGACGACGCGCCGACCAGCAACCAGCTGGCCGGCTGGATCCGCGCGGCCCGGCCCGGCATTGAAGTCGACCAGTGGTTCAACCGCGACGACGCCGAAGCGGCGCTGGCGCGGGTCGCCTACGACGTGGTGGTGCTGGACATCGAGCTGGGGCGCGAGCGCCATGCCGGCGTGGCCCTGATCAACGCCATCAACAAGCGCTACCAGGGCACCCCTGTGCTGGTGGTCTCTGCGATGCCGGCGGCGATCTACCGCAGCATCATGAAGGCCCTGGACGCCTGGGACTACCTGCAGAAGACCACCTTCGAGGAAAGCGATTTCATCGACACCTTCCTGGACATCCTGCGCGCCGCCAAGCTGCGCCAGGCCGGCCGCCAGGCCAGCCAGCGGGCAGAAGCGGTCTCCGCTTCCCCCGCCAGCGAGTTGCTGCTCGACCCGCTCTGGCAGCGCACCCCGACCTGGCGCGGCGAGCGCATCAACCTGCCGCTCACCGCCCAGCGCATCCTCGCCACCTTGCACCAGCGCAGCGGCCAGGTGGTGTCCTACGAAGACCTGTTCGAGGTGGTCAAGAGCGGGCGCAACCGCGACAACGTGCGCAAGCACATCAGCACCATCCGCGACGCCTTCCGCGAGATCGACCCCGACTTCGACGGCATCGAAAACGTGCCGATGCGCGGCTTTCGCTGGACCGTGCAGGCGCAGCCCGCGCCGCGCCGGTGAAAGTACCGGACTTCGGCGTGGCCAGGCTGGGTGTGCCCAAATTGACGGTGCCCCGGCTGGGCCTGGCGTCGTTCCGGCGCCGGATCCTGTTTCGCGGCGCCTTCCTGCTGCTGGTGCTGGCCACCCTGGCGCTGGCGCTGGTGCTGCTCAAGGAGGAAAAGCAGCGCAGCTACCAGAACTACCGGCTCAGTTTCAACAAGACATTAGCCGAGATCGTCGCCCGCCTGCGCCACCCGGCCGGGCAGCTGGCGCTGCTCAATCCCCCGCGTGGCGGCCCGGTGACGCCGCTGCGTCCGCTGGTGCTGCCGTATTCGGCGCTCGATTTCGACGACCAGAACAAGGCCCAGCAGGCCATCGAGATGGCCGGTTGCTCGGTGCACTATCCGGGCGGCGGCGCGGTCTGCGTGGCGATCGGCAACAACCCGTATGCGGGCGGCTTCCTGTACCTGGTTGGCAGCTTTGTCAGCGGCCCGCTGGCCGGGCGCGAGCCGGGCATGATCGAGATCGACCAGGTGCACCGCGCCCGGGTCACCCTGGACATGCGTGGCGAGGTCAGTCGCTGGATCGCCCCCTTCGAGGCACAGGGCGAGCCGGGCGCGGCCGGGGCGAAGGGCCGGCTCACCGGCTTTGTCGACAACGGCGCCGGGCTGGTCAAGCATGCCCGGCTGGTGCGCGACTTTCGCGGCTGGCTGTGGCAAAACGGCCCGTGCATCGACGGCCCGGCCGCGGCCGCCCCGCCCAATCCGGAAGCGGCCGAGCCGGCCTGCAACCGCCGCGCATTCTTCTCGATCCGCCTGCCGGTAGACGTGTTTCGCGAAGCCTTGTTCCAGAAGCCGCGTCCGGTGTGGCCGCCGCCTGACCTGGAGCGGATCCTGGTGCGCATCGAGATGTTCGGCCCGGGCAGCGCGCAGCCCCTGTTCGACAGCAACGCGCCCGGGGCGGCGCCGCCGTTCTCGCTGGCCGACCTGGCCGGTGCCCTGCAGCCGGGCGAGACACTGCGCGTACTGAAGAAAGGTGCCCCTGCACCGGTGGTAACCCTCAAGGGCGCCGAGGACCCGAACGAGATCTCCTCGCCCTGGCTGAGTCAGTTGGTCCGCCAGTTGCCGGTCGAGGGCGAGCCGGTGGCGATCGAGGGCCGCGAAGTGATCGCCACCTCCGCGGGCAACTATGAAGCGGTCCTGGCCGGCGACCTGCGCGGGGTCGACCTCGCCATCAGCGCGGTCGCCACCCGGCTGTCCTGGTTCATCGCCGCCATGCTGGGGGCGATCGTGCTGGCCTGGCTGGTAATCGAGATAGGCCTGATCCGGCGCATCGCCGTGCTGACCCGGCGCGCCGCCGCGGTTTCCTACAACGTGCAGGACGCGCAGGTGGAGCAGCGCATCGCCGATCTGGACGTCTCCGACCTGCGCGGTTCCGACGAGTTGGGCATCCTGGCCGGCGGCCTGGCCGACCTGCTGCAGCGGGTCAAGGACGACGTGCGCCGCGAGCATATCCGCGCCCAGCAGGAGCGCGATCTGTGGCACGCGGTCGGCCACGAGATCATGTCGCCGCTGCAGTCCCTGATGGTGCTGCACGGCAAGCCCGACGATCCGAGCGGCCGCTACATCGCGCGCATGCAGCAGGCGGTGCGGGTGCTCTACGGCACCGCCTCGCCCAGCGAGGCCCTGGAAGCGGCGACCCTGCAGGTGGCGGCCCTGGACCTGAATGCGTTCCTGCAGAACCTGGCGGCCAATGCGCATTTCGCCGGGGTAGAGGGGGTCAGGTTCGAGCCCGCCGCGGCGCCGGTGCCGGTGCGGGCCGACGAGTTCCCGCTCGAGGACGTGGTCACCCACATCCTGCGCAATGCCGACCGGCACCGGATTGCCGGCACGCCTATCACGCTGAGCCTGGGCACCACGGACTCGATCGCTACAGTGAGCATCCACAACCAGGGTCCGCTCATCGAGCCGGCGCTGCTGGAGCGGATTTTCGAGTACGGTGTATCCGATGCCAACGCGGGCCAAGGCGCCGGCCGGCGCGGCCAGGGCCTGTTCGTCGCCAAGACCTACATGGCGAAAATGGGCGGCACCGTGAGTGCGCAAAACGTTGCCGACGGGGTCAGCTTCATGCTCGCCCTGCAGCGCGCTGCCTGAGGCGGCTCGCTGCCGCCTCTGGTTCCGGCCCGGCCGGTGGCGACCAGGGGCGGGAGCCAGCCGCCACCGGCCGGTGGCGACCGGCGGGGCACGAATCCGGCCCGACAATCGACTCGCACCAGGCTCAAACCCGAGCAAACGCCCGTGATTGGCAGGGCGTGCGGCGGATATAATTGCAGGTCCCGCTGTTTCAGCTTCCTTCTCCGCACTTTTTCAGGATTTTCCCCATGTCCGCCTCCAGCCAGAAAGCCGTATTCCAGTGGGAAGACCCGCTACTCCTGAACCAGCAACTCACCGAGGACGAGCGCATGGTGCGCGAGGCCGCACACGACTACTGCCAGTCCCGCCTGCAGCCGCGCATCCTGGAAGCGTTCCGCCACGAAAAGACCGACGCGTCCATTTTTCGCGAAATGGGTGAGATCGGTTTGCTGGGGCCGACCATCCCCGCCGAGTACGGCGGCCCGGGGCTGAACTACGTGGCCTATGGCCTGATCGCGCGCGAGGTCGAGCGCGTCGACTCCGGCTACCGTTCGATGATGAGCGTGCAAAGCTCGCTGGTGATGGTGCCCATCTATGAATTCGGCACCGAGGCGCAAAAACAGAAGTACCTGCCCAAGCTGGCGACCGGCGAGTGGATCGGCTGCTTCGGCCTGACCGAGCCGAACCATGGCTCCGACCCTGGCTCGATGGTGACCCGCGCCAAGAGCGTACCGGGCGGCTTTTCGCTGTCCGGCGCCAAGATGTGGATCTCCAACTCGCCGATCGCCGACGTGTTCCTGGTCTGGGCCAAGAACGATGCCGGGCGGATCCGCGGCTACCTGCTGGAAAAGGGCATGAAGGGCCTGTCCGCTCCTGCCATTCACGGCAAGGTCGGGCTGCGCGCCTCGATCACCGGCGAGATCGTGATGGACGAGGTGTTCGTGCCGGCCGAGAACGAGTTTCCCGAGGTCGAAGGCCTGAAGGGCCCGTTCACCTGCCTCAATTCTGCGCGCTACGGCATTGCCTGGGGCGCCCTGGGCGCGGCCGAAGACTGCTGGCACCGCGCCCGCCAGTACACCATGGACCGCAAGCAGTTCGGCCGTCCTCTGGCAGCCAACCAGCTGGTGCAGAAGAAGCTTGCCGACATGCAGACCGAGATTGCCCTGGGCCTGCAAGGCGTGCTGCGCCTGGGCCGGATGAAGGACGAAGGCATCGCCGCGCCGGAAATTACTTCCATCATGAAGCGCAACAACTGCGGCAAGTCGCTGGACATCGCCCGCGTTGCACGCGACATGCTGGGCGGCAACGGCATCTCCGACGAGTTCGGCGTGATCCGCCACATGGTCAACCTTGAGGTGGTCAATACCTACGAAGGCACCCACGACATCCACGCCCTGATTCTCGGGCGGGCGCAGACCGGCATCCAGGCCTTCCAGTAGGCGGGAGGGCGCCCGTTCAGGAGCCGCCGGGCCCCCGTGGGGCGGCTGCGGCCCGGACCCCGCAGGCCGGCTGCCGCCGGGGCGGCAAGGGGGGCGGGCGGCGGAGGCGATCAGGCGCAGTCCGCGCCATGCCAAACCGGCGCCAGGCATCGCGGCGTGCCCGCAGACCCGATACACTCTGTTTTTTCCGTTGCGGCGACACCGCGATCCGGTGGCACTGCAATCCATTGGCACCGTAATCCATTGGGGGCTCCACCCAGATGCCAGGGCCGGCAAGAGACGAGCGCATTTATCGCGAGCAGTTGCTGCGGGTCGCCAATCTGGCGAACCCCGGCATTTTTCTCACCGCCTTGCTCGCCGCCGCGATGGCCTGGGTGCAGCGCCACGACCTGCCGACGGCAGCTCTCATCGCCTGGCTGCTGATCTGCCTGGCGGCCAGCGCGGCCCGCTGGGTGCTGGTACGCCGCTTCCTGGCCGCATCCCAGAACGCGGACCTGGACAGGTTCGAGCGCCTTTACCTGCTGCTGGTCGTAGTGACCGGCCTGTGCTGGGGCGGCTTGTCGGCAGCCACGCTGAACACCGGCACCATGCACCAGGGGATGATCGTGCTGGCGGCCGCGTTCGGGCTGGCGGGCGGGGCGATCGCCTTTGTCGGCTTCGTGCCGCGTCTGTACGCGGGCTACCTGCTGGGCCTCTTGGTGCCGCCGGCGCTGCACGCGATCTGGATAGGCACCGAACTGGGAGTGGCCGCCGGTCTGATCATTCTCGCTTTCGTCGGTGTGCTGATCCGTACCTGCAAGGAATTCCACATGCGCTTCGTCGAAGGCCTGCGCAGCCGCTTCGACAATATCGGGCTGATCGACGAGCTGCGCGACGCGGTGGCGCGCGCCGAGCAGGCCAATGCGGCCCTGCTGCAGGAGGCCGGGGTGCGCCGCGAAGCCGAGGCCGCCGAACGCGTCGCCAAGGAGGAAGCCGAGCGCGCCAACCGGGCCAAGAGCGACTTTCTGGCCACCATGAGCCACGAGATCCGCACTCCGCTCAATGCCATCATCGGCTTCTCCGAGCTGCTCGCCGAGCGCGAGTTGGGCGGCGAGGAGCGCGACTACGCGGCACGCATCCACGACGCCTCCGAATCCCTGCTAGCCTTGGTCAACGACATACTCGATTTTTCCAAGATCGAAGCCAGCAAGCTGGTGCTCGAAGAGGAGCCTTTCGACCTGGCCGAGGTGCTGCGCGGCGCCGCCGCCGCCAACGAACTGGCGGCGCGCCGCAAGGGCCTGGAATTCGTGCTGGGCCTCGAGCCGGATCTGCCGCAGCGCCTGATTGGTGACCGCACGCGCCTGGCGCAGATCCTCATCAACCTGCTGTCGAACGCGGTCAAGTTCACCCGTGAGGGCAGCGTGCGCCTGGAGGTGTCGCGGGTGATGGGCGCCATGCCCGGGCGTTGCACCCTGAAATTCGTGGTGCGCGATTCGGGGATCGGCATCGCCCCCGAGAAGCAGGCCATGGTGTTCGACGCCTTCACCCAGGCCGACCACTCGACCACCCGCAATTTCGGCGGCACCGGCCTCGGGCTGGCGATCTGCAAGCGCCTGGCGCTGCTGATGGGCGGCGATATCGGCGTCGACAGCACCCCCGGCGCCGGCAGCAGCTTCCGTGTCGCCCTGCCGTTCCGGGTCGAGGCGCCCGGTGCTGTACCGCGCGTGCAGCCCGATGCCGCCACCCTGGCCTGGCCTGGCAGGCGCGCCCTGGCGGTGGACGACAACGAAATCAACCTCAAGCTGGTCGCCCTGATGCTGCAGCGCATGGGCATGCAGGTGGACACCGCCGTCAACGGCCCGGACGCCATCGCGGCCTGCGCGCGCGATGACTACCACCTGGTGCTGATGGACATCGAGATGCCCGGCATGACCGGCCTGGAGGCGACCCGGCGCCTGCGCGCCGCCGGTCGGAGCATGCCGATCATCGCGCTCACCGCCCACGCGGTGCTGAACCTGGAAGAGCAGTGCCGCGATGCCGGCATGCACGGCTACGTGACCAAGCCGGTGTCCCTGTCCAATCTCGCGCGGGTGATCTCCCAGGTGCTTTGAGCGCGGGAAGCGCCATCGCGCTCTTCGCCTTGGGACACCTTTCCGGGGCCCTGATCACCTGGTGCCCGTGTCCTGCCGCCGCGCCGACCCTGGGCCCGGTGCGCGGATTCGGCCGCCCGATGCGCCGATAAGCCCGCACAAATTCCCCCAGTTGGCCGGACGGTACGGGGGCCAAGCTGTTATAATGTTGCAATGCGGTGGATGTTCCAGTCCCCACGCCGCTGTCGATCCGACCCCCGCTGCAAACCCC
>Ga0302322_100003275_pt1 | contig 13865 bp, 10 predicted proteins | sample Fen_T0_2_FD_203757 | JGI IMG/M metagenome (GOLD analysis project Ga0302322, IMG submission 203757) | Peat permafrost microbial communities from Stordalen Mire near Abisko, Sweden - Fen_T0_2 | ecosystem: Environmental > Terrestrial > Soil > Wetlands > Permafrost | place: Sweden: Abisko...
TACCAAGCCTGGGTCTATGTGTTCCATGTGGAACGTCTGCCCAGGTTGGAACGGGAAGCCGTGGAAGTTACGAGCGGCGACTGGGTTGACTATCTCTAACGCAGAACGGCGCGGGTAAACCCGCGCCGTTCTGCGTTCTTGAATGACTAAAGGCCGAGCTTAGGCTGTTCGCCACTTTCATCGGGACCGGGATGGGCCACCTCGGCGTCACCCAGTTCCTCTTCTTCGTCCAGGGCCATGGCGCTGGCATCGATCTTGGCAAGGCCCACCACGCGGTCATCCGCACTGGCCAGTTTGAGGAGGCCAACGCCCTGGGCGTTGCGACCGGTCTTGCGGACCTCGTCGATGAGGAAGCGGATGACCATGCCCTCCTGGCTGATGAGGAGACATCCTTCCCCGGGCTTGACGAGCTTGAAGCCCACGACATGGCCGTTGCGGACCCCGGCGCGGATATTGATGACACCTGTGCCGCCGCGGCCCTGAAGCCGATAGTCCTGGACGAGGCTGCGCTTGCCATAGCCCTTCTCGCAGACCGTGAGCAACATGCCATGGTCTTCGGTGCTTTCGTCGGGCTCAACGCCTTCCGGCAGGTCCGGCAGAGGGTCGGCCACCTCCATGTCCACGATATGGTCGCCCTTGGCCAGCTTCATGCCCCGGACGCCGGTGGTGGCACGCCCCGTGGCGCGGACATCCTCTTCAGGGAAGCGGATGGCCTTGCCCTGGGCGGTGGCGAGAACAATCTGCTGGGTCCCCGTGGACCGGCGCACCGCCACCAGGGCGTTGCCATCATCGATGTTGAGGGCAATGAGGCCATTGGCCCGGATGTTGGCGTAGGCGGCCAGGCTGGATTTCTTCACGGTGCCATCACTGGTGGCAAAGACCAGGGTCTCGCCTTCCGGGAAGTCCCGAAGGGCCATGAGGGTCACCACGTTCTCCCCGTCCTTCAGGGAGATCAGGTTCCGGATGTGCTTGCCCCGGGTGGAGGCGGCCGCCTCCGGCAGGTCATAAACTTTCAGGGCGTAGACAATGCCCTTGTCGGTGAAAGCCATGAGTGTGTCGTGGGCCTTGGTCATGAAGAGCTGTTCGACGAAATCCTCATCCTTGGTCTTCATGCCCACCTTGCCCCTGCCCCCCCGCCGCTGGCGGCGGTAGGCATTGAGGTCGGTGCGCTTGATGTAGCCGGCCTTGGACATGGTGACGACCATGGGGTCGTCCGGTACCACGTCCTCCATACGGATCTCTCCGGAATAGCCGGTGATCTCTGTGCGGCGATCGTTGCCGAACTGATCCGCCACCTGCTGGAGCTCTTCCTTGATCACCTTCAGGAGCAGGCCCTCATCGGCCAGGATGGATTTCAGCTTTGCGATGGTCTTTTCGAGCTCGGCCAGCTCGTCGAGGATCTTTTCCCGCTCTAGCCCGGTGAGGCGCTGGAGCCGCATGTCCAGAATGGCCTGGGCCTGCACGGCCGACAGGCACAGGGTCGGGTCCTTCTTGATGGCCGCGGCCGTAGCAAAGGCCCCCGCCATAAGGCCGGCCTTGGCCTCTTCGGGGCTCTTGGCGGCTCGGATCAGCTTGATGACTGCATCCAGGTGATCCAGGGCGATCTTGAGGCCCATCAGGACATGATGCCGTTCCTCAGCCTTCCGCAACTGGAACAGGGTCCGGCGGGTGACCACCTCACGACGGAAGCCGATGAACTCCTGCAGAATCTCGCGTAGCGTACAGACGCGGGGCTGGCCGTTGACGATGGCCAGCATGGTAATGGGGAAGCTGTTCTGGAGCTGGGTCTGCTGATAGAGCTGGTTCAGCACGATATCGCTGGGTTCATTCTTCTTCAGCTCGACCACCAGGCGAATGCCCTCGCGGTCGGACTCGTCCCGCAGGTCGCTGATGCCGTCGATCTTCTTGTCCCGCACCAGCTCGGCAATTTTCTCAATGAGGGTGGACTTGTTCACCTGGTAGGGCAGCTCAGTGAACACGATCTGCTCACGGTCACCCGCACGCTTGATCTGTTCCACGTGGGACTTGGCACGCACCACGCAGCGACCCCGGCCGGTGCGGTAGGCGTCCACCACGCCCTCGGTCCCAAGCATCATGCCGCCGCCCGGGAAGTCGGGACCCTTGATGTGGGCCATCAGCCCATCCATGCCCAAGGCTGGATTGTTGATGAGGTCCACGAGGGCGCTGCAGCACTCCCGCAAGTTGTGGGGCGGGATGCTGGTGGCCATGCCCACGGCAATGCCCTGGGAACCATTCACCAGCAGATTGGGAAAACGGGAGGGCAGGACGAGGGGTTCCTCCATGCTGCCGTCATAGTTGGGACCGAAATCCACCGTGTCCTGGTCGATGTCGCCCATCAATTCGGCGGCAAGCCGCGACAGGCGGGCCTCGGTGTAACGCATGGCCGCCGCGGAATCACCATCAATGGAACCGAAGTTGCCCTGACCATCCACCAGCACGTGGCGCATAGAGAAGGGTTGGGCCATGCGGACGAGGGTGTCGTAGATGGCCGAGTCGCCATGGGGATGGTACTTACCCATCACGTCGCCCACCGTGCGGGCGGACTTCTTGTAGGCCCGGTTCCAGTCGTTGCCGGCTTCCTTCATGGCAAACAGCACGCGGCGGTGCACAGGCTTGAGACCATCGCGGACGTCAGGCAAGGCCCGGCCCACAATGACGCTCATGGCGTAGTCCAGATAGGACTTCCGCATTTCCTTTTCAATTTCCAATGGCTCGATGCGATTTTGATTCATGTGTCTTCCGGTGTTCTACGTGGAACGCTGCTCGACCTGTCTGTCAAAAAAGAACTTAGATATCGATGTTCTCGGCCAGGAGCGCGTTGGTCTCGATGAAACGGCGCCGGGGTTCTACGGCATCGCCCATGAGGATGGTGAAGATCTCGTCGGCCTCGACCGCGTCATCGACCCGGACCTGCAGCAGGGTGCGCCGCTCGGGATCCATGGTGGTCTCCCAGAGTTGCTCGGGGTTCATTTCGCCCAGGCCTTTGTAGCGCTGGATGCCCAGGCCCCGCTTGCCCTCCTCCATGACCATGGCCAGCATGGCCTCAGGATCCGAGAAGACCTGTTCCTTCCCGAGCTTGGTGCCTTCCTCGGAGTCTTCGTCCTTGTCCTTGGCGATCTCTTTGGCGTCCTTGAGTCGACGGAGCCGGAGCTCACCGCCGTGGAACGCCGCGAGCTCGACCTGCAGGGCAGCCAGGCGGCGGAACTCACCCCAGTGCGCGACCTGGGTGTCGATCCACAGCGTGATGGGGCGGCTCAGGTGCATCCGCACCACCCGGAGGCGGTGGCTGGCGGGAATGGTGATGGCGGGGTCCTCGCCTTCGGCGGCTCGTTCCACCGATTCGATGGTTTCAACCTCACAGGTCCCCAGCTTCTGCTGGGTGATCGCAGCGGACAACTGCTCCAGTGATTCCCGGCTCGCAAAGCGATCGGCATCCAACAGGCCCTCGGCCAGCAGGGCATCCACAATGGGTCTCGCGTAGCCGCGGCGGTTCAGCTTGCCGTAGAGCTGTTGGACCTCACCCCACTTCTTCATTTCACGGACCAGGATGGCGCCCTTGTGCTCGGTCCCATCGGGTAGGGTCAGCACCCAGCCGTCCAGGGCCTTCTGGAACAGGAACTCTTCTAGGGCTCTCTCGTCCTTGAGGTATTTCTCGGTCTTGCCCTTCTTCACCTTGTAGAGCGGGGGCTGGGCGATGTAGAGGTGACCCCGCTCTACCAGTTCGGGCATCTGCCGGTAGAAGAAGGTCAGCAGCAGGGTGCGGATGTGGGAGCCGTCCACGTCGGCGTCGGTCATCAGCACGACCTTGTGGTAGCGGAGGTTCTCGACCTTGAACTCCTCCTTGCCGATGCCCGTGCCCAGCGCCTGGATGAGCACCCGCAGCTCGTTATGGCTGAGGATCTTGTCGAAGCGCGCCTTCTCCACGTTCAACACCTTGCCTTTGAGGGGCAGGATGGCCTGGGTGGCGCGGTGACGACCCTGCTTGGCGCTGCCGCCGGCGGAATCGCCCTCCACCAGGAAGATCTCACTGAGTGCCGGATCCTTCTCCTGGCAGTCCGCCAGCTTGCCCGGCAGGCCGCCCCCATCGAGGGCACCCTTGCGGCGGGTCAGATCGCGGGCCTTGCGGGCTGCCTCGCGGGCCCGAGCGGCCTCGATGGCCTTTTCCAGGATGGCCTTGGCCTCCCGAGGATTCTCTTCGAAGAAGCTGGAGAGCTTCTCGTAGACGATGGTCTGGACGATGCCCTTCACTTCGCTGGAGACAAGCCGGTCCTTGGTTTGACTGGAAAACTTGGGATCAGGGACCTTGGCGCTCAGAACGGCCGTCAAGCCTTCGCGAACATCCTCGCCAGAGAGGGTTACCTTGGCGCTCTTCAGGAGGTTGTTCTTTTCGGCGTACGAGTTGATCACACGCGTCATGGCGGCCCGAAAGCCCTCCAGATGGGCGCCACCATCGCGGTTGCGGATGTTGTTGGTGAAGCAGTAGAGCGTCTCCTGGTAGGAGTCATTCCACTGGAGGGCCACTTCCACCGTGGTATCCAGCTTCTCGTCCTTGATGAGAATCGGGGGCTTGTGGAGGACCACCTTGTTGCGGTTCAGGTGTTCCACGAAGGCCCCGATCCCGCCCGCATTCATGAAATCGTGGGTGTCGCCGGTGCGCTCATCCGTGATGCGGATGTGGACGCCCTGGTTGAGGTAGCTCAGTTCGCGCAGGCGCTGGCTCAGGGTCTCGAAGCTGAATTCGAGGACATTGTTGAACACTTCGGGATCGGGCTGGAACTTCACCCGGGTGCCACGCCTGGCCGTGGGGCCAATCCGCTTCAAGGGGGCATCTGCCTTGCCCTGGGAGAAGGTCATGGCGTATTCCTGGCCATCTTTCCAGACCGTGAGCCAGAGCTTGGATGAGAGCGCGTTCACACAGGACACACCCACGCCGTGGAGGCCGCCGGAGACCTTATAGGCGTTCTTCCCGTCGGTGCTGGTGTTGTCGAATTTTCCACCGGCATGAAGCACAGTCATGATCACTTCGGCGGCACTGCGACCCTCTTCCTTGTGGATATCCACCGGGATGCCGCGGCCGTCGTCCTGCACCGTGCAACTGCCATCGCTGTGCAGGATCACGTCCACCTGCTTGCAGAAGCCCGCCAAGGCCTCGTCGACGGAATTGTCCACGACTTCGTAGACCATGTGGTGCAGGCCACTGCCGTCGTCGGTATCGCCGATATACATCCCGGGCCGCTTGCGAACGGCCTCGAGATCTCTCAAAACCGTGATGTTATCGGCGGTGTAGCTGTCGGTTTCCAGGGGGGTGTGAACGTGCTTGCTAAGGACTTCTTCAGACATCAAGACTCACTTGGTTAGGTACGGTGAAGTGCGGTGTTCCAGCGCGGGTCAGGCCGTGGCGCTGTTGGCGAATCGGACGGGCATGAGGACGTAGCGGAAGCTGAAATCCTCGAGGCTGGGGGACATGAAGACACCCTGGCCAACCTCATCCTTGAACTGGTAGACCACTTCCTCGCCAGGCAGCCGTTCGAGCAGCTCGGTGAGGTAGTCGATATTGAAAGCCAACTCGAAGGGGTGTTCCTCCCCCGTGAAGGGCAGCGTGGCCTGGTTCACGCCTTCGTCGGGGTGCTGGAAGACCGTGCGCAGGTTGGGGAATTCGTAGAACAGGCGCACGTTCTTGTTGTAGTCATCCTTCTTAAGACCCACGAAACGCAAGGTGCGAAGGAAGACCTCCCGGTCCATGATCACGCGCTTGGGCAACTCGGCCGGCAGCACTTTTTCGTAGGCGGGGTAGTTGCCTGTGACCAGGCGGGTGCTGAACTTGAGGCCTGGCTGGTCAAGGAAGAGCGTGGTGCCATCCCAGCAGAGCTCGACCTCGCCTTCGTCGCCAAGCAGGGTCGGGATGAGGTCCAGCGCGCGCTTGGGCACAATGAGGCGCACATCGTCCTTCAGCTTCGTGTCACAGGGAACCTCGGCCACCGCCAGGCGGAAGCCATCCGTGGAGACCACGCGGACATGCTGCTTCGAGAGGTGCAGGAGCACGGCCGACAGCGTGGGCTTGGTGGCGTCCTTGCTGACGGCAATGGAGCCCAGTTGGATGGCCCGTTTGAACCGAAGCACGGGAATCTTCACGACCGGAAGATCCTTGCCTGGAGCAGGCAGTTCGGGAAAGCCTTCCCCAGGCTGGATGTTGTGCTCGGAGTTCATCCCCTTGGCCCGCAACCACAGGCGGCCACCGGCATCTGGACACTCCAGGCTCAGGATTCCCTCAGGAAACACACGCACGGTTTCGATGAACTTCTTTCCGGGCACGGCCATGGTCCATTGCCCCTGCCCTTCTCCGGGCACGGTGGCCTCAAAAGCCAACTCCATGTCCGTGGCCTTCAACACGACTTCCTTCGGACGAACGTCCACAAGGATGTGCTGGAGGATCGGAAGGGTCACCCGGCGGTCGAGGGCATGCTTCAGCAGACCCAGTGTCCGATCCAGACGATCCTTGGAAACCTGTAACTGAAGATTCATGAATCACCCTTGATGATGCTGAGGACCTGGGCAACCTGTGGAAAGTCGTGTCAAACCCCTATCCTACCGGAGTTTCGCCACCCAGGACAGGCTGTGGAAACCCTCTGGAACCCTGTGGAGCGTAGGTCCTGAATCCCCTTGGGCCTCCAACGCAGATCCGGTTGTGGATCCAGTCGTGGCGGGGTCTGTGGAAAAAATCATAATTACAACCAAATCAATGAATGCTGTTGAGCAAAGCCTGCACCATCTTGTGGAAATCCGGATCGCGCTTCATTCGGTCTCGAACTGAATCAATGGCATTCATCACGGTCGAGTGATGCATGTTGAAGGAGCGTCCGATATCGGCGAACGGCAGGGATGCGATTTCCCGCGCGAGATACATCGCCACCTGGCGCGGCACCAGGATGGCCTGCTGGCGGGACCGCTTTTTCATCAGATCCACGAAGGACACATTGAAAGTCTCTGCGGTCATCCGGAAAATCCGATCGGGATGAACGGGAGCGGTGGGCTCCTCGCCGCTCTGGCCCTGGAAGGCGGCGTGGGCGATCTCAAGAGAGGGGGGCACCCCGATGAGGCTGGCTTGGAAGATCACACGGGTCAGGAAGCCCTCCAGGTCGCGCACACTGCCTTTGGCCTTGTGGGCGATGAAGGTGAGCACATCCTCCGGGATGGCCGGCACATGGCGGAAATCCACATCCTCCAACTTCTTCTTGAGGATGGCGATGCGCGTCTCGAAATCGGGCGGCTGGATATCTGCGGTGAGGCCCCACTTGAAGCGGGTGATGAGCCGCTCGTGACAACCTTCCAATCGCTGGGGGGGCTTGTCGGAGGTGATGACGATTTGCTTCCCGTGCTGGAGCAGGTGTTCAAGGATGTGAAAGATTTCTTCCTGCGTGCGCTCCATCTTTCCCAACGTTTGCACGTCGTCGAGCAAGAGAACATCATTCTGCTGGTATTTCTTGCGCATCGGCTCGGTGTTCTTCGCACGGATGGCCACGGTCAGTTCGTTGAAGAAGTTATCCACCTTGAGGTAAACCACCCGCAGCCTGGGATCCCGCTCCAGCAGGCCCTTGCCGATGCCAACCATGAGATGGGTCTTGCCGAGACCGGCGCCGCCGTAGATGAAGAGCGGGTTCATGCTGAGGGGCGTGGCGGCCTTGCCATAGCTGTCCACCACGGCCTTGGCGGCCGCGAAGGCCAGCTGGCTGCCGGGACCCACGACGAAGCGGTCCAGGGTGTAGCGGTTGAACAGGTGGGGGAACGCAATCGGAGGCTCCGTCGTTCCGGGAGCACCGTGGGGAACCTTCTTGGGGGTGACCTTGGGTTCGGCGGCGGGCGTGCCATTCACGTGGAATTCGAGGCGCAAATCCGCCAGTCCACCCTGGGCCAGTGAGTCACTGAATTCCTCAGGCAGCTGTTGTTCAATCCAAAGTTTTGCGGCGGCGCTCGGCACCTGGATCCACAACACGTCGTCCTTCACCTTGAGGGGCTCACAAGGGGCGATCCACTCCTTGAAGCTCGCTTCGGGCAACTGCTTGGACAAGCCAAGCCGGATGATGTCCCAAAGGGTTGTGGGATCGGCGGATCGCATGTGTTCACCAGCATGGGTGGGACGGAGCGCGGGCACGCACCGTCGACGGAGGGTGCATCACACGCTCCGTCCACGCCTGGCTCGCGGGGGGGAACCCAATCTAGCATCCATCCGCGGGATGCGAGAGCGGAAATCCCCTTGAGGCCGAGGGCCCTCGCTGGTAGGCTCGAAGGTTCGTCCTCCTCCCCGGGAGGGGACCCCCGAGGTGGAATCATGAAGCGGACCTTTCAGCCCAACAACCGTCGTCGCGCCAAGACCCATGGCTTCCTAAGCCGTATGAAGACCAAGAATGGCCGCCTGGTGCTCAAGCGCCGCCGCGCCAAGGGCCGCCACGTTCTGGCCCTCTAGCCCTCGTCCGTGATCTACAGAGGCCGCTTCCGCACGGTACGGCACAAAGACCACGCGGTTCCGACTCCCCCGCCCCGGCCCTTGCTGGGGCCGACGTCGTCGCTAGACATCCGCGCCTGGCCGAGGGTGGAGGCAGGTGGACCGCTGCTCTTGGTTACCTCGCCCCGGAGAACCGGCGGAGCGGTGCAGCGCAACACCTTCCGCCGCCGCGTGAGAATGGCCTTCCTTGCCGGCGTCGAGCCCCTCCTGAACCGCCCCTGGGTGGTGTGGGTGCGCCCCGGCCGCACGGCGCCGCCGCTTGAAACGATTAGCTTCCAGGACATCGAAAGCCAGCTCCGGTCAGCCCTGCATCGCCTTCCCGCCTCGGATACCCCATGAACAACCGCAATGTCCTTCTCTTCGTCATCGGCAGCGTGATTCTGCTGGGTGGCCAGTTCTGGTTGTCCTCACGGTACGCCAAACCTGTGCCTAGGACCGAGGTCCAACAGGTGGCCCCGGCGGCCGCCAAGCCAGTACCCGCCACGACCTCAGAGGCTCTCCCTGCGGTGGCACTTCCGGCGACCGCGGTTGCCGATGGCGTGAAAACAGTGGATCCCGCGGTCAGGCACACCCTGGCCTCGGACGAGTTCACCCTGTCCTGGCAGGTGGCCACGGGCGCCCTGAAGCAGGTGACTTGGCGCCAGGACGGCACCGCGTTCTTCCCCCCGGCCTTCGCGGGTCTTGGCGCGCTGAAGGGGACTGGCTTTGAGACGGTGCGCGAGGAACGCGGGGCCAACGGCACCGCGGTCATCTTCGAGAACACCGCGGGAGATCGCCTCAGCTACCTCGTGCCGGTCCAGGGACACACCCTGAAAATCGAGGCCTCTTCGCCCCGCAACGCCTCCCTGCTGTTGATTGCGAACCCCACGACCGACGCCCCCGTGGAGCACCTGGGACGCGTGTTCACCTTGACCGAAAAGGGTGTCGAGGCTGTCACCTGGAATGACCTGCTGCACGAGTCCTGGTTTGGCATGTCCAAGCGCAAGGTGCTGCCCCCAGTCGCCGAGCGCCTGGGCATGGATGCGGGTCTTGAGAAGGATTCCAAGAGCCAGCGCAACCACTACTTTGCGGCCCTATGGAAGCTGCCCCGCCTGGCGGGTCGGGATGCTGCGGGCTACGAACTGCTGCCACAGAATGGCCGACTGGAAGCCACGCTGTACCTGGGCCCCAAGCAGGCCGAACACCTGCTGGCCTTCGAAAAACCCTTCACCCAGGTCATCGACTATGGCTTCTTCGGGGCCGTGTCCCACCTGCTCTTCTGGATCCTGAAGAAGGTCCACGCCCTGGTGGGCAACTGGGGTTGGGCCATCGTGCTCTTCACGGTGATCATCCGTCTCGCGACCTGGCACCTGAACTCCAAGCAGACCATCTCCATGCTGCGCATGAAGGATTTCGAGCCGCACCAGAAGGCCATCCAGGCCAAGTACGAGAAGTTCGGCAGCGACATGACCAAGAAGGCCGAGATGCAGAAAGAGCTCATGGCCCTCTACAAGAAGAACGGCCACAACCCCATGGGCGGCTGCCTGCCCATGCTGCTGCAGATGCCGATTTTCCTGGCCCTCTGGTCCATGCTCAACGCCGTTTTCGAGCTGCGGCATGCACCCTTTTTCGGTTGGATCACCGACCTGTCCGCTCGGGATCCCTACTTCATCTTTCCCGTGCTGATGGGCGCCTCGATGTTTGCCCAGCAGTACATGACGCCCGCCGTGGGTGACCCCTCCCAGCGCAAGATGATGATGGTCATGATGCCCGCCATGATGACCTTCATGTTTGCGCAAAGCCCCGCTGGGCTTACGATCTACTACTTCGTGTTCAACATGATCGGCCTGGCCCAGACCTGGTGGATCATGCGGTCCTATCAGCCCCAGCCCATCACCGTGTAGGAGCTCGTCATGCGGAAAAGCGGCGCCACGCTGGAGTCTGTTCCTGAGCTCATCGCCCGTTGGGGTGCCCATCTGGGGCTCGCCCTGGAGGCCCGCTTCGCGCCCTCGGGCGACGAGGAGGCCTTTCCCAACCGGGTGGCCGTGGCTGGCCCCGACGCGATCTATCTGGGCGCCAACCGGGGTGTGGCCCTGGACGCGCTGCAGTTCCTGGTGCACGAAGCCCAGGGCGAGCGCGAGGACCAGAAGCTGGCCTACCTGGACGTGAAGGGCGCTCGGCTCTTCCGCATGCAGGAAGTCATGGCCATGGGGCAATTCGCCGCCGCCAAGGCCCGGGAACTGGGCAGCCACACCCTCGGCGCCCTGAGCGCCCGGGAACGCCGCTGGGTGCACCTGGTGGTCAGCCGCGAGGCGGGCCTTGGCACCGAAAGCGAAGGCACAGGTACCTTCAAGCCCGTGAAGGTGTTCCGGAAGTAGACTGGCCCGGTGCATCCAGCTTCCGATCCCATCTGCGCTCCCGCCTCACCCCTGCTGCCTTCGGCGGTGGCGCTGGTGCGCGTTTCGGGGCCCGGCCTGGCCCAGATTCTTGCCCCCTTGTTGGCGCTGCCCCAGCCGCGAATGGCCAGCCTGCTCACCCTGCACTGGGAGGGCTTCCGGGAGAAGGCCCTGGTGTTGTCCTTCCCTGGACCCGCCAGTTACACCGGAGAGGATCTGGTGGAATTCCAGATTCACGGCAATCCCCTTTTGGTGCGCCGCCTGTTGGCCTACCTGGGCACCTTGGGGGTGCGCCTGGCCCAGCCCGGAGAGTTCACCCGCCGGGCACTCTTGAATGGCAAGCAGGGGTTGCTTGAGGCCGAAGCCCTGCGGGATCTGGTGGCAGCCGAAACCGACACCCAGATCCGCCTGGCCCAGGCCCGTGCCGGGGCCCAACCCGAGTGGATCCTTCTGGCCCGGCAACGGCTCGCCCCCTGGATGGCCCGAGCCGAAGCGGCCGTGGACTACGGGGAAGAAGAGGGGATTTTACTGAATCTGGATGACTTGGCTGCGGATCTGGAACCGCTTCGGGCGCGGTTCCACGTGGAACAAAGCCGTTCCCGGGCTGCCAGGCACCTGAAAGACGGCATCCGGTTGGCCCTGGTGGGTCGCCCCAATTCAGGGAAAAGCACCCTGTTCAACGCCCTGGCCGGGGAGGATCGGGCCATCGTCACGGACATCCCCGGCACGACCAGGGATGTTCTGGAGGTGCGTTGTGAATGGCGGGGTCTCCCCTTGCGCCTGTTCGACACGGCGGGACTTCGGGTGACCGAGGATCCGGTCGAACGCTTGGGTGTGGCCCGGGTGGGCCCCATTCTGGAGTCCGTCGACCTGGTCTTGCACCTGATCCCAGCCGGGGATGGCACCCAAAGCCTGGCCGAAACCACCCTCGCCCCTTTCGTGGGAAAGGTGTTGGAGGTTCGTACCTTTGCGGACCTGTCCCCGGTCCCGGGGATCGCCATCGCGGCCAATCGGGGCGACCTGGATGCCCTGGAAACAGCGTTGAAGGAGCGACTGCTGGGTGGATTGGCGCCGGATGCCTGCCTGGGGGCCCTGGCCACGGACCGCCAAGTGGAGCTTCTGGATCATCTGGCCGCGCAACTCGACCTTCTGTTTGAACTGGAGGTCGGGTGCCCGCCCGAACTGCCGGCCTCCCTACTCCAAGGCGCCTGGGGCCTGCTGGCGCGGCTCACAGGAGAGGATCGGGCCGACACCGCCCTGGATGCGCTCTTCAGTGGGTTCTGTCTCGGGAAGTAGGGAAAGCCCAAGTAGACTGGGCCCAGGAGACGCGATGAAACCAGGGTATGAAGCGGTGATCGGCCTGGAGGTGCACGTCCAGTTGAGGACCCGGTCCAAGATGTTCTGCGCTTGTCGGAATGTCACCGGTTCGGCCCCCAACAGCCAGACCTGCCCGGTCTGCCTGGGGCTTCCCGGTGCCCTGCCCGCCCTGAACGCCGAGGCGGTGCGCATGGCGCTGACGCTGGGGTTGGCCGTGGAGGCGACGATTCGGACCGAAAGCGCCTTCTTCCGCAAACAGTATTTCTACCCCGATCTGCCCAAGGGATACCAGATTACTCAAGGCCCCGTGGCCATCGTGGAGAACGGCCACCTCGATATCCCCGGCGATGCCCAGGTCCGTGGCACCGAGGGCCCGGTGCGCATTCGCCTGGAACGGGCCCACCTCGAAGAGGATGCCGGGAAGAGTCACCATGATCTGGATGGGAAGGCCAGCCATGTGGATTTGAATCGAGCCGGGGTGCCCCTGCTGGAGATTGTGGGCGCGCCGGACCTTCGCAGCGCCCAGGAGGCCTCGGACTACCTCAAGGCCCTGCACCGGCTGGTCGTGGCCCTGGGCATCTGCGACGGCAGCATGGAGGAGGGCAGCTTTCGTTGCGACGCCAACGTGAGTGTGCGGGCGGCGGGAGTGGCAGCCTTTGGAACGCGGGTTGAGGTAAAGAACCTGAACTCCTTCCGCTTTGTGCGGCAGGCCCTGGATCACGAAATCGAACGACACACGGCCCTTCTCGAGCGGGGCGAGGTGGTCCGCATGGAAACCCGCGGTTGGGATGCCGCCGCGGGAGAGACTCGAGGTCAGCGAACCAAGGAAGCGGCCATGGACTACCGCTATTTCCCGGAGCCCGATCTGCCGCATCTGACGGTGGACAGAGCTGAGATCGATGCGGCGCGCGCGGCTCTCCCCGAACTGCCGGATCACCGCATCCAGCGCTGGCGGGAGTCCTTCGGTCTCGGCCTGGACGAAGCCCAGGCCCTGGCGCAAAGTCCGGCCTTTGCGACGTACTTTGAGACCCTGGCCCACAGGAGTGGCTCCGGGCGCGGAGCCGCCGCCTGGATGCTTGGCGAGGTCAGTCGCACCCTGAACGAGCGCAACCTGAGCATCGAAGCTTTCCCCTTGAAGCCGGAAAGACTGGCGGATCTGGTGCGCCTGGTGGAGGCTCGGACGCTGGGGTTTGGCACCGCCAAGGATCAGGTCTTCCCGGCCCTGCTCGCGGGCGAGGAAAGCGCGGAGGCCATCGTGGCTCAGCGGGGCCTGGCCCAGGTGAGCGATCGAGGCGCCATCGAGGCCCTGGTGGCCCAGGTGCTGGCTGCGAATCCGGGCCCCGTGACCCAGATCCGGGGCGGAAAGGAAAGTCTCAAGGGCTTCCTGGTGGGCCAGGTGCTCAAGGCAGGCCAGGGCCGACTGGACGCGAAGCTCGTGAACGAAGTGCTGGCGGAAGCCCTAGCCAAACCCTGATCCTCATCCCATGCTGGGCCCATGAGCCCAGAGCATGCGCAGCGTGCGATAGGCGGAGGTGACGCATGACGAACGAGATCCCCGCTGCTCTTGAGGCCTGTCTACCGGGCGTGGTCCACTTGTGCCAGAAATGTGGCTGCTCCGTGGTGGATGCGGTGGAGACACCCGGGGAGCCCTT
>Ga0302322_100003276_pt1 | contig 13865 bp, 12 predicted proteins | sample Fen_T0_2_FD_203757 | JGI IMG/M metagenome (GOLD analysis project Ga0302322, IMG submission 203757) | Peat permafrost microbial communities from Stordalen Mire near Abisko, Sweden - Fen_T0_2 | ecosystem: Environmental > Terrestrial > Soil > Wetlands > Permafrost | place: Sweden: Abisko...
GAGCGGATGCGCGAAGAAAGAGCCACTGCGCTTTTCCATTTGACCCAGGCACTGAGCGCAGCGCGTTCGCTTGACGAGGGCGTCTTTGCGGCGTTGCGCCAAGCAGACGCGCTTTTCAACGCACGATCCGCGCTCCTTTTAAATAACGGGGATGATCATTTGATGCCCCATTTCGCCGATTCATTTACGCTCGATGAAAAAGAGCGAGGCGTTGCAGAATGGGCCTGGCGAAATCGCAAAAAAGCAGGCCGATTCACAGACACACTGCCGTCGGCCGAAGGCTTTCATGTGCCGCTGGTGCGCGAAGATTTGTCACTGGGTGTGCTCATCATCCGTGTGGCACCCGAGACCACGCTCACGCTGGCACAGCGGGACATGGCGGAGAGTTTCGCAGCGCAGCTGGCGCTGTTGGTGGAAAGTGAGCAATTCCGTGACGCGAGCGAACGCGAAAAATTACTCGCCGAGTCGGACAAACTTCACCGCACTCTGCTCGATGGCGTTTCGCACGAATTGAAAACACCGCTCGCTGTGCTGAGTGCGGCGGCTGAAAGCATGCCACACGCCGATAACGCGACGCGCGATCGTCTCGCGGGGGAAATTGGCACAGCCACGCGGCGGCTCCACCGGCTCGTAAACAACCTGCTCGATCAAACCCGGCTCGAATCCGGTGCGCTCAAGCCGCACCTCGATTGGTGCGATGCGCATGATTTGGTCAACGCGGCGCGCGACGGCATAGAGGATTCACTCGTCGACCATCCCCTCGAAATTTCGATCGAGTCAGACATGCCGCTTTTCCGCGCTGATTTTCCTCTGATGGAACAAGTGCTCGCGAATTTACTCCTTAACGCGGCACTGCACACCCCGTCCGGTACGCAGATTTTTCTCGCGGCTGGTTTTGATGGTTCGAGGGGTAAGGTGTTTTTCACGGTTGCTGATCGAGGTCCAGGATTGCCCGCGACGATGCGCGAGCGGCTATTTCAGAAATTTCAACGAGGAGACGCTGCTCGTGCTGGTGGTCTGGGTCTTGGCCTGTCCATCATCCGAGGATTTGTGGCGGCGCAAGGCGGCGAAGTCGTCGCAGGCGAGAATCCCGGAGGGGGCGCCGTATTCACCGTTTACCTACCTTATTCACCGCATGAAACCGTTCCTGAAGAATGAATCTGCCAACCACAAAGAATGACATTCTCGTGATCGACGACGAGGTACAGATACGCAGGCTCCTGCGGATTACGCTGGAATCGGCGGGGCAGGCGGTACGGGATGTCGATACAGGCCGGCTCGGACTCGACGAAATCGCCAGACGTGCGCCTGATGCCGTGATTTTAGACATTGGCCTCCCCGATATGTCGGGGCTCGAAGTCCTGCGCAGACTCCGAGAGTGGTCGCGAGTACCCGTGCTTGTTCTGACCGTGCTTGCAGGGGAAGCGGACAAGGTTGCGGCACTCGATGGTGGAGCCGATGACTACCTGACGAAGCCCTTTGGCGGATCTGAACTGTTGGCGCGTCTACGTGCGATTTTGCGGCGTGCTCCAACCGAGGCCGAACTCGCAGCAGTCACCTTTGGCGACATTGAAATCGATTTAGCAGCTCGGGTGGTTCGGCGCAGTGGTGCGGACCTCAAGCTCACGCCCCGTGAATATGCCTTACTCCGCGTTCTCGTCATGCATCGTGGTCGTGTTGTCACGCATCAGCATCTCTTACGTGAAGTCTGGGGGCCTAACTCTGAGGAAAATACGCACTACTTGCGGGTACACATGACGCACCTCCGGCAAAAACTCGAAGCCGATCCCCATCGTCCGCGCCATCTCAAAACGGAATCAGGGATCGGTTATCGGCTTGTTGAGGTGTAGGGAGTTTGTTGATACGGGTGCGGTCGACGTAATATAGCATTTGGAACAGCTGCCAAGAGCGCGTTGCGCTACACCCCTTCTTCGGCAAAAGAACAACGCGAGAGCCCGTGTTTGATTCACAAAAAGCGGCCCTCCGTTCAATCAAGAGGGCCGCGTGGATCAGCGATCCGTTTTCTCCGGCTTCCAACCCGGGAATTTATTTAGTGCGGAACACGGGCGAGGAAATGCTCAGTATGCACCTCCTTGATAGATGAATTGCTTATTATAAACGTCGTTGCAAAGAGGAGAATAGAGAACGCGGCAACCGAAACGATCTGGATCAGGGTGTTATGTTTTTGCGCACCTTGGGCAGGAAGTTCGGTGGAGCTGTGAGCTAACGAGTTGTCATGATGTCCTAAGAGAATTGAAGTTTTCACGCCTCTGAGTTTAGCCGAAAGCCAGCGCGCTGCCTAATTAAGGCTGCGGCTCATTCCATTAAATTTTCATTAACGAGTGGTGTCATTCATCTTCATCCCCGGACGCCACGTCGTGATTGCAGGTGGTCATGCTTTACCACTCCATCCGACCGGAACAAACGGCGAATTCGGTGACTCAGCCGGTGTTTCAGTTTGGACGGAGATGATTCTTGAGGCGTTGAAGCCATGGGAAGTCCTCGGACGAAACATAGTTTGTGCTCCCAGGTATGGCGGCGTCGAGGCGCCATTGCCGATGCCTAGCTTGCCTCCTCTGTCGAGCATCTCGCCACCACGATCAAACGTGTTCCTCCGCCTTGTACCCTCGGGCAGTCACGTGTGGCGGCGAAGCTTACCTTTGATCAGCCTGACAGAGGTCCGGCGTTGCGCCATCCACACGCACGAGTCAAAGCGTCTTGAGTGCCGTATCGAGCACTGCGAGCAGGAAATCGGCATCGGGGACCGTGAGGCACATAGGCGGTTTGATTCGCAAGGTGTTCGACCAGAGGCCGCCCTTGCCGATTAATAAGCCGAGATCTTTACAGCGCTCGAAGACGGCCGCGCATTCTTCTTTCGCGGGATCTTTGCTCGCACGATCTTTGACAAGTTCGACGCCAAGCATAAGGCCTAACCCTCTGACATCGCCAATGAGCATGTGCTTTTGTGCGAGTTTTTCGAAACCGGCTTTAAGATAATTACCGATTTTCAGCGCATTCGCCTGGAGCGCTTCGCGCTCGATGACCTCGAGCACAGCACGGCCTTGTGCACAAACGACAGGGTTGCCGCCAAAGGTATTGAAGTGAATGCGCGTCGCGAGAGCGGCTGCGATGGCCGGAGTCGTAACTACAGCAGCGAGCGGGCACCCATTGCCGATACCTTTGGCCATAGTGACGATATCGGGAATCACGTCTTGTGTCTGAAATCCCCAATAGTGTGTGCCGGTGCGCCCGAAGCCTGTCTGGACTTCGTCCGCGATACATAAGCCTCCGGCCGCGCGGGTGTGGTCGTATGCGTGCGCGAGATAGCCGTCGGGAAATACAACGGCACCGCCTACGCCTTGGATCGACTCGGCGATGAAAGCGGCGATTCGTCCTGAGGTGCCGAATTGGATTACACTTTGTACGTCGTCGGCATATTTTTTTCCGGCGTTGGGATCGTCACTAAGATACGGACCGCGATAGGTGTCCGGCATCTGAGCGTGCTGCACGCCGAAGCTATGCGGAACGTTAAATTTCCATGTGTGATGCGAAGTGAGCGCCATCGTACCTGGACTGCCGCCATGGTAGGCGTTGCGCAGCGCGATCACGTCGTAGTTTCCAGTGTACGCACGAGCCATGGTGATAGCGAGGTCGTTGGCTTCGGACCCGGAGTTGACGAAGTAACAGACTTTGAGATCGCCCGGCATTTTCGCTGCGAGGTCGCGCGCGTAGAGAGCGACATTTGGATGTAGATAGATGGTTGTCGTGTGCTGGATGAGGTCATTTTGGGCGTGCGCTGCCGCCACGACGTGCGGATGGCAGTGACCAACGCTCACGGTAACAATCCCGCCAAATCCATCGAGGTAGCGTCGGCCTTTTTCGTCAAAGAGCCACTGGCCCTTACCTTCAACGATCATCAGGGGCTTTTTATAATAGTGGAAAATCGCGGGGTTGAGAAACTGTTTGCGCACAGCGAGAACCTCTTCTGCAGAGGGACCGGCGTAGGGCTTTGGCTGATACTCGAAAGGTGGGAGAACGATGGATTTCACGATAAAGTCATGATGCAGGTGCTAGCTTGCGTAACCCGAGGTAAGCGACAAACGCGAGCGCGAAGCCGGCAAACCATGCATAGTTGTAGAGGTTGAGAAGAATTGAAGAGATGCCAGCACTGCCCAAGAGGTGCACGTTGACCAAGAACCCCGGCAAGCTTGGCAGCACGCCGATGACGAGAGCGATGAGCGCCACCATGCTGAAGCCTCTCGTATAACGGTATTCGCCCTCTGGAGTGTAAAGCGCGGCGACATTTAGGCGCTTATGGCGAATGAGAAAATAGTCGGCGATCATGATACCGCCGATCGGGCCGAGGAGCGCGCTATAGCCAATCAGCCAGTTGAAAATGTAGCCTGACGGATCAGCCACAAGTTTCCAGGGCATGATCACCACGCCGATCAATCCTGTGATCAAACCTCCAAGGCGAAAAGAGATCTTCTTCGGCGCGAGGTGGGCAAAATCGTTGGCCGGGCTGACAACGTTCGCGGCAATATTTGTAGCGAGCGTGGCAACGCAAAGCGCGACCATCGCGAATACCAGCAATACTGGATTTTTGAAATGAGTCAGCACGTCCACCGGATCCCAAATGGTTTTGCCGTAAATGATGGTTGTGGCCGAGGTGACGGCGACACCGATGAATGAATACAAAGCCATCGTGAGCGGTAGTCCAAGTGCTTGACCTAGTATCTGGTCGCGTTGTGAAACAGCATAACGGGAGAAGTCAGGAATGTTGAGAGACAGGGTGGCCCAGAAACCGACCATGCCGGTGAGCGCGGGGAAAAAGAAACGCCAAAATTGACCCGCTTTCGGCTGGCCCAAATCGAATGCGGACGGTTGTGAAAGGATCGGCCCAAAGCCGCCGGCATTTCGGTACGCCCAGAATAACAGGAGCAGCCCGAGAGCGATGAGCAATGGCGCCTTAATGTTGAGCAGGAGGCGGATCGAGTCGATGCCTTTGTAAACTACGGCCATGTTGATGGCCCAAAAGAGCGCAAAACAAAGAAACTGAGGCAACGTGATGCCCATAACCGTTGCGGCGCCGGGCGCAGCCAACGACGGCACAAATACTGCAATGATTTTGAAAATGGCATTTCCGCCGATCCACGTCTGAATCCCAAACCACCCACAAGCGACTAATGCACGCAGCAGGGCTGGAATATTAGCTCCCACCGTGCCGAACGAGGCCCGACAGAGGACCGGGAACGGGATTCCATAGCGAGTACCCGCGTGGGCGTTTAAGATCATGGGAATAACCACGATCACGTTACCAAGAAAAATCGTGAGGATCGCTTGCCACCAATTCATGCCGCCGCCGATCAGAGACGATGCGAGCATGTAAGTCGGAATGCATGCCGACATGGAAATCCACAGTGCGGCGATGCTGCCCATGCGCCAACGCCGCCGCTCCAGCGGCACTGGAGCCAGATCGGCGTTGTACAGCTGCGAGTCCTTCATCTCAGAAGAGACGACCGGATCAAGAGCTGTAGGGGAGGCGATCATGGTCTAAAAATGGGAGGGTGTTCGTTGGAGGAATCGTCCACGACCGAGGGTGCCAACGAATTTTCCGTCGCGCGCGGCGACCTCGCCTCGAACCGTGACGATATGCGGGCGTCCTTCTATTGGCCAACCTTCGAAGGCGCTATAATCGACGTTCATGAGCTGAGTCGTTGCTGAGATCGTGCCGCGATAATTCGGATCAAAGACGACCAAGTCAGCATCAGCGCCAGGCTGGATCGTTCCTTTGCGAGGAAACAAGCCGAACAGACGCGCAGCGCGTGTACTCGCGATGTCGACAAACGTATTCAGGTCGATCCTTCCGCTCTTTACGCCGCGCGTATAGAGTAAGTTGATACGCGCTTCGAGGGAAGGAATGCCGTTGGGGATTTTCGTGAAATCGTCACGCCCCATCGGTTTTTGTTTTTCGAAATCGAACGGTGCGTGGTCCGTCGCGACCGTTTGAATTAATCCATCGCGCAAACCATTCCAGAGCACCGATTGGTTGCGCGCATCCCGCAAAGGTGGCGACATGACATATTTTGCGCCTTCGAAATTGGGTAATTCAGCATAGGTCTTATCAAGTACGAGGTATTGGATCAGCGTTTCAATACTTACTCGTACGCCGCGCTGTCGCGCCGCGATTGCTTCCATGAGAGCTTCCTGGCAACTGAGATGAACGATGTACGTCGTGGCCCCGGTGAGCTCCGCGAATGTCATGAGATGATGCACGCCTTCCGCTTCGACTCGCGGCGGCCGACTCTCGTGATGTTGTGCGGGATCGGTCTTGCCGGTGGCGAGAAGTTCCTTCGAACGCTCGGCGACTAGCGTCTCGTTTTCGCAATGTGCTGTGACGATGACGCCTAGTTCTTTTGCGAGTTTAAGCGTTTGATAAAGTTCAGTGTCGTCGATTCCGAAGGCGCCTTTGTACGCCAGGAAGATTTTGAAGGAGCTAATGCCGCGTCGCACGATTTCGCGAAGCTGTTCCTCGGTCGTCGCATCGAACTTCGTCACACCCATGTGAAATGTGAAATCGCAGGCCGATTTGCCGACCGCCTGCGCCATCCATAGTTCGAAGGAGGCGAGGGCGTCGTCTTTGCGGGCCGGACAGCACATTTCAATGAGTGTTGTGGTGCCGCCCACGAGTGCGGCTTTGCTGGCCGTTTCGTAGGTATCCTTCGAATACGTTCCCATGAACGGCAGATAAATGTGCACGTGCGGATCGATGAAACCTGGGAAAACGTAACAGCCCGTCGCATCAATGACCTCGGCGTCCGGAGGCGCTTTGAGATCTCGGCCGATCATCGAAATCGCCTCTCCTTCGCAGAAGATGTCGGCGATGGTGCGCTCTGAAGCTGTGACGATTTCGCCGTTTTTAATGAGGAGGGACATATGCGCCTATTTCTTCCAGACGTCTTCGGCTCCGCTGCCGAACCAACGCGTACTCACTACTTTTTGCCGGGTGTAGAACTGCACGCCCTCGCGGCCCTGAATGTGCAGGTCGCCGAAAAACGAATCGTCCCAGCCGGTAAAAGGAAACATCGCCATCGTGGCGGGCACACCGACGTTGACGCCGACCATTCCTGCCTTGACGCGATGTTTAAATTCGCGTGCCGCATGACCCGAGTTCGTGAAGATCGCAGCTCCGTTGCCGTATGCAGATCGATTGGTAATTTCGATCGCGTCGTCGAGTGCATCCATGCGCAAGACGTTGAGCACCGGCCCGAAAATTTCTTCGCGCGCCAAGCTCATGTTCGGCGCTACTGCATCGACGATAGTCGCGCCCAGGTAAAACCCCCCGGGTGCTTCGCTGACACGCACGCCTCGGCCGTCGCAGATTACTTTTGCTCCTTCGGTCTCGCCGATGGCAATAAGTTCGGTGATACGATCGCGGTGTTGAGCGGTGATCACCGGCCCCATATCCGGCTGGGTGCTTTGATCGGTTGGACCGACGCGGATCGCGCGCGCGGCAGTTACCAACGAAGGCAACAATCGATCGGCCGCTGCGCCGACGAGGAGTGCTCCGGATCCCGCCATGCAGCGTTCACCCGCACAACCAAACGCGGCAGTCGTGACGCTCTCGACGGTTTTGGAGACGTCGGCATCTGGCATGATCACGAGATAATTTTTTGCGCCACCGTTCGCTTGCACGCGTTTACCGTGACGCGTTGCCGTTTCGTGAATGTATTTCGCAACAGGTGTTGAGCCTACGAAGGAGACTGCTTTGACAAGCGGGTGGGTGAGTAAAGCATGCACACAGGCACGACCACCGTGGACCAAATTAAACACGCCTTTCGGCAGCCCGGCTTGCTCTAGAAGTTGCGCGAGCAGAACCACCGTGAGTGGGACCTTCTCGCTCGGTTTGAGCACAAATGTATTTCCGCACGCGAGGGCTAGCGGGAACATCCACAGCGGCACCATGGCAGGAAAGTTGAATGGCGTAATGCCGGCACATACGCCGAGTGATTGATGCAGCGTTTCGCAATCGACGCCTCTCGCCACGTTTTCGAGGGTATCGCCCATGAGTAGGGTGGGGATGCCGCAAGCGTATTCGACGTTTTCGAGACCGCGGTGCAAGTCACCGCGTGCTTCGAGCCGTGTCTTGCCATGTTCGCGGGAAAGCGTTTCGCAAATCTGATCAAAATTTTGGTCGAGAAGTTGGCGGTAGCGGAAAAACACTCGCGCGCGTTCGGTAGGCGGAGTGTCGGACCATTTTGGATACGCGAGGGCCGCGGCTTGTACCGCTTCGTCGACCAGTTCCGCTGAGCCAGCTGGACATTCAGCGATCACCTCTCCGGTGGACGGGTTGAAAACGGATGTGGATGCGCCGGATACAGTGCGCCATTCTCCGCCAATGAAGACTGGGCAAGGTAGCATATGGCCTGGTTAGGCGCGTGAAAGCGCATCAGACTGTTTCGTGAACTCATCGCCACTCCATTCGCCGTCGGACGCAACCGTCTTTCGTGGCAACGCTGCTGCCGCTTTTTGTGCGGCTTTGCGCTCGGTCTGGCGGCGCACGAGCTCGGCGTGAGTGGTGAAGTAGTCGAGGCTATGGCCTTTGAAATCTGCGAGGGTTTCGAATTTATGTTTATCCATGAAAGCGAGCAATTCCTCGCACATGGGCTTCACGCATTCGTAACCGAATTTCATGACACCGGTACAAACCTGAACGGTGTCGGCGCCGAGCAGAATAAACTGCGCTGCGTCACTTCCGCTTTCGATTCCACCAAGCCCCGAAAGCGTACGGCCTGGGAACTCTGCCCGGATCATCGTGGCAATTTCCATGACCATGCGGAGCGCGATGGGCTTGACTGCCTTCGACGAATAGCCGCCCGGCGTTGTCCATCCTTCGACCGTCGGCTCGGGTCGAAGCGTGTCGAGGTTCACACCCATAACGCTTCGAATGGTATTGATGGCGCTGATACCGTGGACGCCCGCGCGCAACGCAGCGCGGCTTGGCTCTTCGATGTGGGTAATGTTCGGCGTCATTTTCGCCCACACTGGTTTTTTTGCGGCGGACATCACCCAGCTGCAAACCTCTTCAAGGATATCTGGGTCCTGGCCCATGGCTGCGCCCATTTTGCGTTCAGGCAAACCGTGTGGGCAGGAGAAATTTAGTTCGAATCCATCGACTCCGGCCTTCTCGCAACGCTCGACGATTTCAATCCACGCATCCTTTTGGTACTCCTCCATGATCGATGCGATCAGCACACCGTCGGGATGGAGGTCTTTGCATTTCTTAAATTCGTCGAGCCATAGATTGAATGATCGATCACTGATGAGTTCGATATTTTCCCAACCGATGACTTCTCCGCTCGCTGCATGCAACTTGGCGTAGCGAGGGGAAACGTTGACCACTTTCGACGAGTCGAGGCTGACAGTTTTTGCGATTACCGCGCCCCAACCTTCGCGGAACGCGCGGCTGATCACGCTGAGATTTGTGCCGGGCGGTCCGGAGCCGATGATAAAAGGATTGGGCAACTTGAGGCCGTCGACTGTTGTGGCTAGCGTAGGCATGAGCGAAAAATCTCCGTTCAGTATCGTGGAACCGTACGCCGGTATCATACGACGCCGCCGACACCTTGACAAATCGGGTGCGCCGTTTCCTCCGAAAGCGCGGGTTAGTGTAATGTAAATTGAAGAATGAACCAGCTGCGTCGATCTTCCACCGCTACAGCGACGTGCGCGTCTCGTGAGGAGACCGGTGCGTGGAGAGGATGGGCTGGAATTGGCGCAGGCTGGCTCATTTGTTGCTGAAGCTGTAGCATTGCCTATGCCTAGTATTAGCATTGCCGAACAAACCCGCCCACGCCTTTGCGTCTGTGGCGCTGATGTCGATTAACTCGATGGCGCCAACAGCATGAAAACACGCTTCGATCCAGCCCGAACGGTTGCTGAACTCAAAGATCTTCGCCGACTTACTTCCGACGAAAACGGCGCCCAGCGAGTTGCGTTCACGCCGACCTGGGTCGCTACACGGGCTTGGCTCCGAAAAAAAATTGCGGAGCTGCCGGTTGAAAATCATGTCGATGCAGGCGGCAATCTGTGGACCACGCTTCGCGGTAAATCCGAACAAGCCCTTGTGATCGGCGGGCACATGGATTCAGTGCCGAATGGTGGCTGGTTGGATGGTTGTCTCAACGTGCTCGCCGGTCTCGAAATTCTTCGGGGAATTGTTTCGGAATATGACGGCGCACCACCGGTGACAGTTCGCCTGGTTGACTGGGCGGACGAGGAGGGCGCGCGTTTTGGCAAAAGTCTTTTTGGGTCCTCCGCGTGTGCCGGCTCGCTGAACATGGAAGAGGCGCGCGGTCTCAAGGACCGTGATGGTGTCAGTCTGCCCGAAGCGTTGAAGCAGGTCGGAATCGATTTCGAGCGCGTTAAAGAAAGTGGCAAAGAGCTCGCCCACGCCGCGGCCTATCTGGAGTTGCACATCGAACAAGGGCCTGTGTTGCTCGATTTGGATCTTCCGCTAGGTTCTGTACTCGGAACTTTCGGGGTCGAGCGCCATGCGATTACGTTTCACGGTCAGGCCGCGCACTCAGGCAGCACGCCGATGAATCGTCGCAAAGATGCATTTCTCGCCGCGGCAAAAATGGGTGCCGAGATTTATGAAATCGCCAAAAGGCACGGCGGTGTCTGCACGATCGGTTCTTGTACGACAAAGCCAGGAATCGTCACGAGCGTGGTTGAAGAGTGCCGCCTCACACTCGATCAAAGACACCTGGATGGCGCAGCGCTCGCTCGGATGCTGCAAGAGGCAATGGAGGCCAGCGAACATTTTGCGCGCGAGGGCAACGTCACCGTCTCCTCAAGTCGCCTCTGGCAGATCGAACCGATTCTCTTCCACGATGATCTTATCGCGCTTTGCGATCGGGCCATCGTTGAGACCGCCGGCAAAACCCATCGCATGCCGTCAGGGCCACTCCACGACGCTGCTGAAGTTGCGCGTGCCGGCGTGCCCACTGTCATGATGTTCGTCCAAAGCCTACGTGGCATTAGTCACAATAAGATTGAAGATACTAAAGAGGAACACATCGAACTCTGTGTACGGGCGTTTGATCGGTTGGCTCAGAAGACGCTTCACTGGCTCGCCGAGGACAATCTGTCTCCATGATTGTTGGCGTTCCCAAAGAAATTAAAATTGGTGAAACGCGAGTTTCCCTGACTCCTGATTTATGCCGCAGCCTGGTCGATCTGGGCGCGACTGTTTTCGTCGAGCAGTCGGCAGGCGTGGGCGCGGGTTTTTCCGATGCTGAATATCAGATGGCCGGAGCGATCGTTGAACCTTCAGCTGAGAAAATTTGGGTTAAGGCAGAGTTGATTTTGAAAGTGAAGGAACCGCTCCCGCTCGAATTCGAACGTCTGCGGGAAGATCAAATGCTCTTTACGTACCTGCATCTGGCCGCAAATCCGACGCTCGCCCATGCCTTGGTCGCTAGGAAGGTCCTCGCGATTGCCTACGAAACTGTAGAGGGACCGGATGGTTCGTTACCTTTACTTAGACCTATGTCGCAAGTCGCAGGCGCGTTGGCGGTCCAAGTGGGAGCCTATTTCTTGCAATCGCCACAGGGCGGCTCAGGCGTTTTGCTTGGCTCCATCACTGGGACGATGCCAGGCCACGTTGTAATCATCGGCGCGGGCAACGCCGGCTTACACGCTGTAGAAACCGCCGCGGGCCTTGGCGCGAGAGCGACTGTGCTGGACCTTGACCTAGCCAAGTTGGGTTCTCTCAAAGCCAAATACGGCGATCGTGTGAGGACGTTGCCTTCGAACGCGGCCAATCTCGCAACCAGCGTGGCAGAGGCCGACCTTTTGATTGGTGCCGTTCTGATCCCAGCGGCGAAGGCACCGACCGTCGTGACTCGCGGGATGATCGCCACGATGCGAGCAGGGAGTGTCATCGTGGATATAGCTATCGACCAAGGCGGCTGCATTGAAGGTATCCGGCCTACCTCTCATCGGGAACCTATTTATATCGACCAGGGTGTTATCCATTACGCGGTGCCGAACATGCCGGCACTGGTTGGCCGCACGTCGACGCTTGCCCTGACTCAAGCGACCGAACCGTTTGTTATGCATCTCGCTAAAATGGGAGGGGAACGGGCATTCGCTGAACATCCAGGCTTCGCCAAAGGATTGAACACTGCTCAAGGCAAGATTGTTGGAGTCGCCGCGGCCCGTGCGCTGGTAAAACAGGCGAAAACCTGACACTGGTTGACTTTGGAGCAATCGTAACTTCTGCCGCTGGGGCTAGGGTAGCTCCGCCGACTTGCGGGCCAACAAGTCGTAGGACACGGCATGCTCTTTGTCAGCATGCTTCGCGCCGAGACAAACAGCAATTGGACGCTGATCGAGCATCGCGAGCACGCGCGACTAAAGCCGTGACGATGGACAACTCTTACGCGGCAATCATCGTCTCGACGCATACGGAGAAACTGCTCACGGAGCAGGCCGACCCGAGAGGGCTGCCCGCTGCTGAACGAGAAGCGCATGCCCGTTTCTTTGCGAGTCAGCGACTGCCGCAACAGCAGCTTGCTAAGGTCGTGGCGAACCTCCCCGGAGGTTCGGTTGCGGTGGCGCCGGAAATATCGGAGTAGTCTCAGGTAATTAACGTGCAGCGTATGAACGCTAATCCCTACTGACAGTGGCCCTTCCGATTTGCGTAACTCCCTACTCCATATGGAGTAGGAATTGGAGGCGCGGGTCGGAATTGAACGCGTAAAGAACTCAGGTACAAGTGGATGTGAGTATTTTTAAGAGGTAGATGCAAGACAAATCAGGCTAACTCCGCCAAAACTTTGGCCAACTTTGGGGTAATTTCACTGACACTTTTACTGACAGTGGGCTGGGGGCATTCGACCGATTCTAGCCAAACTCGTGTGGAACGAAATACAACCGCCCAGCGTACATTGGTTCCCCGGACATAGAAAAACTCGAGCGACATCGCGCAGGCTCTATATTCTGATTCGCTGAAAGCGGCCCTCCGTTCAACCAAGAGGGCCGCATGGATCAGCGATCCTTTCGCCGGCTTCCAACCCGGGAATATCTAGTGAGGCACGCGAGCCAGGAAATGTCCCGTATGCACCTCGGTTATTGTGGCGTTGCGAACCACGAATGTGGCTGCAAGGAGGAGAATAGATAACGCGGCGACCGAAACGATCTGTTGCAGGGTGTTATGTTTATGCGCACCTTGGGCAGGAAGTTCGGTGGTGCTGTGAGCTAACGAATTGTCGTGATGTCCTATGAGAATTGAAGTTTTCATGCCTCTGAGTTTAGCCGGAAACCAACGCGCCGCCTAATTAAGGCTGGGGCTCATTCCATTAAATTTTCATCAACGAGGGCATCGCACTTCTGCCCGCCCTGCTTGACGAATCTGCTATAAGGAGAATCGTTTCGACCAAATCGTGCTCCCATTCTTCATCACCGCTCGCCGACAACCGACTCGATTGAGTCGAGCCTGCGCGCTGCTGTTGACGGGCACGATTTTGATGCTGGCTGTCTTGGCGGCGAGTCCAGACGCCCATCGCTGGCTGCACGCCGACTCGGATCAAGCGGATCACGAATGCGTGGTCACATTGTTCGCCCAAGGTGTGACGCCGGCCTCGGTCGCGGTCACGATGGCGATTGTCGCTTGGCGGCTGTTGGGGTTATCGCAGAGCGAGGGGACGGATCTCCTTCTCTCGGCTCCTCGTTTCTCGCATTTACCCGGGCGTGCGCCGCCTCGGGGTTGAGTAAGTTTCGGTAACGTTCCGAGCGAAGATTCGCTCGTTGATGCTCTGCGCAAAGCCAACGGCCCTGCCGTGCTGCGCGTGCCTACA
>Ga0302322_100003277_pt1 | contig 13863 bp, 20 predicted proteins | sample Fen_T0_2_FD_203757 | JGI IMG/M metagenome (GOLD analysis project Ga0302322, IMG submission 203757) | Peat permafrost microbial communities from Stordalen Mire near Abisko, Sweden - Fen_T0_2 | ecosystem: Environmental > Terrestrial > Soil > Wetlands > Permafrost | place: Sweden: Abisko...
CCCCACCGCCACCATCGCCAACATCGTCGGCGTGTCGGCCAGCATCGAGCCGACCTACCAGAACCTGTTCGTCAAATCCAACCTGTCCGGCGAGTTCACGGTGGTCAACCAGTATCTGGTACGCGACCTGAAGGCAATGAATCTTTGGGACGAGGTCATGGTCGGCGACATCAAGTATTTTGACGGCTGCCTGGCCAAGATCGACCGCATCCCGGCCGAACTCCGGAGCCTCTACGCCACCGCCTTCGAGATCGACGCGTCCTGGCTGATCGAGGCCGGCGCGCGGCGGCAGAAATGGATCGACCAGGCGCAAAGCCTCAACCTCTACTTCCACGGCGCCAGCGGCAAGAAGCTCGACGAGACCTACAAGCTCGCCTGGATCCGCGGCCTCAAGACCACCTACTACCTGCGCACGCTGGGCGCCACCCATGCCGAGAAGTCCACCGGCAAGGGCGGTGAACTGAATTCCGTGCCGACCGGCGGCGGCATGGGCGAAGCGATGGCGACCGGCAGTGGCATGGGTGCGGCGGGCATGGGCGAAGGCGGTTACGCCACCGCCCCTCATCTGCCCGAGCCCGAGATCGTCGGCCGCGCCTGCACGATGCACCCGGGTGATCCGGGGTTTGAAGAATGCGAGTCGTGTCAATGAGGCACTCTCCCTTCCCCCTCAGGGAGAGCCGGTGATGACGGAGCAAGGCATATTTTCGCTTCCACCACATTTGCTATCCAAACACTTGGTGTTACTTTAATAACACCTCGTTGTTTGATTGGAGACTGATATGCCCGCCACCACCACCCTGAAACTGCCGGACGCCCTCAAATCCCGCATCGCAAGCGCCGCCGAAAACGCCGGAAAAACGCCCCACGCCTTCATGCTGGAAGCGCTGCAAGCGCAAACAGAACTTGCCGAAAGGCGGCGTGAATTCGTCAATGCCGCCCTTCTGGCCAGAGAAGAAGTCGCACAGTACGGCCTGGTCTATGACGCCGACGAGGTATTCAGCTACATCCAGGCTTTGTCGGAAGGTAAGCAGGTTGAACGTCCCGCTCCGACCAAGCTATAAGCCCCATGACACGACTGATCCTCGCGCCGCGAGCCCTGTTGGATTTAGAACGGCTGGCCGTTTTTCTTCGAAACAGCGATGCCCATGCCGCGCGGGAAACCGTGCCCACCCTGCTGCGCGGCTTGGCCATTCTCAAGGAACACCCGTTAGTCGGCCGCAAAGTGGAAGCGGGTTTGCGGGAACTGGTTATCGCACGAGGCAAATCTGGCTATGTCGCGCTCTACGATTTCGACGTGGCCAATAGCACAGTCATCATTCAGACCATCCGGCATCAACGCGAAGAAGGCTTCGTCCATGAGTGATCGATCGACACACTTGGCCGGCAACCCGGACCTGCTCGACCACATCCACTGGCTAGGCGTCAAGTTGGACGGCGACGAACCTGCCTTGCTCCATCAATCAAGACAAGCTGCCTGAATACGAAGGAAACCCCATGCTGAATTTCGAAGACGACCTCGTCCCGCCCGCCCGCGCCAACGCTCCCCAGCCCGGCGAGTTCGATCCCGCCTATGTCTCGTTCGGGCTCGGCAAGCCGCAACTGCAACCGACCACCATGGGCCTCAACTTCGCCGGCAGCGGCGTCGCCCAGCCAACCTGGGACGCCCCACAAACCATTCCCCCCATTGCCAAAGGGGGGCCGGGGGGGATTCTGCCCGTCGCCGACACCGACATCGCCCACCGCCGCGTGCGCGTCGAGGACAAGCTCATCATCAACGCCAAGGCCGACGTCAACCAGTTGGTGCCGTTCAAGTACAAGTGGGCCTGGGAGAAATACATCGCCGCCTGCGCCAACCACTGGATGCCGCAGGAGGTGAACATGAACCGCGACATCGCCACCTGGAAGGACCCGAACGGCCTTTCAGAAGACGAGCGCCGCATCGTCAAACGCAACCTGGGCTTCTTCGTCACCGCCGACAGCCTCGCTGCCAACAACATCGTGCTCGGCACCTACCGCCAGATCACCGCGCCGGAGTGCCGCCAGTACCTGCTGCGCCAGGCCTTCGAGGAGGCCATCCACACCCACGCCTACCAGTACATCGTCGAAAGCCTGGGCCTGGACGAAGGCGAGATCTTCAACGCCTACCACGAGATTCCCAGCATCCAGGCCAAGGATGAATTCCTGCTGCCCTTCATCGACGTGCTCTCCAGCCCCACCTTCAAGACCGGCACGCCGCAGGACGACCAGACCTTCCTGAAGTCACTGATCGCCTTCGCCTGCATCATGGAAGGCCTGTTCTTCTACGTCGGCTTCGTGCAGATCCTGGCCATGGGCCGGCAGAACAAGATGACCGGCGCGGCCGAGCAGTATCAGTACATCCTTCGCGACGAGTCGATGCACTGCAATTTCGGCATCGACATGATCAACCAGATCAAGCTGGAAGAGCCCTATCTATGGACGCCGCAGTTCAAGGAAGAACTGCGGGCCATGTTCCAGAAGGCCGTGGAACTGGAATACGCCTACGCCGAGGACACCCTGCCGCGCGGCGTGCTGGGCCTCAACGCGCCCATGTTCAAGGAATACCTGCGCTTCATCGCCAACCGCCGCGCCAACCAGATCGGCCTGGACGAACTGTTCCCCGGCGCCACCAACCCGTTCCCGTGGATGGCGGAGATGATCGATTTGAAGAAGGAGAAAAACTTCTTCGAGACGCGGGTGACCGAGTATCAGACGGGTGGGACGCTGGCCTGGGATTGATTTCTTAGGGCGCAATCAGCGGACTATGGACTCTTCCCGAAACAGTCTGCGTGCGCGTCTGGTCTTTTCGTTCAAGGGCGAGACCTACGATCTGGATACTCGCATTGACCTGGATGCCGAGGCGATTGATCCGGAAGCAGCACCTGACTTTCACCGGCTGATCGCCAGGGCGGCGGATATTGACCCGTATTCCTACCTCTACGAGGTGATGGCATCGCATGACATCGAGTTTTCCGATCCCTCCGGTGCGGCGTGCGGGTTTTGCCACGATGGCACGTTCGACTGGCACGGCTATATGCACAGTCAGGGCCAGGCTGCTGACCTCAAGGCATTAAAGGCCATTGCCGCGCGCATCCTGGGGCTGGACGATTTGAGCCGGCACCCGGACATCCGCGCTGCACTGCTGGCGGCCTACCAAGCCGGCAAGGCGGCTCGATAACTCGTATGCTCTATCACCAACAGTCATTGCGCCGCATGTCATCATCGCCAACGATTCCACCATGCCCGTCCCTCCCGAATACGAGCGCGCCTCGGCCCACTTCTACGATTTTCTGACGGATGCGCGGGAAACCTCCGGTCTGACCACCACCCACCAGACCTACACCATGGTGCAAGGCGTGCTGCAAACCTTTCGCCGCCGCCTCGACCTCAAGGATGCGATCCGTTTTGCAAATGTCCTGCCGGTGGGCTTGCGCGCACTGTTCGTGGCAGACTGGAATCCAGACCAACCCATCGAACCTTTCACCGACCGTGTCGCCCTGACCAGGGAGGTCAAGTCGTTGCGGGCCGCTCACAATTTCGCACCGGACACGGCCATCCGCGATGTGGCCATCGCCCTCCGCCGGCACGTCGACGTAGCTGCCATGGACCGGCTGCTCGCCACGTTTCCAGAGGGCACCGTTGCGTTTTGGAAGCCCTGAGCATAGCCCGAAGGGACACAACTACCCACAACTACCCACTGACTCGTTTGGGCCACCCCGGACATTACGAGATGCAAACCCTGTCGACCGTTACCAGGATATTCAGGTTATGTTCGGTTGGCCGGCATTGAGGATCACCCTGCGGTGGATTACGCTCCGGCCAGCCGCCCGGCGCGGGCTCAATGATTTCTGTGATCAACCTGAGGCAACCAAGATGAAACCTGCACTCGACTCGTACGGCATGTTGAAACTGCTGCGCACCTTCCTGATGCTGACCCTGCTGTCAGCTTCAGCCGGCAGCGTACTGGCAGCGGACAAGCCTGACACGAAGGACTGCAAGGACCACCCCCTGCTGACCCGGATGCCCGGTTACTGGCTGCAGCGGTGCGACACCAAGGAGTTCGACCGCCAACTGGTCCAGGATGGCAACAAGGGCTTCGACGTCGAAGGCCGGGTCTGGAAGTATTCCTATTTTCTCCAGCCCGACCGCAAGGAATACCCCAGCGAACTGCAGATCCACCGCAATTTCGAGAACGCAGTCACGGGGCTGGGCGGGAGAGTGACCGGCAGAAAAACGAATAGCCAGGAATGGATGAAGGTGGTTCGCGATGGCATGGAGTACTGGATAGAAGTCAGGACCGACCACACCAGCAAGTACTGGCTGACCATCGTCGAGAAGAAGGCCATGCAGCAGGACGTCGTCGCCGATGCGGCGGCCATGTCGAACGGCATCGGCGCCACCGGCCACGTCGCCTTGTACGGCATCTTTTTCGACTCAGGAGAGTCCGTCGTCAAGCCCGAATCCGAAGCCGCTCTGGCGGAGATCGCCAAATTGCTGAACAGCGACGCTGCCCTGAATATCAATGTCGTCGGTCACACCGATAACGTCGGCACCATGGACTTCAACACCAAGCTGTCCAGGGCAAGAGCCGAGGCCATCGTCAAGACGCTGGTCGGCAAGCACGGCATCGATGCAAAACGCCTGCAGGGATACGGTGTGGCATCGCTCGCGCCGGTCGCCTCCAACGACAGCGAGGAAGGACGGGCGAAAAACCGCCGCGTCGAACTCGTCAAGCGCTGATCCGCCGTCGTTGCAGCCGTCGCTCGCCGCCTGAATGGCATTTCTGGCGCCGTCAGCAAAACCGGTCCGGATGGAGCGAAACGAAATCCGGGGCCAATTGCCGGGCAGCCCGCTATTCCGCCGAAACAGAGAACAACAGCGCGCAGTCCGGTTTGTCCATTTCCACATATCGGAAATGGGTTACGAGGCCGCCAGCCATTCAATTCAAAGACACCATGGTTCCGATACACCGATGGTGGTAAGTTTCACCCCCAATGCGCAAGACACCTGCGTCATCGATGCGCTTGGCCATCAATGCAGACAGAGGAGACAGACGATGAGAAGAAAGTTGTTGTTGTTGAGCACTGCGGTATGCGCCGGCCTGCCCCTGTCTGCGCTCTCCGACGACAAGCCCGTCGAGACCTACCAGCCCTGGGCCGCAAAGAACAAGACTATCCAGGAACCATTGGGCGGGCTGAAGGGTGATGCTGCCAGGGGGCGGAAACTGGCCATCGATGGCGGCAAGGGCAACTGCCTGGCCTGCCACATCATGCCCGTCCCGGAGGAAGAGTTTCATGGCGAGATCGGGCCGCCTCTGACGAAGATCGGGAAACGGTTCGATGAGGCCAAACTCAGAATGCGCATCGTCAACATCCAGACGATCATCCCGGACAGCCTGATGCCGCCCTTCTACAAGAATCCCGCGGAGTTGAACCGGGTTGCCGAGAAGTACAAAGGTCGCACGATCCTGACCGCGCAGGAAGTCGAGGACGTGGTGGCCTATCTGATGACACTCAAGTAAACGGGGAAATCATGAAACTGAATTCAACCATACTCGTGAGCGCCGGCTTCGCCGCGCTGTGCGCCTGCGCCGGCGCGATTGCCGGTGAAGTGTTCTCCGGCTACACCCTGCTCCAGCAGGCAACCAAAGACATGCAGGACGACGACTTCATGAACCCCGGCATGGCAGCGGTCGCCAAGGGCGCCGCACTATTCTCCGCCCAGGGCAAGAAGGCGGTGTCCTGCGCATCCTGCCACGGCGAAGGCGGCAAGAAGCTCGATCCGAAACGCATCGCCCAGTACCCGGTGCTGGATGCGAAGACCAAGCGTCCAGTCACGCTCCAGCAACGCATCCTCAACGAATGGGCCGAGCAACTCGGCAACGCACCCCTCAAGTACGAAAGCGAAGATGCCCTGGCGCTGGAAACCTTCGTGCGCAACCTGGCTCGTGGCCAGGTGGTCAACGTACAGATCGACGGGGCCATGGCGCCCTTCTACGAGCAGGGTCAGAAACTGTACGAGATGCGTGCCGGCCAGCTCAACATGGCCTGCAATCTGTGCCATGACAACTTTCCGAAGCAGAAACTGCGGGCCCAGGTCCTGTCCCAGGGCCAGACCAACGGCTTCCCGCTCTACCGTCTTGCGGATGGCATGGTGATCGGCACCCAGACCCGGATCAATCAGTGCTACAAGTCCGTACGCGCCGAGCAACAACCCTACGGCAGCGAGGAATTCGCGTTGATGGAGCTTTACATGAACGGGCGCGGTAACGGGCTCAAGATCGAGACGCCGGCAGTGCGCTTCTAGTCGACCCGATATCGCCGCAATCCACTGTGTCCATGCCCTCCCCCACCTCCAGCACCCGATGAAACCGCTAGCCCTGCTCGTCATGAGCCTGCTGCTGTGCCTGCCCGGCTGCAGCAAACTGACGATGGAACACTACAACCAGATCAGCGTCGGCATGACTTACGAGAAGGTCGTCCAGCTTATCGGCAAGCCGGAGAAGTGCAGCGATGTCATGGGCCTGCGCAGTTGCAGTTGGGGCGATCAATCACGTTCGGTGCAGGTGAGCTTTGCCGGCGACAAGGTGTTGCTGTTTGTTTCAAGCAACCTGAAATAGGCTACTCCAGGGCTTCCCGTGCGATCTCGCGCACATCGGCATCCGCATCTTCCAGCCGTGCTTCAAGCCACGGTCGCGCCGCCTCGCTTCGGGCCAGGCCGAGGGTGTGGCAGGCATCGGCGCGTACCCGTGCATCGGACTGCGCGGACAGCGTTCCCAGTGCGGGGATCAGACTCTGCAGGGCCGGGGTGTCAGCGTACTCTTCCAAGGCCGCACCCGCGCCCAGGCGTACATTGATGCTCGCGCCAGGGTTGGCGACGATGGGCAGCAGGGCAGATAACCTGGCCGGATCGGCCGCGATCAGCGCCAGAACCTGTCGCAGGTCGCCGTCCTTCAGCAGGTTGTGGAAGGCATCGGCCATGTCCCCTGGAACTGCGGCACGCTGCGCCCAGATGGCCAGTTCAGCGGGCGTACGCACCCCGGTCAGCACGAACGGTCCGAGGCGCAGCCAGGGCACGGAACGCACCCCGAGCGGCTCGGCAGCCTGCGGATAAATATCGAGATTCACCACCTCCAGCCGCCCGACGGCGCCACGTTTAACCAGCTCCGACAGGCCGGCCAGCACGGCGGGACAGTGCGGACAATGGCTGGAGATGAATAACAGTGCGTCGGCGGTCATGGGGCGCAAGGGTATTGGTTATTTAAGCAACCGGCCCGGATATAATCGCGCAAAACATATCGGAAAAATATCATGGGACTCTTCAGCCAGATCCGCTCGATGTTCGGCAAGGGCGGACCCACTGCGGTTGTGGACGCGGCCACCCAGTCGCTGCAACCTGAACGCCGGGCAGCCAGGCGGGTAAATCCGCGGCCTGGAATCCGGGCGCTGATCATCGATGACTCGCCGACCGTCATCGCCGTGCTCAGGAAGATGCTGCACTCGGTCGGGGTCATCGCGCTGGAAGCCCCGGATGCGGAAAAAGGCGTGTTCCTGGCCCACACGGAAAAACCCGATCTGATCTTTCTCGACATCGTCATGCCCGGCATGAACGGCTTTGCCGCCCTGCGCGTTTTACGGCGCGATCCGGTCACCAAACTGATCCCCGTCATCATGATCAGCGGCAACGAACTGGCCACGGAAGAGTTCTATGCCAACCGGATCGGCGCCGACGATTTCATGAAAAAGCCATTCGGCCGCTCGGAAGTATTCACGCGCATCGAACGGTTGCTCGATGCAGACAGGGTCCCGCGCCGGCAAGGCGTCCAGCAGATGCCCGTTTCGGAGCCCATGTCCGCGTGACATCCGGTCCGCGTTACGTCTTGATCGGACTGGATGCATCCAGTCCGCGCCATCTCCGCCTGTCCATCCGAACATGAACGAGAACCCGCACCGTATCCAGTTCTGGCTCGGCAACATGCTCCTCGCCTGTGCCCTCATCATGCTGATGTTCATCTCCGCTTTGTGGGCCGCGCTGGGCACCTGGGCGATGATCCTGTGGATGCTGCTCGCCGGCGCCGGTTTCTACCTGGTCACCCGGGACAAGGGTCCCGCGTCCCATTTCCCCGACTGAGCACCTGGCTGCCCATGGACGAATCCGACGGCTTCGCCACCCGCGCCATCCATTACGCCTACGATCCGTTCGATTATCACGGCTCGCTGAACCCGCCGGTCTTCCTGACTTCCACCTTCGCCTACCGCGACGTGGCCGAGGGCCAGCGCCGTTTCCTGGGTGAAGAAGCCGGCTACATCTACACCCGCGTCGGCAACCCGACGGTGGCCCTGCTTGAGGCGCGTCTGGCCAACCTGGAGGGCGGCGAGGCCGGCCTGGCGACCTCGTCCGGCATGGGTGCGATCACGGCCGCGCTGTGGACCCTGCTCAAGGCCGGCGATGCCATCGTCGCCGACCAGACCCTCTACGGCTGCACTTACGGCTTCCTGCGGCACGGCCTCGCCCGCCTCGGCATCGAGGTCAGATTCGCCGACCTGACGCGCATCGAGGAACTCGAAGCGGCCATGTCACCCGCCGTGCGCGTGGTCTTCTTCGAGACCCCGGCCAATCCCAACATGCGCCTCATCGACATCGCCGCGGTGGCCGAGGTGGCACGGCGGCACGGCGCGCTGAGCATGGTCGACAACACCTATTGCACACCCTATCTGCAGCGGCCGCTGGAACTGGGCGCGGACCTGGTGGTGCATTCCGCCACCAAGTATCTGGGCGGCCACGGCGATCTGCTCGCCGGGGCAGTGATCGGCGCGAAGGCGTTGATCGACGAGATGCGCTTCTTCGGCGTCAAGGAGATGACCGGCGCCAGTCTCAACGCCATGGATGCCTTCCTGGTCCTGCGCGGCCTCAAGACCCTGGAACTGCGCATGGACCGCCACTGCGCCAGCGCACGGGCGATCGCCGAACTGCTGGCGGCGCACCCCAGGGTGGCGGCAGTCCACTATCCGGGTCTGGACGGATTCCCGCAGGCCGAACTCGCCCGCAGGCAGATGCGCCAGCCCGGCGGCATGATCGCTCTTGAACTGGAGGGCGGTTACGAAGCCGGGGTGCGTTTCATGGACGCCCTGAAACTGGTGACCCGCGCGGTCAGCCTCGGAGATTGCGAGAGCCTGGCCCAGCACCCGGCCTCCATGACCCACTCCACCTATGCCCCGGAAGAGCGCGCCAGGCATGGCATTGGCGAGGGGCTGGTGCGTCTTTCGATCGGGCTGGAGACGCTCGACGATCTTCGGCGCGATATCCTCGCCGCGCTGGCCAGGGCCTGAAGCGCGTGGTTCAGTCCGGCTGTCCCGGAGCCGGTTCCTTCCTGCCGCCGCCGCCCTCCTGAACGGACCTGAACAGATAGCCCGCGATCGCGCCCAGCACACCGATCGCCGCGGTCAGTTGTTCCGAGGTGGAAGCCACCAGGACCAGGATGATGGTCCCGTAGATGATCAGCGTGAGGCCGGCCGAGTGGATCATGTCGCTGGCGCTTCCCTGCCGCATCTTGACGAAATACAGCACCACCACCAGCGAGATGACGCTCATTGCGCACAGCATCGCCACATAGCGGAATTCGTTCACGATGCGCGCATCGACCAGCTTCGGGTCGCTGACCGTCGGGCTCTTCGCGGCGCCGCCGTTATCGCCCGCGGCCGGTGCCGGCGGGAGCACGGCTTGATCGGCTTCGGCGTTGTAGAAGTATTGATCGACGCGCTGTTCGGGCGCGGCGGTCGCCTCCGCGACGCGGACCCAGGATGCCGACAGCAGTGCCATGATCGCGCAGAACATCCACATCAGTCCGGTTTCGGCTCGCATCATCTCGCTCCCTTCGCATAGGCCTCGATAATCCCGCGATAGTAGTAGGCGGCCTCGAAATTGCCTTGGGCGGCTGCATCCCTTTCCTGCTTTCGGAATGCCGCAAGCCACTGCTTCTGGACCGCCGGCGACTGCCGGCGCATGGCCTCCAGGGCCGACTTCTGTCGCGCCTGCAGCCGGCTTGCATCTGGCGTGGCCGCGCGTTGCTCGACCGGCGGCGTCGCGCGGGCGGGCTGCGACAGCGGCACCGAAAACTTGTTGAGCGCCTCGGCATGGACCTGTCCTGCCGCCATAACGAACAACAACATGGTGGTTCTTCGCATGGATGACCTCCTTGTGTCCCGTCAGGGGTCGGCCCGGGCCAGGGGCATTGGCGATGGGCGGAATGGCAGCCCCGGCACGGCGCACTTCCCGATCTGAAGTGTATACGCCCCTGCGCGGGCCGCAGCCTTACCGCCTGGCCGACCGGCGACCGGTCCCGTGGCGGCGCTTCTGTTACCATGCGCCCCGCGGCAACCATACCAGTCATCTAGCCGCGTCTTTCATTCATCACCCCCATCCGCCCCAGACTGGCGCCCGTTCGCGGCGACAGGCCGATGATCATTCCGGAGTATCCATGAAGTTTTCCGATCTCGGCCTCGCCGATGAAATCCTGCTGGCCGTGACCGAACACGGCTACATCACCCCCACCCCCATCCAGGCCCAGGCGATCCCCGCCGTGCTATCGGGCGGCGACCTGCTGGCCGGCGCACAGACCGGCACCGGCAAGACCGCCGGCTTCGTGCTGCCGATCCTGCAGCGGCTGTCCGACAAGACCGTCAAGGGCCCTTCCGAAGGCCGGCCTCCGGTACGGGCGCTGATCCTGACCCCGACGCGCGAACTCGCCGCCCAGGTAGAGGAAAGCGTGCGCGTCTACGGCAAGCACACCAAGCTCAATTCCATGGTCATGTTCGGCGGGGTCGGCATCAACCCGCAGATCACCCGCCTGAAGAGCCGCGTCGACATCCTGGTGGCCACCCCAGGCCGGCTGCTCGACCATGCGCAACAGAAGACCGTCGATCTCTCGCATGTGCAGATCCTGGTGCTGGACGAGGCCGACCGCATGCTCGACATGGGCTTCGTCCGCGACATCAAGAAGATCCTTGCGCTGCTGCCGAGGAAGCGCCAGAACCTGCTCTTCTCGGCCACCTTCTCGGACGAGATCAAGGCCCTCGCCGACAACCTGCTCAACGCCCCGGCACTGATCGAGGTGGCGCGCCGCAACGCCACCGCCGACAACATCGCGCAGAAGGTCTATGCCGTGGACCGTGACCGCAAGCGCCAGTTGCTTTCGCACCTGATCAAGACCCACCAGTGGTTCCAGGTGCTGGTCTTCACCCGCACCAAGCACGGCGCCAACCGGCTTGCAGAACAGCTCCTCAAGGACGACATTCCGGCCCTGGCCATCCACGGCAACAAGAGCCAGAGCGCCCGCACCCGCGCCCTGGCCGAGTTCAAGACCGGCAAGCTGCAGGTCCTGGTGGCGACCGACATCGCCGCCCGCGGCATCGACATCGTCGAACTGCCGCACGTGGTCAACTACGAGTTGCCCAACGTGCCGGAAGACTACGTGCACCGCATCGGCCGCACCGGCCGTGCCGGCATGGAGGGCGAGGCTACCTCGCTGGTGTGCGTCGACGAACACGATTACCTGAAAAGCATCGAGCGCCTGATCAAGCGCAGCCTGCCAAAGGAGACCGTGGCCGGTTTCGAGCCCGACCCCAACGCCAGGCCGCAGCCGATCGAATTGCGCAGCAGCGAACATCAGCGGGGCCAGCCGCGCCGGGGCCAGGGACAGCCGGGCCGGGGATCGGCCTCCGCCGCGACGCCGGCCAGGGCCGGCCAGGCCAAGCCCGCCCTGCCCGGCCAGCCACGGCCCAAGGCCCGTCCAGGCGGTGAAACCACGGGCAGCCGGTCCGGCCCTTCGCATCGCTTCGGCGGCCGCGGCCGCTGACCTGGATCGGTGACGCGGGAAGGCGGAGAATGCCGCCCCCGCGTGACACCGAACTCATTGCATGAGCCTCACCTACTGCATGACATCCAACTGCCCGCTGGCCGGCGACTGCCTGAGATTCGAGGACGACGTGGCCAGGAACAGCCTGAGCCGCACCTATGCGGATTTCAGCGAGGAACTGATCCGCCGGCCGGACGGAACGAGTTGTCCATTCTTCATCGACAAGGCCGCGAAGGCATCCGGACTCTCCGCTGATTGACCCGACCGGACTGAACCCACGCCGACCGCCCGGGTCTACGGATGGTGTCAGCCGGCGCCGCATGGCTGTCATCACCGCCACCAGGAGGAATGAAGACCATGCATTTCCCGCCGCAACAACCGCCATCGCGCCCTGCACCGATTCTCGCCAGCCCGTATCTGATGCTGTTCTTGCTGCTGCTCCTGGCGCCTTGCGGCAAGGTCCGGGCGGCGGATGACGAGAAGGCCACCTTCGACAAGGAGTCCGTCGTCCATGATGCGACCGCGTTCTTCGGCAAGTCCACCGAGGGGCTCGCCAGGGTGGTCGAGAAGGCCTTCAGGGAAAATGGCCGCCCGGTCGGCTACATCAAGGGCGAGGAGGTCTCGGGCGCGATTGCCGTCGGCCTTCGCTACGGTGACGGCGAACTCAAACTCAAGAGCGGCGAGACCAGGAAGGTCTACTGGCAGGGTCCATCGATCGGCTTCGACCTGGGGATGAACGCCTCCAGGGTCTTCATTCTCGTCTATCACCTCTCAAAACCCGACAACATCTACCAGCGCTTCCCGGGCGTCGACGGCAGTCTCTACTTCGTGGCCGGCGTGGGCATGAACTATCAGCGCCGCAACGATATCGTTCTCGCCCCCATCCGCCTCGGGGTAGGCTGGCGAACGGGCGCAAGCATCGGCTACATGCATTACACGCGCGACAAGACCTATAACCCGTTGTGAGGACCGGCATTTTCGATACCATCGGCAGCATTCCGATCTTCCCGCCAATCACGCACCGCTCATGAACCATCTGCCCCAGCCCCTGACCGTCGTCGAGGCCCGCATCCTCGGCGTGCTGGTCGAAAAATCGAAGACCACCCCGGACGCCTATCCGCTGACGCTGAACAGCCTGACCCTCGGCTGCAACCAGAAGACCTCGCGCGAGCCGGTGATGAGCCTGTCCGAGACCGAGGTGCAGGCGGTGCTGGAGGAACTGCGCCACCGCGTGCTGGTGATGGAGAACTACGGTGCGTCGGGGCGTGTGCTGCGCTACTCGCACAACTTCGCCAAGGTCTACGAGGTGCCGCCCGCCGCGGTCGCGCTGCTCGCGGTGCTGATGCTTCGAGGCCCGCAGACCGTCAGCGAACTTCGCGCCAACTGCGAGCGCCTGCATGCCTTCGCCGACACTTCCGCTGTCGAGGCCTATCTGGATGAACTGGCGGCCCGCGAAACCGGCCCCATGGTGGTGAAGCTGCCCAAGCAGCCTGGCTCGCGCGAACCGCGCTGGGTGCACCTGCTGTGCGGAGAACCGGCCGCCGCGGAGGTCACGCTGCGCGCCGTGGCCGCCCATGAGGACGGCCTGGTCGTGCTGGAGGAACGGCTCGCCCGCCTGGAGCGGATCGTCGCCGAGATGCGCACTGCTCTCGCACCGCTCATCGGCGAGTGAGTCACTTAACTGAATTTCCCTGAAACAGACAGACGCATCATGTCTGGAGGCCTTCATGAGACAAGCGATCAAGGGCGCACTGATTTCCGGGCTGGGCTTTCCGGGTTTGGGCCAACTGGTCCTGAAACAGCACCGGCGCGGGCTTGCCTTCCTGGCTGTGGCCGCCGCCTGTCTTGCTGTGGTCATTAACTCGGCCATGCGCCAGGCCATGGATTCCCTGGCAAACATGGATCCGGCCAGCCTGGGCGATCCCAACGCCCTGGCCAGTGTCGCCAGCCAGACCGCGAATGCCGGTGGAGACTGGTCCTACACCCTGGCA
>Ga0302322_100003278_pt1 | contig 13861 bp, 10 predicted proteins | sample Fen_T0_2_FD_203757 | JGI IMG/M metagenome (GOLD analysis project Ga0302322, IMG submission 203757) | Peat permafrost microbial communities from Stordalen Mire near Abisko, Sweden - Fen_T0_2 | ecosystem: Environmental > Terrestrial > Soil > Wetlands > Permafrost | place: Sweden: Abisko...
CATCATCGCTCTTCGTCGCCGCCCATCCCGACGGTACACTCGCATTTTGCCATAAGATCAAAGCGCCCGTTAAATCTGTTGCCTCCGTAACTTCACTCGAATTTCGCGGACGAGTCTTAGCCAATGCGTCACGCATCGCCGCCTGCATATGCGCAACAGAATCTGTCGCAACAGCCGAACGCTTGATCGATTGTTTCACGTTCGCGGCACTCGGCGTTACCGCAGTGCCACCGGTCGAGCCCGTGGGTGATGTACTGGTCGGAACCGTAGAACCACTCCGCCGCAAAGTCGTTCCCGCCCACATCGGCGTGCTCGGCGTCATCACGACCAACACTGCGAGTACGCTCCGGAGGAGAAAAGAGGCCAACGAGGGTTCTGGGTTTCGCTGCATGGCCGGTTTATTTTCCTGTTTTCTCGAGCACCGTTGAAACGGCGAGTTCGTTGACTGACACGGGAGATTTTTGGACCAGACGGGCGAGATAGTTCTGCCGCTCCATCTTCGCACGCTCGCTGCGCATCTGGGCGGCGAGTTGCTCGCGCACCTCGACCAGCGAAGCCGTGTAGGCTTCCTTCACATCGAGGATTTTCACGATATGCCAGCCATCATCCAAGCGTATCGGCTCGGACACTACATCTTTGGCCTGGCCGAGCACGCGAAGGCGAATCTCCGGCTGAATGCGGTTTTCGGACAGCCAGCCGATTTCCCCGCCGCGAGCGGCGCTTTCGGGCTCCTCACTTTGAGCTTTGGCGATGGCGGCAAAGTCGGTTTCAGGCTGACGCAGCTTCTTAACCACTGCATCGAGCCGGGTCTGGGCTTTGTCGGTTTCATCTTTGTTCGGGCTTTTGGGCGCACCGACAAAAACCTGCGCGAGGCGAAACTGACGCGGTACGATAAAGGCCGCGCGGTTTGCGTCGTAAGCCGCCTTGAGCTCCGCATCGCTGGGATATCCCACCGGAGGCGTCGCCACCGAATCGAGATACGATTCCACAATCGTCGCTTGGCGCTGACGCTCGAGGCGCGCCACAACGGCGGGATCACGGTCCCACTGTTTGGCCAGAGCCTCCTGCAAAACCATCCGCTGAACCAAAACCGCCCGTACCGTGCGGTTGAGAAGTGCAGGGTCGCGAGCCAACGCGGCCCGGTCCGCCGGGTCGAGGCCGACCAGCAAGGCGCGCAACTCATCGGCCTTGACGTCGGTCTCACCGACACGGGCCACCGCGGTCGCATCTTCCGCCGCCGCGCTCGTCGGGCCAATGCCGATGAACAAAAACCCGGACAACGCGAGAGCGGTCGAAACCGAACCATTACTCAGCCAATGAACGAACTGCTTGTTAGGGCTATAACGCTTCATTGTTTGGCCCTCTGATCTGCAAGCTTATCGTCGTAATCCTGAACGAGATTTTCCAACGCCACCCGAGTGCGACCGACAAAGGGTTCACGCGCGAGGAACTGTTCGCCTAAGCCGACCTTCTCGTAACGCCCCAAAACCTCCTTGCCGAGTCGGAAGAGGGCGACGTTTTTTGCGCGCAGATCGGCGACCTGACGCTCGTAGACAAGAACCTCGCTCATCAGCTGCGTGCGTTTCCCGTCGGTCGCCTTGGCCAAGGTCACGGCCTTCTCGTATTCAACCCTGATCTGCTCCGCCGCATCCTTGAAGCGCGCCGTCTCACCGGTCTGCTCGTCCAACTTGGCTTTCAATTCCGTCGTCTTCTTTTCGGCGATGGCCCGGTCCTCAGCGGCGTTCTTTTTCAGCAGCGCCAACTGTTCTTTCAGCGCTTTAATCTCGTCGGCCTGCGCCGTCTGCGCGGCCTGAGCATTCGCCAAATCAGTTTGGGCATTGCGCAATTGCAGCACCGTGCCCCGAAGGGTTTCGCGCAGTCTCGCGCCCTCGGCGTCTTCCGCTGCGAACAGGCTCGGCACGAGCAGACTCAGCAATGCCGTGGCAAAAATGTATCGGATGGTTCGGTGCATGGTCAGAATTTCGCGTTGATGTCTAACTGAAGAATATCGGTCTTGACGGTACTGGGGACGACTAGGTTGGAATTCGCGTCCAGGTAAGTTAGCCCTTCGATTTGCGAGGAGCTCATCCACTTGGCTGCGAACGAAACTCGTTTCGAAAGCGCCACATTTAAGCCAAGGGTTGTACCCTTAACATTGGTTCCGCCGCCGCCGAAGTCGGAATCGCAAAAGCCGTCGATCACCGCATCCGAGCCAACGTAACGATAATTGACCAGGACATTCCAATCCCAGCGTTTATCCAGCTGAGCATGGCCAAGTTTCACTCCCGTGATCCACGCCGTGCCTTTACCGACAAACTCGTCGCCAGTAGCACCACCGAGATTGTTTTTTGGACCACGGGACTGGATCTTCATTTTATCAAAAGCCGTGTTCTTTATGTACTCGCCGATGAACGAAACCTGAAACGGCTCAAAATGGTTATAGTCGACCCGAACATCGAACGTCAGGTCGCGGAATGCGCTCGCCAGACCAAAATACTGCCACTGGTTGCTATAACCTGACGCATTGGTCGAGTCGGGTACAATATTGCGCAGCATCATGTAGGTATTGCCCTTCTGGGCGAACGCCGGACGACGGGCATCGGTATCCCCCGCGTCAGCGGAAGTAAGCGGCGTATAAGCCGACGAAAGTTTACCCACTGTTTTGGTGAAATAGTAATAAGCAGCGCCCAGCTTCACCCGTAGATCGCGCCCCAGCTTCAGATCGATGCCAAATTGGGCGGCGTCGAGCCACTTGTCGTTGCTCTTGTATTTATCCGGCCAGTTGGAAGAGTAATTGAGATCGGTGTTAAAAATCGGAAACGCACCCACCACGAAATACGGCTTCACCGCATCTACAATCTGACCGTCGTAATGAATTTGAGCCGGAATCTTGAGCACTAAACCATCAAATCCGAGATCGTCCGCCCAAATGACACTCGTGGCTAGAAATGGATTTTCAAAGCGGCCCAGCGTAAGCACCAGCGCGCGATCGGAGTCCGCTCGTGATTGATATTTTAGGAATGCACGGTCCAGCCAGAGCGAATATTTGCTAAAGTTTCCTCCCTGCCCCGACCCGGCTGCACCGAGTGATTGGTTCTGGGAAACCGGTGAACCATTCTCGCCGGTGGCGATTCTGAAACCGGAAGTAAACCCATCGCCCAAATCAGCCACAACACCCAAACGGGCGCGGAGCCGGAGCCGGTTACGATCCTGATCCACATTATAGAGCGGCGGGTTTGCCGTATTATTTGCGCCCACATCGTAAGGCGAACCGGTATTGATCGCGTTGTAGTTCCAGAAATTACTGCCGAGACCGCCGATGACATTCTGCTTATGATTATAGATCGTTTCGTACCGCAGGCGAAAGTCGCCATAGAGGGTGAAGCGAGACACCCAGTCGGGAACGGCACGTGGAGTTGCCCAGCCCTCTTTCTTTGCCTGTTCGAGGACGTCATTTTTAATCTCTTCGCGCAACTGCGCCTTGACTACTTCCGGCACGTAGGTGACGTGCACGGTGCCGTCCTCTTCGGTGTGGGTCGGCGTGGCGGTAACGGTTGATTCGGTTGCAACCGGCGCTGACGATACAGGACTGGTCTCCACCACCGGCGGCACCGGTGACACAGCGATAGCGGCGTCCTGCTTGGCACCGTTCCTCGAAGCCTTGGCTTGAATCGCCGCCGCTTCAGCATGGGCACGGGCCGCCTCGGATTGAGCCGTGGCCAGAGCGGTGAGCGCCGCCTGGACTCGTGCGTCGGCAGCATCAGCCTCTGAAAGTTTGATCATCTCCGCCGCATCCTCCTGCGTGATCGCCCCACGTTCTGCGAGCCGACGGATCAGCATGATCTGGGTCGATTCCACGTGCGTCCCAGAAGCCGGGAGAGCAGGTGCTGGCGCGTCAGCCGCCACCAGGGGAAGCACCACCGCAGAGCAAACCGCGGAGGCAAGCAGCACCGTGAGAGGCAGGCGAAAATTCAATTTGGCTTTGAACATAAACTTTGGCGAAAGGGCGTTTTCAGTTTGGTCGGCGGGCCGAGAGCCTCATGACAATCGGCATCTTCAAGTCCGCAGGTGGTGGTTGTTGGAGCATCAGCCCGTTGAGCGATTCGTTGATCGCCTGGTCGAGCGCGGCATCGCCGGTTGAGGCTTTTAATTTTATCCGCGTGATGCGTCCCGTGATGTCCGCCCAGATGCGGACTTCGTTTTCAAATTTGGCCCGGTTGGTCAGGCTATTGCGACTCAGCGCCCCTTGAATCGAATTTTGTACCTGCGCCGCATACCAGCCAAAGCGGCTGCGTTGGCTGCGAGAGCCGCCCTCGGTCAACTGGTCTCCACCACGGCGAGCCGCGCCAACTCCGAAGGCATCCGGCCCATTGCCCACAATGCTCGTGGTAATGCTGGGTGCAGCTTCCTTGGGACTATCGTCTGGCTTTTCGTCATCGGGAGTGACCGTATCCTGCTTCTCCATACGATCGACTTCTTTGGGCGGTTCCGGTGGTTTTTGCTGAGGCGGTGGCGGCGGAGTCGGGATCGAGCGAATCATGACCACTTCCTGCTGCCGACGCGGCGCCTCTTTCTTCCCGGTCATCATCTGGCCAACAATCAGGCCAACGATAACCAGCCCGACCGCGCCGATACCGAGGGCAAAGCCGTACTTCTGAAGGAAGCCGCGCTGCTCGTATTGATCGTCGTTGAAGGTCATGGTGGGTGGAGGAGATCAGCGTTTAGCGAACGACCGGATATAGCTGTAGGGCCGGACCTTGGTCCGCGCCGCTCCGGTACCGCGCCATCGCGGGGCATCGACCAAGGTCGAGCCCTACAAAAACGATCCGCTCTCGGCGTGTTTTCATATTCGGTTTAGTTGTTGGCCCTGGTTTTTGTCGCCAATCCCACCTGATTGAGCCCCAGCCGTCCGAGCACATCGAGCACGTCCATGATTCCTTGGTACTGGGTCTGGCTGTCGCCTTTGATCACCACCGGGAAATCCGGGATCTGCGTTTTCAGCTGGGCCAGCCGCTGCTCCAGTTCCGGCAGCGTCACCGGCACGGTATCCAAAAATATCTTACCCTCATTGTTGACCGAGATCGCCTTGGTCTTCGGTTTGGCGAGACTGGGAGCAGCGCTGGCCTTGGGCAGGTTGACCTTCACGCCCTGCACCGAGGCCGTACACATCAGGATGAAAATAACAAGCAACACATACGCCAGATCGAGCATCGGCGTGATGTTGATGTCGTCGTAGGGTTTGTCTTCGCCTTGGACTTGCATGGCTTGAGTGCGATTACTCGCGGTAGAATTCGGCGAGCTTGGTCACAAATTCGTCGATGAAGATGTGCATGTCGCTCGTCGCGTTTTTGATCCGGGTGAGCAAATAGTTGTAACCGAAGAGCGCCGGGATCGCGACGGCCAAACCAGCCACCGTCGCCAAGAGCGCAGCAGCGATACCGGGCGCGATGGCGTTGACGTTGACGTCGCCCGCCTGTGCTACTGCGGCGAACGTGATCATGACGCCCACGACGGTGCCGAGCAGCCCGAGGAACGGCCCGCCCGAGATGGCGATGGTGAGCAACACCATCTTGTCATTGAGCCGCTGCGTTTCGCGCACCAGACCGCCATCGAGGCTCGCGCGGATGGCCTGGATCGAACGAGAAGAAAGCGCTTTTTTTGAACCAGTCTCCCGGTCTTTGTCCATGCGGTGACGGAGTTCTTCAACACCAATGTGATAGATGTGATAGAGCGGCGCCTGATGCATCGCCCGATGGTTGGCCGAACCGGGCGCTAGCCCCATAGACTTGACCTTGCTGGCATCGCTGTTTTCCAAAACCGAAAGATCGGTCGCAACCTGTCGCCATTCTTCGAGGAAAAGCGCATTCCCCTTGCCTATCCGGCCAAGATACCCGGCCTTGGCCACCATCACCAGCCAACTGATGGCCGACATCACCATGAGGATGCCGATGACCACCCAGCCGTCGAAACTCAACGAACCGACAATGACGCCAATATAGCCGGTCTTAAGACTGGCCAGCCAACTCGCCGGCTTCACGTCATCGGTCATGGTCAAGAATTTCGTCGCGGCCTCGCCGCCACCTTGCGCCGCAACCGCCAGCTTAATGAAGTCGGGCGGACGGGCCACTTTTGAAATCTCAAGTTCATCGATCTCACCGCTGAAGCCGGTGCCAGCTGTGTTCATCAAACCGCCCACGCCATTGCCACCGAGGACCACCGGACCGTTAAGGCCTGGCAGCGCCGCCTTGGCGATGCTGTACGGTTCACCATCAAGGTAGAGCTTGATCGTTTCTCCCAAGGCCACCACCGCGAGATGATGCCAACTGTTCGGCGCCACCGCCGCACCCGCCGCACTTCGCACCGTTGCGCCCTGGTAAGAGACTTCGACGTACGGCGCCCCGTTATCCGCACCAATCAAAAAGAACTTATTGGCGTCGCGACGGCTGAAGAAAACCGCGTTGGGCTGCGGCGCACCGAATTTAATCCAAGCCGACCACGTCAGCGACGTTCCTTCAGTCCAAAAAAACGTGGGAGACGCCGGAATGGTAACGGTGCTTTTGCCATCTATCTTCAAACCCGAACCGATCATCGAGCCATCGGCAGTGAGTCCGGAATTTTGCGCATTGTTGCCCGCACCGCTGAAATCGTATGCGGGCTGGCCTTGCGCGTTGAAATGATAGACGAGCACTGTATCCGCATCGTAAGTACCTTTGGCATCTTCGACCTTGGTCACTTTGCCACCGGTGTTGCCGTAGTAGAGCCAGATCGTGGTTTTCGCGCCCGGCTTCAAGTCGGGAACTTTCACCCAGACGAACGCCTCGTTCATGAGAGAATCGAATTTTTCGATGTGAAACGGCAGCAGCGTTTTGTCGTCCTCTGCCAGGAACCGCAGATCCGTACCGTCCTCTTTGGCACCGGCAAAATTGAAATTGCCCCCAACCAACCGCAGCAACACCGGCATTGTGCCGGGTTGGTCCGCGATGGCGACACCGGTCGCGCTGGTGTCCAGCGTGATTTTTTTACGCGAGGACCAGTCGTCGTTCCACCACGCCTGGGCCGTGCTGGATGCGGCTGCGAGGAGCAAAACGCCGAACAGGAATTTACTCAGCAGGCGGGTGCGGATTCGTTGGTTGTAAGTAGCCATGGGAAACAAAAACTTGGTTCTGGTAAATGGGTTGCTCAGTAGGTCAAACCCGCCCGGAAGGTCAGGCGCCAGTCCTGCGCCTTCGTATGGCCGAGGGTGTAAATCGGGAAACCGGCATCCAGCGACCCGCTAAACCTATCGTTCCACGAAATCCGCGTGCCGGCGCCAACGCTTACCATTCCAAAGCGCCATTTCTGGTCCACCAAAACATCGTGCAATACTAGCCCACCGGCATCGCCAAAAATATGGAAACGCCATTCTTTCGTCGTTTCCTCCTCCGATGCAGCAGGCGTCTTAGTTTCAGACGCTGGCCTGGCGCCTTGGTCAACTTTGATCGGTTTTTTGAACACAGTGAAAAGGGACGGACTACGCAGCTCGAGCGTGCCACAGACACCGTCGTCACCTACGGCCTGAGCTTCCATATAACCACGCACCGTCGATAAACCTCCGCCGCTGAACTGCTCGCTACTCACGAGCGGTTGGTTGGAAAGCTGCCCCGACACTTTGCCGAAGCCCTGCAAATTCCACCAAAGTTCCTGCGTGTGCGAAACCTCACCGCGGAAATAAATGTAGTTTCCGTCGGCGTTATGACGGTTTGCTTCAAAGACTGACGGGCCGCTCCCCAGTCCGCGAAAATTGAAGTTCAGGCCAGCGCTAAAATCGGTCGTGGAATCCTTTCCCGTGAGATTCCGCAACGTCGCGGTATAATCGATGCTCAGCGGATAATAAGTGATGGGAGTGATAATTTTTCCGGAACCACTCGTCTCACTGCTGCCCGCTGTATCGATCGTCTGGTTGTAGTGCTTGTATGAGATTGCAAAGCTGATCGAGTGGAAGAAATCGGCCCAATCCTTACCCGTGCTCCAGTCCTTGCCGGCGGGCAGTGTGATGTTGGTGCGCGCTTCGACAATCTGTCCGGGTCCAGCCACGGTCGTGCCGCCCAAGGTCGAGATATTACTGTTCTGCTTGGTGCCTTGGATCATGAAACTGGTTCCTGTCAGTCCAGCGAAACGCTTCAAATAATATCCGGTAAACACTTCCGAATCCGCGCGGCGTTGCGGCGCGACTTGATAAGTTCCGCCGATCCCGTCACCCGTCTGCGCGAGATTGCTGTCGCTCACCGACAAGCTCGTCCGCAACGGTTTTGTGTTCGCAGTATTTTGGTTGTTCACCTCGAGACTGGCATGGACGGGAGCCTTGTCCTTGACCTGAAGATCGACCTCGATCGTGCCTGGTTCGGCTCCCGGGCGAAGATTCTCCTGCGGCACGGTCACACGGCGATCGGGCAGCTGGTTAAGCTTGTCCATGTCTTTGTAGACTTCGTTGACGTTGAAAGCCCTGCCTTCGGCCAGCGACGGGACCTCGGCCTTGATAACAGCTGGGGAAAAGTACCGCGCCCCTTTCACGCGCAACCGCGCGACCGTGCCCTCGGAAACCCGCAACGTGATCACACCGCCCTTGGCGATCTGCGCATCGTACTGCACGGCGGCTCCGATGTATCCCTTCTCCCGATACGCTTTTTCGAGCGCCGCGCACGCGGCCTGGACATCCGCTTCGGTGCGGTCGGGGCCAAGAAACGGATAGACCGCAGTTTCTATCTCCAACGGCTTCAACGACCGCCCGCCCTTCACCTGATACTCGCCGATGAAAAAAGTCTTGGTGGACTCGGCGATGGCTACCGGCTCCCCGGCCACTCCGCTGCCAGGGGCCGCGCTTTCTGGCGCAGCCTGGGCCAGGCCGACCGCTAAAAACACCAGCCCCGCACGCAGCCACAACTGTTCCCGCCGGTGTGAAAGAACCCGGGTGGTTACAGGAGAGGCCGATCTGCCAAAGTGTGAGCAAGTGCGGAAGATATACACAGAAATGAATACGAAGTTTAACCAGTTATCATACGATAACGTGCGTGGTCGGCGCGGTTAAAAATCGGTACGAGGTAATGAAACCACCGGCCAGCACTTCAAGCCCGGACGCACCGTGCGCAGAATTGTAACATTACGCACCGAAATCATTATCCTTCGCCAATAAAACAACCGCCAAAACGCGAAACGCTGGCATATACAAGGCGGCGCATATGTCACACGTTTGTAACATATTTTATATAAAACGTCGTCTTGACTGTTCTGAATTATAGAGCCCGAGCTCGCTCAGGCCGGTTTGAAGAAGGGCGCCGAGCAAGCTCGGGCCCTACAAAACCCAATTCTTAAGGGACGTCGAGATAGCCGCTTCACCCAGCCATCAGCTCCACGAGAAGCTCCAAGGTCTTGCCGTCACGGTCGACCTCGACCTTGACCTTGTCGCCCACTTTCCAGTGCAAAGTTTTGGCACCGTATTCATGGTTAATGATGACATTATTTCCCGGCTTTTCGCCGTCGATTTTGAGAACCACGTCGCCCACCGCAAGCCCACCGGCCCGACCGTGGGAACCAGGCGCGAAACCCTTGATCTTTAAAATATCGTCTTTGAGCGCTGCCTGATCGCTTTCAATCCCGATCCGGGCGACCACGCGACGGTAGGCACGTGCGCAGTAACAAAGCCGCTGAAGCGGCGAAGGAAACATGCTAATAATTTCGTTCTTGTTGGTGATGATCACGACGTAATCCGCACCGATCTGCGCCGCATGAGAAAGGAGCGCCTGACGAAAGGTGGCTTCGTCCTTCGGCTTTTCGATGCTCGCATATTCCGCGATCGGCCAAGCCACACTTTTTTCAGTCGTGGTGAGACGCTTGAATGCAGCAAAACCGTCGATCACCTTGACGCTCTCAACCGGCTTTGCCGGAAAATCATCCATGCCGCCTTTGAGCGTAAACGGCGTGGCGATGGCCGGCTCGTCAACGACCGCTTTGGCCATTGCAGGGCTGGCCGGTTTTTCCTGGTTGTTGCTTAGTCCTGCTGGATTGGTGAGCTTCGCCGCCGGAGCCGGCGCCGTGGACGTTTCGGCACAAAGGCCCAAGGCGAGTGACAACGCTAGGCAGGAGATATGCAGGAATCGGAGATTCATCATGGGAGGAAATTGAAATCTCATTTGCCGGCGTGCAACAGGCTCGCGCAAGTTTGTTCTTCAACCGGAGGGCCGCGACACAGAGATTTAACATTGGCCGCACGCTCCGAATTGGCCGAGTTCCCGTAGGGCTCGAGCTTGGTCGACGCCCCTTTTCTGTGTTCCCGTAGGGCTCGAGTTTACTCGACGCCCCTCACCCATACCAAGCCGGCCTGAGCGAGCTCAGGTCCTACACGGACCAGCCGAAAACAGAAAAACCGGTGGCCACCTGTTAGGGCGACCACCGGCCTCAATACATTAACAAACCTTAACCAAGCCTAAGCGTTCAGACGGCGCGGCTGAAGCGACGGCGGAGGGCGACAAAGCCGATCGTGAGGGCGCCGAGGATGATCGCGTACGTGGAGGGCTCGGGAATCACCGTGAAGGTGATGTCGCCGGTCGAGGACACCGCGAGCGTGCCTTGGAAACCGCTGACACCAGCAACACCCGGGAGGGAGGTGTCGACGTTGCCCTTGATCAGGTAGAGATCGGAAACCGAAAAACTGCCTGAGGTCGTGCTGACGGCGTTACCGAGGGTGTTAACAACACTGACAGCAGGCATGTTAAACGGAGCCTTTGTGGTGAAGCTGTTCACCACCGTCGAACCAATGAGATTATTGGTAACGGCGCCGGCCATCACCGAGTTGACCGCCGCGATGCCGTTGTTGACAGCGCCCGTGGACTGGACGCCGAAATTAGCGGAGTTAACATCGCCCAAAACACCATTGGTGATCGTGGTGCTGCTCCATTGGCTCGTCACGTATTCGCTACCACCGGCAGACAGTTTTGTGCCACCAGTAGCGGCCCAATTGATGCCAGTCCAATCTGTGCCGAAGTTAGTGTTTAGCAGCGTGGTGACGTTACCCAGACTGTGGGTGCCGACCGACAACAAGCCGGTTGCGGAGGTATCGAGAGTACCGAGGTTGAGTTCGACATCGTTGGCAGCACCGGTTGCGTAAAAGCCAATGACGAGCTGGTTAGCGGCACCAATGGCAGCCTGGGAAACAAGGGTAGCGACCGAAAAAGCGGCGACTACAGCGAGGGATTTGAAGAGTTTCATATCTTATATTCCTAAATCAAATATTATATTATAATTATAAACAGAACGTATTAGAAAGAAACGGAGACGACAGCGCCTTCGGAATTACGAGCACAGAGCATCTGGGAAGTCACGACGCCGGAAGAGATGCCAGCGAGGGGCTTGATCTTGGTGATGATCGCGTCAACCAGAGCCTTGGGAGCGGCACCGATATTGGTGCGGTAGTAGGCCTGCTCGTAGGTCCAGAAAGTGTACTGGCCGAGCTTGGTGGCGGCCTGCGTGCTGTCCCAAGCCACACCGTTGTAGCTCAGGTACTGGCTGGTGGAGGAGGGCTTGTCACCCGTGCCAACGTAAGCGACAATAACAAACGGAGTGGCAGCGCCGCTGAGGGAAGCGCCGGAAGCGACCGTGGCATTCAGTATCTTATTGACCTGACCGCCCGAGGAGTAGCCGGACAGCGTGTCCGCCGCGAACTCGGCATCGGCGATCGTGCCGCCCACGAGACCGACGTCGGTCGTGTTGTCCTGAACGCTGGTGCTGGTGAAGGCCTTGAACTGATTCATGGCGGCATTCACGTCGTTCAAGCCGGTTTCGAAAGCCGTCGCGAGGCGAGTGCCGGAATCATTATCACGACCGACAAGGATGACCTGACCACCGGTGGTTTTGTCAGCCGTGTTGCCGGTGAAAGCGCCGATGTTGACCTGACCGTTGGCAGCCAAGTTCTGGAAGGCCAGAGCGGTGATGTTGGTCAAGCGGCTGTAAGCGCCGGCATCGATGTTGCCCGCGGTGCCTTTGGCGAACATGAATTCGACCACACCGATGTTACCACCACCGACCGAAGTCATAGCCGGGGTCTTGTAAGGCGTGGAACCTTGGAGGGAGTCCGACATCGTGAAGTCAGCCGTCGAAGCACCGGACCAAGCGGGCGAAGCGACCGCAACACCGGAGGTGGTGTTGATCGACTTGTCGCCAGCCACCGTCACGTTAGGCGTGCCGGGCAGATTGCTGACATCCATCCAAGCCTGACCGACCGCGGTCGGGTAGGAAGGATCAAACGGAGCGACCGGAGCGACTTGTCCGCTGTTCGCAACCCAGTTGATACCTCCAACAGAACCCGCCATACATGCGATGACGATGTCACCGGTGGCGTTGTTCTTGAAGATGGCTTGGTTGGCGCCGGGAAGGTTGGAGCCCTTGTAGGCGGCGATGGTGTTGGCGGCGCCGAATTGATCGACGATCGCGGCGTAGAGGGCTTTGCGGAAGGCAGTCGAGCCGGTGACCTTGACGGTCGTGGCGGCAAACGAGGAGCCCACGGTGGCGAGGGCGAGAGCGCCCAGAGCGAGGGATTTAACGAGTTTCATTTTAGTGATGCTATTTTTTCTGACTAGTTATCGTTTCTTGCAGGGTAGATCCCTCCGGGGCGCTCCTGAGGTGAAGCACCCCGTGGGTCTGGGGTGATTACACTATGGCTAGGTTACAATTTCCCGACTGGTCGGTGACGAACAAGTGAAGGTTGTGAAACAAACGCAGAATCGGGGCGTTCGACTCAACGCGCGATCGGCGGATTTTCGGCGCAATCCCGGCGGTGCCCTAAAGCGCGAAAGCGCCGGTTTTACCTGCCGGAAAGTGTATCGGATACTCCGATACAGCGGCGATTTCCACGCTGCGATACCAACTTTCTTTGAGAATTTAGTTTTGCAGGGCCCGAGCTTGCTCGGAGCCTTCGGTGTATTCAGCGATACAAGGCGCGGACCAAGGTCCGGCCCCACAATTCAAACCGGCATGAGCAAGCTCAGGCCCTACAGTCCAGAGGATTCGGGGCGCCGGATGAGCCCGCTTTTAGCGACGCGGAGTGGCCGACGCACTGGCCAGAGTTGCGTCAGCTTTCTTTCCCTCCGCCGTCTCCGACGCCGTCCCCAGCCACCGCTGCCAATTGGCCTCACGAAAGAGCGGCATCAGGCCGAACAGTCCGACACAGGTCAGCCCGAGCACCGCATAACCGGTGGCGTCGTGCAGCGTGCCCTCAATCGCGTCGCTGCCGTAGGCATAAGCCCAGCCGGTGAGAAAAAGACTGCGCAGGAGATTCGTGAAAAACGCAAAAACCAACGCGGCAGCCACCAGCGCCACTTTTTTCCACAACCGGTCGAGATACACCGCCGAAAGAAACGAACCTGCAAATAAACAGCCAGTGAGCGAGCGGATGCCCGAGCAGGCGTCGGCCACGCCGACCTGACCATGCGGCAGCACCAACACATTGCCCTCCTGCACCAGCGGATAACCGAGCAGGCTGAAAAGCGTAAACACCACCGAAACTACCTTTCGCAGTAAAAACAGGCTGATGGTGTTTTCTACCGCCGAGAGCAGTGGCGCCGACAACACCCAGATCAAAGCGGGAAAAAGGAACAATGCCGTGGCCCGAAGCCGCGCGTCCGTCCTGAACACGGCCCAGCCCGACGTAGCTTCCCCTACCCGCCCGTCGGGAACGTTGAAATAAATCATTCCCAGCAGCAGACCGGAAAAACCAAGCGCCAGCGCCAGCGAACCAGGTTGCGTCGCGCCCGAACCGGCCCGATAGACCGCGCCAAAAAGAAAAAACACCAGCCCGCCGGTCAGTATCATGCCAGCCACTACACGCAGCAGC
>Ga0302322_100003279_pt1 | contig 13861 bp, 8 predicted proteins | sample Fen_T0_2_FD_203757 | JGI IMG/M metagenome (GOLD analysis project Ga0302322, IMG submission 203757) | Peat permafrost microbial communities from Stordalen Mire near Abisko, Sweden - Fen_T0_2 | ecosystem: Environmental > Terrestrial > Soil > Wetlands > Permafrost | place: Sweden: Abisko...
TTCTATTGTCATTTCATCTTTTGGGGCAGAACCAGCAAGATTATAATTTACAACCAGATAGCGGTCTTCCAGATGGAAATCCACATCGGTAACCTTAGCTTTAGTCTGGGCAACAGATGGTTGACTTAACAAAATAATGAAAAGCAGTAGCAGAATCGAAGGTTTCATGTTATCAGGTAGTTTAGAGTATCTTTTTGAACAGGAATATTATTTGGTTCTGAAAAAGAAGGTGCCTTTAAGTGAAGTAGATTCCCAGGGTGTCTGAGCCCTGTTGGATTTTTTTTCAACTTCACCGCGAACGCTTTTAAAAAATTCTTCCAGTGTTAAGTTTGGAACTTTAATATATTGAAGGAATGCTTCTGTATAGAGTCCGTTTTTTCCTGTACCATCAGAAGCCGTTTTACCCGGAGATGTAGCATAAGCAACAATTGAGCCAGAGGGAGCATTCATAAATGCCAGACCTGTTCCTCCGGCACCTGCACTTCTTCCGCTCCATGAACGGGCGAAAGGATTGTCGCGACAGGCGTCAAGAATTACTATATTTGTACTCGTCTTTGCAGCTTCCATTTTCCCCAGAACCTTGCCGGCATCAACACAGTCATAATCAACATCCTGTTCAACCTTTAGGGTGGCATCAACCGGAATCAGATAGTTGTTTCCTTTTACCTGCATTCCGTGTCCGGCATAATAGAACAACCCAACAGTGTATCCTTGTAACTTTTCACCAAATTCGTCCATTGCCATCTTCATGGTCTTATTGTCAGCATTGAGTTTTAATATGACTGTAAACCCTACTTCCCTTAATGCTGTGGCTATCGCTTTTGCATCGTTTAATGGGTTCTGAAGGACATTACCGCTCATATAATCTGCATTTCCTATTACAAGTGCCAGCCTTTTTTCAAGATACGAATGGTCAATTTTTTGTACAAAATAACCAATACTCCTTGGCTCAGACATAGTAACACCCTGTTTGGTTTTTGCTTCTATCTTAATTTCGTTTATCCCTTCATTTAATGTTAAGTTCCTCACAATTCTGTATTCATTCTGATTATCAGTGGCAATAACTTCAAATGATTTACTATCCTCCGGGACCTGACCATTCAGATATACAACCAATCCGGTAATATTTGATTTTGTCTTAAGTAAACCGGAAATATTAATAACCGAAAAATCAGTACTATCCTCGGCAGGGGTTGGAGCGATCCATGTAAAAACAGGGGGAATTGAAAGCTCCTTCATAGGAATTACCAGCTGCGCCATTTTTGTACTATCGTTGCGGGTATCTTTGACAATAATATCAAATCTGGCTTGACCGTCTTTAATATTTTCATCAGCTGTAAAGGGTACACTTACCAGAGCTGAATCTCCAAAGTTGATTTGTTTGACAGTCTGCGTTTTACTATAAGTTATTCCTTTAATATCGTCAGGAGTATTCAGATTTACATTGAGTTCCTGCAATAAAATTGTTCCTGTATTCTTTATATAAAAGTTGATAGATCCAGTCTCTTTGCCCTCAAGCTGCTGATTCATATTTGCATCAGTGAAACTCAGTCCGCTAATTTTAAATGATGTAAATAGCTGGGCAACTTTTTTTTCATTTTGATTAATAATCACCATTTTGAATTTACTCTCGCCAGTTTGGGAATATGCCAGATTGCTCATAACCAGACATAAAATTGATGCGAAAAGAAAAACACGTGGGTTCATAATATTCAGGTATTAGTTTAGCTCAAATATTCCATATATTGCGAAAGTTAAACAAAATAATATTACAGCAAAATAAATAATGTTAATATTGGTAAAAATCTAATCTAAAACAAAATTTCAATAAAATGAGAAACAAATTACTGACAATCTGGTTTTTACTGACAATTATTATAATTCCTGTATCAAGGGCTGATGAGGGTATGTGGATTCCTCTTCTGATCGAGAAATACAACATTAAATTGATGCAGGAAAAAGGGTTTAAACTTTCTGCTGAAGATATTTATAGTGTAAATAAAGCCTGCATGAAGGATGCAGTTCTTAGTTTTGGAGGAGGATGTACTGGTGAAGTTATTTCTCCGGAAGGTCTTCTCATTACAAATCATCATTGCGGTTATGGTCAGATTCAGGAACATTCAAGCCTTGATCATGACTATCTTACAAATGGCTTCTGGGCTATGTCGCATCAGGAGGAACTGACTAACCCGGGGCTTACAGTCACTTTTCTTAAGTCGATGGAAGATGTTACCGAAAAGGTGCTAAAAGGAATTACCGAAGGCATGGATGCTGCTGAACGAGATAAGATCATTTCTGCCAATAGTAATGAAATCAGAAAAAAGGCTATCGAAGGCACCGGATATACTGCTTCAGTAAGACCTTTCTATATGGGTAATCAGTATTTTTTATTTGTGAATGAATCTTTCAGGGATATTCGCCTGGTTGGGGCTCCGCCATCAGCTATTGGTAAGTTCGGAGGGGAGACAGATAACTGGATCTGGCCACGTCATACTGGAGATTTCTCACTTTTTAGAATATATGCCGATAAAAACAACCAACCGGCTGATTATTCAAAGGATAATGTTCCTTATAAACCTATTTATTTTTTCCCGATTTCTATCAAAGGGATTAAAGAAGGAGATTTTACTATGGTCTTTGGTTACCCGGGAACAACTACAGAGTATGTTTCTTCCTATCATATTGACATGGTGAAGAATTATATCAATCCGAAAATGATCGCAATCAGATCTAAGAAAATAGAGATTATGGAGGCTGCCATGGCAACAGATCCGCTTATCAGAATACAGTACTCTGCAAAAAAATCAGGTATCGCCAATTCGTGGAAGAAATGGATAGGCGAGATTCAGGGTCTTGATAAAATGAATACAATTGGTAAAAAACAGGAATTTGAGGCAAAGTTTATGAAATGGGTTGCTGAAGATAACTCCAGAATGACAAAATATGGTTCTGTACTTCCAATGTATAAAGAGCTTTATACCAGTCTTCGGGATTATAGTCTTGCCAATAGCTATACCAATGAAGTTATGAACGGAGCTGAAGCAATAAGTTTTTCACGAAGCCTTAGGAACCTGGCTGATCTTTATGATAAAAATTCTTCGGCTGATATTATTAATACTGCTAAAACTAATCTTCTTGCTTCCTCAAAAGAATTTTTTAAAGATTACAACAAAGCTACGGATAAGAAACTTTTTGTGGCAGTTATGGCCATGTATGGAAAGAATCTCGATTCTAAATGGCAAGCTCCGGAATATATCAAATTCAGAAATTCGTGCAACGGCGATTTCCAGGCAGTAGCTGATAAACTTTATGATAAATCTATCTTTACCGATGAGGTAAAATTCAATGCTTTTGTTACCGGATTTAATAAGTCGTCAGTTGCCAAATTGAAAAAGGATCAATTCTACCTTCTGGCAATCAGTGCCAGTGATTTTATTGCTAATAATGTCAGAGGTGAGCTTACAAGGATTAGCGGGGAGATCCAAAAACTTAATAAGATGTATATGGCTGCCCAGATGGAATTTGATAAGGTAAAGACGTTTTATCCCGATGCAAATTCCACCCTCAGGCTTACTTATGGCCAGGTAAAAGGTTATAAGTCTAAGGATGCTGTCTATTTTACTCATTATACAACACTCAAGGGTATTATGGAGAAGGATAATCCTGATATTTACGATTACGCAGTTCCTGCCAGGCTAAAAGAATTATACCAGAAAAAAGATTTTGGTCGTTATACCCAGGATGGTGAAGTTCCCGTCTGTTTTATAGCCAATAATCATACTACGGGAGGCAATTCAGGCAGTCCTGTTATAAACGCTGATGGTCAGCTCATTGGAGTAAACTTTGACAGGGCGTGGGAAGGTGTTGCCAGCGACATGGCTTATAGCCCTGAGCAAAGCCGGAATATCAGTCTCGATATCAGATATGCTTTGTTCCTTATCGATAAGTTTGCAGGGGCGGGGTATCTGCTGAAGGAGATGACGATTGTGGAGTAGGTCAGCCATCATCTTTTGCCTTCTTCACAAACTCACCCCCTTCTTTTCCCCCTCTCTGCTTCGCAAAGAGGGGGAAGGTCTCTGTTATTCAGCTTCTTACGCCCCCTCTTTGCGAAGCAGAGATGTGGATGGGGTGTGAGTTCGTTTAGATTAGGGGAGCAGGGAGGTTAGAATCTTATCGTATATTTCAACTTAACCCTCGCTTCATAAACCTCAGCATTGAAGCGATCCAATGGATTGATTAAGGGTGAATTGAAAGTGAGAAAGACTTCTTTCCCTGGTTTTATTATCCATTGAAATCTCGATTGCCATCCGATTGTTTCAGTCTGATTTTCATACTGAGCATAATTGTACCATGATAAATTCGGACTAAACAGGAAATTAAGATTCAACCGATAAATCTGCGTATTGAAATCTCCATCAGGAAGATGTACCCATTTCTGGTCTGATTCCAAACCGATAAAAACCGGGACAAAAACTTTATACCCTGTCTGCAAAAGCCAATCAGTGCGTCTGCCTGAATAAAATGAGCCTGCTCCGACTTTTGTTGCAGCCCAAAAGTTTCTACGCTTTGCTGAAGTTAAAGTTAATGAATGTCTCCAGAAATGATATTCACCGGCAGGTATGACAAAACTTTTGAAGATATTGAAATCTTTCTCAAGATACTCAAACTGATATTGAGACGCCAGAGAAATTATGTCACCGCTCAGGAATACGATGTCTGTCAGATTCAGGTCAATCTGTGATGTCTGAAGCCCGCCGTTTCTAAGATTTGAAATGAAAGCATATTTAATACCCGATTTAATCTGCATCACCCTGGAGTTTTTTGGCCGGGGACCAATTCCAATACCTCCATAAAAATTCCTGATATTCTTTCGGGGCAGGAAGCCTAATCCCGGTGTGAAATCTTCACCAATCTGGAAATATCCTAATCTGAAATAAAGAAGATCATTAGGATAATTAATTTCACTTCCGAAGGAAATATCGTTTCCGGTAAGACCTGAAGTAAATGACTTCAACCCATAAAGATTATAGCTTAGATTTTTGTTGCCAGATATCTGTGAACTTGAGAGATGCAGATCAATACCAGCGAGTGAATTTTCGACTCCTGACAAAGCATTTCCGTTTGTACCAATAAATCCGATGGAGGATTGTTTTCCGAAATTTCTTGAAATCCTGCCCACTGTGTAACCAGGATTTTTCCATTCATTTTCATCCTTAATATGGAGAACCCCAAAGTTCCAGTTACCGGCTTTGCCAGTAAACTTTCCGCCATACTTTATAGGAACAGGATTTCCGGCTGCATCTAAACCTATCCTCCTTGAGAAGAAAGGAATCATCTGAGTGCTCTGGGGGTTGTCATTGTCACCGTTTATTCCAAATGTAAAGTAGTTAGCCCCGTCTAGAAAAAAATCTCTTTTCTCGGGGAAGAATAAATTAAAACGTGTCAGGTTAATCTGCTTATCGTCAACTTCAGTCTGGGCAAAGTCAGTATTTACGGTAATGGCAGCTTTAAGAGAAGGGGTAATATTATAGAATGCATCTATACCACCGTCGATGACAGGTTTTGGATTGAGATCTTGCTTTTTACTTAAACCTCCGGTGAGGTAAGGAATTAAATCAAGCCCTATACCCTGGGTAATATCCGTAAGTCCTGTTATACGTCCGGCATCAGATATCTGAAACTTATTTGCATTCAGCGATGTAGCAGGCCAGTACGATGCTTCAGATTTCCTTTTTATATATCTTATCAGTTTCAGGCCCCAGGTGCTGTTTCCTTTTTTGAAAGCAAGAGTTTTAAAAGGAATAATCAGTTCCCCATCCCATCCGTTTTCAGTTATTTTAGCTTTTCCATCCCAGAGACCATCCCACGATTTATTAAAATCTTTGCCATTCTCATTTACAAGAGCATCGCCAATACTTCCCCTTGGACCAATCTGAAACCAATAGCCGCTTCGTCCGTCGAGATAAGTGTCAAGGATTACCTGTACACGGTCATCTTCTCCAAGACTAACATCGCGGGCAAGTTCTTTGGCTGTTATACCTTTTGGATCGTCATAACAATGAATACCGACATAAATGTTGTTATGATCGTATAAAAAGTAAAATTCAGTTTTTTCTGAAACTGGATCTCCGATTTTTGGTTCTCTCTGAAACAGCTCATTTATCATTGCCGCTTTACTCCAGACTGCATCATTCACCAATCCATCGATAACCGGTGGAGTGTCTGTAAAAACAGCTTTTATTCCGGGTTGTGAAAAAAGCTCAAAAGTTGAGGTTATAACAAGAAATACGACAAGGAAGAATCTGAAGATCATAAGTATTATTTGTGTCGCAAAATAGGGAATTTTCCCGGTTCTTTTAAAAAGATTAAAATTCAAATAAGATTAATTAGTAACTTTCCCGTGAAATATTTATGCTATGATTAAAATTATTGCAGACGATAAAATTCCGTTCCTCAAAGGAGCACTTGAACCTTTTGCCGATATTGTCTATTTACCCGGAAAAGAAATTAGCAGGGAGGTTCTGAAAGGGGCTGATGCTTTGCTTATCCGTACAAGAACTAAATGTACAGAGAACCTAATTAAAGGGACAACTATCAGATTTATTGGTACCGCAACAATCGGATTCGACCATATTGATACTCAATATTGCGAGAATAACAATATAGAATGGACTAATGCTCCGGGTTGTAATTCTTCATCAGTTCAGCAGTATATTGCTGCAGCATTGCTTAAAATTGCACATGAATCAGGGTTCAAGTTAAGAGACAAAACAATTGGTATAATAGGAGTAGGAAAGGTTGGAGCAAAAGTTGAAAAACTGGCCAGAGCGCTTGGGATGAAAGTTCTTCTCAACGATCCTCCCCGTGCCAGGGTAGAGGGGGAAGCCAATTTCCACAGCCTCGCAACAATTTTATTTCAGTCTGATATAATTACTGTTCATGTCCCTTTAAATGTGGTTGGTGAAGATTCCACTTATTATCTGATGAATGAAAAGAGTTTCAAAAAAATGAATACCGGAGTACTGTTTATCAATTCATCAAGAGGAGAAGTAACAAAAACATCAGCTCTGAAGCAGGCTTTGGTATCTGGCAAACTTAGCAGTGCAGTAATAGATGTGTGGGAGAATGAACCTGATATTGATCTGAATCTTCTGAAAAAAGTATCCATTGCTACACCTCACATTGCAGGCTATTCGACTGATGGCAAGGCGAATGGGACATCTATGGTCGTCAACTCGTTAAGTAAACATTTTAATCTGCCGTTAAAAAACTGGTATCCGGCTAATGTCCCTTTGCCTGCTACCCCTGAATTAACAATTGATGCAAATGGTAAATCTGATGAAGATATTCTCAGAGAGGCAGTTTTATATACCTATGATATATCCGCTGATGACTTTAAATTTCGATCTTCTCCATCTGATTTTGAGAAGCAAAGGGGTGATTATCCGCTGCGCAGGGAATTTACTTCATACAAAATTAACCTTATGAACGGAACTGACGCTGTGAGAAAAGTTCTGGAGGAGCTAGGATTTAAGGTTAATCTTTCTAAAAAGTGATTGAACCACACAAAGGAGTTATGTGTAATAGCATCTTGCAAGCCATCATAATGGCATGATAATTGCGGATGATAAAATACTGACTAACAACCAATAACCATGAAAAAGTTTCTACTAACTGGAACAGCCATCATTTTGGCTTTTACTTCATGTGAGAATCGCATTGGTAAGTATCTCTTCAAGGCTGACAATGGACTTAAATATAAATACAGTGATTGTGAGCTTTATGATTCATCGACACATATTCTGTATTTAAAGACTATTCATCCCGAATTTAAAAATGAAGTATCAACCAGCTTTTCATTATTTGCAAATGGAGAGGAAATCTACAAAGGAGTATTTTGGCCCAGTTATTCTTCTACTCTTCCCTATGGCCCTTATATTTCCTCATTTTCTTCTTATTATCCTGATTTTACCCTCAGGATTGAACACTTGACTATTGATAATAAGCCCGTTGATCCAAGAAATGATCCAAGAATTATTTCTGCTTTAAAGGATCATAATCTCTTACATTCAGGATTATCTGTTTCAATTAATTCTATAAATATTCTCAGGGCACAACTGACTTTCAAATTTACTGTGACTAATCAGGATATAACAGACCTTCTGATACTTGACCCTGACAAGACAGGCCCAAATCTTTTTCACTATTTCACTAATGGACTAAGTTTAAGAAAATTAACCTACGAAGAGGTGTTTTCCAGTCAAATTACTCCACAGATTCCTTCACCACAGAATAGTTGGAAAACTGAATGGCTATCTAATCTAAAATCTGGCGATTCCCGACAATTTACTATAAACTATTCAATTAACTCTCCCATAAATCCAGGTAACTATAATGCATCTTTTGAATTTCCAGGACTGACACATGGAGTGACTAAGGACCAGCTATTTCAGGATAATATGCGAATATGGATAGGTGACGTCGTTGTGAATAAAAAAATAGCAGTAAAATAAAGCAACGAGCACAAAACAGTATATGTGATAATCCGGTCTGGGAGATAAATTTCCTGAAATCAAATTTTTATGGTTCATAATATTTTCGAATACTCTGCTCCCTTTAAGCAATTTATTAGGATTTCTATCTCAACTATATCTATCTGTTTAATTTTAAACTTAAATGCCCGGTCACAAGACAATCATATATATAATTATGGATTTGAACCTGAAAAAATTTATCTGCAGCTGGATGGTAAAGTTTACACCACAGATAAAACAATTTGGTTTAAAGCGATTATTACAAATGCAAGTGATCACAGTCTCACCAAATTAAGCGGAGTTTTATATGTTGAGTTGATAGCTCCTGATGAAAAAGTGATAGAGAAGAAGCTTATCAAACTGGAGAAGGGAGTTGGAATTGGATTTTTTGATTTGAATAATAACTATTCTGAAGGCACTTATTTAATCAGATCATATACTGAATGGGATAGAAATTTCGGGTCAGACTTTTTCTTTAATGAATATATTCAGGTTTTTGCTCCTGCAACAAAAATGAAACCGGAACCAATAAGTAAAGCTACACTTGTTGAAAAAAAGGATAAAAACCGCCAGCTCATTGCTTATTTCGATCCAACCATAATAGACAGTCTTCACAAAAAAGAGCTGACTATAATAATAACTCGCAACAAAATTGTTGACACATTATCTGTTGAAAAGAATAGTGCCAATAAATATATGATTGATTATGAAATACCTGATACCTGCCAGTTTGTGACATTGAAAATGTTAACCAAAAATCTTTTCAGTTTTACAAAAACAATTGTTCTCGATGAGGATCATATTGATCTTCAGTTTTTCCCTGAAAGCGGAGAACTGGTTCATGGAATATGTAGCCGGGTCGGCTTTAAAGCTTTGGAATATAATGGTAAGGGTAAAAGTGTAACGGGGGAGATAATAAATGGCAACGGTGCAGTACTTACAAGATTTAAAAGCAACAAATTAGTAATGGGTAGTTTTATATTCAACAATCCCAATAAGGATTCTATCTATTTTGCCAGGATTAAATCACAAACAGACAGTAATTTGTCAAGTATTTATCCCTTGCCGAAGGTTTCCCCTCAGGGAAATGTTCTATCAGTTATCAGGAGCGAAAAGGCGATACATATAGCTGCTGCTTCGAGCTATTTGAAAAGTGATAGTATTTATATAAAGGTATCCTGTAGAGGACTTGTCTATTTCGAAATAAAAGGGAAACTAAAAGATGGAGTTGTTGCATTTCCTTTGCCTGTCAATAAACTTCCGGATGGAATAATTGCATTTACTATGATGGATAATTCAGGATACCCTCTGGCAGAAAGACTCGCTTTTAATGAAAGACCCGAAAGTCGATTAAATATTGAAATATCCACTGATAAGGCTATATACTCTCAACGTGACTTAACCAAACTAAACATTAAAACCACTGATTCTCATTCTGAACCGGCTGCAGCCAGTATATCATTACTGGTAATGAATAAAGAGCAAATGGGCCAGATCCAGAATATGCGTCAGAATATATTATCTTACTTTCTGCTAAGCTCAGATTTGATGGGCCAAATAGAAAACCCCGGATTTTACTTCTCCAATAATGTTAGCTATGATGATTTGGATGCGTTAATGCTTACTCAGGGATGGAGAAGGTATCTCTATAATAAAACTGTGGATACAATAAACTTTAAGCCAGAATCAAGACTTAATCTTTCAGGTTCGGTGGGAGGAATATTACTGCAGAAAAAAAAGAAGGAGGTAGAGTTGACAATGATGACCTTTGGCCGACAAAAATCTGTTCAGACACTTACAACAGACAGTTTGGGAAGATTTTACTTTAATCTGAATGATGAATATGGACTGAACCTTAACATATTGATACAAAGTGCCAATCATATTGGTATAAATAAAGGCTATACCATTGTTCTTGATAAAAAAGAATCTCCTGAAGTTACTTTTAATTATATCCCTTCAGTAGGGAAAATTGACAGTGTTGTAAAAAATCTTATTGAAAACAATATTGAGAGGAAAAAGGTTGATGAGACCTATAAGTTGTCAGGGGGTATTCTTTTGGGTGAAGTTAAAGTTGAAGCTTACAAAATGACTCCAGAAAGGAAGAAGGTAATGCAGGAATATGGAAAGCCAAATGAGGTAATCAATGGTGAAATTATTCAGGCGAAAGAGGAAAAATGGTCCTTTGGATTGTATAGTGTTCTTCAATCCAAATTCCCGGACAAAATCAGTATATTCAGATACGATGGGGAATTAATTGCAGAAGTCAGGAAATCAGTACCGACAATGGTGGTGGTTGATGGAAGTACTGTTAATCATGATGATTTTGGTTTAATTGCCTATATTCCACCCAGTGAGGTAAGCAGCTTTGAAATCATTGAGAATGTAAATAACAGATCAAAAGTATGGTTTGAATTTTGCCCAGAATGTTCTCCATTGAGCCTACCACCGGCAATAGATGTTATTGCTATATATACCTATGGTGGTAATGGGATTTATGGAGTACAAAAGGCCAAAGGCATCTTTAAGTCTGCGGTGCCCGTATTTTCAACACCACGTGAATTCTATAGTCCAAAGTATAATAATCTCCAGCCTGATGACTGGTATAAACCAGACTTGCGTGCCCTTATAGACTGGGACCCAAAGCTAAATGTTGATAGTTCAGGGAATGCATCCACAACATTCTACAATGCAGATGTCACGGGAAATATGCAGGTCGTTGTAGAAGCTATTTCGGAGGATGGTAAGATTGGATACCAGGAATTAATTTATAATGTTAACAAAAGAGATTTAAAGCAATAAATTGCGCAATGATTATTCCAGATGTTCCCCTGGCGAAATAGATCGCAAACTGTGCATACAGTCAACCGATGCGTCAACATTAATTTTACACCTATTGAAAAAGATCTTTAATAAGTTACCCGTATTGGTAACTTTTGTTAACTTTGCGAAGTATGAGAATAGTGAAGGAAAAAACATTAACTGAATATTGCCGCTTAAGCAAATACAAGAAAGCTGCAGAATCGGTAAAAGCTTTTATTTATGAAGTCAGATATTCAGATTGGGAGAACGCAAAGGAATTAAAATCGAAATATGGAAATGCAAGCATCATAAGTTCAAAAAGAGTTGTATTCAACATTAAAGGCAATGATTACCGGTTAATTGTTGATGTTGAATATAAACTCAGAATTGTTTTTATTGTGTGGTTTGGTACACATACAGAATATGATAAGATAGATGCTAAAACAGTACGTTATGAAAAATAAAATATTAAAAACAGAGCAAGAGTACAACGAAACCTGTGAAAGAATTTACAGCCTCATTCACAGTTCTGAAAATTCAATTGAACCCAATAGTCCTGAAGGTGAAGAATTGGATCTCTTATCGTTACTTGTTGAAAAATACGAGGGGGAACATTACTACATAGGATCACCAGATCCAATAGAGGCAATTAAGTTCAGAATGGAACAAATGAATCTTAAACAAGCCGATATTGCTCCCTTATTAGGTGGAAAAACAAGAGTATCGGAAATATTGAATGGTAAAAGAGCTTTAACATTAAGAATGATAACCTTACTGAACAGATATCTTGGAATTCCGTTGGAATCGTTGGTTGCAGGAAACAGACAAATTAAACTTGACCCTGAAAAAAGAGAGCAACTTTTAAGTGTTATATCAATCAGGGAATATATTACAAAAAATAGGCGGGCAGCAATAATTTAGCTAAAATTCATTTTGACGTAAAGCGAAGTTGCAAACTTCGCTTAGCTAAGTGCTATAAAGCCCTGTGCCCAGTGCCCTGAACTTCTACACTTTAACAAGCTCCGCTGCCATCGCATACTCTTTAACCTGGAAGACGAAAGCCTGAAGTCTGGTATCTAACGAAACTGAATCCTGACCATCGTAAGCAATATTTATAAAAGGGATATTGTTATGATCTTTTCTGAAAGAGTCACTTACTGATGCAATCAGAGTTCCCGGCATACAGGTAAATGGTAATATTGCTCCAATACCCGATACTCCTCTTTCTGTAAGTGCAACTGATGTTCCCATAGCTATTGCAGGATCACCGTCGTAATATTCATTCACATACTTATTACACAAATGAAGCATTTCGTGCAGAGAAACATCCTTTTCATGATCGGTGAATTTTTCAATACTTCGAAGTAATGAGTTTGCAATGACATCCTGTCCGAATCCCTGGATTTTTGATTTGATGAGACCTTTTGTGTCATTTCTCCATTTGCTGTCGCGGGTAAATCTGTAAGTTGAATAATTTAACCATTCCGAAAACGGACCAATAACCACCTCAACGCCAAGATCTTCCAGACGGTTTGCAACATTCCCGTTGCATCCTGCATTTCCGCGCATGAAAATTTCTCCGATTATTGCCACCACGGGTCTTCTTTGACTTTTATCAATTTTTATTGCCATAAAATCGGTGGCAATACCAGTAATTACTTTACGCAGATCTCTTGACCCATTCTCAATGCATTTTTCCAAACGTGCCAGTGATTCATCATACAACTTATCCGAATCGCCTTTGTTGATCTCATATGGTCGTGTTTCGAGATGAATTTTTCTCAGGTAATCTGATACGATAAACCCCTTCCACGCATTGATCCTGAATTTTTGACTGTTTTCACCTGCAACATCTTCGTAAGAGGTCTCATTTGAAGGAGTTATCAGTTCTGCTTCCTGATAACCAAGACGGTCGAAGAGTATCCTGTGAAATTGGTTATACTGACCAAATCTGCATGGGCCGTTATGATCGGGCATGAAGAAGCTCATCTTTGAAGGGTCGGCACCCGGCTCCATTAATTTTTTCAGAAAACTTCCCGTAGTACATATCATCGGGAAACATTCTTTTGATGAAGTATACTTCCGGCCGATTGCCAGATCCTCCTGGGTCTGTTTGGGAAGAACTTCGGATCTTATTCCGCAACTTCGTGCTGCCGCTGCAATCATGTAAGCACCATCATTCATATACGGAAAGTACATTACACGATCCTTTTGGGGAGAAGCCGGGCCAGGACGTGGTCTGAATATTTTAAGATCTTTCTTTTCATTTTGCTCAGCACCCTTCAGGCTATCAAGAAAAGCTTCAATTCGGGTTACCATTCCGGCATCAGCCGAATGTTCATCCACTTCAAGATGGAGGAAGGGCTTTCCCTTAAGTTCCTCAGTGACATAATGCCAGATAAATGAATCGGGTCCGCAACGGAAGTTGCTTAAATAAACAGCATGTAAGTTTTTATTTTTTGCTACAAGTTGTGCTGCTGCTATTATTTTCTGCCCGTTTGGCCAGTACATATTCCTGTAGTTGA
>Ga0302322_100003280_pt1 | contig 13859 bp, 15 predicted proteins | sample Fen_T0_2_FD_203757 | JGI IMG/M metagenome (GOLD analysis project Ga0302322, IMG submission 203757) | Peat permafrost microbial communities from Stordalen Mire near Abisko, Sweden - Fen_T0_2 | ecosystem: Environmental > Terrestrial > Soil > Wetlands > Permafrost | place: Sweden: Abisko...
CTCGTCGATCCCCCGGCCGAACTGGAGCGCGTACTCGAGGGCCTCGTCACGGTGCTCGAGCCCGCAGCGGATGGCCTCGGCGAGCACCTCCGACAGGTCGTCGACGCGCCCGATGTCACGCCGGGCGACGTTGACCCCGAGCGGCAGCGGCAGGCCCGTCTCGAGGAGCCACCACTCGCCCAGGTCGAGCACCTTGTGCAACCCCTCGTCGGCGAAGGTCAGCTGGCCCTCGTGGATGAGCAACCCGTAATCGGCGCGCCCGGACGCCACCTCGTCCGGGATCTGCTCGAACGGCAGCTCACGGTAGGGCAGGTCGCCGAGCACGAGTCGAAGCGTCAGGAAGGCGGTCGTCATCGCCCCCGGGATCACGATCTCCTTGCCCTGGAGGTCGTCGACGGTTGCGGGCTCGCGGCCAACGACGATCGGGCCGTACCCGGTGCCGATGCTGGCGCCGTGCGGGAGGAGCGCGTAGTCCTCCTGCACGAACGGGTATGCCGCGAGCGAGATCGCCGTCACCTCGAGCCGCGCTGCGCGCGCCCACTGGTTGAGCGTCTGGATGTCCGCGAGAACCTGCTCGAACGCGAACCCACGTTGATCGACGAGATCCGTCGTCAGCGCCCAGTACATGAAGGCGTCGTCGGGGTCGGGACTGTGGCCCACTCGAATCTGCATAGGGCGACGACGGTACCACCCTGCTCACGGAGACCCGAGGGACAACCGGCTCCGGCGCAGGGGCGGTTGGCACCGTGACCGTGTTCGCGGCGGCGATAGACTGGGAGTGATGGCGTTCAAGGACCTGTTCTCGTTCCTGTTCCAGCGCTCCACCGACGAGGAGCGCGTGGCGGAGTACGTGATCCGCGAACACGACCGCGGCCGCTCGCTCCACGACATCCTCGAGGACAAGTACGTCGTCAACCGCCTGGAGTCGCCCGAGCAACGCGCCCGCCTGCTCGACCGGCCCGAGATCCTCCACGCGGTCGGCGACGACATGGTCGAGGCCGCCAAGGCCTCCCTCGCCGGCTGACGCAACCCTGGTGACAGGCTTCAGTCTGTCGTCCGGGCTCGGCGCCTCCCACCAAGTGAAACGGCCCTCGGGGAAAGGGCCGTCTCGGGATGAATCAGGGGAGGGGTGGGATGACTCAATCATCGACCTGAATGCCCGCGTCCCCGTCCCCCGATCGAGTGATTCGCAGGATCCTCAGAAGCCGTAGCGCTGCTCCAGGAACGGGTCGGCGTCGTTGTGGTACCCGTAGCGCTCCCAGAAGCCGGGCTGGTCCTCCGGCGTGAGCTCGATGCCCCGGAGCCACTTCGCGCTCTTCCAGAAATACTTCCCGGGCACGATCAGGCGCAGTGGCCAGCCGTGCTCGGCGGTCAGCGGCTCGCCGTCGGCGTGCGTCGCCAGCATCGCGCCGTGGCGCTCGAGGAACTCGACCGGGACGTTCGAGCTGAAGCCGGCCTCCGCATGCGCGATCGCGAAGCGCGCAGTAGAGCGTTGCCCGACGAGCTCGGCGACGGCCGACCACGGGATCCCTTCGAACTCGGCGTCGAACCGGCTCCAGCGCGTCACGCAATGGATGTCCTGCGTCACCTCGACCCGGGGGAGCTCGTTCAGCTGCTGCCACGTCAACGTCACGGGCGTGTCGACCTCGCCGGAGACACGGAAGTCCCAGCCGGCCAGATCGGCCGGGTACGTCGCGACCGAGCCCGCGTGGAGCACGGGCCACTTCTCGGTCAGGTACTGGCCGGGCGGCAGCCGCGCCGGGTCGTAACCCGCCTCACGCGCCTTCTTCTCGGCCTTGCCCCGGAACATGTTCCTACACTAGACCTCGTGAGTGCCACAGCGTTACGGGCCTTTGCGCGACCGCGGGCCTACGTCGGCGTCACGGGCCCCGACGCCGCCGCGTATCTCCAGCGCATGGTCTCGAACGACGTCGAGGCGCTCGCCCCCGGTGAGGCCTGCCAGGCTCTGCTGCTGACGGCGAAGGCCCGGCTGATCGCCCCGCTCGTCGTGCTCCGGCGTGGGCTCGACGACTTCCTGCTCCTCACCGAGCCGTCGCTTCGCGATCGCGTCTCCTCGGAGCTCGTGCGATTTCGCTTCGCCGCCAAGTGCGCGATCGAGCCCGAGGAGCATTTCTCGACGATCGTCCTCGGCGACCCGCCGCCGGAGCGCTCGATACCAACGTCGGACTACGGCGTGCCGGCGTACGAGCTGATCGACAGGGCCGAGCCTGCCGCCGGCCCCCTCGGCACCGACGAGCTCGAGCGCCTGCGGATCCTGGCCCGCACTCCCGCGTGGGGCCGGGAGCTCGACGACCGCGTGCTCCCGGCCGAGGCCGGCCTCGAGGAGCGCGCGATCAGCTTCACGAAGGGCTGCTACCCGGGCCAAGAGCCGATCGCGCGGCTCCACTATCGCGGCCACCCCAACCGCGGCCTGCGCGTCCTCGAGCTCGAGGGCACCGATCTTCCGGTTCACGATGCCGAGCTCAGCCTCGCGGGAAAGGTCGTCGGCCGGATCACGAGCGCGGTCGCCGACGGAGACGGCGTCCTGGCACTGGCCTTCGTCCGCCGCGAGGTCCCGGACGACGCCGTCCTCTCCTACGGCTCCCGCAGCGCGACACAGCTACACTCACCCTCCCCGCGCCCGTAGCTCAGGGGATAGAGCGCTGCCCTGCGGAGGCAGAGGTCGCACGTTCGAATCGTGCCGGGCGCATGATGACCGAGGACTGACGCCCGCGGTCGCAATGCCTCTTCCCGACTCCTGGCCCGGCTGGAGCCGCGCCGTCGATCCTACGACGGCTCGGCTTCGTCGAGGTCGCCGCCATTCGTGCCTCGCTATCGCGGGTTGCCGGATCGCAGCTCGAGCCGACCCATCAGGTCGTTCATCCGCTCGACGTACTCCTCTGCCCACTCGATCCCGGCGAGATCGTGGCGCCGATACAGCCGCCGATAGGCGCGGTACTTCACGAGCAGCCGAACGCGCGAGATCGAAGGCCTTCGGTAGTACATGGTCGTCTTCGAGGCGAGCGTGCGATTGACGAGGTTGAGGCGCTCGGAGATGACGGGCACGCGATCGTGCTCGGCTGCGAACACCTCACTGGCCCGGCAATGGTCGACGGCGAGCCTGTCAGTGCCGGGCTGCTTGACGAGTGCGTAGTTGTTGGTCCCGCAGATCCACCGGAGCGGCGTGCCCGGGAACAGTCGTCGCCGGGTAAGAACCAGCCAGTGCCGGATCCCCGTCGGCACCTCGAGATCGCTCGCGACCCACCGGTAGCCGATCGCCCGCGGGGCGAGGTATGGCTGAAGTCGGTCGACGAGGTCGGGAGCGAACCAGTCGTCGTCATCGACGGGAAGCACGACGGCGTCGTCCGGGATCTCCTCCCACGGGGTCACCGCCGCTCCCGCCACCCGCGAGAGGTTGAGGCGCGCTATCTCCGACACCTCGTGGCGGAAGCGGTGATACGGGAGCGCGAACGTCTCGTTCCAGCGCTCGATGTGAGGGCGAAACCCGGGCTCGACCTGGGAGAGGAGCGCCTCCTCGTCATCCCAGTCGATCGCGGTGCGGACCCAGATGTGGACGGACGGCGCGGCTGCGAGTGAACCGACCATGGAGCCGAGCGTACCCGCCGACCTCACCGGCGGCCGCGGCCGTCGACGACGTGCGGCTGATGCGGCTCTAGAGGGAACGCGTCGTGCCCTCGCATGCCAGCTCGAGCCCGAAGAGGATCCCCTCGCCTCCCGCGAACACGAGCCCCGGGAAGGAGAACCGGCGGGTCACCTCCTCGAAGCCGAATCGCCGGTGCAGCTCGATCGACGCCGTGTTGCGGGCGTTCGCGAAGAACCACGCGTGGTCCGACCGCTCGGCGACCCAGTCGAGCCGCGCCTGCGTCAATGCCGCTCCAACGCCGCCGTGGCGCCGACCGGGCGCGACGAAGACGCCGATGAGGTAGAAGCCCCTTGGAGCCGTGTCAGCAGGCGCGTCCGGCTCCGGCTCGAACAGGCGGGCGCGGCCGTAGCCGACCAGTGCGCCGTCGAGCTCGGCGACGACGAGATGATGGGCGGGGTCGCGCACGTCGCGCAGGAGGGCCTTGCGCCAGTCGTTCCCGGCCACCTCCGGTGCGGCGAGGACCGCGAGCGCCACGCACTCCTCGACGTCCGCCTCGGAGGCCGGGCGGATGGAGGCCCGTTGCGTCACCTCACGACCCGCACACCGCGGAGCCCGAGCTCGGCCATCAGCGCAGCCATCCTCTCGACGTAGGGCTTCGCCCACTCGGCCCCGCCGAGAGCACGATCGTCGTAGAGCCGCCGGTAGCGGGCGTACTTGCCCAGGAGCCGCCGCTTCGCGATCGCCGCGGTATCGAGACGCGGCGTCAGGCGCTCGACGATGTCCGGCGCGAACCAGTCGTCGTCGACCGGGAGCACGATCGCGCCGTCCGGGATCTCCTCCCAGGGCCGCACGGTCGCACCCGCCACCCGCGACAGGTTGAGCCGCGCGATCTCGCACACCTCGTGGCGGAACCGGTGGTAGGGGATCGAGAACGTCTCGTTCCAGAGCTCGAGCTTGGGCGGGAACGCCGGCTCGAGCCGGGCCGGGAGCGCGGCCTCGTCGGCCCAGTCGATCGCCGTCCGGACCCAGATGCAGACGGAGGGGGACGCCGTCTCCGAGCCCGCCATGCGCTCGATCCTAGCGCCCGCCGAATTGCGGAGGGGCCGGCTCTCGCCGGCCCCTCCAGTCCTGCAGCTCCGCGAAGCGCGGTGCTTACATCATCCCGCCCATGCCGCCCATGTCGGGCATGCCACCGCCGCCACCGTTCTTCTCGGGGGCGTCGACGACGATCACCTCGGTGGTGAGGATGTTCTTCGCGATCGAGGCTGCATTCTGCAACGCCGAGCGCGTCACCATGGTCGGATCGATGATGCCGTTCTTGACGAGATCCTCGATCTCACCGGTGTCGACGTTCAGGCCCTGGCCCTTCTTGGCCGAGCGAACCTGGCTGACGACGACCGAGCCCTCGAGGCCCGCGTTGTAGGCGAGCTGCCGCAGCGGCTCCTCGAGCGCACGAAGGATGATGTTCGCACCCGTCTTCTCGTCGCCCTCGAGCACCTCGAAGCCCTTCTTGACCGTGTCGGCCGCATTCAGCAGCGCGACACCGCCACCGGGGACGATGCCCTCCTCGAGGGCCGCGCGGGTTGCCTGCAGCGCGTCCTCGACCCGGTGCTTCTTCTCCTTCATCTCCGTCTCGGTGGCTGCGCCGACCTTGACCACTGCGACGCCGCCGGCGAGCTTCGCCAGCCGCTCCTGCAGCTTCTCGCGGTCGAAGTCCGAGTCGGTGTTCTCGATCTCGCCCTTGATCTGCTTGATGCGGGCCTTGATCGCCTCGCCGTCGCCGGCACCGTCGATGATCGTGGTCGAATCCTTGTCGACGACGACCTTGCGGGCCCGGCCGAGCTGGGTCAGCTTCGTGTTCTCGAGCTTGAGGCCCAGCTCCTCGGTGATGACCTCGCCGCCGGAAAGCACGGCGATATCCTCCAGCATCCGCTTGCGGCGGTCGCCGAAGCCCGGAGCCTTGACCGCGACTGCGGTGAAGACGCCACGGAGCTTGTTGACGACGATCGTCGCGAGCGCCTCACCCTCGAGGTCCTCGGCGACGATGACGAGCGGCTTGCCGGCCTGGATGACCTGCTCGAGAATCGGCAGCAGGTCCTTGACCGCACCGATCTTCTGGTTCGCGATCAGGATGTACGGGTCGTCGAGCACGGCCTCCATGCGATCGGCGTCCGTGATCATGTACGGGGACAGGTAGCCCTTGTCGAACTGCATGCCCTCGGTGAACTCGAGGTCGAGGCCGAAGGTCTGGCCCTCCTCGACGTTGACGACGCCGTCCTTGCCGACCTTCTCGATCGCATCGGCGATCACGTCGCCGATCTCGCGCTCGCGCGACGAGATCGTGGCGACCCGGGCGATGTCCTCCTTGCCCGAGATCTCCGTCGACTGCTTCTTGAGGTCGTCGACGATCGCGCCGACGGCCTTCTCGATGCCGCGCTTGAGACCCATCGGGTTCGCACCGGCGGCCACGTTCTTGAGGCCCTCGCGGACGATCGCCTGCGCGAGCACGGTCGCCGTCGTCGTGCCGTCGCCGGCAACGTCGTTCGTGGCGGTCGCGACCTCGCGGACGAGCTGCGCGCCCTGGTTCTCGAACGGGTCCTCGACGTCGATCTCACGTGCGATCGTGACGCCGTCGTTCGTGATCGTCGGCGCGCCGAACTTCTTGTCCAGCACGACGTAGCGACCCTTGGGGCCGAGCGTCACCTTGACCGCGTCGGCAAGGACGTTGACCCCGCGCTCGAGCGCACGGCGGGCGTCCTCGTTGAACTTGAGCTCCTTGTGAGCCATCTGTTTGTCAATCCTTCCGTCGAACTGTTGTTAGACGACCTTCGCGAGGACGTCCGACTCGCGCAGGATCAGAACTTCGTCGGCGCCGACCTTGATCTCGGTGCCGCCGTACTTGGAGAAGATGACCTCGTCATCTTTCTCGACATCCATCTTGATGCGCTTTCCGTCCTCGTCACGAGGGCCGGGGCCGACGGCCAGGACCTTGCCGCGCTGCGGCTTCTCCTGGGCTGTGTCGGGCAGCACGATGCCGCTCGCCGTGGTGGCTTCCTCTTCGAGGACCTCCACGATCAGGCGGTCACCGAGGGGCTGCAGATTCATGCGCGTGCCTCCCTGTGATGCGTTGTCTGGTGCAGGTTGACGTGCGGTGCTTCCTTGACTCTGGCACTCATCACGTGAGAGTGCCAACACCCTCACGCTAGCACAGCTCGCACCTCGGGCCAAGCGCCTTCGGAACGACCTCTATAGTTGGTGCCGATGCCGACGTTCGCGCTCAACTTCTACTCGCCGGTCGTCGCCGACCAGCTGCGGACGGGACGCAAGACGGCCACCATCCGGCTCGGTGACAAGTCACCGAAGTACAAGAAGGGGATGATCGTGACCGTCCTCGTCGGCACGCGGTTCGGGCCGCGAGAGAAGATCTTCGACGCCGTCATCGACAAGGTCGAGGTGAAGCCGCTCGGCGATCTCTCGCCGCGCGAGATCGAGCACGACAACCCCGAGATCCGCCGCGCGGACGAGCTGGCCCGCTGGCTCGGCCAGCTCTACAACCGCGAGGTCTCGGAGAGCGACACCGTGACGGTGATCCGCTTCTCTCAGATCATCGGCAGCATGTGGTGACAGGCTTCGGCCCGTCGTCGCTGCTTCCGCACTAACCCCCTACTTTCCGGCGCGACGGATCGGGCCACCGAAGAGCTCCGCTGGTCGCACGGGAGCGCCGCACTCCTCGCACTCGACGAGGAACGCCGACGGGAACCGGGCTCCGCACGCGGGACAGAGATGACGAACCTCGCCGGCGCAGCTCGGGCAGGTCGCCGGAAGCTCACTCTCGAGCTCGATGAAGTAGCGGAGCGTGAAGCCGCACGCGACGCAGAACGCGACCCAGTCACCGAGCGTCTTGCGCCGTTCCTCCTGGATCCAATTTCGCTTGGCCACGCCGGGAAGGGTAGAGGAGGCCGAGGTCTGGCTTCCGATTCGAGCGGGTACAGTTGTGATCGCTAACGGCCCAAGGGGATTCCATGGCAGTACGGGAAGCCGAGCCGCTCGGCTCGCTCGAGGAAGTGCACGAGGTAGGACTCGATCGTGAGGATCTCTTCGGCATGTACCGCAACATGCTGACCGCGCGTGGGATCGAGGAGCGCGGTCACATCCTCTACAAGCAGGGCAAGATCCCCGGCTCCTTCTACACCGGGCGCGGGAACGAGGCATCGGCCGTCGGGGTGGCGAGCGCGATGGGAGCCGACGACGTCGGCTGCCCGCTGCAGCGGGACATGGGCGTACACATCACGCGCGGGGTCGAGCCGTGGCGCATCTTCGCGCAGTACATGGGCCGCGCCGACGGCCCGACGCGAGGCCGTGACGGCAACGTCCATCTCGGCGACGCGCGACTCGGCCTGCACGCGATGGTGAGTCACCTGCCCGCGATGCTCCCGGTGGCCGTCGGCATGGGCCTCGCGTTCCGGATTCGCGAGGAGCGGCGCGTCGCCGTTGCCTGGTGCGGCGAGGGTGCGGCGGCCCGTGGTGACGCCCACGAGGGCATGAACCTCGCCGGCGTGCGCCGGCTCCCGGTCGTGTTCGTGATCGACAACAACCAGTGGGCCTACTCGACACCGGCGCACCTGGGCCACGCAATCGAGCATCTGGCCGACCGGGCTGCGGGATACGGCTTCGAGGGTGTCGTCGTCGACGGCACCGACGTCCTTGCCGTGTATCGGGAGGCGAAGCGCGCCGTCGACAAGGCCCGCGAAGGCGGCGGTCCCACCCTGCTCGAATCGGTGACGCTGCGGATGGAGGGCCACGCCGTCCACGACGACGCGTCCTACGTCCCGCGCGAGATGTTCGAGGAGTGGGTCCGGCGCGACCCGATCGAGCGCTTCCGCAACTGGCTGCTCGAGCATGCGGGAATGACGCTCGCGGAGGAGGACGAGATCAGGGCAGGCGTCAAGAAGCTCCTCAACGACTCGCTGCAGCGGGCGGAGGAGTCTCCGCTGCCGGACCCGGCGCTGCTCCTCGACGGCGTCTACGCCTCGCAGGACGAGCTCGAGACGCCCCACCACAAGTAGTTGAGATAACACCGATGGCAGAGAAGACGTACCTTCAGGCGATCAGCGACGGGCTCCGGCAGGAGCTGCGGCTCGACCCGCGCGTGTTCGTGCTCGGAGAGGACGTGGGCCTCTACGGCGGGGCGTTCAAGGTCACGGACGGATTCCAGGAGGAGTTCGGGCCGTGGCGGGTGATCGACATGCCGCTCTCGGAGACGGCGATCGTCGCGGGCGCCACCGGAGCGGCGCTCATGGGCATGCGCCCCGTGGCGGAGATGCAGTTCGCCGACTTCGTCTCGTGCGCGTGGGACCACCTCGTCACCGTGGCCGCGAAGCAGCACTACCGCGCCGGGACGCCGATCCCGATCGTACTGCGCCTGCCCTCGGGAGGAGGGTTCTCGGGTGGCCCGTTCCACTCGCAGAACCCGGAGAGCCTGTTCGCGCACATCCCGGGGCTCAAGGTCGTCTGCCCGGCGACGCCGGAGGACGCCAAGGGCCTCCTCGTCAGCGCGATCGCCGACGCCAACCCGGTGCTCTTCTTCGAGCACAAGCACCTCTACCGCCGGATCAAGGGCGAGGTCCCGGACGAGCGCTATCTGACCCCGTTCGGCAAGGCTCGCGTTCATCGGCCGGGTGACGACATCGTGGTCGTCACCTGGGGTGCAATGGTCTATACCGCTGACGAGGCCGCGGAGCAGGTGGCGGCCGACGACATCTCGGTCGAGGTGCTCGACCTCCGGACGCTGATCCCCTGGGATCGCGAGGCCGTGCTCGAGAGCGCCCGCCGGACGTCGAAGGTACTCGTGCTCCACGAGGACACGCGCACCGGCGGCTTCGGAGCAGAGATCGCGGCCACGATCGCCGAGGAGGCGTTCGAGCACCTCGACGGGCCCGTGAAGCGGATCGCGGCGCCGGACGCGCCGGTGCCGTTCTCGCCTCCCCTGGAGAAGGCATACATCCCTCAGGTCGACGACGTCGTCGCCGGGCTCCGAGAGCTCGCGGCGTACTAGAAAGGAACCGGCAGTGGCTACGGAAACGCAAGTCGAGGTGGTGATGCCGCAGATGGGTGTCTCGGTCTCGGAGGGAACGATCACGAAATGGCTGAAGCAGCCGGGCGAGGCGATCGCCCGGGACGAGCCGCTGCTCGAGATCTCGACCGACAAGGTGGACACCGAGGTTCCGAGCCCCGGCGAGGGCATCGTCACCGAGATCCTCGTCGCCGAGGGCGAGACGGTCGACGTTGGGACAGTGCTGGCGGTGATCGCGCCGGCGGGGTCGGCCGTCGCGGAGCCGGCCGAGGCTGGAGCGCCCGTCGCCGAGGTCGCGGAGCCGTTGGCCGTCGCCACGGAGCCTCTGCCGACGGTCGCAGTTGGCTCCGAGTCACAAGCGCAACCTGCCGCCGCTCCGGTAGCGCCCGCCTCCGGGAACGGGCGCACGTTCGTGTCGCCTGTGGTGGCCCGGATCGCGTCGGAGCACGGGGTCGATCCGGGCGTCGTGCCCGGGACCGGCACAGGCGGCCGCGTGACGAAGAAGGACATTCTCGCGTTCATCGAATCCGGCGCGCAGGCACCACCCGCGGCTGCGGTGGCGCCGGCACCGGTTGCCCCGACTGCACCACCCGCGCCGGCTCCGCCGGTCGCGGCGAAGCCGGCACCGCCCGCTCCTGCCCCTGCCCCACTGCAGGTGGGCGAGGTGGAGGAGCCGATGAGCGCGATGCGGCGCGGCGTGATGGAGCACATGCGCCGCTCGCTCGACACCTCGGCTCATGTCACGAGCGCGATCGAGGTCGACCTCTCGCGGATCGTGTCGGCCCGGGAGCGGCTGAAGAAGGAGTACCAGGCCTCCTACGGCGTCAACCCGACCTACCTCGCTTTCATCGCTCACGCGACGGTAGAGGTATTGCGCGACTACCCGTGGGTGAACGCCGAGATCCGGGGCGAGTCGATCGTCAGCCGCCCCTGGGTCAACCTCGGGATCGCGGTCGCGCTCGCGGACGGCAAGGGCCTGATCGTGCCGGTGATCCGCAACGCGCAGGACCTGAACCTGCTCGGGATGGCCCGCGCGATCGCCGACATCGCCACGCGGGCCCGCACGAAGAAGCTGTTGCCCGACGACGTCCAGGGCGGCACCTTCACGATCACGAACCCGGGTGGCTTCGGCACCTTCCACGGCACCCCGATCATCAGCCAGCCGCAGGTCGGGATCCTCGGCACCTACGCGCTCGTCAAGCGCCCCTGGGTCGTCCAGGACGAGCTCGGCCAGGACGTGATCGCGATCCGGCCGTTGATGAACATCACCCTCACCTACGACCACCGGCTCGTGGACGGCGCCTACAGCGGCGCTTTCCTCCGCGACCTGAAGGAACGACTCGAGAACTGGGAGCAGGCGGACTAGCCTCGGAGAAGAGGCGGCTCATGAGCGGCGCGTCATTCCTCGATGCCGGTCTCGTCCCCTACGGGGAGGGGCTCGAGCTCCAGCGGTCGCTCGCGGCCGCGGTTGCGGAGCATGCGATCCCCGAGACGATCGTGCTCCTCGAGCACCCCCCCGTCATCACGACCGGCCGTCGCACCGAGCAAGCGAAGGAGCTCCACATCCCGGCAGGAGCCGAGGTCGAGCTCGTCGAGACCGACCGCGGTGGCAAGTCGACGTACCATGCGCCCGGCCAGCTCGTCTGTTACCCGATCCTCGACCTCAACCGGCACGGCAAGGACGTCAGGCGGTACGTGCGAGAGCTCGAGTGCGCGATCGTCCTGACCCTCGCCACCTTCGGTCTGGAGGCGACCACGATCGAGGGGCTGACCGGCGTCTGGATGCCCCCGGTCGGCTCGAGAGGGCCGAGGAAGATCGCCTCGATCGGCGTCAGGGTCTCGCGCTGGGTCACGACGCACGGGTATGCGCTCAACGTCGACCTCGACCCGGCTCCCTTCACCGAGTGGATCACCGCGTGCGGGCTCGACGACGCCGAGTTCACGACGATGACCCGCGAGCTCGACCGGCCGCTCACGGTGGACGAGGTGAAGCCGGCTGCGCTGGCAGCCCTCGCGGAGGTCTTCGGGCTCGAGCTCGAAGAGCTGCCGGCCGACGTCGAGGCCGGCCTGCGGGCGCACCCCGCCCACGAGAAGCTCGCAGCGCTCTGATTCAGCCCGCGACGGCGGGGCGCTGCTCGGCCGTCCGCCAGGCGGGCACGACGAGCGGGCTCAGGGTGCAGGCGAGGTAGACGACTCCGAAGGCGATCAGCGTCGTCCGGAGGCTCGAAGCCTCGACACACGCAGCAGCGAGGAGCGCCCCGACCGGGGCGCCCGCCATCACTCCGGCGGTGAGAGCCCCGAAGACCCGCGCGCGGAGCTCGGGAGGCACGCGCTCGTAGCCGAGCGTACCGAGAATCGGGTTGATCGGACCGATGCCGATGCCGGCAATTGCAAAGCCGACCACGGCGGGGCCGACCCCCGGCATGGTCGCGAGGAGGAAGAAACGGAACGGGCCGCCCAGCGTGAAGCCGCTGACGAGCGTCGCGACACGGGGCGCTCGATGACCGATCCACGCGAAGACGAGGGTGCCGGCGAGAGCGGTCACGCCGAACGCGCCGATCATGAGCCCGAGGGCAACGACGCTGTCGAGCACGTCCTTCGCGTAGACCGGCATCAGGACGCCGCCCATCCCCGCGTCGAGCGTGTTCGTGACGAGAACCATGATCACGATGGCCCGGACGAGAGGCGTGTGCCAGAGGAAGCGGTAGCCCTCCCGGAGTTGCGTCAGATATGTCTCGGTCTCGCCGGGCTGCGCGTGCCCGCGGATGCTGCTCGGCACGAAGACGAACATCAGGAGCGCGGAGACCGCAAACGAGGCCGCGTCCAGGACGAGCACGTTCGTGGCACCGACGACCGCGATGAGCACGCCTGCCAGTGGGGCACCGATCATGTTCGCACCCCGCGAGACCCCGTCGAAGAGGCTCGTGCCGCGCTCCAGCGTCATCCCGGCCTGCTCGAGAAGATCGGGCAACATCGCCTCGCGTGCAGTCTGCCCGGGTGCATCGAGCAGAGCCCCGGCGAACACCAGCACGAGGAGCGCCCAGAACGGGAGGCCGATCGTGTTGTAGAGGACCGGTATGCCGAGCACGGTGACACCGCTAGCGAGATCGGCCACGATGCTCGCGTGGCGGTAGCCGAGCCGGTCGACGACGACCCCGCCGAGCGCCGAGGAGATGACGAACGGCAGCAGCGAGAAGAACGCGACGAGGCCCGTCTTTCCGACGCTCCCGGTGGACGAGAGGACAAACCACGGAATGGCGATCTGGGTCAGACGGTTGCCGGTGATCGAGATCGCGTTGGCGGCAAGCAGCCCGGCGATCGGCGTCCGGCTCATCGGGGCTCGGGCTCACGCGGAAAGAGGCGGAGCAGCAGGCGGGCCGCTCGGGCATCGGGGGATGCATCGGCCCTCGTGCTCCGGAGATACGGGGCGACGACCGCATCGATCCGGGCCACGAGCTCGACCGCCTCGCCCGCGGTGAGCCGCAGCACGGCATTCGCGATATGGCTCGCAGCGCGCCATTCGGGGCTGAAGGAGCTCTCGGCCGCCACGTAGTCGAGCGCCTCCTGCTCGCCACGTACGATCAGCTCTGCGCCGAGGAGCTGCGCGGCCGCCTGGGCGGCTGGCTGGAGCTGCTGGGCCGGCTCGAACGTGAAACCGGTGCCGACGGCACGCCACGGCCGGTTCCGCCCGATCCCACCGCCGGCGTCCTCGACGAGGCCGAAGCGCGCGAGCGAGCGGAGGTGGTACGAGGCGGCCGACGGGCTGATCCCGACGACCTCGGCGATCTCGGTCGCCGTCGCCGACCCCTCTCCCTGCAGCCGCTCGAGCATGGAGAGCCGCACCGGGTGGGCGAGCGCGCGCAGCGCCCGGGGATCGCGGATGACGACGTCGCCGGAAGGCATAGAAGCAATTCTTTCGAAAGAATCGCTTTATTGCAAGCGGGAGCCGGGGACGTCTCCCGACCTCGTGACAAAGTGTCACGAGGTCAGGGTGGCGCCTGGCGGTCGGTGAAGCCGTACGCGGCCCGTAGACTGGTGCCGTGGAGACATCGCTTCCCGTCGCCGCGCGGCCCCGTCGCCCCGAGTGGATGAAGGTGCGCGCGCCGAGCGCCGACGGGCGCTACTTCGACGTCAAGAAGCTGATCCACGGCGCGAGCCTCAATACGGTCTGCGAGGAGGCGC
>Ga0302322_100003281_pt1 | contig 13855 bp, 12 predicted proteins | sample Fen_T0_2_FD_203757 | JGI IMG/M metagenome (GOLD analysis project Ga0302322, IMG submission 203757) | Peat permafrost microbial communities from Stordalen Mire near Abisko, Sweden - Fen_T0_2 | ecosystem: Environmental > Terrestrial > Soil > Wetlands > Permafrost | place: Sweden: Abisko...
CAGGAGCCTGCGCGAGCAAATTTGCCAGCAACGGCAAGAGCGGCCCGATGATTCGGTCGATCTGCCACGGAGGATTCACCACCAATAGCCCGCAGCCCTTCATCTTCATCGGCGCATTCTCGCCCGAAATCGTCACCTCTGCAGTGAAGGTCGGAGGCAAACTCAACCGCAATAGCTCTTCGGAAAACGCATCTACCCGCGCGCGCTCCGTCAGCGGGTACCAAACGGCGAAGGTGCCCGCAGGCAGCCGGCGCAATCCTTCGCGAACTCCGTCCACAATCTGCGCAAACTCGTTCTGTTCTTCAAACGGTGGATCGATCAGGACCAACGCGCGTTTTTCGATCGGCGGCAGCATTGCTCGCAGCGCCGTGTATCCATCAATCTGATGCACCGAAGCGCGGTAACCAAACGCGAACTCATCCTGCAACGCAGAGAATTCGTCCGGTTGTTTTTCGCACAGGGCCAAACGATCCTGAGGCCGCACCAGCGCCTGCACGAGCCGCGGCGATCCAGGATAAAAATGCGGCGCATCACCCAGACCACCTTTCGAGCGATCAAATTCGCGAACTTGCGACACGTATTCCACTAGCTCTGCAGGCAAATCGTTAAGCCCACACAAACGCCCTATGCCATCGGGGTGTTCGGGTTTGCGTTCGAGCGAATCGCCGCGTGCCGCCACGCTCAAGTCATAACTGCCGCGCCCCGCATGCGTGTCGAGAAAGAGAAACCCTTTCTCCTTTCGCTGCAGACCGCGCACGAGCTGGACGAGCAAAACGTGTTTACACACGTCAGCAAAATTTCCGGCGTGGAAATGATGGCGGTAGTTCATTGTGAGAGCGCGGCGAAGCGCACGAAGGGTTCAGCTAACCGGCACTTTGACCACGATCTTCCGCACCACTGAGGGATCTTTGATCGCGACTGTCGGCATATGGCCGTCGACTGGGAAAAGTACGGCCGCTTCACCCGCTCCGAGACGCAGCGCTGTGGCACTCCCCGCGTCGGCCATTTGGTAAATGATCACGTCTTTCGCCGGCGTTTTATCTTCCTTCAGCTTCAACTTGGCGATGTCGGCGACTTCAATGAATTCCTCGCCTTCAATAATCACCTGTACGTCGATGAACTGTTTGTGCGATTCGAAAAAAGCATCGGGACGCAGCTTCGACGTATAAACCTGTTCAAGCCCGAAGGCTCCTCCGCCCAGTTCGGTGCGTTCTTGCTTGCCGACCTCGATCGCGCGCACCCGTTGATAGGCGGTCGTACCCGGACGGAAACATTCGTCGAGATAGGCGAACGTTGCTTGGAAACGATCGGCGTGGGCCAGTTGCGCACGCACAGTGGAAAGGGAGCCGAAAAGAGCCATGCACGCACTTTCAAGCCGCGCCCACCGGCTGGCAAGAATCGAAACATCCCTTCACGGCCGGAAAAGGTTGCGACGCAAACCTGCACACGTTCCCTTATGGCCATCACTCATGAGTATCGAATTCGGTTGGTGGACGACTAGAACTGAAACCGGCAAGTTTCAGATCAACGTCAACATCCACGGCGGCAACATCACCTGGCTCCGCAAGCAAGGGCACAACTCCTCATGGGAAGAATATGGCCCGCCCACGGACGAAGACTGGGAAAAACTGCTGTACGAAGCCGAACGTCGTGTCCCACGTCGCCTCATTTCACCGAAACAATTAGAAGATATAAAAAAGTTGCGAGGGCAATAGCGCGACCGATCTCAAAGCGTCACTGCGCGAGCAGCTTCGCCCACAAAAAGCGAAACGACCGGGCAAATTCATCAGGGCGCTCAGCAATGGCGCGGGTGACCTCAGCGGGAACAAACCATTCCCCACGTTCAATCTCAGCAGGATTGAGTACAAAGGGGCCTTCTGACTGCAACCGATAGACCCAGACAAATTCATTGCCCGTGTCGGCACATGCCTCGAGGCGCAAAACGGGCGTGAGTAAATGCAAGCCAGCGATCTTCAGCCCGATTTCCTCAATAAGTTCGCGCACCGCCGCAGACAAATAATCTTCTCCTGCGTCGAGATGACCCGAACACGAAGAATCCCAACAACCCGGCGCTGAGTCCTTGGCCATCGAACGTTTTTGCAGAAAAACTTGCCCACGAGCATTGAACACCAGCACGTGCACTGCGCGGTGGCGTAGCCCCTGCCCATGGACTTCGCGGCGCGTCGACTGGCCGATGACCTCGTCGCGGTCGTTAACGATATCAAAAATTTCATCGCCGCGCTGAGCCTGTTGCTGGGTTGTCATGAGTGTGCGATTGAAGATGCTTTTGGATGAGCGAATCAAGCGCACTCTCGAGCTATCTAGCATGGGCGCGAGCTTACACCACATTACCGGCCAAGTTCGGGACTTTATATCCGCGAAACCGCCATTCTCCGCTACCCGCGACGATAGATGGTGGACCCTACTGGACTCGAACCAGTGACCTCTTCCATGTCAAGGAAACGCTCTAACCAACTGAGCTAAGGGTCCGAAGAGCCGTGGAGTAAGCACGAGTGCGACCGCAGTGCGCAAGAAAAAATAATCACCTACCGCCCGATAAAAATTTAGCCGCGATCACCCGATCTTCCGCGATCTGCGCTTTCAACGCATCGATGTTTTCGAACTTTTTCTCTGATCGTAAAAAGCGCAGCCATTCGACCGACACGTCGTCCCCGGGACCAAACGGACAACCGTCCAGTAAATGCACTTCAAGACGCGGCTCGGTGGTGTCCTCGACCGTGGGTCGCAGCCCGTAGTTCGCTACTGCATTATGCACCTGCTTCGATTTCGGTCCGGTTACGCGGACCGCATACACGCCGAATTTTGGCTGCAACTCAGGTTTCCAAGCGAGGTTGAGTGTTGGGAATCCAATTTTTTGCCCGAGATTTTTCCCTGCTTCAATGCGACCTTCGGCGAAATACGTGTAGCCTAGCAACGTGTTTGCTTCCTCGATTTCGCCTTCCTGCAAACAAACTCGAATGCGGGTGCTGCTGATAGGATCGCCATTCTCGTTGATGCGCGACGAGCTAAAAACGGTTATCCCCTGCTTACGTGCTTCGGCCAACAGTAGATCAAGATCACCGCGCCGACCGCGGCCAAAACGCCAGTTTTCACCTACATAGATCGTATGCAGCTGCGTCAGATGCCGCTTAAGGTAAGGCAAAAAATCCTCTGCTTCGATCTGCGCGAATTCTTTGGTGAAACGCTGCGAGATCACGACCTCCACGCCTGCAGCGCAAAGCAAACGAGCTTTGATTTCTGGACTAACAATTAAACGCGTAGCCTTCTCCGGTCGCATCACTGCGCTCGGATGTGGCCAGAAGGTCAGAACCGCAACAACAACACCGGAGCGATGGGCAGACTGGACTGCGGCATCAATCACTGCGCGATGACCGAGATGCACGCCATCGAACATGCCAATCGCCAGATGCAACGGTCGCGGCGGAAGCTCCGCGTTTTCAATTCCGTCAAACAACTGGAAAGGCCCGCTCACAAAGCAAAACTAGGCACCGCCTCGTGTACGGGCATCAACCGTTTTTCTATTTCAGGAATCGTCAACGCTTGGATCTGATCCAACGTCAAACACTGCGATATTAGGAATTTTCCGGTAGCTGTACGCCGCAATGCGGAGAGATGTCCGCCGCAACCGAGTTTCGCGCCAAAATCGTGCGCTATCGTGCGGACATAGGTACCTTTGCTACAACGCAGAATAAAATCCACTTCAGGCAAAGCGAAGCGCGTCATCTCAAAACTTGAAACACGGACGAAGCGCGGCTCGCGCTCAATCTCCTCACCCTTGCGCGCCATCTTGTAGAGCGGCACGCCGTCGATCTTGATCGCCGAAAACATGGGCGGCGTTTGATATTGGTCTCCAACAAAGCTCTGCATCGTCGTTCGCACTTCTGACTCAGTCAGCGGCGGCACGGGACGCGTTTCGAGCACTTCGCCCTCGGCATCCTGAGTGTTGGTCACCTGCCCGAACTTAATGGTACCGGCATACTCTTTGTCGAGACTCATCAAGTATTGCGAGGCGCGCGTGGCTTTCCCCACAAGCACGACCAGCACACCCGTCGCCATAGGATCAAGCGTACCCGCATGACCAATACGCTTCATTTTTAATTTGCCGCGAAGCCGGGCAATCACGTCGTGGGAGGTGTGATCGGTCGGCTTGTCAACCAGGAGCACACCGTCGAGTTCTTTGGGCGGTACAACCATCAGGCTAAGGTCTAGAAACCCGCGCAATCTGTGCCTCGAGGGCGGACAGCAGACGCGGGCGGAATTCTGCAAAAGTGATGTTCTTCAAATTTAAACCGGCAGCACAAGCATGTCCGCCACCGCCGAAAGTCGCCGCGACCTGGTCCACACGAAACGAAGGATCTTTGCTACGAAGACTTGCTTTAATCGCGCCCGGGCGCTCCTCAATCAAAACGCCGATATCGATTCCATCAATCGCACGTGCATAGTCGACTAACCCCTCGGTGTCCTCCGGCGTGGTCTCGGTTTCTTCAAACACGCCGTTTGGCAAAACTCCGACGCAAACACGGCCACCACATTCCATTTGGAAGCTCGAAAGATAACGTTGTAGAAGCTGAACTTTACCAGCCGACTCACGTTCATAAACCTCAGTCCCAACATCTGCGGGGCTCACTCCCAATCCGACTAATTCCGCGGCAAGCATGAACGTGCGCCGTCCAGTTGAACTGAAGCGGAACTGCCCTGTATCCGTCATAATACCCGTGTAGAGCGCCTGGGCCGTTTGCTGGTCGATCGGCAAGCCGTTATCTAAGAAAATGCCGGTTAAAATTTCGCAAGTCGCAGCCGAAGACTCGTCGACAAAACTCTCGTCACTAAAACCCGAATTTGAGATATGATGATCGAAGCTGGCAACCGGGTTCGGAAAACGTGCCCTCACTTTTTCTCCGGCTCGATCCTGATCTGCACAGTCTGTATAAATCGCGACAAAATCGTTCGTCGGAACACCAGAAGCTGGTACGAAAACCATTTCTTTGGAGAGAAACTGCAAGCGACGCGGCACCGGATCGGGGTTCACACAAATCACTTCGTGACCACGTGCGCGGAATATCCGCGCCAGGGCAATCTGCGAGCCGATACAATCGCCATCGGGACGGGCATGACCAACGATCGCCAGTTTCTTTCCAGCTAAAGTATTAAGCAGTTTGGCAAAACGCGCCGAGAGTTCTGGAAAATATTTCTCCATATTATTCCTGTGCCTCTTCTTCAGCATTTGGTTCTGTCGGCTTGATACCGAGCTCGTCAAGCGCCTGTAAAATGCGATTGCCTCGGCTGGTAGATTTATCGAGCGCCACAGTAAAACGCGGCATGAATTTTAGGACAATACGACGCCCCAACTCGATTCGTAGATCGGACAACTTGCTTCGCAACCAGCGCATCTTTTCCTCCACGACGTCATCGTCGCCCATGACTGAGACGAACAGACGCGCGTCGCGCAGATCAGGCGCCACTCGCACCTCAGTGATTGTGATTCTCACGGCTTCGCTCTGATAGCGACGATGCAGAATATCGCTCAGTTCGCGCTGGATCAGCTCGTTGACGCGGAGGGTGCGATTCGACATGGGAACAAAGATTTATGGCAGGTGATTTATGACTTATGATTTCCGGCGGCTAGACCATCATAAATCATAAGCCTCAAATCATAAATAGACTACAGAGCAGCCCTGACCTTTTGGACTTCGTAACACTCGATCGTATCGCCGACTTCGTAGCCGTTAAAGTCGTCGAGTTTGATACCGCATTCGAGACCGGCGCGAACTTCGTTGGCGTCGTCCTTGAAGCGTTTGAGCGTGGCCACCTTGCCTTCGTAAAGAATTTCTTTGCCGCGGCGGACACGGGCGGAGGCATTGCGCGTGACCTTGCCTTCGGTAACCAAACAGCCCGCAACAAAACCTTTTGCCAGAGGGAAAGTGGCGCGCACTTCGGCGCCGCCCAACTTGGCTTCCTTGAGATCAGGATCGAGCAGATCTGCCATCATCTCACGGACCTTGTCGCCAAGTTCGTAGATGATTTCGAAGGTCTCGATGCGAACGTTGTGGTGCTTGGCGAGCGGCGTGACTCCGTTTTCCAGCTTGGTGTTGAAACCAATAATGACCGAACCAGCGGCCCCCGCCATTAGGACATCGTTTTTCGTGACAAGACCAACGTCGGTAGAGACGATTTCGAGCGTGACCTTGCTGGTCTTGATGCCCTCAAGCACGTTGCGCACAGCCTCGGCCGAACCAAAAACATCGGTTTTGACGATGACTTTGAGCACTTTTTGCTGGATGGCGGCGATGTTCGCGAAAAGGCTTTCGACGGAAATTTCCTTGGGCACTGCGGCCGTGGTCGTGGCTTCTTTCTTAACGCGGTGCTGTTCTTCCTCGGCGATGTTTTCGGCTTCGCGAGCGTTTTTCACGACCTTGAAGGAGGCGCCACTTTCCGGCGTACCGGACCAGCCGATCACGCGGACCGGTGTAGCCGGCGTCGCTTCTTTAAGATTGGCGCCCTTGTCGTCGTACATGGCGCGTACTTTGCACCATTGCGCGCCGCAGACGATGGCGTCGCCTATCTTGAGCGTGCCGCGTTGTATGATGACGGTGGCAAGCGGACCGCGGCCGACGTCAATTTGAGATTCGATAATCACACCACTTGCCTCGGCCTTTGGGTTGGCTTTTAACTCCAACACGTCGGCTTGCAGAAGAATCATTTCAAGCAATTCGGTGAGGCCAGTGCCTTTGACGGCAGAAACGGGAACAGTGATCGTTTCGCCACCCCAATCTTCGGGGGCGATGTTGCGCTGCTGCATCTGCGCTTTGACCTGATCGAGGTTGGCACCCTTCACGTCCATTTTGTTAACCGCCACGATGAGCGCGACCTTCGCGTTTTGCGCATGTTTAAGGGCTTCATCTGTCTGGGGCATGAAACCGTCGTCAGCCGCAACGACTAACACCGCGATATCAGTCACGCCAGCGCCGCGAGCACGCATCTTGTTGAAGGCGGCGTGACCAGGCGTATCCAAGAAAGTGATCTTACGATTGTTTACCTCGATTTGATAGGCGCCAATGTGCTGAGTGATGCCACCCGCTTCGCCAGCGGCGACGTCGGCTTTGCGAATAGCGTCGAGCAGTGAAGTTTTGCCGTGGTCAACGTGACCGAGGATACAAACGACCGGCGGACGTTGAACGAGATTCTTGCTCTCGTCCTCGTCGGGCTTCTTCTTTTCTTTTTCCTTGGCAGCAGCCGCCTGCTGAGCAGCGGCATCACCACGATGCTTGATTTCAAGCATGAAGCCGTGTTTTTCGGCGACTTTAGTGGCCACCGTTTCCTCGATGTTCTGATTCATCGAGGCGAAAATCCCCATCTCCATCAGCTCGGAGATAAGTTTGAAAGGTTTGAGACCGAGTGCGGTAGCGAAATCACGCACCACGATCGGCGGCTTCAGATGAATGGTCTTAAGATCACCTTCGATTGTGACCACTGGCGGTGTCGTGGCGGAAGTCGATGGAAAGGCAGGAACGGCGCCTGGAGCTGACACGTGCGCAGCCATAACGGGAATCGGACGCGACGGCACTGCCGGAGGCATGACTGGGCTCTTGGCCGGTATCGACACGGGTATTGGCGGAATCGAAACGGCGGGAGAGGATGGCTTGGATTGGATCGGCGGAACAGCTGACGGCGATGATGGACGCGGAGCCGAAACAACCGCTGGAGACACAGGACGCGTTTGCGGTGTTACAGGAGCAGGGCGGCTGACAATCGGTGGCGGCGAAGCCGGACGCACGAGCGGCGGCGCGTTTACACGTGGAGCCGAAAGAGGAGCTGCGGCAGCAGCAGCAGCTTTGGCCGCTTTTACAGCATCCTCTTTTTCACGCACAATGTCCTGGGCGCTCTTGACCATGGCGCCGGTAGGCAGCTTGGTCGTGAAGGCTGGAATAGCTTCAGCTTGCACAACAGGCTTGGGTTGAGCCGTGGCCGTAGGCGTAGCAGCTGGTGCTTCAATTGCGGGCTGCGGTGGTTGAGCCTGACTGGCGAACTCCTGCGTAATCGCCTCCGCCGAGATGTTGTCGATCGTGCTGGAGACGCTCTTGACGTCGTATTTGCGCTCCTTGAGCAAGGCCAACAGTTGTTTGTTGTCCATGCCGATCTTCTTGGCGAGTTCGTGTATGCGGATGCTCATTCAGTCTGTGTGGTATTGGCGATACTAAAAGGTTATATTGTAAATATTCATTTGGCCACGCGAGCCATAATCTGACGGACTTCGTCTTCAGTAAAACCGGCTTCAGTCAGGTCGGCAGCTTCCACCGTCTCAAGAACAGAGACTGAGTTCATGCCGATGCCGACAAGACGCTCCGCCACGCCACGGTCGATTTGCAGCGCTTTGCTGAGCGAAAGGATCGCGGTTTCGCGAGGGTCACTCGAAACGGCTTTATATTCTTCTATATCGAGGCGCCAGCCGATCAGGCGCGAAGTGAGGCGCGCATTTTGACCTTTGCGTCCGATGGCAATTGCAAGATTTTCCGAATCAACTTTTAGGAGGATGCGGTGGTTTTTTTCATCGAGGAGAATCTCACGCGGCACAGCGGGCTTCAGCGCCTCGACCACCATTTGCTTGGGATCGGCGAAGTAATTGATGATATCGATCTTCTCGCCATTGAGTTCGCGAACGATCGTCTTCACGCGAGCACCGCGAGCGCCGACACAGGCGCCGACCGGATCGACTTTCTGATCGGTCGTGGTGACGGCAATTTTGGTGCGGTAGCCTGGTTCGCGCGCAAAGGCTTCGATTTTGACGGTGCCGTCGGCGATCTCCGTAACCTCAACTTCGAAGAGGCGGCGAACAAATTTCGGACTGCCACGGCTAAGAATGAGTTCGGGCCCACGTGTGGTGGACTCGATCGCGAGCAGGAGGCAACGGATGCGGTCACCGGGTTGATATTCTTCGCCAGGGACTTGTTCTTTGCCGGGGAGGACTGCTTCGGCTTTGCCAAGGTCGATGAAGATGTCGCTGCGTTCTTTGCGACGAACGGTGCCAGTCACGATATTACCAACCATGTCTTTGAAATCGTCGTAGATGCGGTCCTTCTCGAACTGACGAAGGCGTTGCATGACAGCTTGTCGCGCGGTCTGGGCCGCAATGCGGCCGAGTGTAGCAGGATCCAGTTCTTTTTCTACGATTTCTCCGATGAGAGCGCCGGGCTTGATCGCTTGGGCTTTTTCGACGTGGATTTCGATCTTCGGATTACTGATAGAATCGACAACCTTGAGCTGGGACCAAGCCTTGAGCTGACCGTTCTTGGGATTGATCTCGATTTTAAGCTCCTGACCGGAGTTAACGCCTTTCAGTGCGGCGGTTTTGATAGCATTCACGATCGCGGCGATCATGTCGGCGCGGCCAATGCCCTTCTCCTTCTCCATGTATTCGAGGACGGATAAAATTTCGCTGCTCATAAATAGGCTTGTGTGATGTGGAAAAAAAAAGCGGGCCAGAGGCCCACTTTTGGAAAGTGAACGTTGTGTGAGTCTGGCAAATTAGCTTTTGCGCAGAAGTGTTGTCAAGCCCCGCTCCCGACCGTGGTTGTGTGGGACTCGTCTCTTCGCTCATCAGCTGCAAGTAGCCAGCCGATCAGGGCCTGCACAACGCCATGACTTAAAGGCCGTCTTTGTCGATCAACTACGCCAAGTTCACGCAAAAGGCGGCTGTATTTTGCAGGAACGTCACCAGCGGGCCAAGCGTACCAAACTCCAGCCAGCCCATCTGCTCCTTTTTGAGCAGCAAGCAAAGGCAGAAGCCCGTCGCAGACGATCGTGTTCAACCGCGTTCCACCAATCTCGCCGCAGAATATCGTCTCAACCACCCGCTGTTCGAGGCCTGGCCAGCAGTGTGCGCGCCGGACCGTCGCCGTTTGCACCGCCTCTCTTAGGGCAATTTGCGGTAACGTCGCAGCCAACTCAGCCAGCCGTCTTGGCCATCCCGGACACGCCGCGACCCATCGTGCATATTGCCGTAGTCTCGTGCGGGGACGGTTGGCCGGACGCACGCCCTGTTTGTTCCAACGATCAACAAAATGGTTGTAAGCCGTTTCCGCCAGCTCACCACCTGCCCCACTCCACTCGGCCAAAGCCCAGGCACCCGCGACAGCCAACATAGGAGCACGATTAAACCGATAACCTAAAATTTCGAGCGCGGTGTGGTGGCACGCTTCGTCCCACCCAAGTCGTTCAATCCGCAATTTCGCGTAATGCACTTTCTGACGCCAACGGATCTCGACACAACGCTGCAGCTCCGCCTCGAGTTTCGCGATCGGCATTTGGGTGAGTTCGCGTCGTGCCTGCGCCAGCGGGTGATCAGCGAGTCGTTCAATCACTTCGTCAGCAGCGTATTCTTCAAGGTCGTGGTTCAATAACGGCAAGAGCACCAGCAAAGGAATCTCGGTTTGATCGGCGCCCACCGTCATTTTTTCATCAGTCGGGAAAAGTATCACGTGCAGCACTACACGATTGTACGCTGGATCAGCCGCATGGTTGTGGGAACGCCAATCGGCCGCACGCAGATGGACCTCAACGTCGCCCGTGACTTCCGCCTCGCCGATCTGCAAGCGCGCGTTTTTGAAATCGGGTCCACCGAGGTGGTTCCAATTTCCCGGATACAAAATCTGCACCGCACGTCCGTCCGCAGTGATTGCACGTGAGAGGTCGAAATCTCCGCGCGACCAGATTTGCTGGAGCAATTTTTCTGGAAATGAAAACGGCCCATAAAGCCCCTGAATCTCCGCCACTTCTCCACTGGCAAACTCAGTTTTTTGCATCGTTCAGTCTTCCTTTCGCCGCCAATTTTTATCATTCTCGCGCTGGCGCCCCGCCAAGTGTGTTCGTTGACGTTCGCCCGCGCGCTCAATCCATGAAAGCAGATCCTTCGCCGATATGCTCACACCGCCGGTGGCCTCAATTGTCTGGCGCTCCGCCCGATCGTCGGTGGCAACGATGCACATAGACGGGTCGGCAGCTTTGCCGACCAGTTGTTCGATAACATCGTCGGCCGTCGTTCCAGCCGGCGTATAAACGTGCGCAAAGGTTTTCAATTCGCCCGGACACTCCACCACTAAGTCATCACCGCGGCCATCGAAAACCAGCGTTAAGCGAACCTGCTCTACATCGTGAATCACGCTGAGCATCTGTGATAGCCGCGCGCGTGCCGCATCACGGTCACGTTGCATGAGCGTCCGCAACGTCGGCCAGGCGTGCAGGATGTTCGAGCCATCAACGAGAAGATGCTTTTCGTAGCCCACCATTGTTACCTATCCGATCCCGATGCTCTTGCGCAATGTGTTTAGCGCCAACTTGCACATCAAATTTGAAAAAACGGTGAGAACCGCCTTGTTCTTCATAAAATGCCGTACCATGATTGCATCAGGGAGAAATTTTGAAGATAAAAGAGAACAGCGCAATAATGCGAAATCTCAACCAATACCGAGAACCATGCTGCGAATAGTCATTATCGAAGATCAGGTGATGTTTCGTTCTGCGTTGACCGTGATGCTCGAAACCAAAATGAGGGCATCAATAATCGGTGGATACATATCGGGCGCCGCTTTCCTTGAGGCGCTGCCTACGTTGGGAAAAGTTGACTTGATATTGCTCGATATACAATTGCCCGGCGAGGACGGTATCACGTTAGCCGCGCGCTTCGCGGAAATCTTGCCTGAAACAAAAGTGATTTTGCTATCGTCGGTAAAGGAGGACTATCTCCTTCACAAGGCTTTGCAGTCCGGAGCCGATGGCTACGTGCACAAAGACGACTCGATGGACGCTTTAACTGGCGCGATTGATACCGTGATGCAAGGCGGCTGTTATTTCGGCTATACCGTTCAGCAACTTCGGCGGCAGATGGGACACAACCCAGACTGTTTCTCAAAAATCCTAACCGATAAAGAGCAGGAAGTGCTTGAACTGCTCGGCCAGGGTTTAAGCAACGAGGAAGCAGCGCCCATGCTCGCGCTCAGCCCTGAGACTGTGCAGACTCATCGCCGTAATATTATGAAAAAGCTCGGCCTGCACAGCGCGCTCCAGCTGCAATCTTACGCGCTGAAACGTGGTTTCACGACGGTGACTGAGCTTCATTGATCCGCTGGCGGCGCTTGAGTTCGGCCTTCAATGATTTGGCCACGCTAGCCACTTCATCCCGACAAATTGAGCGCACTTTCTCGATGTCACTTTCGAGCGCTCCGTCCCGCAGACTACGTTCAAGCAAGCGTAGTTGATCGCTGGCTACATCGGCTTCCACGAGTAACATTGCGCTCACGAGTTTGTGCGCAGCGTTAGCTGCCGGCGTGCATTCGCGATCTTCCAACATACGATCGATGCCACTCCACTCGTTTTGAATTTTTCTGGTGAAGTCCGGCAAGATTATCTCAAGCGGTCCCAGTTTACCGAGTTGCTGCACTGATACGTGTGCGGTCACTTCTTTTTGCTCCATAATTGGACGGGCCCCTGTGCGACGACGGTCAGCCCAGCCCTGTATTGCAGCTTCCAGTTTTTCAACGGTGATAGGTTTGCTGATGAAACCCGCCATGCCGGCACGGATACATTCATCCTCCTTCTCCTTGGTTGAATAGGCGGTAACAGCAAAAATGGGTGGTTTAGGCTCATCGGAGGTAGAAAGGATTTCCTTGGTAAGAGTGCCGCCATCGGTGTCGGGCAACATCAAATCAGTGAGGATAAGATCATAACCATTTTGTTGCGCCAATTGCAGAGCCGTCTTCCCGTCACAGGCCCAATCGACGCGATAACCAAGCTTGGTCAGAATGTTCCCAAGCACAAGTCGGTTGTAATCTTCGTCTTCGATGGCAAGCGCCCGCGCGTGAAGACTACGTGGAGTTGAAAGCCCCTCCTCAGACTTGGTCCTGAGGTGCGCAATCTCGAACGGCAATGTAAGCTGAAAAACCGTTAGGCCAGCGGAACTCGTTACTCCTACACTTCCGCCCATCGTCTCGGCGAATTTCTTGCAGATTGAAAGTCCCAGGCCGCTGCCGCCGATACGACCGCGTTTGGCAAATTCACCGCGAGTGAAGCTTTCGAATAACGTCGCCTGTTCATGCGGCGGAATATCAGGCCCGGCGTTTTTCACCGCGACCGTGACGCGACAACGTTGCGCGCCTTCATTCAGCACATAGACGTCGATCGATGCCGAAGGCGGCACTCCGTATTTCAGGGCATTCGAAAAAAAGTTCGTGAGGATCTGCGTGAATTTCCCCTGATCACCAGTGACGACGGGACGTTGCCCGGCCCATGACGCAAGCTCAAGCCGGTCACCTGTGAGATCTACGGCCGAGATCGTCGTGTTGACGGTGTCCGCAAGGTCAAATGTATCGAGATGCAACGTGACTTTCCCCGCTTCGATTTTCGAAAAATCCAACACGTCATCGACAGTCGTTCGCAACTGTTCCGCACAGCGATGCAGCGTTGTTAAATAATATTTTTCTCGAGCGCCGAGCTTGGCTTCCTGCAGGATTTTCACGATACCAATCACCCCGTTCATCGGGTTGCGAATTTCGTGACTCATCGCAGCGAGGAATTCGGATTTAGCTGAATTGGCTTTCGCCAACTCTTGCGTACGTTCCAAAATCTTTTGCTCGAGTTCGCGATTGCGGGCCGTGATCTGACGGGTGCGAAGTTTGACCGCGCCAAAGAAAAGTAGACTTATAATAACAGCGAACAGCGAAATCCCTCCAAACGATAAATACCAAGGCAACAGACGCTTCACTTGCAGCGTCGTCACTGGACCCACATCTCCCAGATGCCGCACTCGCAATTGCAGTGTATATTGACCCGTTGGCAGATTCTC
>Ga0302322_100003282_pt1 | contig 13853 bp, 17 predicted proteins | sample Fen_T0_2_FD_203757 | JGI IMG/M metagenome (GOLD analysis project Ga0302322, IMG submission 203757) | Peat permafrost microbial communities from Stordalen Mire near Abisko, Sweden - Fen_T0_2 | ecosystem: Environmental > Terrestrial > Soil > Wetlands > Permafrost | place: Sweden: Abisko...
ATCCGGATGCCGAGGCGCTCGAGGCGCGCGAGCTGGCCGAAGTCGGTGGCGTGGGTGCCGTACTCCCCCGCGAGCGCGGCCGCGCGCGCGAAGTAGTCGGCACCCGACAGCGCCGCGACGACCTTGGGCGGCTCGTCGGTGCTGATCGACGGGTCGTTCGTCACCGCGACCGCGGGCGCCGGGCCCGGCCATGCCGAGAGCGGCATGAGCTGCATCGCGTCCTGGTGCGCGTGGATGTACGCGTAGTCGGCCGGCCCGTTCGTCTGTGTACGTCCGATCATCCACACCACCGGCGTGGGCGCGTCGATGCGCACCACACCGTCGGGCAGATCGCCCCGCCACTCCGGCGTGCACACTGCGAACGTGATCTCATCCGCACCGCTCGTGCGCGATCCGGGCGAGGCGAACGCGTCGGTCCACATGTCGTAGAGCGGCAGCATGAAGAAGCGGTCTGCGAGCGCGGGCGCGTGCACCACGATCGGCTCGGCGCGCACGTCGATGAACGCCACCGAGTAGAGCGTGTCGAAATTGGGGCGCACCACGACCCGGTCCTGCGCGCCGGGGTAGGCGCGGACGTGCGTCAGCGCGTTGACGGGGCCGGCCAGGCCACCATTGCCGTTGGTGAGCTGGCGACGCGACTCCTCCATCACCATGAGGGGATAGAAGTAGGCGTAGCCCTCGACCGCGATCGTCTGCAGTTCGGTGGGGTTCGTCATCTGGTGATTGTCGCGCAGGGGCTAGCGTCACACGCCATGTCGAACATGTCGCAGCAGACCCGGGCGATCATCACGTCGCTCACCGGCATCCTGATCCTCGTCATCAACATCATCGACGCCGCGAGCCGCGGCTCGTCGGTGTGGAACTTCGTGGCCATCGGCTGTGGCGCCTTCCTGCTGTTCTGGGGCTTCACCGAGATCGCGCGCGGGTCGAAGCCGCCGCCGCAGTGAACGCGTCGCCGATGATCGCGGCGACCTCGTCCCAGTCGACGTCGCGATCGAGGCGCACCCCCACCCAGCCCTGGTGCCCCACGTAGGGCGGCACGAAGAAGCGGTCGGGCTCCTCCTCCACCAGTTGGGCCTGCACCCCCTCCGCCGCGCGACACCAGATCGCGAGGCGACCGTCGCCGTGATGGTCGTCGTGGAACATCACGAACGACTTCTTGCCCTTCACCTTCAGGAAGAAGGTCGGCGCGCCGTGGCTCGGCCGCTCCTCGACGTCGGCCAGACGCGCGCAGATCGCGCGCACCCGCTTCAGCGCCGCGTCGACCTGCCGTCCGGGCATCGCGTCAGCTGCCCTTGAACTGCGGCGCGCGCTTCTCGGCGAAGGCCTTCTGCCCTTCGAGGTAGTCCTCGGAGCGGAAGCACGCCTCCACCATCGCGTCGACCTTCGCGACCTCGCGGTCGATCGGGTCCTTCTGCAGCTCGCGGATCGACGCCTTGCACGCCTTCACCGTGAGCGGCGCGTTGGCGGCGATGAGCCCGGCGAGCTCGCGCACCTGCGCCTCGAGCTCGGCGACGGGCACCACGCGATTGATCAGGCCCACGTGGCGCGCCTCTTCGGCGTTCAGCCGTCGGGCCGAGTAGAGGATCTCGGCCGCCCACGACGGGCCGACCAGCGTCATCAACTCCTGCACGCCGCCGTACGCGTAGCCGAGGCCGAGCTTGGCCGCCGGCACGCCGAACTGGCTGTCGTCGGCGGCGATGCGGATGTCGGCCTTCATCGCGGTGAGCAGGCCACCGCCGATGCAGTAGCCGCGAATCATCGCGATGATCGGCTTCGACACCTCGCGCCACGAACGCCACGACGCCGCGAGCGCTTCGTCGTACTCCTCGCGCGCCGAGACAGTCGTGCGCAACGTGTCGAACTCGGAGATGTCGGCGCCCGACACGAACGCCTTCTCCCCCGCGCCGCGCACCACGATCACGTGCACCTCGGCGTCGGCCTCGAACGCGGCGAGGATGCGCGGCACTGCGATCTGCATCTCGTACGACATCGCGTTGTGACGGGCCGGGTTGTTGTAGGTCATCCAACCGATCCCGCCCTCCACGTGGGCGAGCATCTTCTCGGTACCGGTGTCGACGGTGGTCACTGCTGCTGCTCCTGGTCTGGCTGTCCGGTGTCGATCGCACCCGCCGCGGCGAGCGCGTCGATCTCGTCATTCGTGTAGCCGAGTTCGCCGAGCACCTCGCGCGTGTGCGCGGTGGCGAGTGGGGGTCCCGACCTGATCGTCGTGGGGGTGTCGCTGAACGTGACGGGGTGGCGCAGCACCTCGATGTCGCCGCGCGTCGGATGCGGGACGGTGCGCGTGAGGTGCAGGTGCTCCACCTGCGGATCGGCGAACACCTCGTCGATCGCGAGCACCGGCCCGCACGGGATCACGCCCGCCAGCACGGCGAGCCACTCAGCGGTGGTACGCCGCGCCATCACCGCGGTGATCGCGGCCTCCAACTCGGCGCGGTGCTCGCGCCGCGAGGTGAACGACTCGTAGCGCTCGTCGGTGGCGAGTTCGGGTGCTCCCACCAACGTGCAGAAGCCCGAGAAGTCGCCGGTGGGCGCCACGTTGATCCAGCCGTCAGCCGTCGCGAACGTGCCCATCGGCGTGATCGTGGGGTGGTGGTTGCCGGTCTGCCCCGGCACCTCGCCGTCGATCAACCAACGCGCGGCCTGGAAGTCCATGAAGTTCACCATCGTCTCGAGCAACGAGGTGTGGACCCACTGCCCGCGACCGGTGCGCTCCCGTGCGATCAGCGCGGCGAGCACGGCCTGGGTGAGCACCGTGCCCGACGCGGTGTCGGAGATCGCGATGCCCACGCGCGACGGACCGGTGCCGGGCGGGCCGGTGACGCTCATCAACCCGCCGAGCCCTTGCGCGATCTGGTCGACGCCGGGATGGTCCGCGTAGGGACCCGTCTGCCCGAAGCCCGAGATGCTCGCGTAGACCACCCGCGGGTTCACCGCCCACACGGCATCGGGATCGATGCCGAGTCGGTGCTTCACCGCGGGACGAAAGTTCTCCACCACCACATCGGCCCGTGCCACCAGCCGGAGGAACACCGCGCGACCGTCGTCGGTGGTGAGGTCGACGACCATCGAGCGCTTGTTGCGCTGCAGGTTGGCGCCGTCGGAACCCTCCGACGAGAACGGCCCACCGCCCGATGGCGCGACGATCGCGATCACATCGGCGCCGAGGTCGGCGAGTTGCCGGACACAGGTGGGCCCCGAGCGGGCGCGGGTGAGATCCACGACGAGGACGCCGGCGAGCGGCCCCTCCGCGTCGGGGGGTGGGTCGCCGTACACGTCGATGCCGGTGAGCCCGGGCACGTCCCTCCCGATCCCGTTGTGGTTCAGCCGAAGCGGGCGGCGAGACCGGCGACCATCACCACGAAGCCGATCACCATGTACAGCACCGTCCGGATCAACGGCGCCTGCGCGAGCTCCCGCTTGGGCGCGGGCCGGGCCACGCTGCGCACCGGGCTGCCCGGGCGCGATCGCTCGACGGTGCGTGCGGAGATCCGGTCGGCGTCGCTGCGGCGCTTGACCAGCGCCCAGGCGTTGGCGAAGAAGAGCGCGGCGCCGAGCGCGGCGATCAGTTCGCGGAGGACGTCGTCGACGAAGCTGCCGAGCACGGGGTGCACGGCGTCATCGTACGAGTTGCCCCCGGCCGTGTCAGACCCCGGGCTTCCAGATCATCAGCGCCACGATCACGATCAGCAGCACGTTGAGCGTGGCGCTGGCGGCGCCGACCTTCTTGCCCAGCTCCCGGAGCTGCGCGACCTGCGGCCGCGGGCCCCCCGCCGGCGGGCCACCGGCGATCATCTCGCGCATCAGGTTGCCCATCTTCTTCTCCGACGGCCAGAGCATGCCGTGGTGAACCTCCAGGAGTGGAACCGGCGCGTCGTAGGCGGCGCACCCCGAGACCGAACGGGCGTTGTGATACAACGCGGGTCGTGCGCGTGCTCGTGGTGAGATGTTCGGTCGAATACCAGGGACGGCTCGGCGCGCGACTGCCCGAGGCCAACCGCCTCGTGTTGCTGAAAGCCGACGGCTCGATCGCGATCCACGCCGACTCGAAGGCCTACAAGCCCCTCAACTGGATGAACCCGCCGTGCACCATCCACGAGGAGGCGGGTCGGATCATCGCGGCCAACCCGGCGGGCGAGACGCTCACGATCGAACTCCACGAGGTGCTGCACGACTACGGGTTCGAACTCGGCGACGACCCGGGTCTCGCGAAAGACGGCGTGGAAGCCGAACTCCAGGAACTGCTGGCCAAGCGCGTGGCCGCGCTCGGCGAGGAGCTGAAGCTGGTGCGGCGGGAGTACCCCACCGACATCGGGCCGGTCGACCTGCTCTGTCGCGACGCCGAGAACCGGGCCGTGGTGGTCGAGGTGAAGCGCGTCGGAGAGATCGCCGGCGTGGAGCAGCTCCTGCGGTACCAGGAGCGCCTCGACCTCGATCCGTCGCTGCGCCCGACGCGCGGCATGTTCGTGGCGACGCGTATCAAGCCCCAGGCCCGCGTGTTCGCGGAGAGCCGCGGGATCGCCTGCGTGGAGATCGACCTCGAAGAGCTGCGCGCGGGAGCGCCGGTCGACCTGCGTCTGTTCTGACGCAGACCGACCGGCACACACGCGGCTGGTGTCGCGAAGGCTCAGGGCTCGCCTGTCACTCCGCGGCCGGCTCCTCGGCCAGGATCGCGTAGAGCTTCCGGCGGGTGTCGGCGAGGATCGCCGCCGCCTGCTCCTGCTGGGCGGGGGTGCCCGCCTCCATCACCTGGACCGCAGCCATCGCGATCGGCTTGATCGCGTCGCGCAGCTTGAACTGGGCGGGGTCCATGCCCTGGGTGACCTCGTCCCACGGCTTGCGTTCACCGAGCTCGGCCGCGGCCTCCCGGCCGGTGTCGGTGAGCTCGAACCGCTTCTTGCCGCCGTCTTCGACGGACCGGACGAGGCCCTGGTCCTCGAGCAGCGCGAGCGCGGGGTAGACCGCGCCGGGGCTCGGTCGCCACACGCCGGAGCTGCGCTCCTCGATCTGCTGGATCATCTCGTAGCCGTGCTTGGGCGACTCGGCGAGCAGCGTGAGGAGTGCGGCCCGCACGTCGCCCTTGCGGGCCCGGCCGCGCCCACCGCCGCGGCGCCAGGGCGGACCGAAGCCCATCCCCGGGCCACCGAAGCCCTCGGGCGGACCCTGCCAGCGGCGGCGACGGCCGCCGGGCCGGCCGCGACCCTCGTGGTCGGGGAAGTCGTGATCGTGGGTGTCGTGGTCGTGAGTGTCGTGATCGGGTCGCATGAGTGCGCCCTCCTTCTGTCTGAGCTGTCTGCGTGTGGGGCTTTCGGTCCCGGCCCCGGGGGGGGAGTGGGGTCGGATCCCGTCTGTCTTCGTTGCATCACGATATATCGTTACAAGTCTTTGTGCAAGGTTCGGAGGGAATTCACCCCGTGACCTGCGACGATGCCGGCATGGACCCGCAACCGACCTGGACCGTGCAGGCCGTCGCCGTGGTGCGCAGCAGCCGCGCCGACGTGGTGGACGACGATTGGGACTCCGAGACCTCGTCACTGCACCTGCTCCCGCCGTTCGACGAGCGCTCGGTGCGGGGCCTCGAGGAGTTCAGCCACCTCGAGGTGATCACCCTGCTCGACCAGGTCGACCCGGCGGCGGTGCACGTCCACGCCCGTCGCCCGCGCGGCAACCCGGCCTGGCCCGAGGTGGGCATCCTCGCCCAGCGGGCCAAGGACCGCACGAACCGGCTCGGCCTCTCCACGTGCGAGTTGGTGCGGGTCGACGGACCCGTCCTGCACGTGCGCGGCCTCGACGCGGTCGACGGCACCCCGGTGCTCGACATCAAGCCGTACATGGCGGAGTTCGCGCCGCGCACGCCCATCCGTCAACCGGCCTGGTCGCGGGAACTGATGCGGGGGTACTTCGACTCCACCGAGTGAATCCCGACGAAGCGCGAGGGCGCGCACGGATACCGTGAACCGTGCGCGTGCTCAAAGTCCCCGGCTTCGCGCTGCTCCTCTTCGGGCAGGCGGTCAACACCACTGGCAGCTGGATCTCGCTCATCGCGATCTGGGGCTTCGCCGCGTTCCGCTACGACGTCAGCCCCGGCGGCCTCGCCGTGCTGTTCGTGGTGCTGTCGGTGCCGGGCGCACTGCTCGGCCCCGCGCTCGGGGTGCCCATCGACCGCTACGGGCCCAAGGCGATGCTCGTCACCGCCAACATCCTCGGGATGCTCGACGCGCTCGCGCTCACCCAGGCGAACAGCTACGCGCAGATCATCCTGCTCGCACTGCCGCTCGGCCTCATCGACGCACTCGCGCGCGCGTCGCTCGACGCGATCCCGCCCCGCCTCGTTCCCGACGACCAACTCGTGCGCGCGAACGCGTTCCTCGGGGGCGCGCAGGATCTCGCCATCGTCGTGGGCCCGGCGTTGGCCGCGCTGGTGAATGCGCACTGGGGAATCTCCGGCGCGTTCGCGGTCGACGCGGCCACCTGGTTGGTCGGCGCGCTCGTCGCCCTGCGGATGCGGGTGCCCCACGAGCGGCGCACACGCGACGAGGGCGTGACGAGCTGGCAGGAGTTGCGAGAGGGCGGCCGGCTCGCACGCGTCACGCCGGGCCTGCGGTGGACGCTCGGTGTCGCGGCCAGCCTCTACGCACTCTGGGCCGTGTTCGGCGTGCTCGAACCGCTCTACGTACGCGATGTGTTGCACGAGGGTGCCTCGACGTTCGCACTCCTGCAGACGGTGTTCGGCATCGGCCTCGTGAGCACGAGCCTGGTGCTCGCGGCGTGGGGCGACCGCTTCGTGCGCCCCACTGTGATCGGCGCGGCGATGGTGGCATCGGGACTCACCGCGGCGCTGTACCTGGGTACGAGCTCGGTGACGGTCGCGTTCGTCGGCGTGTTCCTCTGGGGGGTCGACGTCGCGTTCTTCTACGTACCGGCACGCACGCTGCTGCAGCGGTACGCGCCCGCGCAGTTCCACGGTCGCGTGATGGCGCTCAACCACTCACTCGAACCCGCGGCCGGCATCGTGATGACACCCCTCGCCGCGCTCGCGCTCCTGGTGGTCTCGGTGTCGGTGCTCGGCGTCGCCGCCGGACTGGTGGCGACCGTCGGCGGCTGCTTCATGTGGCGACGCGCCCGACGGCTGCCGGTGCCGGAGCCTTCGGTGGGCGGCGACATGCCGAGCACGCGGGACGCGATCGGCCTTGGCGGCGCGCCGCCAGGTTGACCGGCCCGGTTGACCAGCCCGGTTGACCAGCCCCATTTCGGTGGTCGGTCAGGGGCGGGTCGACACGTCGACTGCCGGCGGCGCGGGCAGCTTGGCCGACGGCACGTCGATCACGTAGTTGTCGTCGACCACGACCTCGCGCATCGTGATCCCCGCGGCGGTCGCCCGCTTGTGCAGGTCCGACAACGCGCCCTCGTCGGCGCGGAACATCACGTAGACCGGCAGCTTCGCGTTGCGAACCCGGTCCTCGTACTCCTGCAGTTGCGGTCCGAGGTCGGTGCCCACGCCGACGATGCGCTCGTCGCTCTCCCACGTGAGCCGCGACGTGATCCAGAAGCTGCCGAACGCCTCGCGCCAGCCGTTGCGGTCCATGACCGCGACCACCTTGTCGAGCGGGGGGGCTCCGCCGAACGCATCGGCGTAGTGATCGAGCCGGGCAAACCCCCAGATCGTCGACGCGGCGAGGAGCACCGCGACCACCGTTGCGGACGCGACCGGTCGCACGAGCTGCGCGAGGGTGAGCACGATGAACGGCGTGAAGAAGTAGAAGTACCGGCCGTTGCCGATCCAGTCGTTGGCCAGGTTCGATGCAAACGGCACGTACGCGAACACGAACGGCGCGGTGAGCAGGCCGATCGCGGCAGGTGAGCCCGCCCGCAACCCGCGCCACACGCCGAACGCCAGCGCGACGAGCACTCCGAGGTACACGACCCAGCTCGCCCACGTCGCCGACCCCAGGATCCACCGGCCGTCGAGCACGCCCCGCATGCCCAGCGCCGCGGGCAGCACGTGCGTGAGCACGTACCCGAGGTGGTCGACGTAGCTCCCGCTGGCGATGCCTTCCTTCGTAGTGAGCGAGTCGAAGCCGTAGTGCACGTTGTTCCAGATCCACGGCAACGCGCCCAGCACCGCAAACGGGATCGCGAGCAAGGCGGTCGGGCGGAGCGACCGACGGTGGTACACGACGAGCCACACGAGGAGCGGCGCGACGAAGTAGCCGATGTTCGGCGACGTCCAGAAGCCGAGGCCGGCGAAGAGGCCGGCGAGGCACCAGTCGACTCGTGCGTCCGCGCGAGGACCGTCGCGCGCCACGGCACGCTCGACGGCGCGCTGCACACAGAGCATGGTGGCGAGCCCCAGGAGCATCGTGGGTACGTAGGCGAGGTAGGGGTTGAGGCCGAGCCACACGTACAGGGCGGGCCACAGCCAGAACGCGAGCGCCGCGAACACCGCCTGGAACGGGGTGAGGAAGCGGGTGCCGATACGCCAGAGGATCACGGTGGATCCCGCACCCATGAGCGCGAAGGGCAGTTCGAGCGCGAACTGGTTGCTGCCGAGCACCTTGATGCTGAGCGCCACTGGAGCGAGCGCGATCGTCCCGTGGTAGTTCAGGCGCCACATGAAGGCGCGGAAGTCACCGTCGAGCAGGTGCCGCGCCATGAGCCCGGTGATCGTCGCGTCGGAATCGGGCGTGCCGAGTTTGCCGGTGATGATCCAGACGCGCAGAGCGACGCCGGCGAGGACGCACGCCCCGATGACCACCAGCGCGGGCACGCTCCATCGGTACGCGCTCGTCGCCAGCGCAGGTCCGGCCGCGACTCTGTCGGCGTGCTGCTCGTCGATGCCGACGTCGGCCAACTCGTGCTCCTCTTCGACCGCCCTCGACTGCCGGACGGTAGCCCAGCCGGGAGTCGAGCGTCGGGTGTCAGGAGTCGGCAGGCGGACGCGTGAGCCGCGCCGGGCGGCGGCGCGGCTTGGGCTCGGGGGGCTCGGACGGGAGCCCGGCGACCCCCGCCTGCACGATGGCCAGCGCGTCGACCACGGCCTGCAGCTGCGCGTCGTCGAGCTCGGCGGTCAGAACGTCGTTGTTCCGCGCGATGCGCGGCAGCAGCTCGTCGAGCACCGCCTGCGCCGCGGGAGTGATGTCGACGAGCACACGCCGACGGTCGGACGGGTCGTTGCTGCGAACGACGAAGCCCTTCTTCTCGAGGTTGTCGAGGACCGAGGTGACCGAGCCACTGGTGACATGCATGCGGGCCGCCACCTCACCGGTGAGCATCGGTTCGCCCGCGCCCTCGATCACTGCGAGCGCGTTGAGGGCGGCGTGGCTCAGACCGAACTGACGGGCCTCGCCGCTGACGGCCGCCTCGATCATGCCGCCGACGACCGTGAGCTCCCGGGCGACGCGACTGGCCAGCCACGTCGAGCCCGGGAACTCACGTTCAAAGGCTTGCGCCTCCGGCGGTCGTTCGGTGCTCAGCTCAGGCCTCCGTCACGATCTCGATGCGCGGCGGGCCCGCGACACCGGCGCGACCCATGCCTTCCTTGAGGCCGTCGGAGCCGGCGAAGCCCTGCGCCGCCTCGATGCTCGGCCAGAAGTGGAGCACGGTGACCTCGTTCGGGTTGCCCGGGTCCTGGAAGACGCTCTGCCCCGTGCACCCGAACTCCTGGCGCAGCGGCTCGAGCGAGTCGTACACGGCGCGCCATGCGTCGTAGTTCTCGACCGGGTGCTTCACGACCAACAGTGCCTGTCCCATGTGCCTCGCTCCTTTTCGGTGGAGTGCATCGGGCTCGTTCTTCTCGAACCCAAGTATCTTGAACTCAAGATACATGAACCCAAATCAATGTCAAGGGGTGATCCCCGGATCTTCGCGGCCGTGTCCGTGCCGGTTGCAATGGTGAGGTGTGCCTTAGTAAAGTAAGCCTTACCTACAGCCGCCAGTCGCCCGGGAGAAACACCGTGCTGCCGACCTTCGTCATCGGACTCCGTGAGGGCCTCGAGGCCGCCCTGATCGTGGGCATCGTGGCCGCCTTCCTCGTGCAGGAGGGTCGCCGCGACGCCATGCGCTGGGTGTGGGCGGGCGTCGGCCTCGGCGTGCTCGTCGCCATCGGCGTGGGCGTCGGCCTGCGCATCGCCTCCCAGGAACTGCCCCAGCGCGAGCAGGAGCAGTTGGAGACCGTTGTCGCCCTCGTCGCCGTGGGGATGGTCACCTGGATGATCTTCTGGATGCGGGCCCACGCCGCGAACCTGAGGGGCGACCTGCACTCGCGCGCCGGCGCCGCGCTCGCGACCGGCTCCACCGCCGCGCTCGTGGCCATGGCCTTCCTCGCCGTCATCCGCGAGGGCTTCGAGACGGCCGTGTTCCTCGTGGCCGTGTTCAACGACGCGCGCGATCCGCAGGCCGCGGGACTCGGAGCGTTGCTCGGGATCGCGGTGGCCGTGGTCATCGGATACGCGATCTACCGCGGCGGCGTGAAGCTCAACCTGGCCAGGTTCTTCAAGTTCACCGGCTTCGTGCTCGTGGTCGTGGCCGCCGGGCTGCTGTCGAACGCGCTCCACACCGCGCACGAGGCAGGCTGGTGGAACTCGATGCTCGGCCAGGCCGCCGACCTGTCTGCGGTCGTGAAGCCGGGCAGCGTGCGCTACGCGATCTTCAACGGGATGTTCGGTATCCAGCCGAAGCCCACGTGGGGCGAGGCGCTGGTGTGGTTCCTCTACGCCGTGCCCATGTCCATCGTGGTCCTGCGCCCCGCCCGCCCGAAGCGGCTCGCGGCACGCACCACTGCGGTCGCCGCCACCGTCGCCCTCGTGCTGGGCCTCCTGGCCGTGGGGGCGGGCGCCGCCACGAAGGAGGTGAAGATCGAGCTCACCGACACGGGCTGTCCGAAGTCACTCACCGTTCCCGCCGGCCAGACGAAGTTCGCGATCGAGAACGTCGACAGCTCGGAGGTCACCGAGTTCGAGGTGCTCGACGGGAAGAAGGTGGTGGGCGAGAAGGAGAACCTCGTCGCCGGCCTCTCCGGTTCGTTCACCATCGCCCTGCAGGCGGGCAGGTACACGCTCTACTGCCCGAACGGCGACCGGGAGAAGGGAACGCTCGTCGTCACCGGTGCCACGGGGGCCACCAACCGGAGCGCGACATCAGCCGCCAAGGTGAAGGTCGCACTCAGCGAGTACAAGGTGGACCCGACCCCCACTTCGGCCCAGGCTGGGAAGGTGGACTTCGTCGTCATCAACAAAGGCTCGATGACCCACGAGTTCGTGGTGGTGCGGTCAGCCGATGGGAACCTGCCGGTCGATGCGAGCGGCGCCGTCGACGAGGCGCAGATCCCCACGACCGACAAGCTGGGAGAGCTCGAGGATCTCGAGCGGGGCGACAAGGCGACGCTCGACACCACCCTCACGCCGGGCACCTACGTGCTGTTCTGCAACATCGTCGAGACGAACGACGGCGTCACCGACTCCCACTACGCCGACGGGATGCACACCACCTTCACCGTGAGGTGACGGGGAGGGCAGTGATCAGGTGACCCACTGCCCACCGTTCACCGAGAGATGCTGACCGGTGACCGGTGCGGCCAGGCGCGATGCGAAGAAGAGCACCGAACCCGCGCACTCCTCGGGCGTGGGGATGTGACGGATCGGCAGCTCCTGCGCGCGCTGGCGGAAGAACTCCTCTTCGCTGACACCGGTCGCGGCCGCCGTGGAGGCCGCGCCGGTGTCGAGGCTCTCGCCGGTGACCGGTCCGAGGTACACGCCGTTCACCCGCGTGCGCGGCCCCAACTCGAGCGCAGCCGTGCGCACCAGGCTCGCCATGGCCGACTTCGACGCCGAGTAGGCGCCCATCGTGGGCGGGTTGCGCAGCGCCGCACCGGAGTTCACCAACACGATCGACGACTGCTCGCTCATCACCGGCGCCGCCGCCTGGATGAGGTGCATCGCGCCGAAGAAGTTGACGTCGAAGATGTGCTTCCACGTGTCGGGATCGGCGTCGACCACGCGCGCCCAGTCGCCCGCGTGATGACCGTTCTGCACGAGGTGGTCGAGGCGGCCGAAGTGCGCGACCGCCGCCTCCACCACCGCGTGACACGCGTCGCGCTGCGACAGGTCCGCGGTGACGACGAGCGGTTCACGCCCGAGCGCACGGATGTCATCGGCCACCGCGTCGAGTCGTTCCTTGCGGCGCGCGGCGATCACCACGTCGACGCCCTGCTCCGCGAACCCCAGCGCGATCGCGCGCCCCATGCCCGGCCCGGCGCCGGTCACGATCGCGACGGCGCCCGTCTCGAACATCTGCATCTGGTGCTCCTCATCGGTCCGACCGTGACTGGTTAGCGTGCGCACCGTGGCACAGGAACGACGCGCGCCGACAATCCTCCTGGTGCACGGCGGCGCGTCGTCGTCGGCGTACTGGGACCTTCTCCTCCCCCATTTGCGCGCGCCGGCGCTGGCGATCGATCTTCCCGGTCGTCCGGGTGGTCCTCCCGCCGACCTGATGGAGTTGACCGCCGACGAGTGCAGTGCGTCGGTCGTCGCCGACCTGGACGCGGCGGGCGTGGGCGACTGCATCGTGGTCGCCCACTCGTCGGGCTGCTATTTCGTGCCGGGCATCGTGGCCCACGCCGGGGGGCGCGTGCGCGGCATCGTGCTGAGCCCGCCGTGCGTGATCCCCGAAGGCGGGTGCGGCCTCGACGCGATGCAGCCGCGCTACCAGGCGATGAACATCGAGAACATGACCAAGGCCCGGGCCGAGGGCCGGGTCTTCACCACCGCTGGGCCGCCGGCGAAGCCCGAGTGGCTGCGCGACGCGTACGGTGTGACGCTCACCGACGAGCAGGTGGCGTTCATGGCCGCACCCGAGCGCAACCCGAAGGACTCGGTGAACTTCTACTCGCAGCCGGTGTTCTGGAGTGCGGCCGCCGACGTGCCGGTGGTCGCGGTGCGCCAACTGCGCGACCCGATCACGCCGCTCGCGCTGCAGGACGAGATGATCGCCCGGCTGCCCAGCCCCGACCTCGTGGAGGTCGTGTCGCTCGACACCGGCCACATCCCCGCGGTCACCGACGTCGACGCGTTCGCCGCGATCGTGAACGGCCTGGTTCAACGAGTCGGCTGACGCTGCACGTTCTCCTCGACCAGCCAGTGGAGGACATCGAGCGGGGCGAGGGTGTCGGCCGACTCCGCCCACTCGAGCAGGATCACCGCGGCCTCGGGCGCGTCGGGCAGGAACGACCGCAGCACGCGGTTGCGCACGACCCGCGTGCAGCCGTCGGTAGGCGGCAGCGTGGCGTCGGTGGGGTGCAACGAGATGCGCTTCACGCCCGGGGTCCGCGTGCGTACCGGACCGCTCGGCCATTCACCCACCACCAGCTCCTCGCTCACCACGTAGGGCCGGGCGTTGGCGATGAACGAGGCGTCGTCGGTCATCAACTCGGTCATGTCGGCCTCGTTGGCGAACGCGCGCTGCGGATCCATGAACGCCTCGACACTCGGTGTCCACGTCTCGGTGACCGCATCGAGGTCGAAATCGCCCGACGCTTCGTCGGGCACGAGGTTGACCGTGTAGCCGTCCATCTGCACCGCGACCTTCAGGCCGAGGGGCGCGTGGTGGTCGAGATAGTGCGCGCCGAACTCCGCGTGGGTCTGCGGCGCCTTGCGCTGGAACAGGAAGATGATCTTCTGCACGGTTCAGGCTCCTGGTTCGCCAGCGGTGCTTCGCCGCAGCAACGCGCGGGGCGCGTCGTCGCCGTCGAGGTTGATGTTGGTGCGGTACGCGACGCGCCAACCGTTCGGACCGCGTCGGCACTTCCATTCGTTGGCGGAGAGGCGCGCGATCCA
>Ga0302322_100003283_pt1 | contig 13852 bp, 20 predicted proteins | sample Fen_T0_2_FD_203757 | JGI IMG/M metagenome (GOLD analysis project Ga0302322, IMG submission 203757) | Peat permafrost microbial communities from Stordalen Mire near Abisko, Sweden - Fen_T0_2 | ecosystem: Environmental > Terrestrial > Soil > Wetlands > Permafrost | place: Sweden: Abisko...
TACTATGTTCATGGTGTTTTTTTAATTCTGTATCTTGCAATTGCAGATAAAGTTAATCTCTCTGCAATTAAATTTTGTATCAAAAAAGATAATGCCCCGATATAAACACCTTTTTTTCGACCTTGATCATACCCTTTGGGACTTCGATGCCAATGCAAAAGATTCGCTGGCCGACCTGTTTGCACTTTTAAACCTGGATGAAAGGACGAGGATCACTTTTGAAGATTTTTATCCCAAATATCTTTTTCACAATGAAGTATTGTGGGACCGCTACCACAAAGGCCTCATCAGTTCTGAAGACCTGAAATGGAAGCGTATGTGGCGTACTATGCTTGATTTTAAGATAGCCGATGAGCCGCTGGCCCGGGAAATGAGTGGACAGTTTTTAGAGATCCTCCCCACTAAAAAAATTCTTTTCCCACACACTATTGAAATTCTTGATTACCTGAAAGAGAAAAAATACGAGCTGCACCTGATCACCAATGGGTTTGAAAAAACACAAAGGAGCAAATTAAACCATAGCGGACTAAGCGGATACTTCACCCATGTAATAACATCGGAGGCCAGCAACAGCCTGAAGCCAAAAAAAGAAATTTTTGATTTTGCCATGGAGAAGGCGAACGCGACCTTACCCGAAAGCATCATGATAGGCGACAACCTGGATGCAGATATACAGGGTGCCATGAATGCAGGTATGGATACTGTTTTTGTGAATCATATCAACGCAGTGCCTGAAATAAAGCCTACTTACACGGTTACGCATCTGCAACAACTGGAATCTATCTTTTAAATTACCGATATAAAAAAACCTTCCGGTGTGGAAGGTTTAAAATAAGTTTAGCTAAAAATTACATGTTCGCTGTAGTCTTTGCTTTGTCTTTGCAGCATCCTGCTTTTGCCTTTTCATCTTTGCTGCAGCAGGTTTTACCTTTAGCGCATTTTTTCTTTTTTCCTTTGTCGGCCATAGCAACACCGGTTACCATTAAAAATGCGGTAGCTAATAAAAGTACTTTCTTCATGATTATATTTTTTTTACTGAGTTTATTTACAAACGTAAAAATAAGGGAGAAATTGCAGCAAACCTACTGGTAATTGTTAATTTTTATAATGTGGCAATCACCGTAACTCCACCTTGCACAGCCTGGTTAAGTTCAACATACACCTTGGTACCAACAGGTAAAAGCAGGTCTACCCGGCTGCCAAACTTGATGAAGCCCATTTCTTCAGTCTGTTTTACCTTTTGCCCTACCTGTAAATAATTTACAATACGTTTTGCCAAAGCGCCGGCGATCTGCTTAACCAATATCTCCGTATTTCCCTTTCTTATTACTACAGAATGGCGTTCATTATCGGTTGATGATTTAGGATGCCAGGCCACCAGGTATTTACCCTTGTGATATTGGTTGTAAACCACATCGCCATCAATGGGGTTGCGGTTTACATGCACATTAGCCGGGCTCATAAAAATAGATATCTGCAGCCTTCTGTCCTTAAAATATTCAACATCGGTTGTTTCTTCAATCACCACCACTTTTCCATCGGCGGGTGCAACAACAGCATTTTCGCTAATGGTAAGTTTACGGTTTGGCACCCGGAAAAAAGAAACCAGGAATAATAGAGTGCCCAGCGTGAGGAAAAAGATGACCGCACAAAGCCACATCAAAGAGGCGCTTAGAAAATAGAATACTGCCAGGTTGATTGCTCCAAAGATCAAAGTGCCGATGGCAATGCTTTTATATCCTTCCCGGTGAATGGTCATACTGTTCTATTTAGGCTGCAAATATAAAGAGTTATGAGTTAGCAGTCGGGAGTTATGAGTTTTGGAGTTTAGAGTTAATACTTTGCTGTTCCAAACTTATTCCACTGGCTGTTGGCGAAATCAAGCAGTGGTTTGGCTGCTTTGGTAAAAGATGCATCTACCTTTTTATCGCCGCCTTCTTTGCTGCCATTATACTCAAGAACGGTGGTACCACGGATGGCGTATTTGTTTGCGCCCTCGTACATGATCAGTTTTTTATCATCAGGGCTCACATCGCCCTTGCAACTAAGTTTATATAAGAAAGTAACTTCTCCAACATCATTACGATCATTATCAGTAATGGTAATTGCGTTGGGTAGAAATTCGCAGGTAGCATCTACTTCACAGGCATCAATTCTATCCTTTACCTCCCAGGTTTTCTTCCACTCTGTTGTATTTTTAGAAAAGCAGTAAGCATAAATTGCGGCACTTTGCAAGCCGGCTGCATTCATTTGCGCCGAAATTTTGGTAAACAAAGCCCGGTGCTCACCTTCTGCATCCCGCCAGCTAAGTCCGTTCACGACTGAGCCTCTGATGCTATCCTTAAACAATTGCTCCTTTTTATCAAATTTTAACACGGTAAAGAGAGGTGCTACTTTTTCTTTTAAAGCCTGTTGAGGCATATTATTAAAAGCAACTAATATCAAAAATGAAAGAAGTATCAGACAAGGTTTCATAACTGTATGCTTTATGGAATATGGTTAACAAACAATTGAATATAGAGCCATACAAAAGGAACCGCAACCAGCAGGGAATCAAACCTATCTAAAAAACCGCCATGGCCCGGCATGAAGCTACCACTGTCTTTCACATCTGCCATGCGTTTTAATTTGCTTTCTAAAAGATCACCAAGGGTGCCAAAGATGGCGCAGATAGCAGGAATTGCAATCCAATTCTGCACAGAAATAACTTTTGCAAGAGGAATATAATAACCAAGTAGCGCAATTGTCACAAGACAAAGGATTGCACCGCCTATCGTTCCTTCCCAGGTTTTTTTGGGAGAGATTTTTGTTAGCGGTGTTTTACCAATAAAAGATCCTACTAGGTAAGCCATTGTATCATTAATCCAGATTGAAAACATGATTCCGCAAACATATAATTTGCCTAGATCAAGTAGCTCAAATTCGTCATTAGTAATAAAAATATTATCTCTAAGATTTAGAAATAAAGCAACCGATAGCGAGATATAAATAAGCCCCATAAAACACATCCACTTTGCTTTTACAGGAATTTGCTTATTCTGGGTAAGAAAAATAAACAAACAAACTATTTCCAATATCCAAATAAGCCACTTGGTGCTAATTTGATTAGAAAAAAAATTGAGATAAAAATCAGCCCAATAATGCTTTAAGCCTAATACAATCATCAATGTAAAGCCACAAATGGCAAAAAACCACTTGATAACAATATCAATTTTAGCATTGTAGATTTTTTCAACCAGCTTTAAATATTCAAACCAGCACCCAAAATGTATCACCGTAAACAAAATCAAAAAGCTCCAGAAATTCCAGAGCAGGCCGATAAGCATCACTACCACAAAAAGCAGTGCTGTTAAGGATCTTGTTTTAAATGTTTGAATATTTAATGCCAATATTTAACTGTTTTTATTTTCAGGAAATGGATTTGTTTCACTGGGTTGATCTAACAGGTTCTGTTCTTCAAAGGCAATTTGTGTGCGGTTCTTCACAGAAAATTTTTCGAACAAAATAAACAAGCCTACGGTAAAACCCAGGCCGAGTAAAGCGCCCCACAAGGGTAGTTTGGGATCAAGCTTGTCCACTTCAATTTTTTGTGCATGCCTGGATATCCAGAACAACTGGATAACCGCGACCGTATTATTCAAAAAATGTGCGATGATATTTACCCATAAATTTTTACTGCGCTGGTACATGAGGCCAAGCACAAAACCAAGCACGGCCCTGCTTAAAAAAAGAAATACCGACATATGGATGAGGCTGAACAACAATGAGGTTGCCAAAACGGCCAGCAGCGGCTTTTTCCACCAGCGTTCAAGTAAAGTCTGCACGGCGCCCCTGAAAAATATCTCTTCAAATAAAGCCGGAAAAAATGCCATGATTACAATGGCCATAAAAAATTCGCCCCAGCTTTTTAAATTGCTGAGTGCCATTACCTGTTCGGTATAGGCATCTTCCATGCGCATGCCCATAGCATTCAATGATGGGAAATTGGCAAGCATGGATTTACTAAGATCTTCCAGCGGGTTTGCAACAATATTAGCTAAGAAAATGAGAAAGAAACCCAAAACGATCTGCCTGGCATTGATATGTTTATTAAACCCCAGCCAAAATTTATTCTTACCATGGCAAATACGCATATAAGCATATGCAGGCATGAATAGCAGTAAAAAAGTGCCCGAAACCTGCGCTATTCTTGAATATGTGATATTCTCCGGTTTCAGTAATGCCTTTACCATGGCTTCACCCATTTTATCCATAGGTAAGCCAGAAGGAACCAGTTGCCAAGCTATGGCTATTTGTAAAATACCTGCAAGAATAAATCCTGCACCTGTAAAAACCAGTAAAATCCCCAGTTGCCCCCACCCGTTCATGCCTTTTACGCTCCTGTATTCCATAGCTATGCTGATTAGTTGTAAATTTGCCGTCGCAATATACAATGACTAAAAGGTTTAAAAAATAAAATGCCCAATATAGGTCCCATACGACTACCTGAATTCCCGCTTTTGCTGGCTCCTATGGAGGATGTAAGCGACCCGCCTTTCCGTGCTGTTTGCAAGGACCATGGGGCCGACCTGATGTACACCGAGTTCATCAGCAGCGAAGGGCTGATACGGGATGCCATTAAAAGCCGCCAGAAGCTGGACATTTTTGATTACGAAAAACCAGTGGGCGTACAGATATTTGGAGGTGATGAGGATAGTCTGGCACTGGCAGCAAAAATTGTGGATGTTACCAACCCCGACCTGCTGGACATAAATTTTGGTTGCCCCGTAAAAAAAGTGGCCCTCAAAGGAGCCGGGGCTGGCGTGTTAAAAGATATTGACCTGATGGTGCGGCTTACGAGTGCTGTGGTAAAATCAACATCGCTGCCGGTTACGGTAAAAACAAGACTGGGCTGGGATGAGAACACGAAAAATATTGAGGAAGTTGCTGAACGCCTGCAGGATGTGGGCATAAAGGCACTAGCTATACACGGACGCACCCGCACACAGATGTACAAGGGCCAGGCAGATTGGGAACTGATAGGCAAAGTGAAAAATAACCAGAGGATCACCATGCCCATTTTTGGCAATGGTGATATTGACAGCCCGGAAAAAGCACTGGAATACAAAAATAAATATGGCATTGATGGCATTATGATTGGACGTGCTGCTATTGGCTATCCCTGGATATTTAACGAGATAAAACACTTTTTACAAACCGGTGAACATTTACCATCACCATCTATTGAAGACCGGGTTGCAGTTTGCAAAAAGCACCTGCACAAATCTTTTGAATGGAAGGGACCTAAAGTGGGCATTTTTGAAATGCGCCGCCATTATACCAATTATTTAAAAGGATTACCGGGCATAAAAGATTACCGCTTAAAATTAGTTACGCTGGAAACTGTGGAAGAGATCGATGCGGTGCTGGATGAAATTAAAATTAAATATGCCGGTTACGAGTTTCAGAAAACACCGATTGAGCTTATCAATTATCATGAGAAGTGCCCGGTGTAGTTACAGCCAATAATCTTGCATTAATTCAGTACTCCATTGGGGTTGTTTAATTGCTGCAACCGGTAAAAACTCTTTCATTACCGGCTTAATATCCAGGATAGGTGTACCATCGATAGCATCCAGGTATTTTACCCATATTGTATTGCCTTCTCTTTTTATCAATTCAACAATAGTTAAACCAATTGCATTGGGCCTGTCTTTTTTTCGCTGGGCAAAAATGCCAACATCGGGCCAATTAGTATTTCCCCGTGGATGGCCGTTAAAAATAATTTTCGATTTATCTGATTTATCAAAATGAAAAATAATTTCAAGATGTGAGAACTCATCAATACCATTAAATGCTTCTGCAGGAATCACAGGCAGCAATTCAATCTCACTGATCACAGTTCCCCAAAAATCATCAGACAGATCTTTTCTGCTGTTTTTAACAATGGCGACAGGAATTAAAGAGATAGACATGATTATTTATTATTGATAATTTCTTCCAGGTGGCTGGTATAAACTTCCCCCCTTTTCTCAGCAAAATAATCTGCTCCAAGCATAAAAATAGCCTGGATGGCAAGCGCAACTCCAAAGCCGTACCAAAACGATTTATCAGGATTTGATCTGAAAAGAAAGATCAGCACAAGTCCGGCGATAATGAAAGCGATCTCTACCCAGCGGTAAATAACAAAATTCTTCATTACGGTTTTCATACGGGGTTGCTCGGTTTGCTTAACGTAGTTGACAGGCTCCATGCCTATATTGTAGGCTATATCAGCTTTTTGTTTATCGGTACGGCTATATACGGTGTAGCCAACAACAAACTGTATCAAACCAATCGCCAGCAAGGGAATGGCAGCGCCTTTAAAAAAAGATGGATTGCTTTTTATGAAAAACCAGCATACAGCAGCCAGCAAAACAGCCACAATTCCAACGATTAAAAATAACAGGCTCTCCTGCTTTTCGGCAATGAAGTATTTGTAAATAAAGCTGAAGTCTCTTTGCTCAAACATAAAATAATTTTACTGATTTAATGCGGCTTTCACATCTTTCCCCAAAGGCTCAATAGTTGACCCAAAGAAATTGGTAAGCCTGCCCTGCTCATCCACTATAAACTTACAAAAATTCCACGAGGGCTGCTCGTTGTTCCAGCCGTTTTTGGTTGAATCGGTAAGCCATTCAAATATTTTATTTTGACTGGCACCTTTAATTACACTGCTTTTCTTCATCAACGGGAAACTTACGCCAAAGTTTTTCCTGCAAAACGTAGCAATTTCCTCATCGCTTCCTTTTTCCTGTTCTTTAAAATCATTGGCCGGGAAGCCGATCACTACCAGTTTATCTTTGTAGAGCTCACTCAGTTTTTGCAGATCATCATACTGGCCTGTGTAACCACAGTCGGATGCAGTGTTCACCAGCATTACTTTTTTGCCTTTAAGCTTTTCAAAATCAAATTCCGCTCCGTCAATGGCAGTATCTTTTAAACTATAAAAAGAAATGGAGGGAGTTGATTTTTGATCGGAAAGATTCTTTGTGTTTAAATCCTTCTTGCCTGCAAACCACATCCACATTGGGTAAACAGCTTTTAAAAATTTTTGCCTGCTTGTCATATTGATCGAATTTCTGTTTACAATTTCTACATAGCTCCAGAAGCCAATCAACAGTAATAATATTACGATGAAAGCTTTCTTTAAGCGGCCGAATAATTTTCCTTTTTGCAAGACCTGTTTATTTTATGATCATTTTAAACAATCCCATCTTGCCCCTGAACGGTGGATATTTTATCGCCGGGTCGAACCAGGTAGGCGTTTTCATCACGGCCTTCTTATGACTAAAGGTTTCAAAAGAATACCTGCCATGATATTGCCCGCTACCGCTGAAACCCCGGCCACCAAAGGGCAGGTTATGATTGGTTAAATGCCAGCTGGCATTGTTTACGCAACCGCCGCCAAATGCAACACTGTTGAGCCAATACTGTTCTTTTACATTGCTTGATGTAAAAACATAAAACGCCAGGGGATTTTTGTTTTGCGTAACTATCTGCAATGCCTCTTCTTTAGTATTGAAAGAGATGACAGGCAAAATCGGACCAAAAATCTCATCCTTCATTACATCGGCATCCATACTCACTTCTGAAATAACAGTAGGCTCAATAAAAAGTTTATCCCGGTCAGTTCTGCCTCCACAAATAATTTTTCCCTGCGGTAAATATTTAACCAGGCGGTCAAATTGTTTATTATTGATGATCTTTCCGTAGTTGTCGCTTTCTTCCGGCTTATCGCCAAAGAATTTCTGAATAATATTTTTAAGCGCTGATAAAAGCTCTTCCTTTTTACTTGTATGTACCAGCACATAATCAGGCGCTACACACATTTGCCCGGCATTGCTGAACTTGGTCATGGCTATACGTTTGGCAGCAATTTTTATGTTTGCATCATCTTCAACAATACAGGGGCTTTTACCACCGAGTTCCAATGTAACAGGTACCAATCTTTCGGCTGCCATCTTATAAATGATTTTACCCACGGCTGTACTGCCGGTATAAAAAACATGATCAAAAGTAAAATTGTTCATCATCTCCGGTATTACTACAGCGCCATCTCCCTCCACAAACTGAATATAATTTTTATCAAAGCTTTCTTCTATCATCTGTTTCATCACCGCGGAAGTTGCAGGGGCAAATTCAGATGATTTAAGAACCACACAATTGCCTGCAGCCATGGCCCCTGCCAGGGGTGTCATTAAAAGCTGGAAAGGATAATTCCAGGGGCTAATGATCAGCACAACACCCAAAGGCTCCTGCAGCACAAAGCTTTTGGAAGGCATATTCAGCAGGTTGGTGGAAACCATTTCGGGTTGCATCCAGTTTTTCAAATGCTTTAAAATGTTGTTGATCTCTGCCAATAAAAATCCCGTTTCAGTAACCCAGCATTCTTCGGGGCTCTTCTTCAGATCGGTATGCAGGGCTTCATGCAACTGGTTCTCATATTTTTTTACTGCGGCCTGTAGCTTTTTCAGTTGTCCTATTCTGAAAGCGTAGGGTTTAGTGGTGCCGCTCTCAAAATATTTTCTCATTTCAATTAAGTTATTCATTACCCATAAATTTGCTGTAAGGTAGTAATACTATCTTGATTTAATAAGTAGCCGAAGGGTACGTTAAAATCTTAGATAGTATTATACCGATTGCAGAGTGCCTTTAACTAAACGACTGTAAAATCGGTATAAATTGGATAGTTTGACAGATGAACAATATATGCGGCTTGCGCTCGCTGAAGCACAAAAGGCTTTTGATGCAGAGGAAGTGCCTGTAGGGGCCATCATTGTGATGAACGACCGCATTATTGCCCGTGCCCACAACCAGGTAGAGTTATTGCATGACAGCACCGCACATTCAGAGATCCTGGCACTTACATCAGCCTTCTATTTTTTAAGCAGCAAATATTTACCGGAAGCAACTTTGTATGTTACTGTTGAGCCCTGCCTGATGTGCAGTGGTGCACTGTACTGGAGCAAAATCGGAAAAATTGTTTTTGGTACCGAAGATGAGAAGAATGGATACAGAAAATGTTGTGGCAGCAACAATCCTTTTCATCCAAAAACAGAACTGGTTGGCGGTGTTTTAAAAGATGAGTGTGCCAAATTGATGAAAGATTTTTTTAGGGCCAGGAGATGATCATTGAATGATGAGTTTGTTTTTCAGCATTTGAGTCCCCTGCTTTAGTAACAGGTAATACAGGCCGGGCATCTCTGAGAACATAAATATGATCGTTTCATTTCCGGTAAGCGCTAGCCTTTTTTCTTCCCTTACCGGTTTGCCGGTATTGTTCAGTAATTGTAGCTTTACATAGCCGGGTTCAAATCCTTTTATCTCAATTTCAACCCTGTTTTTTGCAGGATTGGGAAATAGGTGTACTGATGGCTTTTCTTTTAATTTTACAGTATCTGGTTTAAGCGGCAGGATATTTGCAACCTTGCTTTGTAATACTATCATGCTGTCTTTGTTTTCCGGCAGTTGCTGCGAAAAACAGGAACAAATTCCCAAAAACGTAAAAAATAACAATATGATTTTTTTCATTTAAACACGATAAGAAAATAGTTAACGTAAATTTGTAGCTAACCATTCACAATAATTTCTTAAAAAATAAAACAGAAACGTTATGGCATTTACACTACCGGCTTTACCGTATGCAACCAATGCACTGGAGCCACATATCGACACGAAGACCATGGAAATACATCATGGCAAACACCACCAGGCTTATGTAGATAATTTAAACAAAGCCATTGCAGGAACACCTAATGAAAGCAAAACCATTGAAGAACTGGTTGCAGCCGCAGGCAGCATCAGCCCGGCAGTGCGCAACAACGGTGGTGGACATTGGAACCACAGCTTCTTTTGGGAAAGCCTTGCTCCTAATGCCGGTGGAACTCCTTCAGGCAAACTTGCCGATGCCATCAATGCAGCCTTTGGTTCTTTTGATACATTTAAAGAAAAATTTGCAGCGGCTGGTATGACACGTTTTGGAAGCGGTTGGGCATGGCTGATTGTTAAAGATGGTAAACTGGAAGTGAGCTCAACACCAAACCAGGATAACCCTTTGATGGATGTTGCTGAAGTAAAAGGTACCCCCATTTTAGGTTGCGATGTTTGGGAACATGCGTATTATTTGCACTATCAAAACCGCCGTGCCGATTATTTAGCTGCGTTTTGGAATGTGGTGAACTGGAATAAAGTAGCGGAAAGGTTTTAAAAACCCCCTCCGCCCCCTCAAGAGGGAACTATGGAGAAGATTAGTTTTTGTTCTTTTTTGAACCCAGCTCCTTTTCGTCGTTTAAACTTCGGTGGCGTCGCACTCTTGTACTTAGGTAATTCTATTCAACGCCTTATACTTAAAGCTGTAATCATTTTTGATTGCAGCTTTTTTATTGCTGGTAAAAAATAATCTACACGTTTATTCTTCGCTAATTTCTTCGCCGGTTTCCCCCTCATCCTGAGCGAAGTCGAAGGGCAGGGGACGGATGGGTTTTGGCTTTTACGGCACCGGGTCATACCCATGGCCTCCCCAGGGATGGCATTTACCAACTCTTTTCAGCGTAAGCCAGAAGCCCTTGATGGGGCCATACTTTTTAAATGCTTCAATACCGTATTGCGAGCAGGTAGGTGTGTAGCGGCACTTAGGTCCCAGCAGCGGAGATATGATCCACTGGTATAACTTTATTAAAGCTATAAACGGGAAACTAAATATTTGCCGCAGTATTTTCATTGCTGATTTTAATAAGCCTGTTTAATACATGAGTTGTCTTTTCAAAGATCAGATCATATTCGGGCAACTCGTTTCCAACATAAATTATAAATACAGCCAGTTGCTTTTGCTGTTGCTGTAACTGGTTTTGCAGGTCATTTTTTTGCAGGCGATAAGCCTCTCTCATGAGGCGTTTAATGCGGTTCCTGTCAACTGCTTTTTTAAAGTTTTTGCTGCTTACCGCAAAACCGCTTTGCAAAGGAGCAGTTGAAGTGCCGGCAAGCTTCCACAACACCCTGAAGGGAAAATTAGAAAAAGACTTGCCCTCGCTGAACAATTGTTCAATGATTTTGCGGCTCTTGAGCTTGTCTCCTTTCTTAAAAGTATATCGTTGCTTTGTTTCCAATTTCTCAAAATTAGGGAATCGGCTATAATGCCTCGGTTATAAATTCCTGAGTATAGCAATGTGCAGAAATAAAAATGTCCCCCGATAAATCGGAGGACTGAATTATGTTAACCAGATCTCTTTTCAGAAAACCAGTTGATTCTATTTTTTATCACCGTGTTCGCTGGAAACTGTAAGACTGTGACGTCCTTTTTTCCTGCGGCTTGCTAATACCTTGCGGCCATTTGCTGTTTGCATACGCTGGCGAAATCCGTGAACAGATTTTCTACGACGTTTATGCGGTTGATACGTTCTTTTTTTACCTGGCATTGTTTAAGTTTTTTTCCTTTTACAAATTAAATTTCCGAATTCATTTTTGTTACACTCAACAAGGCACCATCCCTGCTGTTTGTGAAAGGACGGCAAAGGTAATAGTTTTCACGGATAATTTTGTTATGAATAATGGATAATTTATCAAATTACAGTCTTAAATACCTAGATTTTACCGGTTTACCGTAGAAAACGGCAGCATGATTGTCAAAATCCTGAGGCGAATCGGTTGTAAAAAAGGAAATTTGGCCATTTTTGCTGCATTTTTCTTCCATTTCCGGATGATTTTGCAAATAAGCTACCAGGCTATCGGCCACAATTTCGCCCTGAGATAGTACGGTAACATTGGCAGGCACCGCTTTTTTTATCTTGTCCATCAATAAAGGGTAATGTGTGCAGGCAAGCAAAATGGTATCAATATCAGCTGATTGCCGTAACAGGTTATTAATATTTTTCTGAATGAAGTAATCGGCCCCCGGACCTTCATACTCGTTATTTTCAACCAATGGCACCCACATAGGGCAGGCTTCCTGAAAAACATTAATGCCTGGATAAAATTTTTCAATCTCGATTGGGTAAGAATTTGAAATAACCGTTCCTTTTGTTGCCAGAATACCCACATCGCCGGTTTGAGTAAATTTGCCAATTATTTCAGTCGTTGGCCTTATTACCCCCAAAACCCTTTTGGTCTCATCAATCTTTGCCAGGTCGTTTTGCTGTATTGAACGAAGTGCTTTTGCCGACGCTGTATTGCAGGCCAGGATAACCAGCGGACATCCCTGGCTAAAGAACCATTGTACACATTGCAATGTGTACTCATAAACAGTCTCAAAGCTACGAGTGCCGTAGGGTGACCTAGCATTATCGCCCAGGTATATGTAGTCGTATTGCGGTTGTTTAGCTGTAATCTCTTTTAAAACAGTTAAACCTCCATAACCACTGTCAAATATGCCAATTGGCTGTTGCATCATTTATCAAAAATAACAAAGCCTCCTGATGTATCAGGAGGCTTTTGTATAATTTAAAGAAATAAATATTAGTTGCCGGCAGGTTTGGTACCAGGCGCTGCAGGTGGAGCGTCTTTAATTCCCAATTTAGCTTTAACCATTGGTAAAAGGTCATCGCCCGGAGGCATTACCAGTAATGTGTTTGATGCATCATCAATAACATAGGTATAACCTCTTTCTTTAGCTACCGTCTTAATAGCTTCCATCGCTTTCGTACGCATTGGTGCTATCTTTTCCTGTGCATATTTTTGAGCTTTTTCCTGTGCTTCCTGGTCATAGCCTTGCAGGCGTGTGTACAATTTCACCAGCTCATCCCTTACAATCTCTTTTTTACTGTTTGAAAAAGTAGCTGAGTCTTTAAAATACTGATCTCTTTTTGCATCAGCTTCTTTTTGCAGGGCTAAACCCTGTTGCTGTAAAGTGGTCTGGTATTCATTCAAATCTGTGTTGATCTTTGCAGCTTCGGGCATGATGGCCATCAAGTCATCAGTATTGATATACCCAATCTTTGTTTGCGCTGAGGCACTCATGATTCCTAACGCCATCACAGCTCCTAGTAATAATTTTTTCATTGTTGTTTTAAAGTTTATTGATTTAGTTGTTTATAAGATTGTTTATTAAAACAAAAGTTGCACCAAACTGTGCTATTATGTTTTATTTAACACCCAGGTTCCGGATAATATCCGCACTCTTATCCAGTTTTGGGTCGGCAAAGATAACAGTAATTCCTTCACTTTTATCCAATATAAAGTCATATTGTTTTTCTACTGCCAGTTTTTGTACTGCATTGTAAACCCTGTCCTGTATAGGTTTTATAAGTTCCTGCCTTTTTTTAAACAGGTCGCCCTCAAAACCAAAACGCTTTTTCTGCAGGTCACGTAATTCTTTTTCCTTGTTATATAATTCATCTTCCCTTTTCTTTTTCAGCACATCAGTAAGCATCACCTGTTCAGCATCATAATCCTTATACATTTTATCTACCAGGGCCTGTTTCTGGTCAATTTCCTGCTGCCATTGCTCGCTGAACTGATCCAGCAGTTTTTGAGCATCTTTATACTCGGGCAGTTTATCTAAAATGTATTTAGAATCTATTACTGCATAACGTTGCGCATTTGAAACGGCAGCAAGCAGTAAGAAGCAAGTAGCAAGAATTAAAAGCTTTTTCATAATGTCAAATTTTTTATTATTAAGTAAATCAAGATAATGATTTACAATCTAAAATCGCAAATCAACTATCTAAAATCCTACTCAGGTTCCTGACCTAACATAAATGTAAACTTAGCCGCACCTTTTAAGCCACTGGTATTATTGTACCTGTCAAATCCAATTCCATAATCAAATCCAAGCAAACCAAACATTGGCAGGAAGAAACGTAAACCAACACCAGCCGACCTCCGCAATTTGAATGGG
>Ga0302322_100003284_pt1 | contig 13848 bp, 13 predicted proteins | sample Fen_T0_2_FD_203757 | JGI IMG/M metagenome (GOLD analysis project Ga0302322, IMG submission 203757) | Peat permafrost microbial communities from Stordalen Mire near Abisko, Sweden - Fen_T0_2 | ecosystem: Environmental > Terrestrial > Soil > Wetlands > Permafrost | place: Sweden: Abisko...
GCCGGCGCCGTGGCCAAGGCCCTGCTGGCGACGATCGGGATCACGGTCACCGGACGGCCGCTCGAGGTCGGGGGTGCGCGTGGCGAGGACGGCATGCGGGAGGCGACGGATGCCGCACGCAACGACCGCGACACGCTCGGCGGGATCGTCGAGGTCGTAGCCGAGGGCTGCCCTCCGGGGCTCGGCTCGTACGCGGAGAAGTCCGACCGGCTCGACGCCCGGCTCGCGTTCGCGCTGATGGGGATCCAGGCCGTGAAGGGCGTCGAGGTGGGCGACGGCTTCGCGCTCGCCCGCGTGCGCGGCTCGGAGGCGCACGACGAGATCGACCCGGGGCTCGTGCGGCGCACGAACCGGGCCGGCGGCCTCGAGGCGGGGATCACGAACGGCGAGCCGCTCGTCGTGCGCGCCGCGATGAAGCCCCTGCCGACCCTGATGAAGCCTCTCGACTCGGTCGACCTCGAGACCGGCGAGGCGGCGCAGGCTCTCGTCGAGCGCTCGGACGTCCAGGCGGTCGAGGCGCTCGCCGTCGTCGCCGAGGCCGCGGTCGCCTGGGAGCTCGCGTGCAGCGCAAAGGACAAGTTCGGCGGCGACGCGATCGCGGACTTCGTCGGCGCCCATCGCGCCTATGTCGAGCGCATCCGGTGGCCACGAACGCCCTGAGCCGCCACCTCGCGCTCACCGGCTTCATGGGTGCGGGGAAGACGACGCTGGGCCGGGAGGTCGCCCTCCGGTTGCGGCGCCCGTTCGTCGACCTCGACCTGGAGATCGAGCAGCGCGCCGGTGCCTCGATCGAGGAGCTGTTCGCGCGCGACGGCGAGGCCGGCTTCAGGGTCGCCGAGGCGGCCGTCGCCGCGTCCGTGCTCGACGCTCACGAGCCTGCGGTGATCGCCCTCGGCGGTGGCACCGTGCTCTTGCCGGAGACGCGGGAGCTTCTGGCCCGGCGGGCGCTGACCGTCCTGCTCGAGGTCGACCCGGCGACCGCCTGGAGGCGGGCGAGCGAGGGCGGGCGGCCGCTCGCCCTCGACGAGCAGGCCTTCCACGCCCTGTACGTCGCCCGGGAGCCGGTTTACGAGGGGGCCGCCGATGCGGTTGCACACGATGCCGACGGGATCGTGCTCGCCGCTGCGGCGATCGACGTGCGCATCGGGGCCATCGAGCTGCTCGAGGAGCTGGTGCCGGGCACCGGCGCCGTCGAGATCGTCGCGGACGCCAACGTCGCAGGCATCCACGGTGTCACGGCCCAGCTTGCGCTCGGTGGGCGCGAGGCCGCCTGCCACGAGGTTCCCCCGGGCGAGGCGGCGAAGTCGCTGGCGGTGCTCGAGCGCCTGTGGCGCGCGCTCCGGCTGGGCCGGGACGGCACGATCGTCGGGCTCGGAGGAGGCTGCACGACCGACCTGGCGGGCTTCGCCGCCGCGACGTACATGCGGGGGGTACCGTGGGTCGCGGTGCCGACGACGCTCGTCGGCCAGGTCGATGCGGCGATCGGTGGCAAGACGGCTGTCGACCTCCCGGCCGGGAAGAATCTCGTCGGGGCCTTCCACTGGCCGGCGCGGGTCGTGATCGACCCCGGAACGCTCGAGACCTTGCCCGACCAGGAGCTGCGCAACGGGATGGCGGAAGTCGTCAAGACGGGCCTGCTGATGGGACGGCCGGTGTGGGAGGACCCGCTCGCGGAGCTCGTGCGCCACTGCGCCTCCTTCAAGGCTGCGGTCTGCATCGCCGATCCGCACGACCGCGGCCCGCGCAACCAGCTCAACCTCGGTCACACCTTCGGCCACGCTCTCGAGGCCGCGGCGGGTTACGACCTGCCACACGGGCAGGCGGTTGCCCTCGGGATGGTCGCCGCGCTGCGACTCTCCGGCAACGATGCAGGCCTTGCGGACGTGCGCGCGCAGCTCGATCCGCAACCGGTGCGCGTCGACCGCGAGAAGGCATGGGCCGCTCTCGCGCGAGACAAGAAGACCGTCGGCGGCGTGCCGCGACTCGTGCTGCTCGAGCGCAACGGCGAGCCGACTTGGGCCAACGAGGTGCCCGCGGAGGACATCCGGGCGGCGCTCGACAGCCTCATCGCAGGCTGACGGTAGAGTCGCGTCCATGCGCATCGACGTCCTCAACGGAGTCAACCTCAGCCTGCTCGGCCGTCGCGATCAGGCGATCTACGGCGACCAGTCGATCCAGGACCTGGAGACGCAGATCTACGCGTGGGCGCGGGAGCTCGATCTCCAGGTGCGCTGCCGTCAGACGAATCACGAGGGCGAGTACGTCGGCTTCCTCCACCAGGCCCTCGGTACGGCCGACGGGCTGATCGTCAACCCCGGCGCCTGGACCCATTACTCGTGGGCGATCCACGATGCGCTCGAGCCCTTCCAGGTCCCGTTCGTCGAGGTGCACCTGTCCAACGTCGACGAGCGCGAGGAGTGGCGCCGCTTCTCGGTGCTCACCGGCCTCGGTGGGATGCGCATCGTCGGCAAGGGCTTCGACGGCTATCGCGAGGCGCTCAATCTCCTCAACGAGCGGCGCCCGTGAGCCGCCTCGACCGCCTCGCGGCCGGCCTATCCGAGCCGTTCCTCGTCACCGATGCGGTCAACGTCCGTTACCTGACCGGGTTCGAGAGCTCCAACTGCGCGCTGCTCGTCGAGCCGGGCGGTTCGATGACGCTCTACACCGATTTCCGGTACCTCGAGGCGGCGCAGGCGGTCGGAGGAGTCGAGGTCGTCCAGACCCGCCGTGACGTCGCGGGCGCCCTCGCGGAGCTGCTCGCCGGCAGGCGGATCGGGTTCGAGGCGTTGACGATCCCGTTCGCCCAGTGGGAGACGATCGGCGGCGGCGGCGCCGAGCTCGTCCCGGCCCGCGGGCTCGTCGAGGCGCTGCGGGTGGTCAAGGACGAGGCCGAGCTCGCGACGATCCGGCGCGCGGCTGCGATCTCCGACGCCGTCTACGCCGCCCTCGTCGAGGGGCCACTCGTCGGCCGCACCGAGGCCGAGGTGGCCTGGTGGATCGAGCGCACGTTCCGCGAGCACGGAGCGGAAGCACTGTCGTTCGGGTCGATCGTGGCGTCGGGGGAGAACGGTGCGCGTCCGCACGCCGGCGCAGGCGAGACGATCATCGCGGCGGGCACGCTCGTCACGGTCGACATGGGCTGCGTCGTCGACGGCTATTGCTCCGATTGCACGCGGACGTTCGCGACCGGCGACCTCCCGACGCAGCTCGCCGAGGCGTACGAGCTCGTCAGCCAGGCCCAGCTCGACGGGCTCGCCGCCGTCCGGGCGGGCGCGACCGGCGTGGAGGTCGACGCCGCGTCGCGAACGGCGATCGCGGAGGCCGGTCTCGGCGAGGCCTACGGCCACGGCCTCGGTCACGGTGTCGGTCTCGCGGTCCACGAGGCGCCGACCCTCCGGCCCGAGTCGACGTCGGTGCTCGCCGCGGGCAATGTCGTCACCGTCGAGCCGGGCCTCTACCTGCCGGGCGTCGGCGGCTGCCGAATCGAGGATCTCGTCGCCGTCACGGAAGACGGCTGCGAGATCATGACGCACTTCACGAAGGAGCTGCTCGTCCTCTCGTAGCGGTCGAGCGCGACGGCGGCTCGGCTCCGAGGAAGCCGGCCAGCGACTCGAGCGCCTCGTCGAGGCGGCCGGTGTTGAGCCGCCGCACCGTCTCGAGCACGTTGCCCGCCGAGCCGTCGAGCGCCTGGGCACGAACGGCGATCCGGCGCGCCGCGTCGACCCCGACCTCCTCGTCCCGTCGCGTCATCGCGCCATTCAACCAGCCGAGCAGCTACCCTCCCGCCCGTCATGGCAGACGTCGTCTCCACGAATCAGTTCAAGACCGGGATGCACATCGAGCATCGCGGCTCGATGTGGCGGATCATCGACTTCCAGCACGTCAAGCCGGGCAAGGGCGGCGCGTTCGTGCGCACGAAGCTCAAGAACCTCGAGACCGGCGCCGTCATCGACGACACGTTCCGGGCCGGTGAGAAGTTCACGCGCGTGCACACCGAGACGAAGAACGTCCAGTTCCTGTACGACGACGGGAACGAGGCGCACTTCATGGACGAGCAGAGCTACGAGCAGTTCGCCCTGCCGCGGGCCGAGGTGGCGGAGGAGCTCTCCTACATCCTGCCGTCCTCGACCGTGCAGATCCTCGCCGTCAACGGCAAGCCCGCGGGCCTCCAGCTTCCGTCCTCCGTCGAGCTCGCAGTCACCGAGACCGAGCCGGGCGTGAAGGGCGACACCGTGTCCAACGTGACGAAGCCCGCCACGCTCGAGACGGGCGCCGTCGTCGCCGTGCCACTGTTCGTCAACGTGGGCGACCGCATCAAGGTCGACCCCCGCGAAGCCCGGTACATCTCGCGCGCCTGAGGCGCGCTGGGCCGCCGACGTTCTCCGCCAACGTCGCCCTGCTTGCAGTTGCGGCGCGATCGCGAGACAATCGGCAACCGCGTCCCTCACAGCAGAGGAGGCACCATGACCATCCGCTCCGTGCGTCGAACGACAGCAGCGATAGTCGTCGCGCTCTCCCTCGGGCTGGCAGCTCTCGCTGCCGGCGCCACCGCCGCGGTTCCGCCACCGCCACCGAACGCCGGCTACCTGTCGACGGAGTGGCCGCTGCTCACGTCGCTGACCGGCGACAAGGCGCAACGCGGGGAGTTCACTGCCGAGTACGACGCCTTCGAGCGAACGCTGACCTGGAGCATCGCCTACATCGGAACCACCGGCCCCGCGACGGCGGTCCGGCTGCGGATGCACACCTCGGCCGGCTTGCTGAGCCTCTCGCTTTGCCGCGGCCCGTGCAAGTCGAAGACCGCGCAGGGTAAGAAGGGCCCCTACTTCATCCTCGGGGGAACGATCCGCCACCCGACGCGGGACCTCGTCATCGCCGCCACGAAGGCCCACACGAGCGACCTGATCCTCGCAACGGCGGAATATCCTCGGGGCGAGATGCGCGCGGCGTTCCCGCCCTACACGCCACCGGCGGAATCGACCGGGCCTCGCTGCTGCTGAGCGGGCCAGGGCTGTCCCGGGGCACCGATGACCGCATGCCCGACGTGCGCCGCCCCGTGCCCTGAGGGTGCCCGATTCTGCCCGGCGTGCGGCCTCCGGCTCGTCGGAGCGCCCGCGGGGGCGGTGGAGGACGAGCGACGGCCGGTCACGGCCGTGTTCGTCGACCTGGTCGGGTCGACGGCGACGACGGAGCGCCTGGACGTCGAGGACGTGCGGGCGCTGCTTCGCCGCTTCCATGTCACCGTCACGAACGAGCTCGAACGTCACGGCGGGGAGGTCGAGAAGTACATCGGCGACGCCGTCGTCGCAGTGTTCGGTGCCCGGGTCGCGCACGAGGACGACCCGCTCCGGGCCGTCAGGGCCGCGCTCGCGGCGCGCGACGAGATCGCCCGAGTCCGCCGGGAAGACCCCTGGCTCGAGCTGCACCTGCGGCTCGGCGTGAACACCGGCGAGGCGCTCGTCGCCATGCAGGCGGCCCGGGACGGCCCTGAGGGGGTCGTCACGGGCGATGTGATGAACACGGCAGCACGGATCCAGTCGGCCGCCCCTGTCGACGGCGTGCTCGTCGGGGTCGAGACGTTCCGCGCCACCAGGCATGCCGTTCGCTACCGGCGCGCGGAGCCCGTGGCGGCCAAGGGCAAGTCCGCCCCGGTCGAGGTGTGGGAGGCGCTCGCCGAGCGAACGCGGCCGATGGAGCGTCGCAGCGAAGCTGCGCTTGCCGGCCGGGACGCCGAGCTCGCCACCCTCCGTGCCGGCTGGCTGACCGCTGTCGAGACCCGGGTGAGCAGAGTGCTCACGGTCACCGGCCCGGCCGGCGCCGGCAAGAGCCGGCTCGTCGCAGAGGCTCTCTCGGGCTTCGACGCCGTCGTGTTGCGCGGCCGCTGCCTTGCCTACGGGGAAGGCATCACCTACTGGCCGCTCGTCGAGGCGTTCGCCTCCGCCGCGGGCGCGCGGGTCTCCGACGAGCCGGAGCAGATCGCGCTCCGGCTCGCGGCCCTGGTCGACCGGCTCGGCCGGGAGGCCCCGACGGATCAGCGCGTCGCCGTGCGGCGTGCGCTTGCCGCCCTGTTCGGGATCAGCCGGGGAGGAGAGACCGCCACCGGGCCGATCACGCAGGGCGAGCTGCACTGGAGCATCAACCGGCTCCTCGAGTGGCTGGCCGGAGGGCGGCCGCTCGTCGTGGTCGTCGAGGACGTTCACTGGGCCGAGCCGACGCTCCTCGAGTTGCTGCGATCGGCAGGCGGCCTGCCGGTGCCCCTCCTCGTGCTGTGCACGGCGAGGATCGAGGCCGGTGAGTCGGTCGCGGGCAGCATCGCGGCCGGAGCCGACGGCCTGATCGAGCTGTCCCCTCTCGCTGACGATGCCGCGCGCCAGCTGGTCGACGACCTGCTCGGTGTCACCGTGCCCCCCGATGTTCGGGAGCTGCTCGTTCGCAGAGCCGGAGGGAACCCGTTGTTCCTGGAAGAGACGGTGCGCGCAGTCGCCGCCGGCGGGCTCCTCGACGCCGGGCTCGCAGACGTCGAAGCCCTGCCGGTGCCCGCCGGGCTTCAGGCACTCGTCGGCGCCCGGCTCGACCGGTTGCCCGACGGCGGCCGGCGCATTCTCGGTGCTGCATCGGTCGTCGGAACGGTGTTCTGGGGCGGAGCACTGGCGGCGCTCGCGCCCGGCGAAGCGGTGGAACCCGGGCTCGCCGGTCTTCTCGACGAGGAGGTGATCCATCTGCGGGAAGAGGGAACAATCGAGGGGGAGCCCGAGTACGTGTTCCACCACGACGTGATCCGCGACGTGGCCTACGCTCGCCTGCCGAAGGCCACTCGCGCCGGCATGCACGCACGCTGCGCGGACTGGGTCGAGCAGCTGCCCGGGGCGCCAGAGCTCGTCGAGATCGCGGCCTTCCATCTCGAGCGCGCGTGCCTCCTCGCGCGCGAGATCGAGCGTGCACCGCTCGAGGCGCCCGTGGAGCGCGCCGTGGCAGCCCTCGTCGCGGCAGCCGGGCGTAGCGAGCGTCGTGAGGGATTCAGCGAGGCGGAGCGATTCCTCGGCCGGGCGCTCGCGCTCCTCGCGGCCGACGACCCGGCACGCGACGCGCTCGCCGTCCGCCGCTGCGGTCTCGAGATCGCGCTCGGTCGCCTCGATTCTGCGCTCGATGCCCTGACGACGATCGTCGCGGACGAGGCCGTTGCCCTGCGGAGCCCCTCCGCGCTCGGCGGCGCGCTCGTGTGGCTCGCGAACGTCCACGAGAAGCAGGGCCGGCGGGCAGAGGCTCGCGACTGCCTCGAGCGTGCGGCGGTGCTTGCTCGCGAGCTCGACGATGCGGAGGTCGGCGCCCGTGCGGCCTACGAGCTGTCCGCGGTGCTGGCGGACTTCGACGGTCACGTCGAGCAGGCGATCGTCGAGCTCGCGCGCGGGCTGGAGCTCGCCGCAGCGACCGGCGACGCCGGCCTCGAGCTCGAAGGCCACCTCCGCATGGGGTTCCTCCTGTTCTCGCTCGGGCGGCTCGACGAGTCCGAGGTCGAGCTGCGTGCGGTCGTGGAGGCTGCGGAAGGGCTCGGGCGGATCCGGGACGCGGCGCGCGCTCGGGTCGAGCTCGCGCACGTGAACTACTTCCGCGGCGCCGACGACGAGGCGGAGGCGCTCGCCCGCGAAGCGCACCCGGCGCTCGAGCGGGCCGGTGACACGTACTTCGTGGCGCAGAACCTGAGGGCGCTCTCCCGCTTCGCACTCGGCCGCGACGACGCGGCGGCCGCCGCGTCGCTCGCGCGAGACGCGCTCGCCGTCGCCCGGGCGATCGGCGGCTGGACCGTGGTGGAGGTGGAGGGAGCTCTCGTCGATGCGCTCCTTGGCGACCGACGGGTGGAGGACGCGGCGGCGACCGCGGTGACGGCCCGCGCCGACCTCCCGGCCGACGACCCGGGAGCGCTCACGGTCGTGCTCGTGGCCGAAGCGGCAGTCGCGGCTGCGACCGGAGATGTCGACGCTGCTCGTGCCGGGTTTGCCGAGGCCGTGGCGATCATCGACGCCCGTGATCAGCCGCTCGAGATGGCAGAGGTGCGGATCGCCTTCGCGCGGGCCATGCCTCCCGGTGACGACCCGGAGGTTGCAGCGTCGCTCGCCGAGGCACGGGCGATCAGCGAGCGAGTCGGCGCGGACGGTCTCCTGCGCGCCGTGGAGCGTCTCGCGTCCGCGTCAGGCCCAGCGCGGAGTGCGACCCCGGGCGGCTCGCCGGGGCACGCCACTCGGTAAGGTCATGGGCTGATGCCGCAGATCGTCGACACCACCATTCGCCTCCTCTCGCAGGATCCCCTCGCCGGCAAGCTGCCGACGGGCGAGGTGCTTCGCATCGCCGAGATCCTCGACCGGGCCGGATTCGCCTACCTCGAGGTCTCGGGAGGCGGGGTGTTCGACTCGGCCGTGCGCCGCGCCGTCGAGAGCCCCTGGGAGCGCATCCGCGCGATCGACGCGCGCACGACGACTCCGCTCGGTCTCGCCCTTCGCGGCCGCTTCCTCGTCGGGTCGAGACCCGTCTCTGCCGACATCGTGCGCCGCTTCGTCTCGTGCGCAGCCGACAACGGCATCGACGTCTTCCGGCTCCACGACCCGCTCAACGACGTCTCCAACCTGCTCGAGGCCGGCGAGGCGATCGTGGCCGCGGGCAAGGAGTTCCACGTCGGCCTCGTGTACAGCGCCGGCCGCCTGGGAGAGATCGACGCGCTCGTGGAGCGCGCGAAGCAGATCCCCGAGCTCGGCGCGACGCGGGTGATCATCAACGACCCGACCGACGCGCTGTTGCCGCACCTGACGGAGGAGCTCGTTCAGCGGATCGCGCAGGAGACGGGCCTCCCCGTCGGGCTCTTCGTGCAGGGCGCCGCCGGCACCGGCCTCCTCAACGCCGTCGTCGCGACGCGGGTCGGGGCCGACCTGATCGCCACCGCCGTCTATCCCCTCGCGCTCACCTTGCACCGCGTCTCCGGCGAGTCCCTGGTCGAGGCGCTGCACGGGCTCGGCCGCGAGACGGGCGTCGACACGGCGAACCTCTGGGAGGCCGCCGATCTCGTCGACGAGCACATCGGCGACGAGCCGGTCGCCCCCGTCGCGCCGCGGATCGCCGTGCGGGCCGCCGAGTACGACCTCCCGGCCGGCCTCGTCGCCGCCCTCGACGTCCATCTCCGCGCGCACGCAGCGGGCGACCGCCTGCTCGACACCTTGACCGAGGTGGTCCGGATCCGGGCCGAATCGGGCTGGCCGCCGCTCGCCGCCCCGATCGGGCAGATCCTCGCGTCACAGGCTCTGCTCAACATCCTTTCGGCACGCCGCTACGGCACCGTGCTCGACGAGTTCCGCATGCTGGTCGAGGGCGCGTACGGCACGACGCCGGCGCCGATCGAGCCGTCGGTCTCCCGGGCCGTCGCGCTCGTGACCGGCAGCGGCGGAGGCCTCGGCGACGACCCTCCGAGCGCCGAGGACGTCCGCGAGGCGGCCGAGGGGCTCGCTGCCAGCGAGGAAGACCTCGTCCTGCTGGCGATGTTCGGCCAGGAGGCCGAGACGCTGCTGCACACGATCCGCCAGAGGCACTCGCGCGAGACGTCGCTCCTGCTCGGCGATGTCGATGCCACACGCGGCGAGCGGATCCGCGAGCTCGTCAAGATCGTGCAGGAGTCCGGCGTGGGGGAGATCGAGATCGAGGACGAGGGCATGCGCGTCTCGGTCAGGCGGGCAGACGAGACGGGCGTTGTCGCGGCGCCCCTCGCTGCCATCCCGGAGGGCGCCGAGGCCGATCTGCCGCATCGCCACGGCGGGACGGCGATTCGCGTCGAGTCGCCGATGGTCGGCGTCTTTTACCGCTCGTCCTCGCCCGGAAGCCCCGCGTTCGTCGAGGTCGGCGACGTCGTCACGGTCGGTCAGACGCTGTGCCTGCTCGAGGCGATGAAGCTCTTCAACGAGCTCAAGGCCGAGCAGGAGGGCCGCGTCAGGTCGATCCACGTCGAGAGCGGCCAGCCCGTCGAGTTCGGCCAGCTGCTCTTCGAGCTCGAGCCGGCCGACACCCAGCCGATCGTGTGACGATGTTCTCCCGCGTCCTCGTCGCGAACCGGGGTGAGATCGCGGTCCGCGTGATCCGCGCGCTCCACGAGCTCGGCGTCGAGGCGGTCGCCGTGTACTCGACGGCCGAGCGCGAGGCGCTGCACGTGCAGATGGCCGACCAGGCCGTCTGCATCGGCCCGCCCGCCGCGACCGACAGCTACCTGCGCATCCCGAACGTGATCGCGGCGGCGGAGACGACCGGCTGCGAGGCCGTTCACCCCGGGTTCGGGTTCCTGTCGGAGAACCCGGCCTTCGTGCGCGCGTGCACCGAGAGCGACCTCGTCTTCATCGGCCCGCCGGCCGAGGTGATGGAGAAGACCGGCGACAAGGCACGCGCGAAAGCCGAGATGCGCGCGGCCGGCGTGTCGCTCGTGCCCGGCACGGAGGGCGTCGCGACCCTCCCGGAGATCCGCGTCGCAGCCGCCGAGCTCGGGTTCCCGGTGCTCCTCAAGGCGACCTCCGGCGGCGGCGGCAAGGGGATGCGGGTGGTGACAGCCCCCGAGGAGCTCGAGGCGGCCTACGGCGCCGCGAGCGCCGAGGCCGAGGCGGCGTTCGGCGACGGCGCGCTCTATCTCGAGCGCGCGCTCGTCCCGGCCCGTCACGTCGAGATCCAGGTGCTCTGCGACGGGCAGGGCGGCGTCCTCACCCTCGGCGAGCGCGAGTGCTCGATCCAGCGACGCCATCAGAAGCTGATCGAGGAGTCGCCCTCGCTCGCGCTCACGCCGGAGACGCGCGAGGCGATGGAGGCGTCGGTCGAGCGCGCCTGCCGCCAGCTCGGCTACGTCAACGCCGGGACGTTCGAGTTCCTGCTCGGTCCGGACGGGGCGCCGTCGTTCATCGAGGTCAACTGCCGGCTGCAGGTCGAGCATCCCGTGACGGAGATGACGACGGGCATCGACATCGTGCGTGAGCAGCTCCGCATCGCGGCCGGTGAGTCGCTGCCGGTGACGGGTCGCGCGCGCCGCTCGGGGCACGCCATCGAGATCCGGATCAACGCCGAGGACCCGCGTCGCGAGTTCGCTCCCGCTGCGGGAACGATCACCCGCTTTCGCCCGCCGCTCGGCCCCGGCGTGCGGGTCGACACGGCCGTGATCGAGGGCGCCGCGATCCCACCGTTCTACGACTCGATGATCGCCAAGGTCATCGTGCGCGACGACACGCGGGACGCTGCGATCGCCCGAGCGATCAGGGCGCTCGAGGAGCTCGAGGTCGAGGGCATCCCGACGACGCGCGACGTGGCCCTCGACATCCTCCGCTCGCGCGAGTTCCGAGGAGGCGACTACTCGACCAGCTACCTTGCCGAGATGGAGGGCCGCCTGCCATCGATGTCCGCGGAGGTCGCGTGACCGTCGCGAAGGTGGGCCGGCGCCAGTCGCGGCGCACAGCGCTGTTCCTGCTCTACCAGTGGGATCTCACGGGGCAACCGCTGGCGTCGCTGTACGACGGGACGCCGGACGACTTCGCGCTCCAGCTCGCCGAGGCCATTGCCGAGCGCGCACCGTCACTCGACGACACGATCACCGCCGCCTCCGACGCGTGGAGCGCCGATCGGCTCGGTACGCTCGAGCGCAACGTCCTGCGGATCGGCGTCTACGAGCTCGAGGAGGGAACCGTGCCTGCCGAGGTTGCGATCAACGAAGCGGTGGTGCTGGCGAAGAGATACGCGACCGAGGACGCGGCACGCCTCGTCAACGGGATTCTCGGCCGGGTCGACCGGGAGACGGCGGCATGAGCGCCAACGAGAGCCTGGGTCGGGCCCAGGAGCTCGCAGAGCGCCTGCGGGCGAAGCTCGACGGCCTCGAGCGCCTTGCCGAGGCGGGCGACGTCGACGCCGCCGTCGACGATCTCGCCGAGATCGCGGAGCTCGCGAAGCAGATCGAGGCCGAGGTGCAGCGGGCACGCGCGAGCGCGGATGCAGGCGCCTGAAGCACTCGCCCGGCTCGCGGAGGACTATCTCGCCTGCATCGAGCTGACGCCCGACCTCGGCGCGCAGCAGGACTCGATGCGCTATGCGCTCGAGGGCGGGAAGCGGATCCGGGCCGTGATTTGCCTCGCGACCGCGGAGGCTGCCGGCGGCAAGCCGGAGGTCGCGTTGCCGGCCGCGGCTGCGCTCGAGCTCGTCCACGCCTTCTCGCTCGTTCACGACGACCTGCCCGCGCTCGACGACGACGACGAGCGCCGCGGGCGGCCGAGCGCGCACATCGCGTTTCCGGAGGGGATTGCGCTGCTCGCGGGCGATGCCCTGCTCGTCGAGGCCTTCCGGCTCGCGCTCAGCTACCCGGCCACCGGGCCGGCAAGGGAGCTCGCCGAGGCCACGCTCGGCATGATCGGCGGCCAGTACCTCGACATCACGGGCACCACCGACGACCTGGCCGAGCTCCACCGACTCAAGACCGGGAGGCTGTTCGCCGCCTCGGTCGGGCTCGGCCTCCAGGCTGCCGGGGTGCCGCCGGCGGAGCAGGCGCCGTGGCGGGCGTTCGGCGAGGAGCTCGGGCTCCTGTTCCAGATCGTGGACGACGTGCTCGACGGGGACGGGTATGCGGAGCGGCTCGGCGCGGATGGGGCGCGTGCGCTCGTGCGCGCGGCGGCGGATCGGGCAACGACCGCACTCGACGCGATTCCGGCAGGCACGGAGATCCTGCAGGAGATCGTCGACGGCCTCGTCGTGCGCACGGCATAGGGCAGGTCACCGGCTTCAGCCGGTCGCCAGCGTTTCGCAGCGGTGCAACACGGTGATCCCACCCGCGGGCAGGTTCTTGACGGAGAGGTGCTCTGCCGACCACCCGGTCGCCGCCGCGAGCTCGAAGAACGCCGGTGCGTGACGCCGGCCGGGATCCGCGACGATCGCGGCGCCGCCGGTCGCTATCGCGTGCTCCAGCAGCCGAAGCAGCGGTCGGGCGTTGCGCTCCTCGTAGAGCACGTCCGCCGCCACGACGAGATCGAACGGGTGGAGCCGGAGAGCTCGCTCAGAGCTCCAGTCGAGCTCCTCGGCGGCCAGGCCGACCCCGTTTGCGGCCGCATTCCGCAACACGAGCTCGATCGCCTCCCGAGCCCAGTCCGTCGCGAGAGCGTCGCCACCGGCGAGCGCCGCGGCGAACGACGGCAGCGCCAGCCCGCAGCCGAGCTCGAGCACGCGCACGCCGGTGAGATCGCGCTCGGCGAGGTGGTGCGCGAGCGCGATGCCGCTCGGCCAGAGCTCCGCCCAGTAGGGAAGGAACTCGTCAACGTCGAAGCGGCTCTCGTCGATCAGGCTCTCCGGGTCGTCCGGGCGCGCGAGCACGAGCTCGTGCCCTGCGATGACGATGCGCTCCTCTCGCATCCGGCTAGCCTGCCAGCACGATGAAGAAGCGGCTCGACGTGCTGCTCGTGGAGCGCGGCCTCGCGGAGACACGCAGCCAGGCGCAGGCGCTCGTGATAGCCGGCCTCGTCCCGGGGTACGACAAACCCGGGACGCAGCTCGACGAGTCGGTTCCGCTCGCGGTCGACCGGCCGCCGCGGTTCGTCTCCCGCGGGGGCGAGAAGCTCGCGCACGCGCTGGAGCAGTTGCCGCTCGACCCGGCAGGCAAGGACTGCCTCGACGTCGGCGCCTCGACGGGTGGCTTCACCGACTGCCTCCTCCAGGCGGGTGCCGCCCGCGTCATCGCGCTCGACGTCGGCTACGGGCAGCTGCACCCGCGGCTGCGCGCAGACGACCGGGTCATGGTGCTCGAGCGTACGAACGCACGGAACGTCACGAGCCTGCCGTTTGCGCCCGAGATCTTCGTTTGCG
>Ga0302322_100003286_pt1 | contig 13847 bp, 10 predicted proteins | sample Fen_T0_2_FD_203757 | JGI IMG/M metagenome (GOLD analysis project Ga0302322, IMG submission 203757) | Peat permafrost microbial communities from Stordalen Mire near Abisko, Sweden - Fen_T0_2 | ecosystem: Environmental > Terrestrial > Soil > Wetlands > Permafrost | place: Sweden: Abisko...
GCGCTGCGTCCCGGCCGACCTGGCCGGCACGGTCGCGGGTGCGGTGGCCCTGCGCCGGGTCGCCTGGCAGGAGCGGCACCCCGAGCGCCCGGCCGCCGTCGCCGTCCCGGCGGGGCTCGACCCCGGGTGGCTCGCCCGGACGGCGCCGCCGCTGCTCGTCGACTCCCCCGACCGGCCGCTGCCGGTCACCGCCCTCGACGAGGCGGCCGGGGTCGTCACCGGGTGCGCGGTCGCGGTGGCCGGGACCGGCACGCTGGTGCTCGACGGGACGGCGGCCTGCGGGCGCCGCGTGCTGACCCTGGTCCCGGACCACCACCTGGTCGTGGTGCGCGCCGACCAGGTGGTCGGTTCGGTGGCGGAGGCGCTGGCCCGGCTCGACCCGCGCCGCCCGCTCACCTGGATCAGCGGGCCCTCCGCGACCAGCGACATCGAGCTCGACCGGGTCGAGGGCGTGCACGGTCCCCGCACCCTCGTCGTCGTCCTGGTGGAACCCGACCCGGTGGAGCCCGGCCCCGTGGAGCCCGGCCCCGTAGAGCCCGGCCCCGTAGAGCCCGCTTCTGACGCCCGCTGACGGCGGACCGGTCGCCCCGGGCCCACGCCTGTGCTGGACTCGTCCGCATGGAGTTCTCCCGGTTCCTCGCCTGCCTCGACGCCGACGCAGCCCGGCTGCGCGCGGTGGCCGCGTCCGACCTCGCGGCCGCCGTGCCGACCTGTCCGGGATGGACGGTCGCCGACCTCACCCGGCACGTGGGCCAGGTGTACCTGCACAAGACGCTGGGCATGCGCCAGGGCGCCGAGCCCGCGGAGTGGCCGCCGAAGGAGCTCGCGGACGCCGAGCCGCTCGACCTGTTCGACCGCACCTACGCCGATCTGCTCGCCGAGTTCGCCGCCCGCCGGCCCGAGGACGCCACCGGCACCTGGTACGGCCCGGACCAGACCGTAGGCTTCTGGATCCGGCGGATGGCGCAGGAGACCGTCGTCCACCGCATCGACGCCGAGCTGGCTACCGGGCAGCCGGTGGCCCCGGTCCCGGCGGACCTCGCCGTCGACGGCACCGACGAGCTGCTCCGGGTGTTCGTGGCGTTCGGCGTCACCGCGTGGGGCGAGTACTTCACCGACGCCCTGGCCGCCTCGCCCGGCCGCACGTTCGCCCTGCGGACGGACGGCGCGGCCTGGCACGTGCGGACCGGCCCGGGGACGTTCGCCGTCCAGGACGGCGACGGCGACGGCCCCGCGGACGTGACCGTGAGCGGGCCGCCGACCGCGCTGCTGCGCTGGGTGTGGAACCGCGAGGGCGCCGCCGAGGCGGACGGCGGCGTCACCGTGGAAGGCCCCGCCGAGGCCGTCGCGGAACTGCGTCGCTGCATCGTCATCGGGACGCAGTGACCCCTCGGGACGCAGTGACCGCAGCCGTCATCGCGCGGGGACGGCGTCGCCAGGGGTGGATCCGGCCCGGCCCACGCCCGGGCCGGCCTTGCGGACCGCCGTGTGGTCGGCGGCGCGGCCGGGAACGCCCGGACGCCCCCGCCCCACCCCAGCCGCGCGCACGTCGGCGACGATCGTGGCGAGCAGGTCCCTGCTGTGCTGGAGCGCCGCGATCTTCTCGGTGAGGGCGTCCAGCTCGCCCTGCAGCGTCCCCGCCAGCCGTTCGCGCTCCTCGGGCAGCTCGGGGATCACCGCGCGGCCGTCGAGGAGGAACGTCAGGGCCTTCCCGACGACACCTGCGGGCAGGGCGGCCGAGAGCATGCACCGGATCCGCGCCACCCGGTCGACGTCGGCCTCCGTGTACACGCGGTACCCGGCGGACGTGCGCTGCGGCTCCAGCAGGCCCTGCTCCTGGTAGTAGCGCAACATCCGGATGCTCGCTCCGGTCCGGGCGCTGAGCTCACCGATCCGCATGCTTGACTCTAACGTCGATGTGAGACTTTAGCGTCGGGCCATGCTCATCCCCGTCCTCGTGCTCTGCTCGTTCGCGGTCGCGACCGCGGAGTTCGTCCTGGTCGGCCTGCTGCCGCAGGTGGCCGCCGACCTGTCGGTGTCGGTGCCCGCCGCCGGGCAGCTGGTCACCGCCTACATGCTGGTCGTGACGGTCGCGGGCCCCGTCGCGACCGTCCTCACCCGGCGGCTGCCCCGGCGCGGGCTGCTCATCGCCACTATGGCCCTGGCCACGGCCGCCGCGGCCGGGTCCGCCCTGGCCGGCTCCTACGGCGTGCTGCTGGCGGCCCGGCTCGGCTCGGCGCTCGCGCAGGCGCTGTTCATGGCGGTCGCGTCCCAGGTGGCGATGGCCGCGGCACCGGCCGGGCGGCAGACGGCCGCGGTGGCCCGGGTCTTCGCGGGGTTCGCGCTCGCCACCGTCATCGGCCTGCCCCTGGGAGTGCTGGCCGCCGACGTCCGGGGCTGGCACGCGTCCTTCGTCCTGGTGGCCCTGCTGGCGGGCGCGGGACTGCTCGGGATCATCGCCTGCTGCCCGCCCGTCCCGGCACCGGAGGCGGCCGACCGGGGCGCCGGCCTCCGGGTCGTGACGGACCCGGCCGTCCTGCACGGGCTGCTGATCACCCTGCTGGCGCTGACCGGCTTCGTCACCGCGTTCACCTACGTCGCACCGATGCTGCGCTCGGTGTCCGGGTTCGGTCCCCTCGGAGTCACCCTGGCCCTGATCGCCTACGGGGCGGGCACCGTGGCGGGGACGGCGCTCGCGGGGCGGGTGGCGCCGGGCCGCATCCGTGCGGTGCTGCCGGTCGCGGTGGGCGCGCTGGCCCTGATCCTGCTGGCGCAGCGCGTGCTGCTGCCCCACCGGCCGGCGGCGGTGGCCGGCCTGGTCCTGCTCGGCTGCGCCGCGTTCGTCGTCGTCCCGCTGGTCCAGACGTGGCTGATGGGCACGGCAGGGCCACGGAGCGCCGGGCTGGTCGCGTCGGTCAACATCTCCGTCGCCGGGCTGGCGGGCGCGCTGGGGGCGGCGCTGGGCGGAGCGGTGCTGTCCGGCCTCGGCCCGGCGTGGATCAGCCCGGTCGCGGCGGTGCCGGTGCTCGCGGCGACCGCCGTGGCGCTCGTGCCGACGGCGCCGCGGTAGGCCCGTCGATCTCCCCCGACCGCTGACCCGGCAGCGAATCGACCGCCGCCGCCGTTCCCGTGGAATGCACAGCCGCAGCGGCCTCCGGCCCCTCAGGAGCGGGAGCAGGCGCGACCAACCGGGCGAGCCATTCCTTCATCAGCCGGTAGGCAACGAGCAGGCAGACGAGCACGGCGTCAGCCGCGACGACGAACCTCTCCTCGTTTCCCGACATCAAAGGTTCGGCGTAGTACACGAGAACGAGCACGGAGACAGCGACAGCCGCAAATCCGGTCGTGACGCATCCCCGCACCTTCTTGACGCGATCCACGTGATGCTCGCAGGACAGGAGCCCTCGGAAACCGCACGGCGGGCGGCCAGCTCGGCGTGCGGCGGGCGAATGACATTCATTGCGGCGGTTGATGAGCAGGTACGCGAAGTCCCAGAATATGTAGATCAGCGCCGATACAGCCACACCGGCGGCCTCCGGGAGCGCGCTCGGCGAGGAGGGCGGTCTCACCGACTCCGGTGGCCTGGGAATCTCTGCGGCAGCCGTGACCACCCAGTACAGGACGACGATGAGAATATCCAGGAAGAAGACGACGAATTCCAGGCTCGTCACCTTCAGTTCGCCGGTCTGGGCCGCCGTCTTCCTGCTGTTGTGGTAGCCCACCCAACTCAGGATGGTGAGCACGGCGGCGACGAGCAGATGACATACGCCGACAGGGCCGAGGGGTACCGAGGAATCCGTTCCCTCCTCCAGGATGCGGCTGACGACGGCGGCGAAGAGCAGGTCGATGAAGACGGTGGAGACATGGACCGACAGGGTGTCCTTCTGCATGCTCACGAATCCGCCCCCGGCCCGCACTCGCTCTCCAGGAGGGCGACCGCCTCAGCGAGCGTGGGCAGCGTGAAGAGCCGCCCCGGCGCCGGAGAGGTCTCCCTCAACTCGTGGGACCAGACGAGCGCCGGGATCCAGATGGCGGACATGCCGCTGCGCAGGGCCGGATTGATGTCCGACGGGAGGCTGTTGCCGACCGACCACGAGGCACGCGGGCTCGCGGCATGGCGTCCCAGCAGTTCCCCGAACGTGTCGTCCGTCTTTCGCGGCACTATCACGATGTCGGCGAAGAACACCTCCAGTCCGCTCTCGGCCACCCGCGCGGTCTGCACGCCCGGGTCACCGGAGGTCAGGAGGACGAGAGGTGCGATCCGGGCCAGGCGTTCCACCAGACCGTGGACGCCGTCGACGAGGGTCGCGGGCGTCCGGAAGACCGAACACGCCTCCTCTCGGACGACGGCAAGGTCCTCTGGACGAGGCTCCACGCCGTGAAGTTCCGCCACCGCTTCGAGAGCCCGGACACAGGCGGTGGGGAACCGTTCCCGCGAGAGGCCCAGGCTCTCGACCAACTCGAGATCGATGCGCTCCTGGACCGCCGTCCATTCCACCGGGTCCAGCGCCATGGACTCGACGTGCCGGGCCGCACGGTCGCGGGCGCTGCGGTAGAGCTGTTCCGTGCTCCACAGCGTGTCGTCGGCGTCGACGACAATCATCTCGGCCTTTCGCACCTCACACCGCGCCCGGCACCACGAATCGAGCGACCCACCCGGTTCGACGTTCCGTCGGGCCCTCTGCTGCGGGAAGGGAATCACATCAGCAGGTCGCGGCCGTCGGCGCTCCGCTCCCGTTACCATCGTCACGTCCGAGCATCGGCGGCCCGCCTCCCCCGCTTGAGCGGTCGTGGCACAGCCCGAGACCGCCGGACGTGGTGAGGGACGCCTGTTCGAGGGGATCTTCGCGGGTCCCTGCCCCGGACCGGGACGGTGATTCCCTCCACCGGGCAGCAGCAGGCATCTGGATCACGGAGAGGATGCGGTTCGCGACAGGACGTTCACACTGGTCCCATGCCCCCCACCCCCGAGCCCGCCGATCGTCCCGACCTGCATGATCGTCCCGGATTGCATGATCACGAAGGTGGGGGGCACGGGGAGGGCGCGGGGCGGACGGCGCTCGTCACGGGGGTCAGCGGGTACGTCGGGGGGCGCCTGGTGCCCGAGCTGCTCGCCGCCGGCTGGCGGGTGCGCGCCCTCACCCGCCGTCCGGCGTCGCTGCGCGACCGGCCGTGGGCCGGGCAGGTCGAGATCGTGGCGGCCGACGCCGGTGACGTGGACGGCGTCCGGGCGGCACTGGACGGCGTCGACGTCGCCTACTACCTGGTGCACTCCCTGGGCAGCGGCCCCCGGTTCGAGGCCGTCGACCGGCACACCGCCCTGATGTTCTCCCGCGCCGCCCGCGAGGCCGGCACCCGCCGGATCGTCTACCTCGGCGGCCTGCACCCGGCGGGCGACGACCTGTCCCGGCACCTGTCCAGCCGCAAGGAGGTCGGCGAGATCCTCTTGGCCTGCGGCGTGCCGACGGCGGTGCTGCAGGCCGCGGTGATCATCGGCTCGGGGTCGGCGTCGTTCGAGATGCTGCGCTACCTCACCGAGCGCCTCCCGGCCATGATCACGCCGCGCTGGGTGACGACCCGCACCCAGCCGATCGCCATCCGCGACGTCCTGCGCTACCTCGTCGGGGCGGCCGACCTGCCGGACGACGTCAGCCGCAGCTTCGACATCGCTGGGCCCGACGTGCTCACCTACGCCGACATGATGCAGCGCTACGCCGCCGTGGCCGGGCTGCGCCGGCGGGTGATCGTGCCGACACACGTGCTGGGCGTCCGGCTGTCGTCGCACTGGGTGGGCGTGGTGACACCGGTCCCGAACCGCCTGGCCCGCCCGCTGGTCGAGAGCCTGGTCCACGAGGTGGTGGCCCGCGAGCACGACATCGCCCGCTACGTGCCCGACCCGCCGGAGGGCCTGCTCGGGTTCGACCGGGCCGTGGAGCTGGCGCTGCAGCGGGTCCAGAACGCGGACGTCGCCACCCGGTGGGCGTCGGCGTCGCTGCCGGACGCGCCGTCCGACCCGATGCCCAGCGACCCCGACTGGGCCGGCGGCAGCCTCTTCGTCGACGAGCGGACCCGCGTCGTGGCGGCGCCGCCCGAGGCGCTGTGGTCGGTGATCCAGGGGATCGGCGGCGAGAACGGCTGGTACTCCTGGATGCTGGCCTGGCAGGTACGCGGCTGGCTCGACCGGTTCTGGGGCGGTCCGGGCCTGCGCCGGGGTCGGCGCGACCGCTACCAGGTGCGGATCGGCGACACCGTGGACTGGTGGCGCGTGGAGGACGTCGAGGACCGGCGGCTGCTGCGCCTGCGCGCCGAGATGCGCCTGCCGGGGCTGGCCTGGCTCGACCTGGCGATCGAGCAGGACGGCGAGGGCCGCACGGTGTTCCGGCAGAAGGCGTGGTTCCACCCGCGCGGGCTGCTGGGCCAGCTGTACTGGCGGGCGGTGACGCCGTTCCACGGGGTGGTGTTCGGCGGCATGCAGCGCAACATCGCCCGGGCTGCGGAGCGGGCGGCCGAGCGGACGGCGGCCGGACGCGCGGCGGGGACCGCCGTCACTGCTCCGGGTGGTCGCCCGTCCGGCCGTCGATGAGCTCGCGCAGGATGTCCATGTGCCCGACGTGGCGGGCCGTCTCCTCAATCATGTGGATGAGCACCCACCGCAGGGTGACGGTGTCGCCGAACCACGCCTGGCCGACGTCCTCCAGGCTGAGCCCGATGACCACCTCGTCGGCGGCGCGCCGGGCCCGGCCGTAGAAGGCGAGGATCTGCTCGACGGTCTCGTCCGGACCGACACGCAGGTCGGCGTCCTCGTCGTCCGCGTCGAAGGGCAGCGGCTCGGTGGGCCGGGCGAAGGTCTCGCAGAACCAGCCGTACTCCACCGACGCCAGGTGCTTGACGAGGCCGAGCAGGCTGGTGCCGGTCGGCGTCATCGGCCGGCGCACCTGCTCGTCGTCCAGCCCTTCGAGCTTCCACAGCACGACGTCGCGGTGCCGGTCGAGGCTGATGTGCAGACTGTCCTTCTCCGCACCCATCGGCGGAACGCTCCGAGCCATGTGCAGAACGTATCCGCTCCGGCGGCGGATCGCGCGGACCCGTGCGGGAGAATGCACGGTGTGGAGCAGCAGGAGACCTTCTACGACCAGGTCGGCGGGCACGACACGTTCGTGCGGCTCGTCGACGCCTTCTACGAGGGCGTCGCCCAGGACCCCGTGCTGCGGCCCATGTACCCCGAGGAGGACCTGGCCGGCGCGAGGGACCGGCTGCGCGGGTTCCTGGAGCAGTACTGGGGCGGCCCGACGACCTACAGCGACGAGCGCGGCCACCCCCGGCTGCGCATGCGTCACGCCCCCTTCCCCATCGACCTGGACGCCCGGGACCGCTGGCTGGTCCACATGCGGGCCGCGGTGACGTCGCTGCGGCTGGCGCCCCCGCTGGAGTCGACGCTCTGGGACTACCTGGAGCGGGCCGCCTGGAGCATGGTCAACCGGGTCGGACCGTAGTCACCACCGAACTCGCATCATCGCGTACATTTCACCCCGGGCCGGGTCTCGTGGCACCGGCCCGGAACGGTACCGGTGCTGCCTGATGGGGGAACAGTGACGACGACGCGATCCGTCCGGCCGGGCAGGCAGCGCCCTGAGGGTCACGTCCCCACCCTGGCCCGGACCGCCGCTCGATGACCCCGGCAGGGCAGGAGCCCGACGACGTCCCCTCCCTCCTCGAGCGCCGGTCCGACCTCTCCGCGCTGGAGGAGGCCGCCGCACGGTTGCGCGCCGACCTCGGCGGCGTCGTCTGCGTCACCGGGCGCGCGGGCATCGGCAAGACCTCACTCCTCGCCACCTGGGTCGAGCGCGAGCGCGGGCGCGGCCTGCGGATCGTGCAGGCCACCGGCGGCGAGCTGGACCACGGCGTCGCCCTCCAGCTCGCCCGCCGGCTGCTGTCGCCCCTCGTCGAGGACGCCGGGTCGGCCGCGCCGCCGCCCGCGTGGGACGAGAGCCTGCGCGCCCTCGCCCGCCAGGCGCTCTCCCCGGGCGCGGAGGCCGACCCGGGCCCCACCGACGCCGTCGTCGGGCTGGTCGCCGGGCTGAACCTGCTGGTCGCCTCGCTCCTGGGTGACGAGCCGCTGGTGCTCGTGGTCGACGACGCCCACCTGTGCGACCTGCCCTCGCTGCGGTGGCTCGCCGGCCTGGCCGAGCGCCTGGACCGCCTGCGGATCCTGCTGGTGCTCGCCCTGCGCACGGACGGCGCGTACCCGGCCGACGCGCTGCTGCGCCGGATCGCCGAGCTGCCGGGCAGCCGCGTGATCGCCCCGCGCCCGCTGACCTCCCTCGGCATCGCCCGGCTGGTGCGCGCCCAGCTGGGCCCGGACGCCGACTACCGGTTCTGCGTGGCCGTCTGGCAGGCCACCGAGGGCAACCCGCTGCTGGTCGGGGAGCTGCTGCGCACGCTCGCGGAGCGGGGGACCAGCCCGAGCGCGGACCAGATCGACCAGGTGACGGCGTTCCGCGGCCAGATCCTCGCCCGGACCGTGATGGCCCGCCTGCGCGGGGCGGAGCGCCCGTCGCTGCAACTGGTGACCGCTCTCGCCGTCCTCGAGGACGACGCCCCGCCGTCCGTCGTGGCCGCCCTGGCCGAGCTGGACGCCGTCCGGCTGGTCGAGGCGACCCGCGAGCTGCGCCGCCTGGGCGCCCTGCGCGACGGCGTGGCGCTGCGGTTCGCGCACCCGCTGATCCGGTCCGCGGTCACCGCGTCGGTGCCGCCCGAGGTGCTGGTGGAGCGGCACGCCGCCGCGGCCCGCGTCTACCACGACGGCGGCCACCCGCCGGAGAAGGCCGCCGCCCACCTGCTGAACACCGGCCCGCTGGACGTGCCCTGGGCGGGCCCGGTGCTGCGGCGGGCCGCGCGCGTGGCCCGCGGTCGCGGCGTCCCGGACGTCGCCGTCGCCTACCTGCGCCGGGCCCTGGCCGAGCCGCTCGGGGCGGCCGACCGGGTGACGGTGCTGCTCGAGCTGGCCGACTGCGAGATCTTCACCAACCCCGACGGCGCCGCCCACCACCTGACGCAGAGCATCGAGCTGATGGCCGACCCGGTCGACCGGGCCCGGGCCGCGGCGTTGACGGCGCGCGCGCTGGCCCTCACCGGCAACCCGCAGGAGGCGATGGCCCGGCTGCGGCGCGCCGGGGCCGAGCTGGCGGGGGGCGATCCGGCCGGGGCCTCGCCCGCCGACCCGGTCGCGCAGGACCTGCTCCTGCAGCTGGAGGCCCAGACGATCCAGATCGGCTACGAGAACGTCGGCACCCTGCCCGGCATGCGCGCCCAGGTGGAGCTGTCGGGCCGCCGCCGGCTGGCGGGCGACACCCCCGGCGAGCAGGCCCTGCTGGCCGCGCTGACGGTGCACGCCATGGCCGGTCACCGCACCGCCGACGAGACCGCCGCCCTGGCCGACCGGGCGTTCCGCGCCGGGGCCCTGCTCGCCGGGCCGCTGTCGACGCTGTTCCCGCTCGCCGCGCTGAGCTTCCTGCTGTGCGAGCGCTTCGAGCAGGCCGAGGTGTGGCTGCGGCAGATGACCGAGGCCGCCCAGCGGTCGGTCAGCCCGCGCCTGTACGTGATCGCCGCCTACGGGCGCGCGGCGCTGGCGCTGCGCCGCGGCGACCTGGCCGACGCCGTCCAGTCGGGCCGCAGCCTGCTGCAGCTCGGACCGCAGGTGCTGCACTACTCGGTGCAGCCGATCGTCGCCGTCGTCGTCCACGGCCTCATCGAGCGCGACGAGCTGGCCGCCGCCGAGGACCTGGTGGAGCGCTACCGCGAGCTGGACGCCCCGCACGCCACCTGGGACCGCGGGCCGTTCCTCTACCTGCACGCCCGCCTGCTGCTGGCGCTGGGCCGCCCGATGGAGGCGCTGCCCATGGTGCTCGAGTGCGGGCGCCACCAGGACGCCGCCGGGCTCACCAACCCGGCGGTCACCCCCTGGCGCTCGCAGGCCGGGCTGACCCACGCGGCGCTCGGCCACCGGGACGAGGCGGTGCGCCTGGCCCGCGAGGAGATCGCGCTGTCCGAGCACTGGGGCACGCCGCGCACGCTCGGGATCAGCCTGCGCCGCCTCGGCGTCATCACCGGGGGGCCCGCGGGGGTGGAGCTGACGGCGCGGGCCGTCGCCGAGCTGGAACGCTGTCCCAGTCCGCTGGAGCTGGCCAAGGGCCTGCGCGACCACGGCCTGACCTGCCTGGCCGAGGGCGACGTCGAGACCGCCCGGCAGAGCCTCACCCGGGCGCTGGGACTCGCCGAGCAGCGGGGGGCGGCGCGGGTCGCGGCGGAGTTGCGCGACGCGCTGCGGCGCTCGGGGGCCCGCCCGCGCCGGGCGAAGGCCCACCCGCTGCTCACCGACTCCGAGCTGCAGGTGGCGGTCCGGGCCACCCAGGGAATGACGAACCGGCAGATCGCGCAGGAACTCTTCGTCACGGCCCGGACGGTCGAAATTCATCTGACGAGCACCTATCGCAAACTGGGCATCCGCGGCCGCCCGCAGCTGGTGGAGGCGCTCGACCTGGACGAGAACCGGACCGCACCGGCCGGTTCCGGCGGCTTGGCTGCGGTCAGTGACGCCGACCTCACGGAACGGCGGATCCCCGCCGTCCCGGCCACCCGGACGGCCAGGTCACGGCATTCCCGGCCGGGGCGCACCGGGCAGGGTCCGGGCGGCGACCAGCACCTTTGACGCCCACGGGCCGCCCCCCGGCCGCCCCCGGCCGACCCCACCGAAAGGTTCGGTTCGCCCACCACAAACCTTTCGTACGGTTGGTTGCGTAAAGACCCCGTTCCGGATGGGATGGTCACGGCCCGGAAATACGGTCTCGGACCCGTGGGGGGAACCGCACCACGGGTCAGGGGAGGCGCCATGACCCAGCAGGAAGTCCCTCTCGCCCGCGACGGCGCCGACGCCGGACCGGACCCCGTCCCGCCCACCCCGCTGCGCATCGCCACGGCGGGGGACGACCTCGTGCCCTTCCTCGGCCGTGACGCCGAGGTGCACGCGGTGCAGCGGGTGCTCACCGACGTCACCGAGACCGGCGCCCGCGTCGTCGCCGTCCACGGGGCTCCCGGCACCGGCAAGCCCCCCGGCCTGGAGCCGGCGGCCCGGGCCGCCCGCCGGATGGGCTTCGAGGTGCTGTCCGCACGGGCGGGCAAGGGCGACGACGGCTCCTCGCCCGGACTGCTGCACCGGCTGCTGCCGCATCTGGTGCCCGCCGTCCGGCCGTGCCCCCCGGACCGGCAGGACGCCGCGCGGGTGCTCGGCAACGAGCGGCCGGTGCTGCTGGCCGTCGACGACGTCCACCACGCCGACACCGCCTCGGTGCGCTGGCTGGCGTCCGTGCCGTGGCTGCTGGCCGGGCACGCGATCGCCGTCCTGGTGACCGTCTGCAACGGCGAGCCGGTCGCCGACCCGGTGGCGATGGACGAGCTCGTGGCGGCGTGCGCGGCCCGGGTGCGGCTGGGTTCGCTCACCCCCGCGGTGATGGCCGACCTGGTCCTGGCCGTGCTCGGCACCCCGCCCGACGAGGAGTTCCTCCGCTGCGTCACCAGCCTCACCGGCGGCAACCCGCAGCTGCTGCGCACCGTGCTCGACCTGCTGACCGACGTCGGTTCCGCCCCCACGCGCGAGGGCCTGGTGGCGCTGGCCGACCTGGACCTGTCGCCCGCCGTCGCCGTCATCCAGGCGCGCCTGCGCCGGGCCGCCCCGGAGGCGCTGACCCTCGCCCGCACGCTCACCGCCCTGGGCGAGGGCGCCCGGCTCGACCAGGTCGCAGGCGTGTCCGGCGTCGAGCTGTCCCGCCTCGCCGAGGCCGCCCGCGCCCTGGTGCGGATGGGCGTGCTCGCCGAGTCGGGCGGGGTGTTCTCGTTCGCCCAGCTCATCGTGCCCGCCGCGCTGCGCCACGAGCTGTCGTTCGCCGCGCTGCAGACGATGCACCTGCAGGCGGCCCGGTTGCTGCACGAGTCGGGGGCCGCCGACGAGGACGTCGTCTCCCATCTGCTGCGGACCTCGGACGTCGGCGAGGCGTGGGTCGTGGACCGGTTGCGGTCCTGCGCCCGGGCCGCCCTCACCGCCCGCCGTCCCGACGACGCCACCGCCCAGCTGCGCCGGGCCCTGGCCGAACCGATGCCGGACGACCAGCGCGCCGACCTGCTGCGGCTGCTCGCCGAGGCCCTCGCCCCCACCGACGTCCCCGCGGCGACCGCCCGGCTGGACGAGGCGCTCGGCCTGACCACCGCGCCCGCCGTCCGGCTCGCCACCGGCCTGGCGCTGGCCCAGCTCATGGTGCTGTGCGACCGCCGGGCGGCGGGCATCGCCGTCCTCGCCGACCTGGCCCGCGAGCTGCCCGCCGGCCTCGCCGCCGAGGCCGAGGCGGTGCGCCTCGCCCTGGCGCTGCCCGAGTGCGGCCTGCAGGGATGGAGCGGCCCGCCCGAGCGCGGTCGGGCTGAGCGCGGCCTGCCCGGCGACGGCGACGTGCCGGTGACCGACGGGGACACCTCGACGCTGCGGCGGCGCCTGGCCGCCGTGTCCGCCGTCCGGCACTGCTGGGCCGGGGACGACCTGGAGGCCGCCCGGCGCGACGCCGAGGAGGCGCTGGCGATGCCGCCGACCCGACCCGACGAGGTGGCCGGGTACCTGGGGGCCGCGGAGGTGCTGCTGCACACCGGCCGGGCCGACGAGGCGCTGCGCCGGGTCGAGCGGGCCCTGCGCGCGGTGCGCAGCAGCGACCACCCCGGCTGCGCCGCCGTCGTGCGCATCACCCGGGCCAGGATCTGCCTGCAGCTCGGCGTGCTGTCCGAGGCGACGGACGACGCGGTCGCCGTCGGCGAGGTGCTCGGCGAGTGCGGCGTCAGCCCGACCAGCCCGCCCGCCGTCCGGGCCCGCGCCGTCCTGGCGACGCTGCTCGTCGAGCAGGGCGAGCTGGACCGCGCCGGCGAGCTGGTGCAGGACGGCGATCCGTTCGGCGACCCCGCCGTGCGGCTGGAGTCGGCCGAGCTGCTGCTCGCCCGCGGCCGCCACTCGGCCGCCCTCGGCGACCACGAGGCCGCGGCCGCCGAGTTCTGCACCTGCGGGCGCACGGTGGAGGGGTGGGGCCCGGTCAACCCGGCGGTCCTGCCGTGGCGCGGCCTGGCGGCACTGTCGCTGGCCACGCTCGGTGACCACGACGAGGCCGCGCGCCTGGCCGGCCAGGAGGTGCAGCTCGCCCGCCGCTGGGGCGCGCCGGTCCCGATCGGGCGAGCACTGGTGGTGCAGGGAGCCTGCAGCGCCGACGGCGACCTGCCCGCGCTGCGCGAGGCCGTCGCCGTCCTCGCCTGCGCCGGCGCCCCGCTCGACCTGGCCCGCGCCCGTCACGCCCTCGGCGCGGCACTCCACCGCCGGGACGAGCGCACCGAGGCCCGCGACGAGCTGCGCCTGGCGCTCGGCCTGGCCCAGCAGTGCCAGGCGCCGGGGCTGGCCGACCGGGTCCGCGGCGACCTGGCCGCCGCCGGGGCCCGGCTCCGCCGGGTGTCGCAGACCGGCCCCGAGAGCCTGACGACGTCCGAGCGCACGGTGGCGGTCCTCGCCTCCAAGGGGCGCACCAACCGGGAGATCGCCGAGAGCCTGTTCCTGCAGCGGCGCACCGTGGAGATCCACCTGACCAACGCCTACCGCAAGCTGCGCATCACCGGCCGCGACCAGCTCCCCCAAGCCCTGAACTGACCCCAGCCCCTCGCCGTGATCATGCAATCCGGGACGATCATGCAATCCGGGAACGGCCGGCGCTCTCCTCCGCCGGGTCCAGAGCGCCTGGCGCCCGGTCGAGGGGGTCGCCGCCCCCGCCCAG
>Ga0302322_100003287_pt1 | contig 13847 bp, 10 predicted proteins | sample Fen_T0_2_FD_203757 | JGI IMG/M metagenome (GOLD analysis project Ga0302322, IMG submission 203757) | Peat permafrost microbial communities from Stordalen Mire near Abisko, Sweden - Fen_T0_2 | ecosystem: Environmental > Terrestrial > Soil > Wetlands > Permafrost | place: Sweden: Abisko...
ATGCCTTCGACCGGCCGAGACAACTGGCGCACCTTCGCGCGCAGCACGGTGGCGCATTCGACGCTGACCTATCACAACACCTCGTCCTGCCAGTTCGTCGAGATGTCAGCCGTCAAGCGGTTGCTGAACGGCGCGCCGATCATCTCCGGCCCGACCCGGGTGGAGAATCTTCGCCAGGCGGTCGCCGACGGCACCGTGCTCTCCACCTCCCACAACGGCTATGCGGCAAAGTTCGGCCTGATCCATCGCCGCATCCTGGTTGCGTCCGATGATGGCACGCGGCTCGACGGTGAGGACACCGTGACGCCGGCACAGGGCGCGCGACGGCGCGGCGGCGGGTCCGACTACACGCTTCGTTTCCACCTGCATCCGGCGGTGAAGGCAAGCCCGCTCAGCGACGGCCGCGGCGCCATGCTGGTGCTGCCCAATCGCGAAGTCTGGACTTTCGAGACCGTCGACGACAAGATCGATCTGGAGGACAGCGTCTTCCTGGCCGGCAATGATGGCCCGCGCCGGACCACCCAGATCGTGATCCGTCAGGACGCGGAGCAGGCCGCCATGATCCGTTGGAGTTTCGTGCGCACATCCGCGGCTCCGGGCGACCCCAACGGCAGGCGCAACCCGCGGCGTGAGGAACTGCCGCCGCTGTGAGGTTTCGATCCGATAACCGCTGAGACGGATCCAGCCGCTACCACGGGTCCCGCCCCATTGTCGCCGCGGCCGAAAACTGCTAAGCAACCGCGCTCGCGCGACTGGCGACCTTGGATGGAGCACCATCGGGAAGCGCGGGCTGAACTGCCGCGCGCCTGGGCATACCTATCCCTTCACCAAGGACCTGCCCAAGGACTCCGCCATGACCAATCAGCTTCGCCGCGTCACCCGTGCCCTGTTGTCCGTGTCCGACAAGACCGGCCTGGTCGAATTCGCCCGTTCGCTCGCCGCCCGCGGCATCGAACTGGTCTCGACCGGCGGCACCGCAAAGGCGATCGCGGCCGGCGGCCTCAAGGTTGCCGACGTCTCCGACCTTACCGGCTTTCCCGAGATGATGGATGGCCGGGTCAAGACCTTGCATCCGAGGGTGCATGGCGGCCTGCTCGCGATCCGCGACAATGCCGAACATGCCGACGCCATGACGGCGCATGGCATCGCGCCGATCGATCTGCTCGTCGTCAACCTGTATCCGTTCGAGGCCACCGTCGACAAGGGCAGCGACTTCGCCGAATGCATCGAGAACATCGACATCGGCGGGCCGGCAATGATCCGCGCCGCCGCCAAGAACCATGAAGACGTTGCCGTCGTCGTCGATATCAACGACTATCAGGCCGTGCTCGACGAACTCGCCGCCAATGACGGATCGACCACGCGGGCGCTGCGCCGGCGGCTGGCCGCCAAGGCCTATGCGCGCACCGCCGCCTATGATGCCGCGATTTCAAACTGGTTCGCCGAGCGGCTCGAGACCGAAACGCCGGATTATCGCGCCTTCGGCGGCCGGCTGATCCAGGCGTTGCGCTATGGCGAGAATCCGCATCAGCACGCGGCGTTCTATCGTCTGCCCGGCCGGCGCCCCGGCGTCGCCACCGCGCGGCAATTGCAGGGCAAGGAGCTGTCCTACAACAACATCAACGACACCGATGCGGCCTATGAATGCATTGCCGAGTTCGATGCCTCGCGCACTGCGGCCTGCGTCATCGTCAAGCATGCCAACCCTTGCGGGGTCGCCGAGGGGCCTGACCTCGTCACCGCCTATCAAAGAGCGCTGGCCTGCGATTCCACCTCGGCCTATGGCGGCATCATCGCGATGAACCGCACCCTGGATGCCGCAACCGCACGCGCCATCACCGGCATCTTCACTGAAGTGATCATCGCGCCTGACGCCACCGAGGAGGCGATCGCGATCATCGCCGGCCGCAAAACCCTAAGGCTGTTGCTGGCAGGCGCCCTGCCCGATCCGCGCGCGGCCGGCCTCACCGCCAAGACGGTGGCGGGCGGGCTGCTGGTGCAGAGCCGCGACAACGCCGTGGTCGACGACATGATCTTCAAGGTCGTTACCAAACGGGCGCCGACCGAAGCCGAGCTCCACGATCTGAAGTTCGCGTTTCGGGTCGCCAAGCATGTCAAGTCCAACACCATCGTCTACGCCAAGGATCTGGCCACCGTCGGCATCGGCGCCGGCCAGATGAGCCGGGTCGATTCGGCGCGGATCGCGGCGCGCAAGGCCGAGGATGCGGCCGAGGAGCTGAAGCTCGCCGAACCCCTCACCAGGGGTTCGGTGGTGGCGTCGGACGCGTTCTTCCCGTTCGCGGACGGCGTGCTGGCCTGCATCGAGGCCGGCGCCACCGCCGTGGTTCAGCCCGGCGGCTCGATGCGCGACGACGAGGTGATCAAGGCCGCCGACGAGCATGGCATCGCCATGGTGGTCACCGGCGTCAGGCATTTCCGGCACTGAAGCTTAGTTGTCGCCCCCGCGAAAGTGGGGGCCCATAGCCACCGGCGGTTCTTGTTGCACAAGGTATCTGCCACTCTTCGCAACAGATAGATCACGCGGTATGGCTCCCGGCGTTCGCCGGGACGACACCTTGTTATTGGTCCTTCACCCGCGCCAGCAGCGCCAGGCCCGCGACGAAGAACAGCACCAAGACCGCCATGCCGGCCTTCTGGCTTGCCGTCACGGCAGTGACGATGCCGATCAACAGCGGGCCTGTGAACGACGTGACCTTGCCGGTCAGCGCGAACAATCCGAAATACTGCGCAATGCGTTCTTTCGGCGCCATCCGGATCAGAAGCGAACGCGATGCGGCCTGCAGCGGCGCGCCGCAGGCGCCGATCACGCAGCCCAGCAACAGATAGGCCCGCTCCGGCAGCGATGCGAACAGCGCGCCGCCGGGAGCGGGCGGCGCGACCGGGATGAACAGGATCGAATCCGTGTTCACCAGCAGGATCGCGATGATCGCGGCGAGCAGCAGGGTCATGCTGCCGGCGATCACCCGCTTCGGCCCCAGGGCATCGTCGAACTTGCCGCCGAACCAGCCGCCAAGAGTGCCAGCGACGGCGAGGATGATGCCGAAGCTGCCGAGCTGGATCGTGTTCCAGCCGAAGATGCCGGCGGCATAGATGCCGCCGAATGCATACAGCGACACCAACCCGTCAGTGTAGACCATGTTGGCGAGCAGAAACAGCGCGATGGCGCGCTGCCGCGGCAGGCTCTGCAGAGTCTGCTTCAGGTCAGCGAGTCCGGCGCCGATCGCCGCCCCCAGAGGATGGCGCGCCGGATGGTCTGGCGTGAACAGGAACATCGGCAGCACGAACACGACGAACCAGATGCCGGTCAGAGGCCCGGAGATGCGATCGCCCTGATGGCTGACGGGATCGAGCCCGAACAGCGGCGTCAGGCCGAACAAAGTGCGGCCGGTGTCCGGATTGGCGGCGAGAAATCCGAGCACCAGAATCAGCGACAGGATGCCGCCGACATAGCCGGTGGCCCAGCCGGTGCCGGACAGCCGTCCGATCCGCTCGGGCGGCACCAAGGTCGGCATCATCGCATTGTTGAATACGGTGGCGAATTCGACGCCGATGGTGGCGATCACGTAGGCCCCAAGCAGCGGCGCGATGATCGCGGGATCATTGGGACGGCCGATCCACATCGCGGAGGCGCCGATCACCAGCAGCGCGCCGAATCCGGCGATCCATGGCTTGCGGCGGCCGGTGGCGTCGGCGACCGCGCCGAGCACCGGCGACAGCAGCGCGATGGCGATGCCGGCGGCAGCCGTGGCAAATCCCCACAGCGCCTGGCCATCGGCCGCGTTCGGAGCAATATGCGTGGCGAAATAGGGTGCGAACACGAAGGTCGTGATCAAGGTGAAATAAGGCTGTGCGGCCCAATCGAAGAAGATCCAGCTGATGACGGCCGAGCGCGGCGGATAGGTGCGCGAGACGGCCGTTTCGCCTGAATCGATCGAAGTCACAGCCATTCAAGGGATCCTTCTGCGATCACAGCGTCGCGTTTTGCTTCCGCAGCCATGCCCTATAGCATCCGGACCACTCGACTTGATGTCAGTCACGGTGAATTTGATGACCACGCTTTTCGTCACGCGCCGGCAGTGCCTGGCGCTCGTGCTGCTCGCGATCCTTCTGGCCCAGGCAACGGCGCAGGACCTGCGTCGCGACGGATACACGCCGCCGCCGCTCGATCAGGTCCATGCCATTGCGGCGGAACACGGCATGGTGGTGGCGCAGGAGAAGATCGCGGCCCGCATCGGCGCCGATATTCTGAAGGCCGGCGGCAACGCGGTCGATGCTGCGGTCGCCACCGGCTTCGCGATGGCCGTCACCTATCCGCGCGCCGGAAATATCGGCGGCGGCGGCTTCATGGTCGTCCATCTGCAGGACCGCAACGAGGACATCGCGATCGACTACCGCGAGACCGCTCCCGCCGCGACGACAAGGGACATCTTCCTGGGGGCAGATGGCAAGCCCGACACTGTGAAGTCGCGCGAGTCCGCGCTCTCGATCGGCGTGCCCGGCACCGTCGCCGGCCTGGCTCTGGCGGAGGAGAAATATGGCTCCGGCAGGTTCACGCTGTCCGACCTGTTGCAGCCCTCGATCACGCTGGCGCGCGACGGTTTCGTGATCACCGACGACATGGCGGACACCGCGTCTGAAAGACAGCGCCAGCTGACGCGATGGCCCGCAAGCGCAAGGATTTTCTCGCGGGACGACGGCACGCCGCTGCAAGATGGCGATCGGCTGGTGCAGCCCGAGCTTGCGGCGACGCTCACCGCGATCGCCGCGCAGGGACCGCGCGGCTTCTACGAAGGCGCGGTTGCCGAGAAGCTGGCCAAGGGCATCCAGGATGCCGGCGGCATCATGACATCTGACGATCTGAAGTCCTATCAGCCGGTGCTGCGCAAGCCGACACGCGGCAACTACCGCGGCTACGACATCATCTCGATGCCGCTGCCGTCGTCCGGCGGCACCGTGCTCATCGAGACGCTCAACATCCTCGAAGGCTATCAGCTCGCCGACCTCAAGCCGGGCAGCGCCGCGTCGCTGCATCTCCTGATCGAGGCGATGAAGCGCGCCTACGCCGATCGCGCCCGCTATCTCGGCGATCCCGCCTTCAGCGACGCACCAGTGACCGTAATGCTGTCGAAGGACTATGCCGCCAGACAGCGCGCCAGCATCGACCTCGATCATGCGACCGCGGCGGTCGACGTGCTGCGGGTGAAGCCGTTGCGCGAAGGCAGCGACACAACGCATTACTCCGTGGTCGACCGCGACGGCAACGCGGTCAGCAACACCTACACGCTGAACTTTCCCTATGGTGTCGGCCTGGTCCCCGCCGGCACCGGCGTGCTGCTCAACAACGAGCTCGACGATTTCACCGCAGCCATCGGCGCCTCCAATGCCTTCGGCCTGGTCGGATTCGAGGCCAATCTTCCGGGTCCGGGAAAACGCCCGCTGTCGTCGATGTCGCCGACCATCGTGCTGAAGGACGGCAGGCCGGTGCTGGTGACCGGATCGCCCGGCGGCAGCCGCATCATCTCGACCGTGTTGCAGGTGATCGTCGACATCATCGACTATCACATGGATATAGCGGCCGCCGTGGCGGCGCCGCGGCTGCACCATCAATGGATGCCGGACGAGGTCAGAATCGAGCGCGGATTTCCCGAGGACGTGCTCGCCGAGCTTCGCGCCAAGGATCATCGCATCGCCGAACCGATGGGCCAGACCTCGGCCAATTCCATCCTTGTCACCGCAACCGGACTGCTCGGCGCGCCTGACCCGCGCACACGCGGCTCGGAAGCAGCCGCACAATGACCTGATAACGGGTTGCCTGCGGGGGCAACCGGGATAGATTGCGCGCAGCTCGCATCAAGACGGGCGCCGGCACCATCGCGGCAAATCACGTCCTGGGAGATCTCGCATGACCAGCCTGCAAGGCAAGACGCTATTCATCACCGGCGCGAGCCGCGGCATCGGGCTTGCGATCGGCCTGCGCGCCGCACGCGACGGCGCCAACGTCGCGATCGCGGCGAAGACCACCGAGCCACATCCGAAGCTGCAGGGCACCATCCATACCGCCGCCGAGGAGATCAGAGCCGCCGGCGGCCAGGCTTTGCCGCTCGTCTGCGACATCCGCGACGAGAGCCAGGTGTTGGCTGCAATCGCGCGGACGGCCGCGGAATTCGGCGGCATCGACATCTGCGTCAACAACGCCAGCGCCATCAGCCTGACGACTTCGCAGGCCACCGACATGAAGCGGTTCGACCTGATGATGGGCATCAATACCCGCGGCACCTTCATGGTGTCGAAATATTGCATTCCACATCTGAAGAAGGCCGATAACCCGCACATCCTGATGCTGTCGCCGCCGCTCGACATGAAAGCGAAATGGTTTGCGCATTCGACCGCCTACACCATGGCCAAGTTCGGCATGAGCATGTGCGTGCTCGGGCTCTCGGCCGAACTAGCCAGCGCCGGCATCGCGGTGAACGCGCTATGGCCGCGCACCACGATCGCGACCGCGGCGGTCGGCAACCTGCTGGGCGGCGACGCGATGATGCGGGCGAGCCGGCGGCCTGAGATCGTGGCCGATGCCGCGCATGCGATCCTGACCCGGCCGTCGCGCGACTTCACCGGCCAATTCTGCATCGACGACCGAGTGCTTTACGCGGCGGGCCACAGGGATTTCGAGCGCTACCGCGTCGACCCGTCCGCACCGCTGATGTCGGACTTCTTCGTGCCGGACGATGATGTACCACCGCCCGGGGTCACTGTGCAGCCGCTGGCATCTGTTGGTGCGGTGCAGAAGACGGGCTAGTGCCGGCTCCGAGCTTCGCGTGATTCGCGCAGCCGCATTGCCGGCTCCGGAATCACGCGTGCACCGGCAAATTAACGACTTTGGCGCGGATTTGGCCTTATGAAAGTGTCGATGAAGCGGTGTGGCAGAAACTGATAGGAACATCAGACTCGCCGCGCCCGGACATTTACGGATAGGGGGCGGCGCGGGCCGCCTCAGAAAGCCGCCTGTGAAACCGCGCAAGCTCGCTGTCGGCGCCTTGGTGCTCCTGGCTTTGCCGGTGGCGCTATACGCCAGCTATCGTCCGGACCGCGCGCTGCGGTCTGCGACCGCTGCCGTCGCCGACATCGTCTGCGCCAAGACCTTCGTCTCCGGCCTGGATCCGCAGACCGTGTTCGCCGAGACGCTCGAACGCCCTGATATCCGCCGGCTGCGCTCGGCGCTACGCTACCAGATTGATCGCGATACCGGAATCGTCGAGGCCTCGGTTATGGGGCTGATGGCCAACCGGTCCGAATTTCACCCGGGTCTTGGCTGCGTGCTGCTGCACGGTCCCAAGGCACCCTATCTTCCCATCAGCAGCGACGTCGTGGCCCTGCGCCAGCCGCAGCAGCCGGCGTCATTGCCCGAGATCGCGGGTTCGGATCCGGTTGAGCCGCGCAGCCCGGCGTTGAAGACCGCGCTCGACCATGCCTTCGCTGAAACGCCAGGCCCGCCACTCCGGCGCACTGCGGCCGTCGTGGTCATCAAGGATGGCCAGGTGATCGCAGAACGCTATGCCGCGGGCATTGGCGTCGACACCCAGCTGATCGGCTTCTCTTTGACCAAATCGGTGGTCAATGCGCTGCTCGGCATCCTGACACGACAAGGCAAGCTCGACCCGGCGATGCCGGCGCCGATCCCGGATTGGAGCGATCCCTCCGATCCGCGCCATGTGATCACGATCGAGCAGATGATGCGGATGACGACAGGGCTTGCCCTCGACGAGACCAATTCGGGCTTCGATGCCTCGAGCCAGATGCTGCTTCACCCGGACATGGCGGGGTTCGCGGCCCGCGCGCCGCTGGTGGCGCCGCCGGGCACGCGCTGGGCCTATTCCAGCGCCACCACCCAGATTTTGGCGCGCCTCATCCGCGATACCGCGGGCGGTCCGGAGCGGGCCTTGCAGCTGGTCTGGCGCGAGCTGTTCAATCCGCTGGGCATGCGCCATGTGACCGTGCAGCTCGACGGCTCCGGCACGATGCAGGGATTTTCCAACATGTTGGCGGGCGCCCGCGACTGGGCGCGCTTCGGCCTGCTCTATCTCAATGACGGCGTCATCGGCGGCCGGCGGATCCTGCCCGATGGCTGGGTCGCATCCTCCGCGACCGCGACGCTGGACAGCGACTATGGCGCGGGCCTCTGGACCAACCGCAGCCACGACGAGCATGCGCTGGAGCGCGCCAGGCAGAGGATTCCGCCGGATGCCTTCTTTGCCTTCGGGCTGCTCGGCCAGCGCATCGTGATCCTGCCGACGCAACACATGGTCATTGTGCGGCTCGGCGATTCCATCGATCCGACCGGCGACATCCAGGGACTGGAAAGACTGGTGCGCGAGGTGATCGCAGCGACCAGCGGGCCGACGACCGCCGCAACGTTATCACGCTGACGGAACGCCTCAGCGGCCGACCGTGTACGGCCCGCCTTTTTCCAACGCCCGCTGATAGGCCGGCATCGCCTCGATGCGCGCCAGAAAATCCATCGCGCGCGGATGGCCCTGGTCGAGCCCGCCGCGGGCGGCTGCAGCCTGCAGCGGAAAGCTCATCTGGATATCGGCGGCGGTGAATTCATCGCCTGCGAACCACTCACTCTTCTGCAGTTCGCTCTCCCAGAACGCCATGTGCTGCTTGAGCTGCGGGTTGACCAGCGTGGTCAGCGCCTGGTTCGACACCTTGCGCACCAGCGGGCGCAGCAGCGCCGGCGCACGCTTCGGCATGATGTTGAACAGCAGCTTCAACAACAGCAGCGGCATCGCCGAACCTTCGGCATAGTGCAGCCAATAGGTATAGCGCAGCCGCTCCGGCGTCTTCGGCGGTGGGATCAGGCGGCCTTCGCCATAGGTCTCGACGATATATTCGACGATGGCACCGGATTCCGCGACCGTGTTGCCATCGTCGGTGATCACGGGCGACTTGCCGAGCGGATGGATCGCGCGCAACTCCCGCGGCGCCCGCAGGTCGGGCTGCCGCTCATAGCGGATGATCTCATAGGGCACGCCAAGCTCTTCGAGCAGCCACAGCACGCGCTGGGAGCGGGAGTTGTTGAGATGGTGAACGATGAGCATCGGGTCCCCGGCCTGACAGTTGCGACCCGTTCCCGTAGCAGGCCGCCGCTGATTGGGCGATGCGGGCACAAGCTTGCCAGGCAAGAAAACATTTTACCCTGGTAATATTGACAAGATTTTTATACCCGGATATTAATAAGGCCAGCACGTTGATTGGAGCCTAGCCATGACGGAAACCTTCACCGCATTTGACGGCACCGGCCGACTGGCAACGGGGCCCCTGCCAGAGGTCGCGCTTGTCGTGAAGCGTGCGAGCGGGAGCGCACAAGCGATTACAATCTTCAGCGACCGTACCGGACGCCCGATTGATCTCGACCTGCGCGGCAGCGACACCGAGATTCTGGCGCGGCTGCCCGCAGAAGCCCAAACCGACCTGCCGCAGGAAGCCGCGGTCAGCGAACCGCGCGGCCGTGGCCGCCCCAGGCTCGGCGTCGTCGCGCGCGAGGTCACGCTGTTGCCACGGCACTGGGACTGGCTGAACGCGCAGCCGGGCGGCGCCTCGGTCGCCTTGCGCAAACTGGTCGACGATGCGCGTCGTGCCGGCGGCGACAAGGACCGTGCCCGCGCGGCGCGCGAAGCGGCCTATCATTTCATGTCGACGATGGCCGGAAACCTGGCGAATTTCGAGGAGGCGTCGCGAGCGCTGTTTGCGGACGATCGGCGTCGCTTCGGCGAGCTGATCGCGCAATGGCCGGACGACATCCGCGACCACGCCGTGGCCCTCGCCAACAACGATCGCGCGGAGTAGCTCGCTCGCGCGCTTCCCGAAGCACCGCTGACGAAGCCGCATCACGACACCGCGTGGCGTCGTGCCCTCACGCAGACCCACAAGGAAAGCCTGTGTCGAACATCGATTCGCTGCGAAAGCCATTCCTGATCTTTGTTGCACCGATGATGCTGAGCAACATCCTGCAGGCGCTGTTCGGCACCATCAACAACGTCTATCTCGGCCAGATGATCGGTGTCGATGCGCTGGCCGCGGTCTCCGGGTTCTTTCCGATCATGTTCTTCTTCGTCGCCTTCGTGATCGGGGTCGGCTCGGGTGCCGGAGTCCTGATCGGCCAGGCCTGGGGCGCGGGCGAGGCGCACAAAGTGAAGGCCATCGCCGGCACCACGCTGACCGTAACCTTGGCTCTCGGTGGGCTGATCGCGGTGCTCGGCGGGCTTTTCGCCAGGCCGCTTCTGGTGGCGCTTGCCACGCCGGACAACATTCTCGATGCCGCCGTGGCCTACGCGCGCATCATGATGATCGCGATGCCGCTGACATTCACCTTCATCCTGTTCACGTCATTGATGCGTGGCGTGGGCGATACCATGACGCCGCTGCTGGCGCTGTCCGTGTCGACCATCATCGGACTTGCGTTGACGCCGACCCTGATCCGGGGCTGGCTCGGATTGCCGCAGCTGGGCGTCGCCAGCGCGGCGTGGGCGTCGGCGATTGCCACCCTCGTCACCCTGATCTGGCTCAACATGCATATGCGCCGCCGCAAGCATCCGCTGTCGTTCGATGCCACGCTGATCCGGAGCATGCGGCTCGACCCGGTCCTGCTCCGCACCGTGCTGCGCCTCGGCATCCCCTCCGCCATCGGCATGGTCGTGATGTCGCTGGCCGAGATGGTGCTGCTCGGGCTCGTCAACAGCTTCGGCTCCAATGCCACCGCCGCCTACGGCGCCGTCAACCAGGTCCTGAGCTACGTGCAGTTTCCGGCGATGTCGATCGCGATTTCGGTCTCGATCTTCAGCGCCCAGGCGATCGGTCGCGGCGATCCGACGCGGATCGGCCGAATCGTCCGCACTGGGCTGGAAATGAACGTCGTGCTGACCGGCGCCCTGGTGGCGATCGGCTACCTGTTCTCGCGAAGCCTGATGGGCTTCTTCATCACCGATGCCGTCGTGATCGAGCTAGCGCAACGATCTCTACATATCGTATTATGGAGCTCGATCGCGTTCGGGATGCAGATGGCGTTCTCGGCGGCGATGCGCGCCAGCGGCACGGTGTGGATGCCGCTGTCGATTTCGATTCTCGCGATCGTGGCCGTCGAGGTGCCGTCGGCGATCGGCCTCAGTCACGTTCTCGGGATCGATGGGGTGTGGCTTGCCTATCCCGTCACGTTCTGCGCGATGCTGATCATGCAGATGAGCTTCTACCTGCTGATCTGGCGCAAGCGAACCATCCGGCGGCTGGTCTGACCGGGGCCGCGCGGCCGCGGTGCAATATGATGATCATCATCAAACACGTAGACGGCCAGAACGGGCTGAGGCAAAGTGGCGCCGAAAAAGATCCGGGAGAGACCGCCGTGAGCCCGCCCGCCCCACAATTCCTGTTCGATTTCGGCAGCCCCAACGCCTATCTAAGCCACGAGGCGATCCCCGCCATCGAACAGCGAATCGGCGTCAAGTTCGATTATGTGCCGGTGCTGCTCGGTGGCATCTTCAAGGCCACCAATAACCGATCGCCCGCCGAGGCGCTCGCGGGCATCAAGAACAAGCGCGAATTTCACGACATCGAGACGCAGCGCTTCCTGAAGCGATTCGATGTCGAACCCTATGTCTGGAATCCATTCTTTCCGGTCAACACGCTGAATCTGATGCGGGCGGCGGTCGCGGCCCAGTTCGAAGACGTGTTCGCGACTTATGTCGAGGCCGCCTTCTTCCACATGTGGCGAGAGCCGAAGAAGATGGATGACCCGGAGGTCGCGGTCGCGGCGCTGATGTCGTCCGGCCTCGACGGCGCCAGGTTGCTGGCGCGTGCGCAGGAGCCAGAGGTGAAGGCGAAGCTTCTGGAGAACACCCAGAAGGCGGTGGAGCGCGGCGCCTTCGGCTCACCCACGTTCTTCGTCGGCGACGAGATGTTCTTTGGCAAGGAGCAGCTGCGCGACGTCGAAGAGATGATTCTCGGAAATTAGGCAATCCCGTCATCGCGAGGAGCGAAGCGACGAAGCGATCCAGGAGCCCAGCAGACGGACTGGATTGCTTCGCTTCGCTCGCAATGACGACGTGGAGAACGGGGAGACCACCAATGCAACATCGCAACGCCACCGTCGCGGTGATCGGCGCCGGCGACTATATCGGCGCCGAGATCGTCAAGAAATTTGCCGCCGAGGGCTTCATCGTCTTCGCCGGCCGTCGCAACGGCGAGAAACTCGTACCGCTGGTGCAGGAGGTGGAGGCCGCAGGCGGCTGTATCTTCGGCCGCACGCTCGATGCCCGCAAGGAGGACGAGACCACCGCCTTCCTCGCCGAGGCCGACACGCACGCGCCGCTTGAGGTCGTGATCTTCAACGTCGGCGCCAACGTCAATTTTCCGATCCTGGAGACCACCGACCGCGTGTTCCGCAAAGTGTGGGAAATGGCCTGCTGGGCCGGCTTCGTTGCCGGTCGCGAGGCGGCGCGACTGATGCTGCCGCGCGGCCAGGGCAACATCTTCTTCACCGGCGCCACGGCCTCGCTGCGCGGCGGCGCGGGCTTTGCGGCGTTTGCGTCCGCCAAGTTCGGCCTGCGCGCCGTGGCGCAATCGATGGCGCGCGAACTGATGCCGCTGAACATCCATGTCGCGCATCTCATCATCGATTCCGGCGTCGATACCGCCTGGGTGCGCGAACGCCGCGAACAGCTGTGGGGCAAGCACGCGCTCGACAATCCCGACCTCTTGATGCCGCCGGCGTCGGTGGCCGGCGCCTATTGGCAGCTCTACCAGCAACCGCGGAGCGCCTGGAGCTTCGAGATCGAGATCCGCCCGTTCGGGGAAAAATGGTGAAGGGACGAATCGCGAGTAGCGAATAGCGAATGGCGCCCATCCCTATTCCCCATTCGCTTTTGCATGATGCGGCGCATTTGAAAGAGGGACATCCCATGCGCATTCTCGTGGTCGGCGCCGGCGCCATCGGCGGCTATTTCGGCGGCCGGCTGTTACAGGCCGGTGCTGATATCACCTTCCTGGTGCGGCCGCGGCGCGCCGGCGAGCTCGCCGCCGCCGGCCTCGTGATCAGGAGCCCGACCGGTGACGTCACCTTGACGAATCCGCCGACCGTCCAGGCCGACACGCTGCAGGACCCTTTCGACGTCGTGCTGCTGAGCTGCAAGGCCTTTGATCTCGACGACGCCATGGCCTCGTTCGCTCCCGCAGTCGGCCCGCAGACCCCGATCATCCCGTTGCTCAACGGCATGCAGCATCTCGACGTGCTCGATGCCAGGTTCGGACGCGAGCGTGTGCTTGGCGGCCTCTGCGCCATTGCCGCGACCCTGAACGAGAAGCGCGAGGTGGTGCAACTGCAGCCGATGCAGTCGCTGACCTTCGGTGCGCGCGACGGCGGCATGACGGAGCGCGTGCGCGACATCTTCGCGATTTTCCAGCGCGGCAATTTCAACGCCGTGGCCAGCGAGCAGATCCTGCAGGATATGTGGGAGAAATGGGTGTTCCTGGCGACGCTCGCGGCGTCGACCTGCCTGATGCGCGGCCCCATAGGCATCATCCTGACCACCCCCGGCGGCAAGGATTTTCTGCTCGGCATGCTCGACGAATGCAGCGCGATCGCATCAAGCGCAGGCTACCCGCCGGGCGGTCCGTTCTTCCAGCGCGTCTCCGGCATGCTGACGAGCGAAGGCTCCCCGATGACGGCGTCGATGTACCGCGACGTCGCGGCCGGCCTGCCGGTGGAAGCCGATCACGTGATCGGCGACCTGATCGCGCGCGCCGACGCGGCCAAGGTGCCGCGGCTGCGCATC
>Ga0302322_100003288_pt1 | contig 13846 bp, 12 predicted proteins | sample Fen_T0_2_FD_203757 | JGI IMG/M metagenome (GOLD analysis project Ga0302322, IMG submission 203757) | Peat permafrost microbial communities from Stordalen Mire near Abisko, Sweden - Fen_T0_2 | ecosystem: Environmental > Terrestrial > Soil > Wetlands > Permafrost | place: Sweden: Abisko...
GGGAGCGGCGTATCTGTAGGCAGGAAGATTGGGTTCCCTTGCCAGGGTAGAAAACGTGTAAAGCTTTTAGCATCTTCGTTGCCTTTGATTTCCACCCGTTGTAGATAGAATAGATTCCATGCGCCTTGTGCTGGAGTGTATCCGCTGGCGCCCATAGCCGCGGTATAGCCTGCAAATTTGGCATAATCCAACACGGCAGGGTTTTTTGTGCCGAAGGGATAAGCAAAGGTTTCTATTGGAATACCCAATAAGGCTTCTAGCAACCTACGTGATTCGATGATCTCTTTGTGTTGTTGATCAGGGTTGAGTTTGGTTAGATCGAAATGATTGAGGCTGTGACTGCCCACTTCCCAGCCTGCATTATACATTTCCAGTGTTTGATCCTTGTTCATATATTGGTCAGCGCCAATGTAGTTGTAAACGAGATATAGTACGCCAGTAAAACCATATTTTTTCATAATCGGAAATGCCGCGGTGTAATTGTCGACATGTCCGTCATCAAACGTGATGAGGATGGGGCGTGGCGGTAGCTGGATTCCTTGTTCGATGGCTTGGATAAGTTGTTTGGTTGTGATGGTTGTATATTCCCAATTATGTAATAACTGCATTTGTTCCGCAAACTTTTCTGGTGTCACATAATAACGACTGTTGATGGGGGAAATATCAATGCGATGATAGAGCAAAATGGGAATGGTGACATCACCGGGGCCTTGAACTACCCATGTGGCAGTAGGCATGGGTGATGATGTGAAGGTTGGGGCTGGGGTAAAAGTTGAAGTTGCTGAAGCAGGTTCGGTTGTAGGAAGAGCCGTTTCGATCGAAGCGGAAGAAGTTGGTGTAACTGGATTTTTTCCGCAGGCGGTTAAAAGTAAAATAATCCCCAGAGTCAACAATAAAATTTTTTTCATGCATGTCCTAGATTGGGTGATTGAGATCCCACAGAATTCGCAAGCCATCGAGCGTGAGCCAGGGTGTGATGATCTGAATAACATCGGTTTCTTGTGCAACAACTTCAGCCAGCCCGCCAGTGGCGATGACTTTCATGCTGGGTCCGAGTTCTTTGCGAAAACGTTCAACCATGCCTTCGACCATGCTGACATAACCAAACAATAAGCCTGATTGCATGGCGTGAACAGTGTTGCGTCCGATGATATTCGGTGGTCTTTGCAGATCAATGCGCGGAAGTTTTGCGGCATGCGTAAAGAGGGCTTCGGCGGCAAGGTTGATGCCAACTGTGATCGCGCCGCCAAGATATTCACCGTCTTTTGTGATGGCATTGAATGTAGTGGCTGTACCAAAATCGATTACGCAGGCGGGTCCACCGTATTGATACATTACAGCAACAGCATCTGCGATGCGGTCTGCGCCCACTGATTTTGGGTCTTCGTATTTCACTTTGATACCGGTCTTGATTCCTACATCCACTATGAATGGTTCCTGATCAAGATATTCGCGGCAAGCTTGCACTACGCGTGTGGTCAATTGTGGCACAACCGATGCAATGCAAATGCCATTTAAATCCTTGATAGTATGTTCTGCATTTTTTAATAAACCTTGAAATTGCAAACCATATTCATCTGGCATGCGGGCATGATCGGTGGCAAGCCGCCAATGAGCAAAGAGATTGTTACTGTCGTAAAGCCCCAGTGTGAGATTGGTGTTGCCGATGTCGATTGTTAGAAGCATAAGATTCCTTAAATAAAAAAAGAGGAACGATTTCTGGATTTTACCACTCGTTCCTCTTTTGCCTTCATGGGATTTAGCTACCGTACTATTTCAATGATCTTAGCGAACGCTTCCTGTCTAAGCCTTGAATTGCTTCACTAATTTGACCTTAGTTTTTTCCGGCTTTGATTCTGCAACTGGGTGGTTAATTCTTATTGTCTGCGCCAGAGCATTTGTGGGTATAACGTATTAGATTGTGGGATGTAAGCTGGTTCAAAGCCAGCGGAGCGAAGTGCATCTTCTAACTCTTTTGCGGGCGGATAATTAACGATGAACCAGGCTGAGTCTGGATAATGCCAACGATCTGATGAGTGATAGTCGAGTGGAGTTAAAGCGCTTACAAGCGGATTTTTACTCGGATCTTGACTCCAATAGTAAGAATAGACTTCGAATGCCCCGGCTTCGACATGGATTTTTTCATGTGGTTGCCAGTGTTCGGATAAAGCAGTAAAGATTTCCTGATCAGAACCTTTGCTTGCTCCGTAATACTCATACAATGCGGGGCTGGCGATAAGGATCAATGCAAGGCTGAATAAAATAGTAGTTGCCCATGAATACGGTATAGTCGCACTATAACGTATGGTAATTTTCTCTACAATCCAATCTGCCCCACAAGCTGAAAAAAAGATTAGCAACGGCGCCAGCATTATGATTTGCCTGGCAAATAGCGGATAGTTTTTCAGCGCATCGAGCCCGATCACTAAAAGCACTATCAGTATCACACCGTAGAACAAAAGACTGACTTCGCCAAGCGGATTTCTTTTGAGGTTAATGACCACTCCGATAATTGCAAGAGTCATATACAACATGCCAATTACCCACCCGAGCGGCGAAGTAGGGAAGGGCATTGTCCAGCCCAAGCCCGTAAGTAGAAATGATGATAACGATTCGTATTTGAACAGCGAAAGTTGACTTTCTACATAAATGCCCCCAAACATTTTTAGTCCGATCAAAAAACCGATGGACAGTATGATGGCGCTTATCCCAAAATAATTTCGTATTCTTTCCCATTGTTCTTTGCCGAATTTGGGTATAAGCCATAAAACCGTAATACTCAATGTCATGATCAGATAGAAATGAAAATATAAACCGATTAAGGTGGTCAGAGTGAAGAGCAGCCAATCCAGTGATCGGGATCGGCGAATTGCTTTTAATCCCAAATATAAGGCAAGTGTAAAGAAGAACGTAAGTGGCGCATAAAAGCGCAATTCTTGAGAATATTCGATCAGTATCGGCGAGAGCGCCATCATCAGCATTGCAAATAATGCCAGCTGTTTTTTGCCGGAGAGTTCCAGACATAACTTATAGCCTGCCAGTAAAGTTAGAAAGCCCCATAAAGCTTCGGGCAAACGAAGCCAACCCTCTGTATGCGAGATGCGTGCCATCGTCCAGGCAGTCACATAATCCAGCGGCATTGCCATGATGTGTTCCCTGGCAGCATCCACAGTCTTACTTAAGGTGGGTTGGAATGCGGCTTGTGCCACACCTAGTTCATCCATCCAAAAGATTTTTGTGCCGATTTGCCAGAGACGCAGAACTAGTCCTACTATGGCGATCAGAAGCAAGGCAATGTGCTCGGAAATCCAATTGCCTTGCTTCGCGTTAAGAGAGTTTGCCATGTTTGTTGTTATCTCATTAATTGTTCAACACGACTTTCGCCCACCGAATAATATTTCGCCTGTGCATGGTGGACAATGATCGCGACAGTGGATTGTTCGGGGATCAATTGATACGCGGGCGATAGGGTGATGCCAAGTTCCTTTTCAGCGGCGGGTAGTAGTTGGAATACTTTTGGATGGTCTTCCAATTCTGGGATGGCGGGGTAGCCCCATGAATAGCGCTTGCCCTGATTTTCATTGAGACCGAGTTCACGGCGGATATGTTCGTGCATGTAGCTGGCAGTCGCTTCGGCGGCTTGGACGGCGAGCCCATGGGCGAAGTAGGCTTCAGTGTAATCATTAGCGGCTTGCATCTTGTCAAATTTTTCGGTGGCTTCCTGCCCAACGGTGACAACTTGCAACGCAACCACATCCATTTGACCTGATTCGACGGATGCAAAATAATCAGAGAGAGCGAGATGGTCGTCATAAGGCTGGCGCGGGAAATCGAAGCGCGTCAATTCCTTTGTGCCCTCGGCGTCTTCATAAATGATCAAGCTTTCACCAGCGGCTTGGCAGGCGAAGTAGCCATAGACAGCTTGAGGCTTGAGCCACTTGAAGCGCATGGCGTCCTTGGTCATTGTTTCGAGGCGGGCATCGAATTCGGCTTTGAGTTTATCCCACTCTGCGCCGTGCGTATTCTTTGCGCCCCATGAAAGGCGATACAACTCATTGATATTTAAATGTTTGAGCACCATTTCAAGCGGCATATCTTTTACGACTCGCTGACCGAGTTTTACAGGAAGCTGAATTGGCACAGGCACGATGTTTGAACGTTCGAACGTTTGAACATTTGAGTGTTGTACTTTTGCGCGCCCCATTTCCATATCTGCATCTTTGCGGAGTTGTTCGAGCATGCCAGGCTGGCGATTGGGATCGATCAAGGCATCCATTGTGTCGAGACCCTCGAAGGCATCTTTGCAATAGAAAACACCAGGCTCGTAAGCGTTGCCATCTTCGGCAAAGAGGATACGCCGACCGAAGCGACGGTTGATTGCCGCGCCACCAACAAGGATTGGAATCTTATGTCCACGGCGATGCATTTCGTTGACGATCAGTGGCATTTGTTTAGACGTAGATACCAGCAACGCTGACAGTCCAATTGCGGTGGCGTTGGCTTCGACAGCTTTGGTGATGATCGTCTCGGCAGGGACTTGCTTGCCAAGGTCGATCACGGTATAGCCGTTGTTCGCAAGGATAGTTTTGACTAAATTTTTTCCGATGTCGTGTACATCACCATAGACAGTTGCGATTACGACAGTGCCTTTGGTGACGCCTTCTACTTTCTCAAGATAATTCTCAAGATGCGAGACGGTCTTCTTCATCGTTTCAGCGGATTGCAACACGAAGGGCAGGATCAATTCACCCGCACCAAATTTATCGCCGACTTCTTTCATGGCGGGGAGCAAGACATTGTTCAATGTGTAAACTGCGATTTCATGTCTTGTGGGCTTGGGAGTTACACCTGCACCGTTTTCAGGCAGGGATTCATTCCAGATATAGCCACGTTCGATGATCGTATCAATATCTGCTTCTACGCCTTCTTTGTGGCGGTGAAGAATGCACCAGTGTAATCTTTGTTCAGGCGTCATACCAGCGGTGGGATCAGCAACCGTAGACTCGTTTGAGACTGTGACCGTTTCAAAATGTTCAATGAAGAGTTGCAATGCATCTGCGCGGCGATTGAAGATCAAGTCTTCGCACAGGTTACGTTCCTCAGTTCCAATTTCGGCGTAGGGCATAACGTGCGCGGCGTTGACGATTGCCATATCCAAACCGGCTTGCACACAGTAATACAGCATAATGGAATTCAATGGCGGGCGGGCTTGCGGTGCAAAACCAAATGAAAGGTTGCTCACACCAAGCGAGGTCATTACGCCGGGTAGATTCTGTTTGATAAGTCGAATGCCCTCGATGGTTTCCTTGGCAGAGTCGATAAATTCAACATCGCCAGTAGCGAGGGTAAAAGTGAGATCATCGAAGACCAGATCTTCGGGTTTGAGTCCGTGGTCGTTGACGGCGATATCGTAAATGCGTTTTGCAACTTCAAGTTTGCGTTGCGCGGTTTTTGCCATGCCGTCTTCGTCAATGGTCAAGGTAATCACAGCGGCATTATATTTTTTCGCGAGAGCAAAAATCTTATCGGCTTTTGCGCGACCCGACTCAAGATGCGTGGAGTTGATGAGACAACGCCCAGGGGCGGTTTGCAAGGCGACTTCCATCACATCCAGTTCGGTGGTGTCGATCACGAGCGGCACGTCCACGCCCATTGATAATTTCTTGACGACCTTGCGCATCTGTTCGACTTCGTCAGCGCGTTCAGTAACAGCTACGGAAATATCCAACGCATGCGCGCCGCCCGCAACTTGATCACGCGCGATCTGTAAGATGCCATCGTAATCTTCTTCAAGCAGGAGGCGTTTGAATTTGCGCGAGCCTTGTGCGTTACATCTTTCGCCGAGCAGGGTGGGGGCAGGGTCTTGTCGCATGGCAATCGCTGACATGGCAGAAGCAAGCTGAGGCGTAGAGTGAGTCGGTCGCTTGGGATGTGGATGATGATTCAGTTTATCAACCAGCAATTTAAGATGAGCAGGCGTCGTGCCACAACATCCACCTACAATTGAAATATTATTTTTGGTGACGAACTCGTACATATCTTTTGCAAACGGTTCAGGCTCAAGCGGATAGACAGCCTGCCCGTCGACATTCAATGGCAGACCTGCGTTTGGAATGCACGAAACCGGCAGCGTGGATTGCTCACCAAGAATGCGAATGGGCTCGCGCATGTGTTCGGGACCCGTGGAACAATTGAGACCGATGACATCAATGCCCATGCCTTCAAGGATCGTGAGCGACGCATTGATATCGGTGCCGAGCAACATGCGACCGGTCGTATCCAACGTGACCTGAGCCTGGATCGGCAAATATTGCTGAGTCTGTTCGAAAGCTTTGTGCAAGCCGGTGATGGCGGCTTTGACTTCGAGAATGTCCTGCGAAGTTTCGATGAGCAGAACATCCACGCCGCCTTGAATTAATCCGACAGCCTGTTCACAGAATGTATCGATCAACTCATCGTATTTGACATTGGAAAGTTCCGGGTCATTTGTGGAAGGAAGTTTGCCTGAAGGTCCGATGGAGCCTGCAACGAAACGCGGCTGACCTGTTTTGGCGGCATATTCATCAGCAAGTTTGCGCGCGAGACTCGCCGCGGCAACATTGATCTCGATGATGCGGTCTTGCAGTTTATACTCCGCCATTGTTAAACGGTTGGAACGGAAGGTGTCCGTTTCGAGCACATCCACGCCAACATCGAGGAACGAGCGATGGACTTTTTCCACGGCTTCGGGATACGAGATGACGAGGTAATCATTACATCCGTTGTATTGCTCGCCGCCGAAATGTTCGGCAGTGAGGTTTTGCAGTTGCAGGCTCGTGCCCATCGCACCATCGAAGACAAGGACTTTCTTTTCGAGGGCGTCGAGGTATTTTCTGTTTGTATATTTACGATTCATGTTATTTCCTTTGTAAAGTCAACTTACTATAAGCTAGTAGAGATGATTGAATATTTTATTTCTTTCGATACCATAAACCAAATGCTGAAACCATTGCTGAAACAATGGAAATACCTATCAATAAAACAAAAACCATTATCCATGTTCCGATATTCCAATGTGACTTGTCCTGCCAGATGATTACGACAGTAAACATAGATATCCATGTAAAGAGTGAAGCTATGAAAGATTTGAGAGTTGCTTCTTTTCTGTCCATTAGACGAGTGGCTACTTTCACGCTGAGCGACAAAAGATATACCAAAGATCCAAAGAAACTGATTACAAAAATGATGCTAAAACCAATTTTAAGATAATACATAATTCACGCTTCCGATGTTCATTTCCTACTCCACAACCAAACAATAAAATCCTGATCAAAACTCGGCGCGCCGAATTCAGTCAGCTTTTGCAACACAGTAGAACGATGGTCCGTGCCGTGGTTGATGATCTGTAACAAAATTTGCCAGCCTGGTTCCTTGATTCTGTCGTTTGAAGTGTTGAGGTCCGCTGCAGTGAGCGTGGAAATATACTCTGCCAAGTCTTTGGCAACTTCATCAAAGGCTTCCCGCGCTTGCGCGCGTGTTTGATAATCTTCAAACGTCAAATGCCCAACATCCTCTAAATTTTTCAATCTCGTCAACCAGCGCCGGTCTGCGCTGGCGAGATGCACCATCAAATTGCGAATGGAACCGCGCGAGTAGATATCGTCCGTGATAAATTGTTCATCCGTGATTTGTTGAATCAAATCCCAGACGCGGCGGGTTGTGTCAATGTGATATGCAACAAAAGTTTTGATGAGTTCAAGTTCCACGGCAAACTCCTTTACTTTGCGCCTTTATGAATGGATGATGTTCCTTCGTTCCATAAGATTTTCTGTGTAATGCCGCTGATTTTCCAATTTGATTCTTGCTTTGCTAATTGGAAAATATAGACGCAGTGTGACATGAATTCTTCTTCGTCTGATTTGCGCCAGACGACCATTGAAGCGCGGCAGGTAGCAGTGTTTGAATCGGCGAAGTCCACTTCATAGTTGCTGACGAGGTGATGGAGCTTCAAATGATCGAGCGAGTCGATCCGCTTTTGCACATACTCTTTGGCTGAGATGGTCTCTGGCGGCGTGCCGCGCAGGTCGGAGTAATCGGTATAGAGCGATTCGGTCAAACAAGCTTCGAGTCCGTTCCAATCTTTCATATCAAAGCTATTGGCAAAGCGTGCAACGATTTGTTGAATATTCAAAATATCTACGTGCATAGCTCAGCCTTTAAACCTTTGGATTTCTTTTGGCAATAACGCCCGACCCGCTTCGGTCATTTTGCCCTCTGTAATCATTTTTTGCGCGCGTTCAACATTTGCCTCGGTCCAATTGGATTTGGGGATGCGGCGCATGAAGCGTTTCGCAAAACTTTGATCATCAATACCTTTTTCCAAGCCGTCGATCCAGCCGAAGCAGATCGCTTCTTCTACTGCGTCCGCGTAAGGGATGGTTGGTTTTTGAGATGACTTCTTGTATTGAATCAGCCAGATCTCTTTATGAAGTTTGTGATTTGCCTCAAGCCATGCGCGAAATTCTTCGCGCGTCGTTACGTAAATTGTTTTGCCGATTTCCATGGTTACCTCTATAAAACAAAACGCCTCTCATTGAGAGGCGACATACAAAGTGCATATCATCTCTCATCTCTCGCATGGACCTACGGTCATGCGCCGAAGTTGGCACCGTCGTTAGCGGTTGCCGAAGCGTCATCGGGTCGGTCCCTCAGCTTCTCTGGATGAGTAAATCCGTAAATTGTTTAGATTTTATATCATGATGAGGGAGTGATGTCAAATAAAAATTACTTGACATTCACCGCCTTCAATTGTAGACTCTCATGTAAGGAAAAACTTAATCGAAATGAAAAAAGTTGAACTCATCTCTTCCTTTGACAAGATCAAGCTGTTAGCGGATTCCCGCCGTATGGATATTTTGCGACTCCTCATGGCATCTCCCGCCACGCTCACGCATCTCGCGCGGACCCTAAAGCAGTCTCCCGCGTGGATACGTCATCATACGCTGACGCTTGAAGCCGCAGACCTGATCGAGGTAAGTGAAGTCCGCAAGACCGGCAAAGTGACCGAAAAATTTTATCGTGCCAAAGCAGATGCGTTGCTGTTGCAGGAAATCATTCTCCCGAAAACAAAAAAGCCCGCCGTCATCTTTTCGGGCAGTCACGATCTGGCGCTTGAAGGAATTGCCGAAGCTTTATCGAAACATGTGGTTATGCATAGCCTGCCCGTCGGCTCATTAGATGGGCTTGTGAATCTTCGTCAAGGGCTTTGTCAACTCAGCGGCACACATCTTTTAGATGAAAGCGGCGAATACAACACGCCGTTCGTCCGCCATTTGTTTCCAGACCGTGACGTGGAAATTGTCACGCTGGCATATCGTACTCAGGGATTGATGCTTGCGAATGGAAACCCGAAACGTATCAAAAAAATATCTGATATTGCAAAACCAGATATTCGCTTTGTGAATCGTAATGCTGGTTCCGGTACGCGCCTCTGGCTCGACGCCGAATTGCGCAAACTCAAGATCCCAACGGATAAAGTCAATGGCTATGCTAAAACCGTGAAGACTCATAGCGAAGCCGCGGTGTTGATCGAAAATGGCAAAGCGGATGTCTCTCTCGGTTTGCAAGCGGCAGCCTACCAACACGGACTCGATTTCATTCCACTTTTTGAAGAACGCTATGATCTCGTCCTGCCGCGTGAGAATAAAAAAGTTTTAGTGCCATTGTTTGATTATTTACAAACGTCAACTTTTCGTAATTCACTCATGATATTAACTGGCTATAACACCGCCCATAGCGGTGAGCAAATTTCACTGTAGGAGAGAAGAATGAAATATAGGATTACGTTATTGTTCAGCCTGCTGATCGTTTTTGCGATCGCGCTCGGTGCTTGTGCGCCATCCACGCCTGCGCCCGTTGCCAAACCTGCACCATCCAACCCAGATCTGATTCTCGCAACCACCACCTCCACGCAAGACTCAGGTCTGCTCGATGTGTTGATTCCGCTTTTCGAAACTGAAACAGGCTACAAGGTCAAGACCGTGGCGGTTGGTTCCGGTCAAGCCATGCAAATGGGGCAAGAGGGTAACGCCGATGTTCTGCTTGTCCATTCGCCAACTGCTGAAAAACAATTTATGACCGATGGCTGGGGCAAGGAACGTGTCATCATCATGCATAATGACTTTATCGTGGTTGGTCCCACAGCAGACCCGGCGAAGATCAAAGGGCTTTCTGCAACCGATGCGTTCAAAGCGATTGCTGCGGCTCAGTCAATCTTCATTGCGCGCAGTGATAAATCTGGCACCAGCACCAAAGAACTTGGTATATGGAAGAAAGCCGCCATCGACCCTGCCACCACAAAACCAGCCTGGTATATTGAAACGGGTCAGGGCATGGGCGCATCGCTGACGATCGCTTCTGAGAAAGGCGCGTACACGTTGACGGACCGCGCTACCTACCTTGCGAATAAAGATAAACTGCAGCTTGATATTTTGGTCGAAGGTGAAAATTCATTGTTGAATGTATATCATGTCATCACTGTCGATCCTGCCAAATGGCCCAAGGTCAATTATGATGGCGCGATCGCTTTTCTAAAATTTATGACTGAACCCTCCACGCAGGATGTGATCGGAAAATTCGGTGTGGATAAATATGGACAGCAGTTGTTTATGCCTGATGCCAATAAAAAAGATTCGGATTTTGGTTTGTAAGCAAAAATTAAAGTACATCGCATCAAACGGGTATACAAGTTTTACTTGTATACCCGTTTTGTAATTGTATATTTTCCTGTATACTTCACTGCATGGAAGTTATCGGCATCACTCTACTTTCTTTACAAGTATCAACGCTGGCAACACTGATTAGTTTGCTGATCGGCTTGCCATTTGGCACCTGGCTGGCGCTTGGCAATTTTCGCTTTCGGTCATTCATCCTGAGTGTCATCAACACCGGCATGGCATTACCGCCGGTGGTCGTTGGGCTGGTCGTTGCGATGATGTTATGGCGCAGTGGACCATTTGGCAATTTGCATTTGATCTATACACCGTGGGCAATTGTCATTGCCCAAACGGTGATCGCCGCGCCCGTTGTGACGGGCCTCACTGCCGCCGCGCTCGAAGCGTTGGATCCACGCCTGCAACAACAACTGTTGGGGCTTGGCGCTTCACGTCTACAGATGATCTGGTACTTGTGGCGAGAAGCGCGTTTGCCCCTCCTTGCCGCGTTGATGGCAGGCTTTGGTTCTGTCATCTCCGAAGTTGGCGCATCCATGATGGTGGGTGGAAATATTCTCGGACAAACACGTGTCTTGACCACAGCGATCGTGTTGGAAACCTCGAAGGGCGAGTTTGGACAAGCGCTCGCTCTTTCTACTCTTTTGTTGATTCTCACTTATTTAATTAATCTTGCGCTGACAGCGATTCAACAGCGGGGGCAGAAGCGATGATCGAGATTCGTAAGTTGCTTGTTCAGAGAAATAACCGCACTGTATTGGATGTCGCTTCATTGGATATTCAACGTGGCGAGACACTTGCGATCGTTGGTCCGAATGGCGCAGGCAAAAGTACTTTGCTTCTGGCGTTAGCGCATTTGCTTCCGATTACTCAAGGTGAAATTTCATTCAATGGAAAATCTCTCAAACAATGGGATGAGTTAGAATACCGTCGTACGATTTCGTTCGTATTTCAGTCACCGTTGTTGCTCGATATGACTGTTGAGCAAAATATCGGCTTGGGATTAAAATTTCGCGGTATCTCGAAAGAAGAAATTCGCGAACGAGTGAATAGGCGGATCAAACAATTAGATATCGAGTCGCTGTCGAAACGGCGAGCCAGTCAGTTATCTGGAGGCGAAGCGCAGAGGGTCAGTCTTGCGCGGGCATTTGTATTGGAGCCTGAACTCTTGTTGCTCGATGAACCGTTCTCGGCGCTTGATCCACCCACACGGGCAAAGTTGATCGATGACTTGTCAGCTTTGCTGGCAGAAGATCAACGCATGGCTGTTTTTGTCACGCATAATTTGAATGAGGCCGCGAAATTAAGTCATCGTATTGCAGTGATCATTGATGGCATGATTCGGCAGGTTGGCACGGCAAAACAGATCAAATCCAAGCCAGCTGATGAAACGGTGAAGGCGTTTTTGGAAGAGTTATCTCAATGATATAATGCGGGAACTTCGGAGGCGCTATGCTGAAAATCGAGATCGTTTACTGCGCGGTCTGACATTACACCGGTCGGGCCGTGAGCCTGACAGATGAACTGCTGAAGAATTATGAGCATGTGATCGAAACGATCATGCTCGTGCCATCGGAGGGCGGGCGGTTCGAAGTGACCGTGAATGGACAGTTGTTATATTCGAAGTTAGCCACGCATCGGCATGCCGAGCCAGGGGAAGTGTTGGGATTGGTCAGGAAGATCGTTGGCGAGTAAAAGATCTGACAGGTTTTACGCGACGGTTGTTAACTCGAACGTTTGCATTGATGAATATTAACCCGTCAGGGTTCTTCGGAAACCTGTCAGGTCTATGAAATTATTTTATAAGGATGACGAATGGCTAAAAAAGGACGTGTGTTTTCGGGAGCAAGACCAACGGGTCGGCAACATTTGGGGAACTATCTGGGTGCGATCGCAAATTATGTCGCGTTGCAAGATGACTACGATTGCGTATACTGCATCGTAGATGTCCATGCATTGACGACAGTCGAAACGACACAAGATTTAAAACAAAATACGTTTGAGATGGCAATTGACTGGATGGCTGCTGGCATTCGCCCTGAAGAGTCGATTCTGTTTGTGCAATCCCATGTCCCTGAAGTGATGGAGTTGCATACCTATCTTTCAATGGTGACGCAGATCGGCAAGTTGACCGACCTGCCGACCTTCAAGGAAAAAGTTGCACAACAGCCTGAGAATGTCAATTATGGTTTGTTGGGTTATCCCGTGTTGATGACAGCCGATATCGTTCTTTATAAAACGGATGTTGTTCCGGTTGGTATTGACCAGGCTCCACACTTGGAGTTTGCGCGTGAGATTGTACGCTCGTTTAATTATCGTTATGGCACGAAGGTCTTGATCGAGCCGCAGGTGAAGCACACCGAAATTAAGAAAGTGTTGGGCATTGACGGCAAAGCCAAGATGGGTAAGAGCTTGAATAATCACATTGAACTTGCCTCCACACCCGAAGAGACAACCAAGCGCGTGCGCGAAATGGTAACCGACCCCGCACGCATGAAACGTACTGATCCCGGAAACCCCGATGTATGCAATGTCTTCTCCATGCATAAGATTTTTTCCTCCCAGGAGGAAATTGACATGGTGAATGTGGAATGTCGCCGTGCGGGAATTGGATGCGTGGACTGCAAAATGCTCTTTGCCAAGAATTTGAACAAAAACCTTGAGCCCTTCCGCGCCAAACGCGCCGAGCTCGCCTCTAAACCGGCCTATGTGGCTGATGTGCTGAACGATGGAGCGCAACGCGCCCGTGCCATCGCGCAACAGACGATGATCGAAGTGCGCGAAGCGATGCAATTGCCGTAAATGAGATTATATTGTAGGGGTACGATATATCGTGCCCCTAATTTCTTTAATTATGCGCGTCTTAATCCAAAGAGTTTCCAAAGCCAGTGTGACCGTCGAAGAACAGACCATTTCCAGTATCGGAAAGGGTCTGTTGATTTTATTGGGCATTGGACATGGTGATGGGGAAGAGCAGGTGACTTATCTCGCGGAGAAGAGCGCCAACCTACGTATCTTTGAAGACGAACAAGGCAAGACGAATCTATCTGTGTTAGACGTGAAAGGTGAAGCGATTGTCGTTTCACAGTTTACATTGTATGCAAACGCCAGCAAGGGCCGCCGCCCCTCGTTCATTG
>Ga0302322_100003290_pt1 | contig 13841 bp, 12 predicted proteins | sample Fen_T0_2_FD_203757 | JGI IMG/M metagenome (GOLD analysis project Ga0302322, IMG submission 203757) | Peat permafrost microbial communities from Stordalen Mire near Abisko, Sweden - Fen_T0_2 | ecosystem: Environmental > Terrestrial > Soil > Wetlands > Permafrost | place: Sweden: Abisko...
CCACGAATCCAAGATCACGCTGGTGGTGGCGGATGCGCTGTTTCCGATCCTGCTGTCGACCTATTACGGCGCCTCGATCGTCGAGCAGAAGCTGATCTGGTCGGCGCTTGCGGCCGGCACGCCGCCACGGGATGTGCTGTGGAAAGTGGTGCTACCGGCGGCGATGCCGTCGATCTTCACGGGGTGCCGGATCGGTCTCGTCATCTCCTGCATCGTGGTGTTCCTGGCCGAGATGATCACCTCGACCGACGGGCTCGGCCACGTGCTGGTCACCGCGGCCCGCACCTTCCAGGCGGTCGACATGTTCGTGCCGCTGATCACGATCTCAGCTCTCGGACTGATCCTCAATGGCCTGCTGCAGGCGCTGCGCTCCTATCTGCTGCGCGGCTTTCCGGAGGTTTGAGCAGAGCGTCTTCGGTCAATCCACCACCGGCGGTCGCGCCAGCTTGAAATGGCGGAGCATGTCGACCAGCGCGGAGAGGCGGCCCTCGCGATAGGCGTCGAGATCGAGGCCGGAATAATCGAGGAATCCTGAGCCGGTGCGCAAACCTAACCGGCCTTCTTCCATGTTGCGCGAGATCACCTCAGGTGCGCGGTAACGGTCGCTGCCGAGTGCGCCCTCGAGATAGCGGCTGGCGTAGTAGAGAATGTCGCCGCCGCCCCAGTCGATGAACTCGAGCAAGCCCAGCACTGCGTAACGGAAGCCAAAACCGTAGCGGATCGCCTTGTCGATGTCCTCGGCGCTGGCGACGCCTTCGCCGACCATCCGCGCCGCCTCGTTCATCGCGAGCGTCTGGATCCGCGGCACGATGAAGCCGGGCGTCGCAGCGCACACCACCGGCACCTTGCCAATGCCTTCGAGCAGACTCTTGAGCTGATCGATGATGGCGGGATCTGTCGCTGCGCCAGGGGCGATCTCCACCAGCGGGATCAGATAGGCCGGATTGAGCCAATGCGCATTGAGAAAGCGCCTGGGGTTCTCGACGGCGCCGGAGAGATCGTCGACCAGGATGGTCGAGGTGGTCGAGGCGATGATGATGTCGGGGCCGACGGCCTTGGATGCGGCCGCCAGCACCTCGCGCTTCAGCTGCACCATCTCGGGCACGCCCTCGAACACCAGGCCGGTCTCGGCCAGTGTTGCCGCGCTCTCGCTCGCAGGCACGACGAAAACGCGAGCGATCACGGTGTCGGCGTCACCGTCCCTCAACAGCCCGAACCGGACCAGACTGGCCAGTGTCGTCTTGACCTCGTCCAGCGCGTCCGTCGCGAGCTTGGCGAACTGCTCTGGCGTGCGTGGCTTGATGTCGATCATGGTGACGGCATGGCCGGCATAGGCGAACGCCACTGCAATGCCGCGCCCCATGCGACCGGCGCCGAGACAGGCGACGGAAATACGTGGTGATGTCATGCCGCAAACCCCTCGCGCAACAGGGTCTGCAACGATGTGCGGTCAAGCCCGCCGAGACCGAGGCTTGAAAGTGTCCGCCCGGTCGCCATGAAATCCTCGCCGCAGATCGCGCCGCCGATGGCAAGGAACGCCTTGGCGAGCGGCGTCGCCGTGCCCGTCAGTTCGGCGGCGGAGATCAGGAACGACAGCCCGAGCCGCAGATCCTCGCGCATGTAGCGGTGCTCCCTGAGAACGAGCCGTTCGCGCCAGTCGCCGGAATTGGTCAGGCGATCATGCGAGTCGCGGCCATACATCCAGACCTCGCCTTGCTTCGCGTAGTGATGCGCCAGCGGAAAATGTGGCGCGCGGTAGCCGAGTGCCTCGCGCACCGCCATGCGTTCGGCATCGAGCGCATCGGTGACACGGCGGATCGAAGGCTGCGTGCCTTCCTTGTGGATATCCCAGCGCTCGAAATGTTCGATCGCGCCTGCGTTCATCACGATCAGCGGCGGATGGATGATGCAGCCGGCGTTCATCAGAGCGCCGGACAGAGCGTCGCCGCAAGGTTCGATCACACCGGGAAAGGCGCGGCCGATCACATCGATCGCATGGTCTGCGGTGACAAGCGGGAATACGCCGACCGGCAGCCGCTTGGCGCGCACCGTGATCGCGACCTCGAACGGGCCATGCTTGCGGGTCAGCCAGGGCAGGGTGCCGGTCTCGGCGAAGCTGACCTTGGCGTGGTTGCCGGCCTCGCGCGCCGCTGTGGCGAAGATGATGGTCCCGAAGGTCGCCGGCGGCAGGAACACCACTTGGCCGTCTTCGAGATGCGGCGCGAGCAGCCTTGCGATGTCTCCTTGCGCGAAGGCAGGCGCCGGACACAGGATCAGTTCGGCGTCGCGAACGGCGTCCGCGATCTCGGTCGTCACCAGCGCGAGCGGGGCCTCATGCGTCCCGGTCGCGTCCTTGACGACGATCTTGGAGCCGGCCGCCTTGTGCTGCGCGACCAGGTCGGCGTCACGCCGCCACAGACGAACTTCGTGGTCCTGAAGCGCGAAATCACCTGCGGCAGCAAACGAGCCGTTGCCGCCGCCGAGCACTGCTATTCTCAAACCGTTTCTCCGTACCAAGCGCAAGAGCGCGCGGACCATAGATGAAATTTTTCGGACGCTTGAGCATATTGTTTGAGCACGACCTGCGCACGAAAGCTGCGTGGCATGCAGGATGCCGGTACCCTCGATGCAATCGTTGCAAAAGCTTTAGGGTTAAAATAATGTCAGACGGAGCTTGCCATCCATGAGCGGGAGCCTTTGCATGTCCGGATTGCCTCACGCCGCGCATGCGCTGGTGACCGGCGGCGGCCGCGGCATCGGCCGCGCGATCGCGGGCGCGTTGAAGCGGGCCGGCGCCACCGTCACGATCCTCGGACGCACCGCAGCAACGTTGGATGAGGCGGTCGCCGCTGGTGATGCCGACTATGCTGCCGTGGCCGACGTCGCCGATCAGGCCGCGCTGAGCGCGGCGATCGCGGCTGCGGCGGGGCGCCAGCCGATCGACATCCTGATCGCCAATGCCGGCAGCGCCGAATCCGCGCCGTTCCTGAAATCCGACGCGGCACTGTTCCGCCGTATGATCGATATCAACGTCATGGGTGTGGTGCACGCGGTGCAGGCTGTGTTGCCGGGACTGAAAGGTCGGCCCTATGGCCGGATCGTTGCGATCGCGTCGACCGCAGGCCTCAAGGGCTACGCTTACGTCAGCGCATACACGGCCGCAAAGCATGCGGTCGTTGGTCTGACGCGTGCGCTCGCGTTGGAATTGGCCGCAACCGGGATCACCGTGAACGCAGTCTGTCCGGGGTTTACCGACACCGACCTCGTCGCCGGCAGCATCGATACTATTATGAAGAAGACCGGTCGTAGCCGTGAACAGGCAGTGGCAGAACTCGCCAGCCACAATCCGCAAGGCCGTCTGGTGAGCCCTCGGGAAGTCGCCGACACCGTGTTGTGGCTGTGCGGTGAGGGCGCCAGCGCGGTCACTGGACAGGCGATCGTCGTCGCGGGTGGTGAGATTTGAGCTGTCATCCATAGCAACGAAGCAGTCAATGAGGGAGTTTCCATGAGCAGACCGGCCAACCCCGTCACCTTGCCGCTGTCGGATTACAAGCCCAGCCATTTCCTGTTGGCGGTGAGCGATCGCGTCGCCACGGTGACGCTCAACCGGCCGGAGCGGAAGAATCCACTGACCTTCGAGAGCTATCGCGAACTCACCGATTTCTTCCGCGCCTGCGCATTCGATGATGCGGTCAAGGTGATCGTGGTCACCGGCGCCGGTGGGAATTTCTCCTCGGGGGGCGATGTGTTCGAAATCATCGGTCCCCTGGTGAAGATGGACACCAAGGGCCTCACCGCCTTTACCCGCATGACCGGCGATCTCGTCAAGGCGATGCGCGCCTGTCCTCAGCCGATTGTCGCAGCCGTCGAAGGCATTTGCGCCGGCGCGGGCGCCATCGTCGCGATGGCCTCCGATATCAGGCTCGCTGCTACTGGCGCCAAGGTCGCGTTCCTGTTCAACAAGGTCGGGCTGGCCGGCTGCGACATGGGGGCCTGCGCGATCCTGCCGCGCATCATCGGCCAGTCGCGCGCCTCCGAATTGCTTTACACCGGCCGCTTCATGGGCGCGGAAGAGGGCGAGCGCTGGGGATTCTTCAGCCGCGTCGTGTCCCCAAGCGAGGTGCTGTCGCAGGCGGGCGCGCTGGCGCAGGACATCGCCAACGGGCCAACCTTCGCCAACACCATGACCAAGCGCATGCTGGCGATGGAATGGGCGATGTCGGTGGAGGAGGCGATCGAGGCCGAGGCGGTTGCCCAGGCCCTGTGCATGACCACCGAGGATTTCACCCGGGCGTTCGAGGCCTTTGCCGCCAAGACCAAGCCGGTATTTCAAGGCAATTGAAACTGGCAAATTCAGGCTTGCCAGGGAATACTTTAGGATTAAAATAATTTCGATTTGCTCGGCGAGGTTCGGGAGGCGCTCATGAAGATCGCGATCATCGGTGGCGGACCGGCCGGTCTCTACGCCGCGATTCTTTTGAAGAAGCAGCGGCCCACTGCCGAGATCACGGTTTATGAGCGTAACCGCGCCGACGACACCTTCGGCTTCGGCGTGGTGTTTTCCGATGCCACGCTCGACAATTTCGAAAAATACGACCTGCCGAGCTACCGCCGCATCACCCAGGAATTCGCCTATTGGGATGACATCGCCGTGCATTTCCGCGGCTCGGTACATCGCGTTGGCGGTAACGGCTTCTGCGGCTGCTCGCGGCGGACGCTTCTGACCATCCTGCAGGATCGGGCGCGCGAACTCGGAGTGACTCTGCATTTCGAAGTCGATATCGACGACGAGGCTCAGCTCGAAGGTGCCGACCTCATCATTCTTGCCGATGGCATCAACAGCCGTTTCCGCGACAAATATGTCGCGCATTTCCAGCCCGAGGTGGATCTTCGCAGCAACAAGTTCGCCTGGATGGGCTCGACCCGGCCGCTCGATGCCTTCACCTTCATCTTCCAGGAGACCGAGTGGGGGCCGTTCATTGCCCACGCCTACCAGTATGAGGCGGGGCACTCGACCTGGATCTTCGAGACCGATCCAAAGACCTTTGCGCGTGCCGGGCTCACCGGCCTGGACGAGCGGCAATCCGCCGATCGGATGCAGCAGATTTTCGGTTGGTTTCTCGGCGACCATCCGTTGCTCACCAACCGCTCGATGTGGCGCAACTTCCCTATGATCCGCAGCAAGCGCTGGGTCCGGGGCAACATGGTGCTGCTGGGCGACGCCAAGGCGACCGCGCATTTCTCCATCGGGTCGGGCACCAAGCTTGCGATGGAGGATGCCATTGCGCTGGCGGATGCCATGCAGCGCGCGCCAAACGTCGCGGCGGCGCTCGATCGCTACGAGCATGGCCGGCGCGAGGAGGTCGAGAAAACTCAGCACGCCGCCGACGTCTCGCTGGTGTGGTTCGAGCATGTCGACCGCTTCTGGGATTTCGACCCCGTGCAGTTCGCCTTCGGCGTGATGACCCGCGCCAAGGCGATCACCTACGACAATCTGACTTTGCGGGCCCCGGACTTCGTCGCCGAGGTCGACAAGGCCTTTGCGCGGCAGGTCCGGGCCAAGGGCTTTGATGTCGATGTCGACAGACCGGTCGCGCCGATGTTCCAGCCGCTGCGGCTGCGCGAAATGACGATCGCCAACCGCGCCGTGGTGTCGCCGATGTGCATGTATTCGGCCGAGGAGGGCGTACCGACCGATTTTCATCTGGTGCATTATGGCTCGCGCGCAATCGGCGGCGCCGGTCTCATCTTCACCGAGATGACCTGCATCAGTCGCGACGCGCGGATCACGCCAGGTTGTGCCGGCCTGTGGAACGACGCGCAGGAGGCTGCGTGGAAGCGCATCGTCGATTTCGTGCACGCCAATTCGGCCGCGAAATTCGCGCTGCAACTCGGACATGCCGGCCGCAAGGGCGCGACCCGACTGATGTGGGACGGCATGGACCGGCCGCTTGCCGAGGGCGGCTGGGACGTGGTGTCGGCATCGCCGCTGCCCTATTTCCCCGACAGCCAAGTGCCGCGCGAACTCGATCGCGCCGCGATGGATCAGATCAGGGACGCGTTCGTCGCCGCTGCCGAGCGCGGCGAGCGTTGCGGCTTCGACATGCTGGAGCTGCATTGCGCCCACGGCTATCTGCTGGCGAGCTTCCTCTCGCCACTGACCAACCAGCGCACGGACGAGTATGGCGGCGCGCTCGACAACCGGCTGCGCTTTCCGCTCGAAGTGTTCGTAGCGATGCGTGCAGTCTGGCCGGCGCACAAGCCGATGTCGGTGCGCATTTCCGCAACAGACTGGGCCGAGGGTGGCATGACCGGCGATGATGCGGTGGAGATCGCGCGCGCCTTTGCCGATGCCGGCGTCGATCTGATCGATGTCTCCACCGGCCAGACCGTGCGCGACGCCCAGCCGATCTATGGCCGTATGTTCCAGATCCCGTTCTCGGACCAGGTCCGCAACGAGGCCCGCATCGCCACCATGTGTGTCGGCAACATCACCACCGCCGACCAGATCAATACGATCCTCGCTGCCGGCCGCGCCGACCTGGTCGCGCTCGGCCGCCCGCATCTGGTGGATCCGTCGTTCACGATCAAGGCCGCCGCCTGGTATGGCGCCGACGTGTTCTGCCCGCCGCAATATCTGCCCGGCAAGGAGCAGATCGTCCGCAACAGCGTGCGCGACCGCCAGGATGTCGAGGACCTCAAAATTAAGGCTAAGCCGAAGACCCGGGCCGAGCTCAGGAGTGAGGCGGCAAAGCCGCTTGCGGCGGAGTAACCGCTCATGCCACGCTGCCCGGCGGGATCGTGATCGAGTGGAGTAGCAGCGATGAAGGCGATCATCGTCGGGGGCGGTATCGGCGGCTTGACCACCGCCTTGATGTTGCGGGCGCGCGGCATCGATTGCGACGTGTTCGAGCAGGCGGATGCGATCCGCGAACTCGGCGTCGGCATCAACACCCTGCCACACGCGATCCGTGAGCTGGCGCAGCTCGGGCTGCTCGACAAGCTCGATCAGGTTGCGATTAGAACCTCCGAGCTGTTCTATCTGACTCGCCATGGCCAGCAGGTCTGGCACGAGAAGCGCGGGGTCGAGGCCGGCCACGAGGTGCCGCAATTCTCCATCCATCGCGGCCGGCTGCAGAGCGTCATCCACCAGGCCGTGGTCGAGCGGCTGGGCGAGGGCGCGATCCACACTGGCTGCCGGCTCGGGTCCTTCACCGAGGACGAGGGCGGGGTGACCGGCTATTTCTTCGATCGCTCCGGCGCCCATGTTCACACCGCACGTGGCGACGTCCTGATCGGCGCCGACGGCATTCATTCCAAGGTTCGGCAGACCCTGTTCCCGCATGAAGGCCCGCCGTGCTGGAACGGCCTGATGCTGTGGCGCGGCGCCGCCGACTGGCCGGCGTTCCTGACCGGGCAGTCGATGATCATCGCCGGCGGGCTCAACGCCAAGGCCGTGATCTATCCGATCGCGGAGGGTTCGAGCCCGGCCACCCGCCTCACCAATTGGGCGGTGCTGGTGCGCATCGGTGACGGCAGCACGCCGCCGCCGCGCCGCGAGGACTGGTCGCGGCTGGGACGGGCCGACGAACTGATGCCGCATGTGCAGGGCTTCCGGATTCCCCAGGTCGATTTCGCAAGCCTCGTGCGCGCGACGCCGGAGTTCTGGGAATATCCCTGCTGCGACCGCGATCCCTTGCCTCATTGGAGCCAAGGCCGCGTCACGCTGCTCGGCGACGCCGCGCATCCGATGTATCCGGTCGGATCGAACGGTGCTTCCCAGGCCATTCTCGATGCCCGTGCGCTGGCCGATGCACTCGCCCGCGCCGAACATCCGCGCCAGGCGTTGGCCGCCTATCAGCAGCAGCGGCTGCCGATGACCGCCGACATCGTCGCCGCGAACCGCCGCGGTGGCCCTGAGGGCGTCATTGATGCGGTCGAGCAACTGGCGCCGCAAGGCTTTACCGACATCGACACCATCCTCAACTACGAGGCCCGAGAGGCGATCGTGCGCGGCTACGCGACACGGGCCGGCTTTGCCGCGCGCATGGTGACGCGGCAGGCCTCGTAACCTCCGCCCCTTATTGCGGCGGGGGCGGCAGGAAGTGGATGTTGTGCTCGGCCGCGAGCTTGACCACGTCGTCCGGGTTCTGCTCGCGCATGTTGTGGATGGCCCAGAACAGATCGTAGAGCCGGCGCGTCGGCGACACCCAGAACAGGGTCTTTGCGTTCTGTCCCGACTTGTTGAAGATGCCGTGCGGCTTTCCCATCGGCAGCCGCACCGTGTCGCCGGCGGTGGCGAATTCGTCGGCGCCGTCGAGCATGAAGTCGAGCCGGCCCTCCAGAATGTAGAGATACTCATCCTGATCGGGATGGATGTGCGGCGGCACGAAGGTGCCGGGCGGGAAGGTCGCGTGCCAGGAGAAGCTGTGCTCGGTGCGGGTCTTCGGCACATAGGTCTGGCCCAGGATGTTCCAGGAGATGCCCTGGAGGCCCTCATTGGCCCTGGTGATCCCAGCGATTTCCGGATGGCTCATCTGTTTCACTCCCTCTCTAATCTGCTCGCTTACTTGGCCACGCAATCCCTGGCGTAGCGGTCGCCGTAATTCTCGAACACCTTCTGCACGATCTCGGTCTGGAACTTGCCGTCGGCGCGCTTGGCGACCTTGGTCAGGTAGAAGTCCTGGATCGGATAGCCGTTGGTGTTGAACTTGAAGCTGCCGCGCAGCGAGGCGAAGTCGGCCTTCTTCAGCGCGGCCGCCACCGCGTCCTTGTTGCTGAGGTCACCGCCCACTGCCTTGACCGCGCTGTCGATCAGCAATGCGGCGTCATAGGCCTGCATCGCGTAAGAGCCGGGCACGCTGTGATAGGCGGCCTCGTAGCCGGCGACGAAGGTCTTGCTGGCGGGGTTGTCGAGATTAGGCGCCCAGTCGGCGCCGCCGAACATGCCGACCGCGGCATCCTGCTGAGCCGGCAGGGTCGATTCGTCGACGGTGAAGGCCGACAGCACGGGGATCGTGTCGGACAGGCCGGCCTGCTTGTACTGCTTGACCAGGTTCACGCCCATGCCGCCCGGCATGAAGGTGAAGACGGCGTCCGGCTTCAGCGAGGCGATCTTGGACAGCTCGGGCTGGAAATCCAGCGTGTTGAGCGGCACATAGGATTCTTCGACGATCTCGCCCTTATAGTCGAGCTTGAAACCGGCGGCCGAGTCGCGGCCGGCCTGATAGTTCGGCAGCAGCAGGTAGACCCGCTTGTAGCCTCGCTCCTGCGCGACCTTGCCGAGGATCGCGTGCACCTGGTCGTTCTGGTACGACGTGACATAGAAGAACGGGCTGCAGTCCTTGCCGGCATAGCTCGACGGCCCGGCATTCGGGCTGATCAGGAAGGTCTTGTTCTCGGTGACAGGGCGATGGATCGCCTGCAGCATGTTGGAGAAGATCGGTCCCACCACGAAATCGACCTGGTCGCGCTCGAGCAGGCCCTTGACCTTGGTGATGGCGGCGTCAGGCTTGAGTTCGTCGTCGGCGACGACCACCTCGATGTCCTTGCCGCCCATCTTGCCGCCGAGATCCTTGACCGCGAGGTTGAACCCGTCACGGACCTGCGCGCCGAGTGCTGCGGCCGGACCCGACAGCGTGACGATGACGCCGATCTTGATCTTGTCGGCGGCGACAGCGGGTTGCGCCGCGAGACTGGCGGAAACGCCGAGACCAGCCAGTTTCCAAAACACCTTCATGACAACTCCCCGGATTCCGTAACATTGACGCCGTGCTTCGGTGCACGCGGCCAGACCATCGCTTCGTCGGCAGCCTAGTCCGATGCCGCGCTTTGCCGCAAGCCACGCGTCAGCGCGCTGAGGCGATGCGGACATGCATGCAAGCGGCGCGCCAATTGCTTGAAGCCTAAAGGAATCCGGCGCCGGCGATGACATTGGCGACAAGGGGTCGGTTTTTGCTTGCTCCGTAAATTCTTTGACGGTCAAAATGATCGTTCCGCTCCTATGGGCTGGTATTGTGCGTATGATGCCGTCATGACCCTTGATTCCGAGACCAAAGCCGTCGAGCTGCCCGAGGATCATGCCGAGGAACTGCGGCTCTGGCTGCGGCTCCTGACCTGCACCACTTTGATCGAGGGCGAGATCCGCGGCCGGCTGCGCGAGCGCTTCGACGTGACCCTGCCGCGCTTCGACCTGATGGCGCAGCTCGACAAGGCGCCTGACGGCATGACCCTGTCGGACGTCTCCAAGCGCATGATGGTGTCGAACGGCAACGTGACGGGCCTGGTCGAGCGGCTGGTCGAATCCGGTCATCTCGACCGCCGCACCTCCGACACCGACCGCAGGGTCCAGATGATCCGGCTGACCAAGCTCGGCCGCGCCGAATTCCGCAAGATGGCCGCCGAACACGAGACCTGGATCGCCGATATCTTCGGTGAGCTGACCCCGAAGGACGTGCGCGAGCTAATGCGGTTGCTGGCGAAGACCAAGGGTTCGGCGCAGAAGGCCGTGCAGCGAAGGAACGCGTGACGTGAGCAGCGCAGGCGACATCGACTACGAGGTCGAATACAACAACAGGGCGCGGGTGCCGGACAATCCGGCGCTGATGGCGGGTTGGGCGAGGGATGCGGCCGCTTATCGCGAGCAACATCCGCCGCGCCGGCTGACCTATGGTCCGAGCGCACGCAACACCATCGATCTGTTCGCGGGCCATGACGATGGCCCGATCGTCGTGTTCATTCATGGCGGCTATTGGCAGGCGCTCGATGGCTCCTCCTCCAGCCATTGCGCGGCGGGCCTCAACGCACACGGCATCACGGTCGCGGTGCCGAGCTACGACCTCTGCCCGCAGGTCTCGGTCGCCACCATCATCGCCGAGATGCGGGACGCGATGCGCGAATTGGCGCAGCTCGGCGAGCCGCTCGTCGTCAGCGGCCATTCCGCCGGCGGTCATCTCGCGGCCTGCATGCTGGCGACCGATTGGAGCGGGATCGACCCGGCGCTCCCGAGGGATCTGGTGCGCGCGGCCTATACGATTTCCGGCCTGTTCGAACTCGAACCGCTGGTCGAGACCTCCATCAACAAGGCTCTCGGCCTGGACCTTGCCGCGGCGCATGCGGCGAGCCCGCTGTCCTGGACGCCGCCCCGACAGGGCAGTCTCGATGCGGTGGTCGGCGGCGACGAGAGCGCGGAATATCTGCGCCAGAGCCGGACCATGGTGGAGCGCTGGGGCGCGGCCGGGGTCGCGACCCGGTTCGGGACGGTGCCCGGCGCCAATCACTTCACCGCCATCGCACCGCTCGCTGACCCCAATTCGCCAATGACCCTGCGTCTGAAGCAATTGGCCGGGCGCTGAGCCGCGCGGCCGGCGCTCAAATAATCGGCGTGCGCTGCACAGTTTTGGGCTCTTGCGCGCTAATGCTTTAAGTCTAAAATGTTTAGGACTGAAACGTACCGGGCGTCCCAAACGAAAGAGGAGCGTGCGATGGCCAATGCCGCCAAAGCTCAGGTTCCGGAGAGCCTTGCCGAGAGCGCGAGCGCCGAGACTTTCAGCGCCCGAACCGTCTCGGCTCACGTCGATACGTTCGCCCGGGACAATCTGCCGCCGCGCGAATTGTGGCCCGAGTTCATGTTCACGCGGCCAGAGCTGCAATATCCGCCGCGACTGAACTGCGTGACGCATTTCCTCGATCGCTGGGTTCAGGAGGGCAGAGGCGATGCGCCCTGTATCATCACTCCCCAGGCGAGCTACAGCTATCGCGACCTGCTTGAGCTGGTGAACCGCATCGCCAATGTGCTGGTCGGCAAGCTCGGCCTGGTGACAGGCGGAAGGGTGCTGCTGCGCGCGGCCAACAATCCGATGATGGTGGCGACCTATCTCGCTGTCATCAAGGCCGGCGGCATCGTGGTCGCGACCATGCCGCTGCTGCGCGCCAAGGAGCTGGCCTATCCGATCCAGAAGGCCGAGATAGCGCTGGCGCTGTGCGACGGCAAGCTGGCCGACGAAATGGAGAAGGCCAAGGCGCTCGCGCCGGCGCTGAAGCGCGTTGTCTATTGGGGCACCGGCGAAACAGACGGACTGGACGCGATGCTCGCAGACAGCAGCCCGGACTTTGCGGCCGTCGATACCGCGACCGACGATCTCTGCCTGATCGCCTTCACCTCGGGCACCACGGGGGATCCGAAGGGCACCATGCATTTCCATCGCGACATGCTCGCGGTCTGCGACGGCTATGCCCGCAACGTGCTGCGCGCCGAGCAGAGCGACCGCTTCATCGGTTCGGCGCCGCTCGCCTTCACCTTCGGTTTCGGCGGCGTGCTGTTCCCGATGCATATCGGCGCATCCTATGTCGTGCTGGAAAAGACGTCGCCTGACGACCTGCTGGCCGCGATCGAGCGCGACAAGGTGACGGTCTGCTTCACCGCGCCGACCGCCTACCGCGCGATGCTGAGCAAGCTGTCGGGCCGCGACATCTCGTCGTTGCGCAAATGCGTCTCCGCCGGAGAGACGTTGCCGAAGGCGACCTTCGATGCCTGGTTCAAGGCGACGGGCTTGAAGCTGATGGACGGCATCGGCTCGACCGAGATGCTGCATATCTTCATCAGCGCCGTCGAGGATGAGATCCGCCCGGGCGCGACCGGCAAGCCGGTGCCGGGTTATGAAGCCAAGATCATCGACGATGAGGGCCATGACGTGCCGCCGGGCACGATGGGGCGGCTCGCCGTGCGCGGGCCGACCGGCTGCCGCTATCTCGCCGACGAGCGCCAGCGCAAATATGTCCACGATGGCTGGAACGTCACCGGCGACACCTATCTGATGGATGCCGACGGCTACTTCTGGTACCAGTCGCGCTCCGACGACATGATCGTGTCGTCCGGCTACAACATCGCGGGTCCCGACGTCGAGGCTGCGCTGCTGAGCCACCCCATGGTCGCCGAATGCGGCGTCGTCGCAGCACCGGACGAGGCCCGCGGCATGATCGTGAAGGCCTATGTGGTGCTGACGCCCGGCGTTGTCGGAGACGACACGCTGGTCGCGGCGCTGCAGGATCATGTCAAGCGTGAGATCGCTCCTTACAAATATCCGCGCGCGGTCGAATTCGTGGCCCAACTGCCGAAGACCGAGACCGGCAAGCTGAAGCGCTTTGCGCTGCGCCAGATTGCGCAAGCGGAAGCTGCGGCGTCGGGCCTCGCGGCGCAATGAGATGAACAGGGAGAGATGGTCGTGAGCACGCCCAAGACGCCCGCGCTGGCGGTGGTCCCTGTGGCCGACGCCGAGGGCCCCGCGAGGCCGCGCGTGCTGCAGCCGAGCGGCTGGCCGATGCCGAAGGGCTATGCCAACGGCATCAGCGCGGAGGGGCGGATCGTCGTCACCGGCGGCGTGATCGGCTGGGATCAGGATGAGCATCTGCCGGATGGCTTCCTGGCGCAGGCGCGCCAAGTGCTTCTGAACATTGCGGCCATTCTGGCCGAGGGTGGGGCGGGGCCGGAGCATCTGGTGCGTCTCACCTGGTACGTCGTCGACATGGACGAATATCTGGCGAACCTGAGGGAGCTCGGTCGGATCTATCGCGATATCTTCGGCGCGCATTATCCGGCGATGGCGCTGGTTCAGGTGGTGCGGCTGGTCGAGCGAGCGGCGCGGCTGGAGATCGAGGCCACGGCCGTGGTGCCAAGCTGATAAGCGATATTCTTTCACTTGCGTGGTCGCGAGTTCTCGAGTTCCGCTGTCGTCCCCGCGAACGCGGGGACCCATACCGCGGAATCTTTCGTTGGCCCGTGTGGTTGAGAATCGGCGCTGCAATTTCGGCCGGTGGCTATGGGTCCCGGCTCAAGGCCGGGA
>Ga0302322_100003291_pt1 | contig 13839 bp, 6 predicted proteins | sample Fen_T0_2_FD_203757 | JGI IMG/M metagenome (GOLD analysis project Ga0302322, IMG submission 203757) | Peat permafrost microbial communities from Stordalen Mire near Abisko, Sweden - Fen_T0_2 | ecosystem: Environmental > Terrestrial > Soil > Wetlands > Permafrost | place: Sweden: Abisko...
GTAGACGTTTCCGGCGGAATCGACCGCGACGTCGCTCAGGTAGTGATACGGCGGGGGAAAGTCATGAATGGTGGTCACCTGTCCGGCGGGGGTGATTTTTCGCAGGAAGCGGTCCTCTGAAACGTAGAGATTGCCGGCCGCGTCGACGGCGACGCCGCTGAGGTAGCCGAGTGACGCGGTGCTGACCGGGCCATCCACGGAATTCCTCACGCCGGGCTGGCCTGCCACCGTGGAAACGACCCCGCCGGGGGTGATCTTGCGAATCACGGAGTTTTCCCCGTCTGCCACATAGACGTTGGCAGCGGAGTCGACTGCCACCGCCGAGGGAGATTTGAAACGCGCGGCGGAGCCGGTACCATCCGCGTAGCCAGGGGTGTTCGCCAAGCCAGCCAGCGTGGAAACGGTGCCATCGGGGAGGATCTTGCGGACGATGTAGTTCTGGCTGTCCGCCACGTAAAGTTCACCGGCGGGTCCCACTGCCACTCCCTCGGGCTGGTGAAACCGGGCGTCAACACCGGCTCCGTCATTGTATCCGGTGGACTGCAACGGCGACAGGCCGGCGACGGTCGATACCACACCCGCGGTCGTGACTTTTCGGATGCACTGGTCCCGGTTGTCTGCGACCCACACGTTTCCCGCGGCATCCACCGCCACGCCGACCGGATTGAAAAAGCGCGCGGTGATCGCTGCAAGTCCGTCGCCATGACCGGCCGTCCCAGGCGCGCCAGCGAAGGTCGTCACGCCGCCGGAGGGGGTGATCTTGCGAATGATGAAATTGCTCGAGTCAGTGACGTAGAGGTTGCCGGCGAGGTCGATGGCCAGTCCGGTGGGGTAGCTGAATTTCGCCGCCGTCCCCAAGCCGTCGCCATACCCTGCGACGTAGGTAGTGCCGGCGAACGTCGTGACGTCGCCGGCCGGGGTGATTTTGCGGATCGTATGGTTGGCGGTGTCCGCCACAAACACGGTGCCAGTCGAATCCACGGCGATGCCGCGCGGACTGCGGAATTGCGCCGCGGCGCCGTTGCCATCTGCGCTCCCGGACGAGCCGCCGGCGATGAGAGACACGACGCCGGCGGGCGTGATTTTCTTGATGGCGCAATGGTAGGTGTCCGCCACATAGAGATTTCCCGCGGCATCAATCGCGATGCCTTCCGGAACGTTGAACTGGCTGACGGTTCCGTCGCCGGCGACCGTGGTGACCACGCCCGCGGGAGTGATCTTGCGGATGGCGTTGTCGAAGCCGCCGGCGACAAAGACATTGCCCGCCGCGTCGGTTACCACGCCGAACGGCTCGGTGAAACGGGCAGAGCTGCCCGTGCCGTTGCCGGAGCCATGTTCATCCGGAGGGATTTCGTAGCCGGCCAGTCCCGCCAGCGTGCTCACGACGCCCGCGGGAGTGATCTTGCGGATCGTATGGTTCTCGGAGTCGGCCACATAAAGGTTGCCGGCCGAATCCACGGCGATGCCTTCCGGAAAATTGAAGCGCGCGACGCTGGCCGCGCCGTCCGTGCTCCCAATGGCCGCAGCCCCCGCCAGCGTGGTGAAGCTGTAGGGCGTTGTGAGGAAAGATTGCGCGGCGGCCGATGCGACGAAGGAAAACACGAGCAGTGCGCTGCACAGGCAACGTGGCGGCGTCATCTGCTTCATGGGATCAAGCGGGCGGGCCCGCGTGAAACCTCCGCCGCGGGATTAACGCCCGGGTTGCCACCAGCACGAAAAGCGCGACAACAAACCATGGCCCCGTCGTCCCGCCGCCGCTGCCCGATGACGCGACCGGCGGCGGAGAAACCGGCGTCGATGTGACCGTCAGCGTGGCCTTGTTGCTGGTCACGGAACCGCCCGGATTGGTGACGATGACGGTGTAGTCCCCGGCATCGGAAGCGCGCGCATTGGAGAAACTGAGCGTGGTGGCAGTCGCGCCGGTGAAAGGCGTGCCGTTGAAATACCATTGATAGGTGAGGAGCGAAACGCCGGACGCGGCCACCGAAAACTGCACGCTGGCTCCGGGCGCCACGGTCTGGCTTTGCGGGTGAGAGGTGATCGTGGGCGGACCGGCCAGCTGGCCTTTGCGAATCGTGGTATCGCTCGTCACATAAAGATTTCCGGCGGGATCGAGGGCGATGCCATGCGGGTCATTGAAACGGACGTCGCTGCCCGTGCCATCCGCGCTGCCCACCGCATCGGCGAGGCCCGCGAGCGTGGACACGCTGCCGTCGGTAGCCACCTTGCGGATGGTCAAACCGGCCACAAAGATATTGCCGGCGGGGTCCACGGTCAGCCGGCCCGTGACCCCGACGGTGGCGGCGAGCGTGGTGACCAGGCCGGACGGGGTGATTTTGCGGATGGCATTGTTGCCGATGTCCGCCACGTAAACATTCCCGGCGGCATCGACGGCGATGCTCTCGGGGCTGCGGAACCGAGCGGTACTGCCCGGGCCATCGGCGCTGCCCGGCGCGCCCGCCAATCCGGCGAGGGTGGTGACCGCACCGGCCGGGGTGATCTTGCGAATCGTGTAGTTGCCGAGTTCGGTGACGTAAATCATGCCGGCCGCATCCGTGGTGATGGCATACGGATAGAAAAAGCCGGCCGCGGCGCCCGTGCCATCCGCCGAACCGAAATCCTCGGGGGTTCCGGCGAGGGTGGTGACGTCACCGGCCGGGGTGATTTTCCGGATCAGGTTGTTGCCGCTGTCGGCGACGTAAATCGTGCCTGTGCGGTCAACCGTCACTCCGGAAGGAATATAAAACCGCGCCGCGCCGCCGGTACCATTGACACTGCCGGAATTCCCGGCCGATCCGGCCAGGGTGGAGACGACGCCAGCCGGGCTGACCTTCCGAATTGTGGCATTCAATGGGTCGGCGGCATACACCTCGCCACCGGGGCCCACCGCATTGCTGCCGAGGTCGCTGAACCGCGCCGTGGCGCCGGGTCCATCGGTGCTGCCGACGGTGTAATCCAGCCCGAGTCCCGCGAGGGTGGTCACGGCGCCGGCAGCCGTGATCTTGCGGACCGTGCAGTCCACGCTGTCGGCGGTGTAGAGATTGCCCGAGGCGTCGCTCGCGAGGCCGCTTACTTCGCGAAAACGCGCGGCGAGGCCCAAGCCGTCCGCGGAGCCAAACACCCCGACGGCTCCGGCAATGGTGGTAACGACACCGGCCGGCGTGATCTTCCGGATGATGTGATTGACCTGGTCGCTGACGATGATGTTGCCGGCGGCATCCAAGGCAACTCCCTGGGGATTCCGGAAGCTGGCGGCGGGTCCCGTGCCGTCGTCCGCGCCCGATACGCCGGCCGTGCCCGCAAGGGTCGTGACATCTCCGGCGGGAGAAATCCTGCGGATCGTATGATTGCCCGTGTCGCTGATGTAGAACGTGCCGGCGGAATCGATCGTCAAATAATTGGGAGACATGAACCGGGCGGTGCTGCGGGTGCCGTCCGCACTGCCGGACACGCCGGCCAGCCCCGCAAAGGTCGAGACCACGCCCGCGGGGGTGATCTTGCGAATGGTGTGATTGCCCATCTCGGCGACATAGAGATTGTCCGCGCTGTCCACTGCCATGCCGAATGGCCCGTTGAACCGCGCCGCGCTGCCGGTGCCGTCCGCCGTGCCAGAGCTACCGGCCAAACCCGCGAACGTCGACACCGCGCCGGCAGCGGTGACCTTGCGAATCACATTCCCGCCGAGCTCCGCGACGAAAATATTGCCGGCATGGTCCACCGCCACGCCGAAGGGAAAGTTGAACCGGGCGTCGCTGCCCGTGCCATCCACGGTTTCATAATAGCCGGCTTTCCCGGCGAGGGTGGTGACGAGGCCGGCCGGGGTGACTTTGCGGAGGGTGGAGTTGTCCGCATCAGCGACATACATGTTGCCGGCGGCGTCCAGCGCCATGCCCTGGGGCCAGGCAAACCGGGCGTCGCTGCCGAGTCCGTCCGTGCTGCCGAAAGTGGAGGCGCCGGCAAGGGTCGTGAAGCTGTAGGGGGTCGCGTTTTCCGCAGCCGTTCCAGCCACACCGGCCAAAATCGACAACAGGAGCCAACCGCCAAGCGGCCAGCAGGGCAGGGAAGTTTTCATGGGAGCACGCCCAGCCTGGCTGCGCGGAGAAGCCGCCCAGCAGGTCGGTTCAACCAGCACGACAACCGAGGGGGTAAAATCCGCTATCGAGACGCCTAAGACAGCCTGAAACAGCGGATTAAGCCTGAATCCGTCAGTGCGACCCGCCGCCGGGCTTGCGGGCGAGGGCGACAAAACCGCCGGCGGGCACCAGCCAGGGTCGCTGGCTCCACGCTCGGGGCAACACGGCCCGCAGGAAGCGCAACACTGGCGTGATGCCGATGACGGGGTAAGTGACGAAGTGCCAGGTGACGTAGTCCAAGCTGAGCTTCTTCTTGCCGCCGAGGATGCGGATGTCGGTGAAACCGGCCTGCGTCAGCTGCCGGCGCAGCGTCGTTGGCGTGAAGTAGAACAGGTGCTCGGCCTTGAACTCCAGCCAGCGCGAACCCATCAGGCGCGCGGTCCACGACGCAAAGTCGGGCGTCACGAGGAAAACCCACCCGCCGGGCTGCAGGAGATCGCGCACGGTGCCGAGGAACACGGCGGGCTGGCGGACGTGCTCGATGACGTCACAGGCCACGCACAGGTCGTAGCTCGCGGACCGGCCCGCCAGGACGCTGATTTCGCCGCAATGCACCGGGGTGCCGGGCGGAAGCTTGGCCTGCGACTTGCGGCAGGAGTGGGGCGAGTAGTCGATGCCCTCGACGGAGAAATTGCGCCGGGCGGCCTGCGCCAGGAAATCGCCGTCGCCGCAGCCCACCTCGAGGAGACGCCCGGCCCGGATGCCGGCCTTGGCCAGCTGGTCGAGGTAGTGCGCCGCGGTCGCCTGCTTGCAGCGGCTGACGGCTGCGCCGGCGGCCTGCTCATCGCCGAAGAAGCTGTAGTGCGGGTGATAGATTTCGACCAACTCGGCGTCGCTGGGCTGCGGATTCAGCAAGTGCAGCTGGCAACCCTCGCAGCGCACCACGGGGTGACCGGCGGAAAGGCACACGGGCGAAAAATCCCGGCCGCCGCACAACGGGCAGGCGCTGACGGGAACGCGATTTTTCGAGGGAGCGGGCGAGGCGGAGACGTCGGACATCGGGAAATCAGTTCAGCGGCCCGAAGCGCGCCCGGCCCCACGCGACGAACCAGGTCAGCGGATCGTAGAACATGCGGATCTTTTTGCCCTCCTCGAACGAGCGCGAGTGGTAGTGCACCGGAATCTCGATGGGCCGGTAGCCATTCCGGACGAGCTTGATGAGCAGCTCCCAATCGAAGTCGAACCGGTTGCAGCGGAAGGCGAGACCTTCCAGGCATTCCCGGCGGAAGACCTTGTACATCGTGAAGGGATCGCGGAGCCACAGGCCGAGCGAGACGTCGATCATCGCCGTGAAGAACCAATGGGCCGAGTTGAGCATGAAGGCCTGGAGAAACTGGCCCTTGAACTGCCGGATCGAGAACTGGCCCGGAACGTGGCGGCAACCGAGGACAAATTGGTGGGTGCCGGCGACGAGCGGGGCGAGCAGGACCTCGTAGTCTGCCAGGCTGTACTCGAGGTCCGAGTCCTGGATCAGCACCACGTCGCCGGTCAGCTGCTTCAAGCCGGCGCGGACGGCGTGGCCCTTGCCGCGCGGCCGGTCCTCCAGCACGATCTTCACGCCCGGGCGGTTCTGATAGCCGAGCACGATCTCGCGCGAGCCGTCAGTGGAATTGCTCTCGATGATGATGATCTCGATGGCCCAACCCGCGATGCGCTTGGCCAGGAGCGCGTTTAGCGCGGCCTGGACGGTGCCGCGCTCGTTGAAGACCGGGACGAGGACGGAGAGCGTGGGCTGCGCGGGCAGGGGCGGCAGCGGCGGGCGGTGGCTCATGTGGGGACTCCTTCGGCAGGGACGCGCGGTCCCGGCGCCAGCCACCACAGCCAGCCGAGGAGGGCAAAGAGCAGCAACAAGCCCGCCGCACCCAGCCGAAGCGCGAGTGTGAAATGCTGCGGCCAGTAGGCGAAGGTGATCACATGGCGGCCGGCGGACTTGAGCTCCACGCCCTTGAAGGTGTGGTTGACGCGGAAATAGGGCGCGGGCTTTCCGTCCACGGTGACCTGGAAGTCTTTTTCGTAGTAGGTCTCGGACAGGACGGCGACCCCCGGCCCGGTCGCATCGACGGTGAAGGTCGTGGTGTTGCTGGTCAGCTTGTAGTTGGTTGCCTATCTGATGACGCGTTCGTCCCAAGAAGCGCCTGGCGGCAACTGCTGTCGCGGTTTAGCGACGGCAAGCGTTTCGCCGGGAAATGAGAAGCTATCATCCAAGATTTCCACTGCCGCGAACGGACGTCTATCTGACTTCCATACGAGCTTAGCGAACTCGAGTGCCTTTAAATAAACGAGCATTCGGTCGGTGAAGAAGGCCCGGGGCCAGACCGTGGGGCTCTCATAAACGTCGAGGTCGAGTTGCGTGAGCAGCTTCAGTCCCGCGATTTCCACTGGCGGGTTCGCGGGGTCGGCGATGTAAAATCCCACGTTCATCATGTCGTGCTCGGGCACGAGGCGGGGGGCGTCCTCGGGCTTGGTGTACCAGTCCCAATTCCACACTTTCTGCAGGCCAAACTCGATTGCCAGTTCCTGGTACCAGCGGTTCCGCAGCGCATCCACGCCATAGAGACTCTCCCAGCGCAGGGCGGAATTGTACGAGGGATACAGCGTCGAGCCCCAGCCGACCATGCGCACCGGGTCGGGTCCGCGGTGGGCGTCGACAAAACCCACGCCCGGTGACGGCGCATGCAGGTCGCCCCGGAAGCCGGGCACGAAGGCGTAGTGGTTGAACCACGAGACGCCAAACTGGCAATGCCGCCAGTGCAGCAACGGCAACCCCACCACCAGCACGACGCAGGCCGTGGATGCCCGGCCCGAGCTCATTGCCCAGCGCCATCCGAGCGGGATCGCCACAATCGCCAGCAAGAGGGACGGCACATAGCCATGGAAGAACGGACTGGTCACCTGGCCCCGCGTCGTGACGAAAAAGATCACGAGGAACGCGGCGATGAGCGCAAAAACTCTCTTGATGGGCCCGGCCCAGCCGCTGGTCCGCACTTGCACCAGCGCATCGCGAAAGCCGCAGCCGGCCAAAACCGCGCCGAGGACGAGGAGCGGGCACGAGAAGACGTCGCCGGTGTGGTGAATGTTGCCCAGGAAGGGTATCTTCACGACGACGGACTCGGGCACGACGCCGAACGCCAGCAGCAGCGGCGGCACCGCGGCGATCAACAGGGCGCGCCCGGCGAAGTCCGCGCGCCACAGGCGCGGGCTCACAAGCCACCAGGCCACGCCGAGCAGGAGGAAAAAGTTGAGCGCGGGCGCCACGACGAGTTCATCCACCGTGGCTTGTCGGTAGAAGATGTCCTCGAACAAGCCGATGAACTGGGCGAGCGGCAGCGGGTGCGCCACGGGAGTGTCGTAGCCCGTGTAGGAATGATGCAGCGCGTCCAGGAATGACATCCACCCCGGCGCGGTGAGCAGGACAAAGACCCCGCCCGCCAGGGTGGCCAGCCCCAGGACCCGCCAGCGGAACGCCCGCGCCTGCGGCAGCGCGAGCAGCAGGAGCGCGCCGGCGAAATTCAGGCAGACCATGGTCATGTAGGCCTCCTTGACGGTGCCGCTGGTGAACATGAGCCAGTTGGCCGCCACGAGCGCCGCCAGCCATCCCGCCTGCCGCCGGGGCGTCGCCGCCGTCGTCAGCCCCGTCCACGCCCAGAGAATCCACGGCGCGTAACACACGCTGAAATTCGCGGGATGGCACAGGCGGTACGTGAAGAACCCGATGAAGACGCCGCTGACCCCCACCAGCACCGCCGAGGCGAGGTGACGCGTGAGGCGCCAGACGATGAAAGCCAGTCCGGCGCCAAACAGCCAGTGGGCGATGAGGAACCGCACGTCCCACGACCAGGCGGAGCTGTCGGTCAGGATCGTGAGGAAATTGAACGGGTCACCTAACATCGACTGGCCCTGCCCGAGCAGTGGTTCGCCGCAGAGGGAATTCCGGTTCCACAGCGGCCACTCGCCGAATTTGAGCAGGGCGTCCCGCTGGATCATCGGGTAGTAAAGATGGTTGAACAGCAGGGCGCCGGTGTCGGAGGCCATGCCGTTGATGAACATGTACTCCTTCGAACCCGGCAGCGTGGGGAGCTGCCCGTAGAGCATGAGTCCGCCGTTGTTCGGCGAGGCGAAGCTCCGATGCTGGAAAAGGATCGGATGGCACTGCACGACGACCGCGATAACCACCGCGCCCGCAATCGTCGTGCGCGGCCGCGCCTGTGCCCAGCGGCCGAGGGTGACCGCCGCACGCTGCAGCCGGGTGGCGACCAAGGGTGCACCGACGAGCAGCCCGAGGAGGAAAATCGGGATCGCCCGCGGCAGGCCCTCGCGGAGCCAGATCATGCCGCCCGGCCGCAGGTGGATGGGCTGGGGAAGGTTGATCTCGAAGAAGGGGTCGTGACAGTTGGGTTTGACGACCACGAACAGCGTGTCGCCCTTGACGACGGCCGACGCGATTTCGCCGTTCGGCACAAAGTCCTGGAGCTTGAACTTGTACATCACCTTGCCGCGGGTCGTCACGATCTGGGCGTGCGAGAGGGTGAAGTCACCGACCCCATCATTCGGATCGATCCGGAGGTGGATGAAATCCCCCATCGGCATCATGTACCGGTAAACGACCGGCTTCTTCTCGACCTTCAGCGGCTGGCGGGAGGAGTCGGTTTCGTTGTAGCCCTTGCCGAGGTCCCAAAACACCTGCGTGGTGCCGGCCGAGGTGGACGTCAAGGTGACGTCGAAGAAGAAATAATCCCGCCGCTCGACGCTCGTGGTCAGGTACGGCAGCGCGGACGCGACCGCCAGCACCAGGGACAGCGCGGTCACCCGCCAGTCGAACAGCGATTTCATGCGGCGCCGGCGGGACGTTTGCGCCAGGCCTCCACAATCTGCCGGATCGTTTCCTCCAGCGACTGGGTGATGTCCCACGACGGGTAGTGCGCCCGCATCTTGCGCAGGTCGGAGTAATAGCAGATGTGGTCGCCCGCGCGGTTCTGGTCCAGGTAGGTGTAAACCTGCGCCTTGCCGGTGAATTTCTCGGTGAGCTTGAACGCCTCGAGGATGGAGGTGCTGTTGGGCTTGCCGCCGCCGAGGTTGTAGACCTCGCCTGCGCGCGGTGCCGCGACAAACGCCGCCATGAAGCGCGCCACATCGAGCGAGTGGATGTTGTCGCGCACCTGCTTGCCTTGGTAGCCGAACACCTTGTATTCGCGCCCCTCGAGGTTGCACCGCACGAGGTAACTGAGGAAGCCGTGCAGCTCGACGCCGCTGTGGTTGGGGCCGGTCAGGCAGCCGCCGCGCAGCGCGCAGGTGGGCAGGTTGAAGTAGCGGCCGTATTCCTGCACCATCACGTCCGCGGCCACCTTTGACGCGCCGAACAACGAATGCTTCGACTGGTCGATGGTGAAGGTCTCCGGGATGCCGTGCGCGTAGGCCGGGTCGGCGTAGTCCCAGCGCGTGGCGAGCTCCGTCAGCGCGATGCGGTTCGGCGCGTCACCGTAAACCTTGTTCGTGCTCATGTGGACGAACGGCGACTCGGGCGCGGCCTGGCGCGCCGCCTCCAGCAGATTGAGCGTGCCGACCGCGTTGGTGTCGAAGTCGTCAAAGGGTATGGCCGCGGCCCGATCATGGCTGGGCTGCGCGGCGGTGTGGACGATCACGCTCGGCCGGACCTGCTTGACTAGCGCGAGAATGCCAGCGCGGTCGCGCACATCGAGTTCGTGGTGGACGAAGCCCTTCAGCTCGCGGGCGAGGCGGTTTTGGTTCCACCGCGTGTCACCCTGCGGGCCGAAGAAGACTGCGCGCTGGTTGTTGTCGACGCCATGCACGGTGTAACCCTGGGCCGCGAAATAGACGCAGACTTCCGAGCCGATGAGACCCGAGGAACCGGTGACGAGGATCAGCTTGGCCATGGGAAAAAGGAAGTGGCACTCATACAGGCGGGTCGAGTCACTTCCAGCTGATTCTTGGCGTTTATTCTCACCGTTTGGAGTATTTTTGGCTTTGAGGTTGGAACGCGGGCGGTATCTATCCTCTGCCCTGCCATGCCCCTGGGACAATTATGGATACGGTGATCAAGCCAAGACTCCGAATTGGCTGGCTGGTATTTTTGGTGGGGCTGCTGGTGGCGCTGGGGTGGGCGGCAACGACACAGCATGTCTGGGAGGACTACTATATCACCTACCGGTCGAGCCGGAACCTGGCGACGGGACACGGGCTGGTGTTCAACGTGGGCGAGAAGCTGCACACATTCACGTCGCCGCTGGGAGTACTCCTGCCGGCGGCGGCGAGCTACCTGACGGGTACGCAGTCGGACGCGGCGGCGATCTGGCTCTTCCGGGTGTGGAGCGCGGCGGCGTTCGCCGGCGCGGCGGTGCTGGTGTGGGCGGTGACGCGGCGCTTCCAGTACGGCCGGTTCGCGGCGGCGGCGTTGGTGGCGTTCGTGATCCTCGACGGCAAGGGGATCGACTTTTCGGTCAACGGCATGGAGACGGGGTTCCTGCTGCTGTTTCTGGCCTACACCCTCTGGGCGATGTTCGCCTGCCCGGGTCGGCAGTGGCTGCACCTGGGCCTGGCGTGGGGCGGGCTGATGTGGACCCGGCCGGACAGTTTTCTGTACGTCGGGCTGCTGTCGGCGGGAGTATTCTTTTTCAACGATGCAGCGCGCACCGGCCTGACCCGCGGGCAGTGGCTCAAGCTCTTCCTGCAGGCCGGTGTCCTCTGCACGCTGGTGTACCTGCCATGGCTCACGTGGGCGTGGTGGTACTACGGGACACCGATCCCGCACACGATCACCGCCAAGGGCGCGGTCTCCGGGGTCAAGCCCGCGTGGGGAGTGCTGAAGACTTTTTTGGATTTCCCACTGACGGTCTGGACCGGCTCGACCTCGCTCGAGTCGAGTTTCCTGCCCTCGTATTTTCAGATCGGGGGCTGGCCCACTGCCGCCGTGACGACGGCGCGGTGGGTCGCGCTCGTCCTCGCGTTCCAGTGGGCGCTGCCGCTGTGGCGGGTCGAGGTCCGGGTGGCGTCCTTCGCCTTCTGCGGGATGCACGCGTACCTGTCCTATTTCCCTTACTTTCCGTTCCCGTGGTATCTGCCGGGTCCGGCGCTGCTCGGCGCGGTGACCTTGGGGGCGATGATTGCCCAACTCCTGGCGGTGGCAGCGCGCGGACGGAGTCAGTCTAGGGCCGCAATCTGGCCGCGGGTAGTCCAGTCATCCGTCGTCCTCGTAGTCCTGGCCGCCTTGAGCGGACAGAGTTGGCTGACCTGGCAGATGCGGCGTGAGATGGCGCTGGAGCAACGCTACAGCGGGACCGGCACCCGCCAAAAAGCCGGCGAGTGGCTGAAGGTCCACGCGCGGCCCGGCGACACTGTCTTCATGGAGCCGCTCGGCTACATCGGGTATTTTTCCGGCCTGCGCACCTACGACTACCCGGGACTCTCCTCCATGGAAATGGTCAACGCCATCCGGGAGGTCGGCACGGACTGGGTCAGATTGATCGATCGTCTTTCACCCGATTGGCTGGTCCTGCGGCCGTGGGAATACGAGCGGATGAGGGGATCGACGCCATCGCTTTTCGGGGAGGGCAATATCTACGGACTGGCCAACGAACTCGATGCCATGCCGCAAATCCGGCTGGTCGAGGTGTTCGGCCGAAACTACGTCGAATTCGATTCGCATCTTTTCATTTTCCACCGGCAGGTGGCGAAACCGCAGCTGGCTCCCCCCGGGCCGGCGCCTTTCGAGTGTCTCAAGCTCCCGGCGGTGGAGATCAGCGGTCAGCGTATGTTTAGGCTGCCGGGCAAGGGGATCGTGACCGTGCCGGTGCCGGCGGACGCGAAACACGTCTGGATTATGTTTGGCATCCCGGAGGAGTCGTACCGGGGAAGTCCGGTGGTCGACGGCGTTGAATTCACCGTCAAGTGGTCGGACGGACACAACCCTGAGCACCTGTTTTCACGCCGACTGCAGCCGCAGCGAAACCCGCAGGATCGCGGCGTGCAGATCTTCGATGCCAAGCTGCCGCGTCATGGGAACGGGGCGGTGCTCATCCTGACGACGTCGGCCCATCCCGGTACGCAAAAAGACTGGAGCTGCTGGAGTGAGCCGGAGTTTGCGAATTGATACTTGGCAGGTGTGGCCGCGGCGTTACGGCTGATGGTTTTCGCGCTGAATGGGTCGAAACCATCATTTCATTTTTATAGGCAGCATAAAACCATGACCGATTCTACAAATGGACGGGGACGCCGCCTTGGCTGGCTGGTATTTCTTGCGGCCCTGCTGTTGGCGCTGGGGTGGGCGGTGACGACGTCGCATGTGTGGGAGGACTACTACATCACGTACCGGTCGAGCCGGAACCTGGCGACGGGGCACGGGCTGGTGTTCAACGTGGGGGAGAAGCTGCACACGTTCACCTCGCCGCTGGGGGTGCTGCTGCCGGCCTTGGCGAGCTGGCTGACCGGCACGCAGTCGGACGCGGCGGCGATCTGGCTCTTCCGGGTGTGGAGCGCGGCGGCGTTCGCCGGGGCGGCGGTGTTGGTGTGGGGTGTGACGCGGCGGTTCCAGTACGGCCGGTTCGCCGCGGCGGCCCTGGTGGCGTTCGTGATCCTCGACGGCAAGGGGATCGACTTTTCGGTCCACGGCATGGAGACGGGTTTCCTCCTGCTGTTCCTGGCCTACACGCTGTGGGCGATGTTCGCCTGTCCCGGCCGGCAGTGGCTGCACCTGGGCCTGGCGTGGGGCGGGCTGATGTGGACCCGGCCGGACAGTTTTCTGTACGTCGGGCTGTTGTCGGCGGGAGTATTCTTTTTCAACGATGCAGCCCGCACCGGCCTGACCCGCGGGCAGTGGCTCAAGCTCTTCCTGCAGGCCGGCGTCCTCTGCACGTTGGTCTACCTGCCGTGGCTCGGGTGGGCGTGGTGGTACTACGGCACGCCGATCCCGCACACGATCACCGCCAAGGGCGCGGTCTCCGGGGTCAAACCCGCCTGGGGGGTGCTGAAGACTTTTTTGGATTTCCCGCTGACGGTCTGGACGGGCTCGACCTCACTCGAGTCAACCTTCCTGCCCTCGTATTTCCAGATCGGCGGCTGGCCCAGTGCCGCGGTGACGACGGCGCGGTGGGTGGCACTGGTGCTGGCGTTTCAGTGGGCGCTGCCCCTGTGGCGGGTCGAGGTCCGGGTGGCGTCCTTCGCCTTCTGCGGGATGCACGCCTACCTGTCGTATTTCCCGTACTTTCCGTTCCCGTGGTACCTGCCGGGTCCGGCCCTGCTCGGCGCAGTGACGCTCGGCGCCATGATTGCGCAGCTCCTGGCGGTGGCACGGCGGCCCTGGCTCCGGGCGGTGATCCTGGCTGTGACGCTCGTGGCCCTCGGGGCCCAGGGCTGGCTGACCTCGCAGATGCGGCGCGAGATGGCGCTCGAGCAAAGCTACAGCGGCACCGGCACCCGCCAAAAAGCCGGCGAGTGGCTGCGGGCCCATGCCAAGCCCGGCGACACCGTCTTCATGGAGCCGCTCGGCTACATCGGTTATTTCTCCGGCCTGCGCACCTACGACTATCCCGGCCTCTCCTCCATGGAAATGGTCAATGCCATCCACGCGCTGGCCTCGGACGGCGGCAACCAGGTTGAATTCATGTGCCCCGACTGGCTCGTGTTGCGCCCCTTTGAATACGTGGCGATGCATACGTCCGTCTACCGGTTGTTCGGCAAAGGGTACTCGTACGAA
>Ga0302322_100003293_pt1 | contig 13834 bp, 5 predicted proteins | sample Fen_T0_2_FD_203757 | JGI IMG/M metagenome (GOLD analysis project Ga0302322, IMG submission 203757) | Peat permafrost microbial communities from Stordalen Mire near Abisko, Sweden - Fen_T0_2 | ecosystem: Environmental > Terrestrial > Soil > Wetlands > Permafrost | place: Sweden: Abisko...
GCGCTACCAGTATGACACCAATGGCAATCTCGTCACCTTCACCGACCGTGTCGGCCAGACGAACGGCTTTGCCTACACCAATACGAATTTCCCGCATTACCTCACCAGCATTACCGATGCGGGGGGCATTACGGCTGTGCAAAATCGTTTTGATACCGATGGTCGGTTAATTGGCAGTCTGGATGCTATTGGCAATGCCATCAACTACGGTCATGATTTGGTCAATAACCGCGAATACGTGACCAACCGGCTCGGAGCGGTGACAATTCGGGAGTATGACAATCATGGCAATGTGACGAGATTAACCGACCCGCTTGGCTTGGTCACTTCCTATACCTACGATGATAACGGCAATCTCTTGTCAGAAGGCAAAGGCACAAACCAGCCTCGAATCTATGCCTATGATGCTAACGATAACCGCACATCCGAAATTGATGAGTTGGGCCGAACCAGCTATTACACCTACAACGGTCTTCGCAAAGTTTTAACGGCAACCGACCTGGATGGTCATACCACCACCAACAGTTATAATGCCTCGGGTAATCTGGTGGCAACCCGCGATTCGTTGGGCAACACCTTCACGTTTGGAAATGACCAGCTAGGCAACGTGTTGTCCATGACCGATCCCCAGGGGCATATTACGAGATACACCTATGATGCTTTGGGACATCTTTCTTCGGAAACTGACCCGCAAGGTAACGTGGTTAACTACATTGCAGGTGCCGATGGAAAGCTTTTGAACAAAACCAGGTCCAGAGTGGTTTCGTCAGTACAACCCAAAACCTTGGCAGCCTCTTTGTTGACAAAAAGCCCTGCCAAGATCACGCGGCCTGTCGCTTTGAATGCAACCGTGTTGGTAACTAATATAACCACCTACACGTTCAAGTATGATGCCTCCGGAAATTTGGTGGCTTTGGGCAATGATCTGATATGGGAAACAAATGTTTATGATAACTATTCCCGGATCATCAAACGGATTGATGCTTTGAACCGCTCCACCATTGTGGAGCATAACACAAACGGTTTGGTATCCCGCATCACTCATCCCGGCGACATTATTGAAACATTCGATTACGATGCCGAAAATCACTTGATTAATTATGTGGATGGCATGGGTCGTGTGACAAAATATACATATAACGCCCGGGGAGCCATTATTTCGGTATTGCACCCGGATGGCCGGGTGGTTTCGTCAACCTATAATAATCTGGGGCAGTTGGCCACCGAATCAGATTTCTCCGGCATAACCACCTATGCTTATGATCCAGTCGGCAATCGCATTTCCATAGTTGATCATGGGCGCACTGCCACCTATGAGTATAACGCCAAGCGCGCCTGCACAAAATATACCGACTTTGCCGGCCGGACCATGGTCATGGAATACGATTTTCTGAACCGGAACACCAAAGTCACTTACCCAGACAACACCACCCGTTCGGCGACCTACTTTGGCAAGCTGGTGGCCTCCATTACCGATCAATTGAATCATACGACTCAATATGATTATGATGGTAATGGTCGGTTGTTGTCAGTGACCGATCCACTGGGACATGCCACCTCGTATACTTATGATGGCATTGGGAATCGTTTGACAGAAAGCGATCCCCTGGGCCGGGTAACAACCTATGCCTATGATGGCAACCGCAGTCTCACCGGCGTTTCCATGCCGGATGGCAGCACCCGCAGCGGTACCTATGATGCGGGGGGCCGGTTGTTGTCCCAAACCGATGGCGAACAAAAGACCACATTATTTGAGTATGACGATGCGAATAATCTGATCACCATAACTGACCCCGCCCAGCAAAAAACGGAGTTCACTTATAACAAGGCGCACCAGCGGACTTCGCGTACGGATCCTGAAGACAGCAATCATCACCGTCCAGTCACGACCTGGACTTATGACGGCTATGGTCACTTGCAGGAAACCCGATATCCGGATAATACCATCGAAACCATGGAATATGATGGCAACAGCCGGTTGCTGGCCTCCACTGATCGCTCCGGCCACCGCTCTTCCTATGGTTACGATGACTTTGATCATGTTAAATCCGTCAGCACTCCTGCCGGAATCACTTCCTTCACCTACGACCCTGCAGGTAATCGTACATCGCTGACGGATGTGGCCGGTCATGCCACCGGGTTTGACTATGATAAAATGAATCGCATGGTCCGGATTCATTTTCAGCCAACTCTGCAAAATGGCCCCACCGAATTGGGTTTTGACTATGACTCCGCCGGGCGGTTGAAATCTCAGACCGATCAAATGGGTTTTGTCACGCAGTTTGAATACGACAACGCCAATCGGAAGATTGTGACGATCGATCCCCAGCTGCATGAATGGCATTATGATTTCGATGCCTGTAACCAGTTGCATTCGATATTGGATCCGACCAATCATATCACAATCAATAACTATGACCAGGCGGGTAGATTGATTGAAACCATTTACCCAGACCTTAGCACCAGCACCAAGCAGTATGATAAACGTGGTTTGGTGCTCCAATCCACCGACCAGTTGCGACAGACTACCCGTTATACCTACGATGATCTTGGCCGGGTGAAAACTGCCACCGATCCGCTGGGCGGGGTGACACAATACGAACATGATGAAATGGGGCGGGTCACTGAGTTGACTGATCCGAAAGGCCAAACAACCTTTTATAGTTACGATGTCATGGGGAACCGCACCCGGGTGATAACGCCCGATGCCGCCACCCGCTCCTGCACTTATGACGCCGCGGGCCATGTGCTTACGGAAACGGATCCGTTGAATCATACCACGACTTATTCGTATGACTTCGTGACCGGCAAGCCGGCATCAATTGAAGACGCTTTGCACCATAAAACGAGATTTTTCTACAATAATTTGGGACAACGCACGTCCATGCTCGATGCTTTGAACCGGGAAACCTCCTACGAGTACGATGTCTTTGGCCATTTGACGCGCATTACTCATCCTGACTCGGCCTCGGAATCCTTCACCTACGATAATAATGGGCGTCTGATCAAGGCGACGGATGCTCTCGATCACTCAACGGCCTATGATTATGATAAACTCGGGCAATTGATTTCCAAGACCGATATGCTTGGTCGAAATACCAGTTATGGCTATGATTCAGCGGGGCGGCGCGTGTCCGTGACGGATCCAGTCGGACACCAGACAACGTTTGGCTACGACGCCGTTGGTAATGTCACCGGCATTGCCTTTGCCGATGGCACGAGCGTGTCCCGCACCTACGATTTTTCCGGCCGGGTTTTATCCGTTACCGACCAGAAATACAATACCACCCGGTTTGACTACGACGCTTTGGGGCACCTCACCAAAGTCAACAACGCGTTGGGTGGTGCCACCGGTTACACGTATGATGAGCTGGGTCGCATGACCGCTCAGACTGACGCCTTGAACCGCGTTACCCAATATGAATATGATCCGGTGGGGCGGCGCACCAAGCGCACGCTTCCCAGTGGCGTATTTGAATCCAATACCTACGATCTGGCTGGTAACCTCACGCAGCGGAAGGATTTTAACGGTTTGGTGACGAGCCGTGAATATGATGAGATTAACCGTTTGATTGCTGAAAAAACCAATGCAATCCCTCAGCCGTTCTTGGTCGCCGCTTATAGCTATAACGAGGTCAGTGTGCGCACCGGTATGTCCGACCTGTCCGGAAGCACCAGCTACACTTATGATTTGCGCGACCGGCTGCTCACCAAAACCCGGTCTTGGAATGACACTGGCACCGCTGCCATTCTCAAGTATGGGTATGACTTGGTAGGCAATGTCACTTCGGTTTATTCCGATAATCACAATGGCGCCGCGATGGTTTACGGGTATGATGCCATCTACCGGTTAACTGACGTCACCGACGGTAATGGTGCCACCCGGTATCACTATGACCTGGCAGGGAATATGGATCGGATCATCCATCCCAACAGCGTCATCGAGAACTTGCAGTTTGACTCCTTGAATCGCGTGGCCAGCATTGTGGCTACCAATCTGTTGGCTATGCCCACCCTTTTGAGCCGGTTTGCCTCCGCCTATGATCCGGCCGGAAACCGGATCGGCGCCGATGAATCCGTGTTGGTCAATGGCCAGATGAAAGTCATCAACCACACCTATGACTATGACGCCGGTTCCCGACTCACCGATGAGACGATCACCGTTAGCAATCAACTCTCAGTCCTTAACTATACCTACGATGCCGTCGGCAATCGACTGACCCGCAGCTCCACCCAGCCGGTGTTGCCTCCATTGGCCTATAGCTACGATTCCGACGACCGGTTGACCAGCGATCAATATGATGCCAATGGTAATACGGTGGTCGCGATCATGCCGAACGCGCAGCAACAGCCCGTTAGCTGCTACGATGACTATGACTATGCCGACCGTTTGACCCAACGCAAGACCACGCTCAACGGGCAGTCAGTCACCCTCGGTTTTCAATACGATGGCGATGGTCAACGCGTGGGCAAAACCGTCAATGGCGTTACCACTCATTTCTTGGTCGACGATATTAACCCAACCGGCTACCCGCAGGTCTTGGAAGAGCACGCCGTGTCGGCCGATCCGAACACGCCGCCGACCGTCACCGGAGTCTATACCTATGGCAATGGCCCGCTTAGCCAGGATCAATGGAACAATGGCCAATGGCAGACCCGCCATTTTGGCCGTGATGCCCACGGCAGCGTGCGCCTCCTGACGGATGCCGCCGGTCACGTCACGGACACTTACGATTACGATGCCTTTGGCAATTTGACGGCCCAGACCCCGACGGATGGCAGCCAGACCCCCAACACCCGTCTCTTTGCCGGCGAAGAATTTGATCCCGACCTGGGTTTGCAATACCTCCGTGCCCGGTATCAAGACCCGCAGCGTGGCCGCTTCTGGACCCGCGACAGTTTTGAAGGCTCCTTGGGCAACCCCGCCAGCCAGCACGCCTATGCTTATTGCCAGAACGATCCCGTGAATGGTGTAGATCCCAGCGGGCATGAAACCATGGGCGAACTGTCCATGTCGGTAGGCATCCATGCCATTATGCTCCCCGCCCTGCTGAACGTTTGGTCCGGGACCATGGGGACCGTTTATGGCCTGACCGAGACCGAGCTGACGAAGGCGCTCAACCAGGCCGAGGCGATGATGATTCAAGGCACCGCCCAATCCGTGGGGGTGATGATGGGGTTAAACAATTATTGGAACACCGTGCGAGGCGCGCCGTTTTTGCTGGCAGCCAATCCGTTTGTTGCGCCGACCCCCTCGTTGGTGCTGGCTCCGGTGGTGATTGGTTTTGACCAATCCGTGCCACTGTATGGGGCCGGACTGCGCAATTCCGTTTTGGAAGCCGGCAGCCCCGATGGTTCGGGGGTGATTGATCCTGTCTGGGCCGCCCGCTCGGGCCTGCAACAGACCCCGGCGGAGCACCGTGATGACGCCTATCATAGTGATCCCGGCGGCGTAGAAACCAAGCTGGCCAATGGCGTTGCGGACAATACGCCGGAGACGGCTGCCGACCTGGCTGCCAGTCTCTCCCTTGCCAACCGGGCAACGGATGATAACCGGGCCATGGTGGCCTTGCAGCTTCCCAAAGGTGCGCCCGCTCTGACCATTGATCCGATGATTGTCTCGGTGAGCAGCTGCACGCCCGCTATCTGGAATCCCGGTGCGTATATGGCCAAGCCGCACTCTGAAAATAATCCCTATAACGTGGCGGGGTGGACTGGGTACTATAATGCCGGATTTAGCGAGTCCGGTATGGGGCGGTATGTGCAACCTTGGTTTGCCTCCTTCAACCACGAAACGATTAGCACCGGCCTCGGGGTGTTAAAACTCTTAATCCCGCCCACTGCCCGTACTTTCGAAAAATGGGAAAGCGAAAATGAGAGCGGGTGGGAGGCGCATTGGGATTCAACGCACCTTTCGAACGATAATGATGCGGCGGCCAAATCGTTTGGGCCGGTGCTGGGGGCTGTGGTGCAATGTGCCATTTCGACTGGAGTGGGCCGGGCGGCGACTGAACTGCCCGCCTTGAGTGAGGCGTTGGCAACCGGCCTAAAGGGTTGGCTTCGCTGCGACAAAGGCGGCACGGTGGCGCGGTTGGCGATCCGGGAAGAACTGACCGCGACCTCGGCGCGGGCGGCGGAACGCTTTCTCACCGCCCCCGGGCTGTGCACCGAAAATAAAATCTTAGGCGAAGGGGCTCTGGCGAGCCATGAAGCGGCAGTGGTGGCTCAGCGTGAAGCCATCGGATTGGAAACCGCCCAAAGAATGGCCGCTAAAAACACAGTGAAATCGGCCGCCGCAGAGGGGGCAGGGCTTGACCAAGCGGAGCAGGGTCTCACCGCTATGGGTAAACGCTATCGCATGCCAACAGACCAAGCAAAGGTGGCAGAAATTCGGAGCCTTACGCGAGAACTCTATGACACATATCAGCCGCGATTCCGTCCAAGGGCGAATACTGGTGTGCCGAGGATGAGCCTTCAAAATCCTGACGAACAATTATTAGGGCTTGCTCATTCGGAAGATAATTCCATATCGTTATTTTATGGGCGTAATCGCGCTACACTACTGGAAGAACTTCTCCACACTGATCAAATTGCAAACAGTGAATTTGCTGGCAAATTTTCGTCCAGAATTCCTGGACCAATTAAGGCACATTGGGAAGATCTCGTTCACAAGAGACTTCTTGATTTGGGCTTTGAGGAGATTAAGTGATGAATATTAGCCCCTATGTCGGAGTCGGTGAACTGCGCTTTGGAACAACAACAAAGCAGATATTGGATATTTTAAGAGAACCAACTAGAGTAAAAAGACTTGAACACCCTCTGTTCTGCACTGTTTGGGAATATCCTGAAGCCGAATTAACCTGTTATTTCGCTGGCAATTGTGATGATCTAAGCCTTTGCCTTGTAATTCTTGGTTGCTCTGATGTGCAAGTTATGTTGTTAGGTTTTGATGTTTTCAATTGTGACCTGTTTGATGAGTTAACCAGACGAGGATTGGCATTCAGCAAAAATGCTGATCAGTTTGATAATTTGTGTATTAGGGTTGATGGCCTTGGAATCGAGTTTTGGACCAATCAGGACGGTGTTCTTGACTCTGTGCACGTGTATGAAAGCGACTTTTGGAACAAGGTAAACTGTCGGAAAGCAGTCAAGCCTAACGACGACAGCGAGTGACTTTCCGCGCCGTGCTTGGTAATCTTTGAGCCGCTTGAACGCGGCTAAAGAAATAATCCTGCTCCTCTGGTTGCTCCTCGTGGCGACCCTGGGGAACGTGTCGGCGTTCACGCCCGGCGCAGGGGAAAACTGCATCTGGGAAAAATCCTTGGCGACGGGCGAAATGCGCCCGGTCGAGCCGTCGCCAACCGCTGGCGGGCGTCAGGAAAATGAAGGTGCGACTTACGATGTCGCGCCAGACTACCTCCTTGCCGCAGAGGCAACAGGGCCAAGGGAAATGCCTTGGCGCGCGGATTTCCCTGAGTACGAAGGCTGGGTTCGCCAACTTGAGCAACAACGGCAGGTGTTACGAACTTTTTTGACATCGCAGGAATGACCAAATTGGCATCGCAAGGTTTTCGTGGTTTTGGCCGCACTGGCATCGCATTTTGTGGCCGAATAGCAACGCTTTGATCGTAAGGGCTACGACCGGACTGGTCGTTTTTAAAGTTTGGTAATGGAGGTGGTCGCGTTGCCATCGTAAACGAACACTGCCGGTGCGCTTTCCACGCTGGCGTCGTAAGGTCAGGATTTTAATGGGCAGACGGTTTTTGCCCGGACTGGCATCGTAAACCGACCGCTTTTAGCCTCTTTCCACATTGGGATCGTAAAGCCAGTTTTCTGCCGTTGCGCCTGTTTTTGGCCGGACTGCCGTCGTTGGGTTACGACGGCAGTGGCCGGTGGCTATGTGCCGGTGATCTGCCGCATGGCGTCGTGGAAGGAGTGGCCGAGCACCTGGACATGGAAGTCAATGGCGTTGCCGGCGAGGTGTCCTTCTTGGGCCGGCCAATACTTTGACTAAAGAAACGGTAAACTTTTATATGCATGAAGCTGTACTGAAAGATGGTATTGTATATGATAAGATTACTGGGTTTGATGGATTACCGCTCGCTGAATATAAAAAGTTGTTTTTATATGCTGCAGATATAATTTTTGAAGCATTATGAATAATAATTGTGATCTGAAAACTGAATTTGCTTTGCGGACTGCAGTAGAAACGCTTGAAACTGTAAAAAGACAAAAAGCGAGGTTTTTTATTCCAAATATCGAAGCGGCCGATAACTTCCTTACTGGGTTTTGTTTAGGTATGATAGCTGTTGGCATTCCTATCACGTTTGAGTCTTGGCATGTTGCTCTTGGATGTCGAGGGTGGCGATGGACATCAGTTGGTGTAATCCCATCCATGAAAGCGGCGGGATTGACCGATGAACAAATAACAAATGAGTTGATTGACTCGCTTACTGATACAATACGTGAGGAAATGCGTAAAATGAAAAGAGCAGTCCTAGAAAAGTGACAAATAGGGTTTGACGGCAAGTATGACGAACTCGGCCGTCGGACGTATGAGCAGGATCAGGCGGGGAAGGTGACAGCTTTTGGTTACGACACCCTGGGGCGGATGACGGCAGTGACGAATGCGCTGGGCTATGTGACCAGCTACGGTTACGACGAACTGGGCCAACAGGTCAGCCAGACCGATGCGAACCAGCACACCACCACGTTTGAATACGATGCGAACGGCCGGCGGGTGAAGCGCACCCTGCCCGGGAACCAGGTGGAGACGTACGCCTACAATGTGGGCGGGTTGCTGACGAACAAGACCGATTTCAATGGGTTTAGCACGACGTATCAATACGACGGCATGAACCGGCTGGTGGCGAAGTTGCCATCCACCACGCTCTATCCGCAGTCCACGCCCGTTACCTATGCCTACGACACGCTGGGTCTGCGCACCAACATGACGGATGCCAGCGGCACGACGGCCTACCGGTATGACGACGGTCACCGGCTGGTGCAGAAGACGAAGGCTTGGGGCGGCACCCTGAGCGTGACGCTCAGCTACGGCTACGATGTATTGGGCAACCTGACGAACATCGTTTCCTCGACGCCCAATGGCGTGAAGGTGACCTACGGGTACGATGCCTTGAACCGCCTAAGCACGGTGGATGATGCCGCCACGGGCCGCACCGCCTACGGCTACGATGAGGTGGGGAACCTGCAAGGGAGTGTGTATCCCAACTTGGTCCACACGGAATATCAGTATGATGCACTCAACCGGCTGACAAATCTGGCAGCGGCACAGGCGCTGACGCCCTTGGCGAACTACGCCTACACGGTCGGAGCTGCGGGCAACCGCCTGAGTGCGAGCGAACAGTTGTTTGCCTCGGCGCTCAACCCGCAGACCCGAACGATCAACCGGGTCTACAGCTACGACGATCTCTACCGGCTGACGGGGGAGACGATCAATGGCACGGCGACCGTAGGGGCAGCCAGCTACGGCTATGACCCCGTGGGCAACCGGCAATCGCGCTCCGTGGCGAGCCTGCCGCTGCTGCCGCAGATCTTCACCTTCGATGCGAACGATCGGCTCAAAACCGACAGCTACGATGCCAACGGCAACACGTTGTATGGCGCAGGTTTTGGGCAAACGCAGCCGGATCAATACGATTTTGAGAATCACCTGGTGCGCCGCACTGCGACGATCAACCATCAACTATCGACGATCGACATCGTATACGACGGCGATGGCAATCGGGTGCGCAAAACCGTCAGCACGGCGACGAACACGGTGACGACGTTCTACGTGGTAGATGAACTGAACCCGAGCGGTTACGCGCAGGTGTTGGAAGAGCATGTAGCCCGCAATGGGCAGGCGCCGGTGCTGGACTGTGTGTACACATACGGGCACAACCTGATTAGCCAGACGCGGCGGGATGGGGGACTGTGGGCAACCTCGTTTTACGGGTATGACGGGCACAACAACGTGCGGTACCTGACAGATGGGAACGGCGCCGTGACGGATACGTACGATTACGATGCCTTCGGCAACCTGACGGCTGCGAGTGGGGTTACGGTGAACTGCTACCTGTTTACGGGGGAACAACTGGATGTGGATTTGGGCTTGTACTACCTCCGCGCCCGGTACCATAACCTGGATACGGGACGGTTCTGGAACATGGACAGTTATGAGGGGGATAATTCCGATCCGGCCAGCCTCCACAAATACAACTACTGCGGGAATAATCCGGTGAATGCGTATGATCCGAGCGGACACATGTCACTTGGTGAATTCATGGTGGGGACAGCTATCGGCAACATGGTGGGTGGTGCACTGCTCCAAGCTTATGGGGGGGCCATAGGACGAATGATTGGAACCTTGAACGGAGGTGGAAGTTGGAGTGAAGCTGGAAATGCCGCGCTTACTGGGGTTGGTGATGATGCTTTAAATGGGGCAGAGGGTGGGTTAATTGGCTTTGGGATTGGCAAAGGAGTGGGATGGGTAATAGGAAAAGTGCCCGGTATGTGCAATACGCTTGTTCAGTTTGCTCGGAAGAGCGAACTGTTAGATAATGCTTATAAATCTCTCGCGGATGATATATCCAAGTTGACGGGGGCAATAGTTCTAGGGTCTGAATCATTGTTGAAAAGTGCTGCCGAAGCCGTGTTTCAAGCTCGAGTGGCCATTGCCATGCTAACGGAACGCGTAAATTCACTCGCATCTTGGCTTGGCATTCAAAGTGCATTTCATGTCGGAGGAGCGGCGGCTAGAGATTGCGTGGCACTTGTCGCGGAAACATTGGCGAACGCATTGGGGGTGTCGTGCAATACCGGGGTTTTAAGAGATTATATAAAAACAGGAAATGTTACATCGTTATCAAATGCTATAGAATGGATAACATCGGCTACTAGATTAAAGACGTTTGAATCCGGGCCTTGCGGAGATCCGAATTTGAGCCCCGGATTCTATGCTCTGTATACCCCTACTTCGAAAGGAGGTCATGTTGTTTTTGGACAGATTCTTTCAAATGGAGAGCGACTGATAATTGACGGCCAAGTTTCAGCGAACGAAGGTGGGGTGTTGCAAAATGGTGCAACGGCTATTTGGAATAGGGCGACCGCAATAAGATTTGATCGTGCACCCCGCTAATATGTTATATGTTGATCGCATTGAATGGTGGGCATGAATCATAGCCCAATACAAAATTACAGCAATTTAACAAACTATTTTATATTTATGAATCCATTTAATGATTTTGTTGAAAATGGGAAAATTGGCCAGTTATTTTTAGGGCAATCAAAAAGGGATACGTTGAAAATGCTGGGCGAACCAAATGACTGGCTTGGTAAGGCGACGATAATCGGTGAAACTCATGAATTCTTTTATCAGTCTGAACTATGGTATTATTATGACGGAGTTGTCGGAGCGCGGTTTGGAAAGAACGAAACCATCGTGGAGCTAACATTATTTGTTGAAAAAGTACAAGCAACATCTGGCGTATTAAATGTAAATGAGTGGCCCGCGATGTGCAATATAACCATGGAAGGCTGGCGCCTGGCTTTGGAAAAGCACGGGTTGCCATACGTGGAATCAAAGGATAATTTAAATTATTGGATACTTTCTGGCTCTACTTGCATAGCAGCCTGCTGGCCCTATCCTGGTGGTAATGAGATGCCGGCACTAACACGTCCGGTTTTGATGGTTAAAAAGGTAATTGATTTCAAAATGTTAGCAGATTTGATGGCTTAGATGTTACAGACTTTTTTCTGATCGTAAGAACGGCCTAATGTTAAGCGTTCAATAATGTTGAGCTGATCGATGTTCCACCACGCCGTCGGCTGTTACGAACTTTTTTGACATCGTAAGAATGGCCAAATTGGCGTCGCAAGGTTTTCTGGGTTTTGGCCGCACTGGCATCGTATTTTGTGGCCGAATAGCCATGCTTTGGTCGTAAGGTTATGACCGGGCGGAGCGTTTTAAATTGGTTGCCGGGTTTCAGGGATTTTTGACTGCACTGCCGTCGCAAGGGACGGCTTTCTGGTCTATTTCCATACTGCCATCCTAAAATCTGGATTTTGATGATCTGACGGTTTTTGACCGGACTGCCGTCGTATGGCGACGACGGCAGTGGCCGGTGGCTATGTGCCGGTGATCTGGCGCATGGCTTCGTGGAAAGAGAGGCCGAGGACCTGGACGTGGAAGTCGATGGCGTTGCCGGCGAGGTGGCGTTCCGGCCAGCGCCAATAGCTGTCCATTATGACGAGGCCGGGATAAGCGGGTAAAATGAAGTTGCCCGCCTCCCGGGCACTGAGTTGGAGGCTGCGTTTTTCGAGTAATGGCACCAGCGCCACCAGCCTGGCGGCGCGGATTTGCTCACGCGACCAACGCGGGCCTTGGCTCCGGTCACTATGTGGTGAGGGGTTGGTCACAGTCTTTTCTCCAATGGGGTTGGATGAGCACCCGGTTGACCATCGAGGTGCAGAACAAAAGATATTTATCCGGGGAATGATTCATGAGTTGATGTGCAAACGTCTGTAAGGTGTAGCATTTTTTATTCATCGCGCTTCTTCTTGGCATTGAGCAGCATTTCAATCAACTGGAACATGTCGCCCTTGCGGGGATCCGCCCAGTCTTCCGAGGGCAGAAAAATACCCTGATCCCGTTTACCCGATTGATAGAGCGACTCCGTAAACTCCTCGTCGGTTGCAGTCTGAAACCCCAGCTCATGGGCATCTACATCAATCGTCCAGCAGGAGGTCTTGGACCGGATCCCTTTGCCGAAGCGTTGCTGGTGGCCTTTGCTGGACGTCGGCGGCACCCAATATGGCCGCATCTGCATCTGTGACCGCAAGTCACCCCGCTCCAGCGGCAGCGCGCCCCCGCTCCACCGCTTATGCGCTTGTAACTTCTCAATCACCGGACCCGGAATAAATGACAGCCGGTAGCTTCGCCACGCATACCGCATGTCCTTGCTGCCTTCCGCAGTTTGGTAGGGGGTCGTCGGCAAGGTTGCCGGGGTATATTCCTCCAGATGGAAAATCATCAATAGGTCGGCACCTGTTTCCCCAAATGCCTGACTACTCAAGGCGTCCAGCAGATCCCGCCAGAAAATGTTGACGTTCACTTTTTCCCTCACCGCCTGCACCGCCTCGCCGCAATGACCCAGCAGGAACGCTCGAAACTTCGCCAGGTCGGCCGGTTGGTGGGACTTCAGCATCTCTGCCAGTGCGGCAAACGCCCCGTAGCTCGCCCCATGGACAATGCGCGCCCGCTGGTCAATGGACGCCATCTCCGGGCTCTTAAGCCATTGGTTCATGTGCGCCAGCGCCTTCGCCGCAAATTCCTTGCGGTGCCGCAGGATGTAGCGCCCCAGCAGGTAGAACTTGCTGGAGTGTTCTTCAAACCAGTCGTAGTGGTTGATCTCCCGGTTCTTCGTCGAGACCTGCAAATGGGCGTACCGGCTTTTCACCTGCGCGTCCGTGCAGGTGGCTATGCCCGTAATGATGGCATTCGCCAGAATTTTCCGCGTGCCTTCGTCAAAGGTTTTCTTGATGCCGGACTCCCGGTTGTAGATGTTTTTGATCTTCTCGATCATCCACTTTGGCGCGTCCGGCTGGAATTCCTCCAGCCATACCGGCAGGTTGCCGTACTGCTGCATGGCAATCGAGATGCCCACCTTCGTCGAATCCGGCAGCGGCATGCCGCCGTCAATCTTAAACCCCCACAGCTTCATCAGCCAGCGCGCCACCGAAGACTTGCCCGAATTCGTCTCGCCATGCAGCCACAACCCCGGGAAGGCGTTGTATTGCTCGTAGATCTCCGGCCCCGCCCCATACGCCAGCA
>Ga0302322_100003294_pt1 | contig 13834 bp, 11 predicted proteins | sample Fen_T0_2_FD_203757 | JGI IMG/M metagenome (GOLD analysis project Ga0302322, IMG submission 203757) | Peat permafrost microbial communities from Stordalen Mire near Abisko, Sweden - Fen_T0_2 | ecosystem: Environmental > Terrestrial > Soil > Wetlands > Permafrost | place: Sweden: Abisko...
GCGGTTCGCCCTTAGGGTTTCTCTTGTGATTTTGCCCCGAGGGCCCTGGGTGTTCAGGCCCCAGGTGGTTGCCGACTTTCATAACCTGGGTTTTGGAGAAATTCTCGTCGTCGAAGACGGCCCCCCGCGGTACGGTGCGGATGATCTTTTGCGCCGTTTTCCCGAGGTACGGATCTTGATGGCCCTCCAGGTTTCGACCCCCGGTGCCCTGATCAACCAGGCCGCTCGGGAGGTGAGGGGAGATAAATTCCTTGTCCTCTGGGACGATCAGGCGCTCTCCGAAGCGGGTTTGCATACCCGCGTCCAGAAGCTATGGGAGGGTTCGCCGGCCGTGGCCCTGGTTCCCGAGCGTCGGGACAAGGACGGCCGGGACCTTCCTTCTGTCCTTGTCCCGGGCCTCGCCAAGGATAGACTCAAGATCCTGTCCCTTGGCTCCGACCTGGAAAGTGTGAACACCCTTTTCCCCGCAGATTACTCGGCGCTCTACGACAGACAGCGTTTTCTCCACACGGGTGGGTACGATGTTACCCTGGCCAATCCGTTTTGGCAGAAGGTCGATTGGGGGATCCGAAGCCACCTTTGGGGAGAGAGTCTGACCCTTGAGAGGCAGTTCAGAGTCGATTACAGGTCCAACACTCCGGTGGAAGACCAGACTCCGGACCGTTCCTACCCGCGTTTTTTCTTGCGGAACCTGGCCGTTCGTCACACAGGGGACCATGGTGTTTTACCCTTTGCACGATTTTGGGCCCATGCCCGTCGGGCCGGATTACCCCTGGTCGAGAGCCTCGTCGGCTTCCTGGCTGAAAGGGCCTGGGTTCACACCCACCGCTATCGATTCCAGTCTGACGCCCGGCTTCTGGCCGAACTTTGGGGGGTACCATGACGGCGGTCTTCTTGCAGGTAAGGTTGGATTCCTCCCGGCTGCCGCGAAAGGCTCTAGCGTTCTTGGGCGGCAAGACCGTGACCGAGAGGTGTTTCGACGCGCTGGCCGCCGTTCGTACGGACCTCAGGGTGTTGGTCACCGAACCCTCCAGCGCCCTCGAACTGGAACCCTTGGCCAGGAACGCCGGCTGGCATGTCTTCGTGGGCGACAAGGACAACGTCCTGGATAGGTTCGTCCAGGCGGCCCGGGCCATGGGAGTAAAAACCATCGTCAGGGCCACCGGAGACAACCCCCTGGTTTCCGCCAGGCTCGCCAACGAACTTTTGGCCCACCATAGCAACCGGTTGGGCGACTACAGCGGCTTCGTCGGGGCTCCGGTGGGAACGGGGGTGGAAATCCTCTCGGTGTCGGCCCTGGAACAGGCCTGGGCCTCGGATCCCGATGCTTACGAAAGAGAACATGTGAGCCCGTTTTTGTACCGCCATCCTGAAAGGTTCGTCGTGAGCCGCCCCGAGGTTCCCCTCACCGCCCAGGCCCCCGACGCCAGGGTCACCCTTGATACCGACGACGACCTTGTCTATCTGCGTTCCCTTTGGGACGCCATTTATCGGGGGGCGCCCCCCGAAGTGGAGGAACTGATCCCATGGCTCAACCGACATCCCCGGTGACCCCCTCCCTTGTCTTTGTTCCCAACCTCAGGACGGACAGGGGAATGGGACACTTGAAACGGTGCCTCGGTGCCGCCCGGAGCGCTGGCTCTTCCTCAGTCGTCTATTTGGCCGCCGAGTTTGCTTTCGTGGGAAAATTTCCTCTATTCAGCCGTTCCGTTGTCCAGACCTTGGCGGACCAGGCAGGGGTGACCCTCTGGGATCATTGGCCCCCGGGACTGAGCGTTCCCACTGTCGTCGTTGACCTTCAGGCCACCACTGAGGCCGCTTTTCGTTTCCTTCGGGACCGATGCGTCCGGCTGGTGGGCTGGGACGAGGGGGGGCGCGTCCGGGGCCGCTTTCCTTTTCTTGTCGACTCCCTTCCCCATGATACCCAACCGTTACCCAACGTCCGGCTTCCGGAATTGCTGGGCCTTGGGGTGCCACCTCGGGCACCGCTTTTTCAGCGCCCGGTCCAGCGGGTGTTGGCGGCTTTCGGGGGTGCCGACTCGAGGGGACTTACCCTGAAATTTCTCACCTTCGTGAAGTCGCTCCAGGGTCAGGGCCGGTGGCCATACAGCCTTACGGTGGTCAGGGGGCCCTTGTCAAAGGTCCTTCTTCCCCCGGACACCGAAGTGCTCGAAGCCCCATCCAACCTTGCGGGCCTGTTGGGTGGGTATGACTTGACGGTTACCAGTTGGGGACTCACCGCTCTGGAAAGCCTGGCTGCAGGTACGCCTGTGGTGCTCCTCAATCCCACCTCCTACCACGAAAAACTGGCCAGGGCCGCGGGGCTGCCGACGTTCGGGGTCGGGAGGCCCCGGGTCCAGGCCTTTTGGTCAGGAGTGGAAGAGGCTCCCGAAGCCGCCCGGGTCGCCTTCGGCAAACTGCTTCGGCCACCCCAGGATCCAGGGGCCTATTTCGCGGCCTTTCACGGGTCCGACGGGTTCTGTCCGGTTTGCCGTACTTCCGGGCACCCCGTCTTCGCCCGGACGGTTCACAAGAGCTATCACCGTTGCGAAGAGTGTGGAATGGAGTACCTCTCGGTCCACCAGCTCCCTGAAAAGCAATACTCCGAAGCCTACTTTTTCGAGGACTACCAGAAGCAATACGGCAAGACCTACCTCCAGGATTTTCCCCATATCCAGGGCCTCGGCAGGGAACGCTTGGCCTTCCTGGACAAGACCTTCGGTGCCCAAGAAGGGCGATCCGTCCTCGATGTGGGGTGCGCCTATGGCCCGTTCCTCGCCGCCGTGGCCTTGGCTGGTCACCGTCCCTACGGTCTCGACGTGGCCGATGCCGCCGTAGATCACGTGAAAACTGCATTGGGTTTTCCCGCAGTCCGGGCTTCGTTCCTCGATTTTCGGTGGCAAGAGGCCTTTCCCGGTCACTCACAGCCCGACGTGCTGACCTTGTGGTACGTGATCGAACACTTTCCCAACTTGGATGCGTTGCTCCGTCAGGCCAACTCGGTCCTCTCAGTGGGAGGGATCTTCGCGTTTTCCACTCCTAATGGTCGGGGCATCACCCGGAGGTTCGCGCCAGAAAAGTTCTGGCGGGAAAGCCCCGACGACCACTTTTCAATCTGGAATCCGCGGAACTCCCGATCCGTCCTCGGACGGTTCGGCTTTGAGGTGGCCGCCTACCGGGTTACAGGACACCATCCCGAGCGCTTTCCTGGGTTGAAAAATCCTCGAGGCATGTTCTTCGCCCTGATCAGGGTCCTCGACCGCTGGCTGGGGTGGGGCGACACCTTTGAAGTCTACGCCCGAAAAACCAAGGAGCTTCCATGACCCGCCACCTTTTGCTCATCGGAGGGGGAGTGATGCAACTTCCCGTCATCGATTTCGCCCACGGGCTTGGGGTGAAGGTCCTCTGTTTCGACGCCAATCCCCAGGCTCCCGCCCGGACAAAAGCCGACTGGTTCGAAGTGTGCGACATCAAAGACCGAGACCTCTGCCTCGAGAGGGCTTCCAACCATCGGAGCACCCACCGCCTTGACGGAGTCATTACGGTGGGAACCGACTTCTCCACCACCGTGGCCTGGATTGCCGACGCCCTAGGATTGCCCGGCACGCCCTACGAGGCGGCCCTTCGGGCCAAGGACAAGGGGTTGATGCGCAGGCGGTTTGCCGAGGCGGGCGTGGCCTCTCCCCGATACAGGGTGTTCGAAAGCCCGACTTCCGCCTCGGCGCTAGACTTTCCGTTCCCCGTGGTGGTCAAGCCCGTCGACAGCATGGGGGCCCGGGGGGTTCGGCTCGTCTCCGGGAACCTGGATTTCTTGCCCGCTTTGACCGACGCCATCGGTTATTCGGCCACGGGAAGAGCCATCGTCGAGGAGTACATCGAAGGCCCCGAGTTCAGTCTCGACGCCATCGTCCGCGATGGTGAGGTCATCCGGTGCGGTTTGGCCGATCGGACCATTGTTTTCCCTCCTGTGTTCGTGGAAATTGGGCATACCTTTCCCTCCACAGCGTCGGCCGAGGTTCAGAAAGCCGTCTGGGAGGAATTTGACCGGGGCATCGCAGCCCTGGGTCTGACCTGGGGCGCGGCTAAAGGAGACGTCAAATTCTCCCCCACCCGGGGGGCGGTCATCGGCGAAATCGCCTCACGGTTGTCAGGAGGTTACATGTCGGGCTGGACGTACCCTCTGACCTCGGGGCGTTCCGCCGTCCTCTGGGCCGTCCAAACAGCCTTGGGTGATGCCCTTTCACCCCAGGGCAGCGAAACCTTTCTCCCCGTGGCCGAGCGAGCCTGGATCGGCCTCCCGGGAAAAATCAAGAGTATCCGCGGTGTCGACCAGGCCCGAGCCCTTCCCGGAGTCCGGGATCTATTTCTGTTCACAGAGGCGGGTAGCGAAACCGTTTTCCCGAGGAACAACGTCGAGAAACTGGGAAACGTCATCGTCACGGGCACCACTCCGGCTGAGGCGGAGGAAACCGCCCGGCAAGCCCGCAACCGCGTAGTTTTTGAGTACGAAGCACCCTGGGCGGCCACCGAAGCCTTCCTGTCGGGGCACGGAGCCGAACCCTGGTGGTTCCCCCAGGCCCGGGGGCGAGGGGACACGTCGGCGGGAGGGTGGCTCGAAAGGGCCACCTCTGAAGGGTGGAAGGATCTGTACGGCAATTCTCTGAACGACCTGGTCGACCTGCTTGAGGCCGAGGGTCTGGGGCCCCTGGACCGGGGCGCCCGTTTCTGGAAATTCCTCTTGGTTGGGGGTCTCCCCGGGGCCCGGTACGCAGCGGCGGGTTCATGATCCGGCTAGCCTGGCTGTTTTTAGCCTTCGCCGTGCCGCTGTCCTCCGAGAGTCTCAAGGATTTGGGGACCCAAACCGGCGCCCAGGTATTCTGGGAACCCTACCGAAACGTCGTCCTGCTCTCCGACTCCCGGCACAGGCTTTCGGTGGATTTGGGGACGAGTCTCGCCCTTGGTGATGGGCAGACGGTCTTCGATCTCTCGGGTCTCGATCCCGGAACCGGAGTTTTGGGAGCCAACGACTTTCAGCGGCTTCTTGCCTGGTGGAAAGATCAGCCCCTCCCCACCAAGGTTCCGGTACTCGACGTCGTCCACATCCCGGGCTCGGGGCCCCGGGTTCAGGTTCTGGTTCTCGACGCCGGACACGGCGGGAGCGACCCTGGCAGCACGGGGCGCCACACCATCGACGGCAAGGACGTCGTGCTCCAGGAAAAGGACCTGACCCTAGCCGTTGTTCTCGAACTGCAGAAGCTCCTGACCCAGCAGTACCCGGACAGGAGCATCGTGCTCACCCGCAAGAACGACACTTACCCCACCCTTGAGAAACGGGTGCAGATCGCCGAAACCCAGAAACTCGGTGACCGGGAATCCATCCTTTTCTTGTCGGTGCACTTCAACGCCAGTCTCAACCGCAAGGCCAAAGGGCTGGAGCTTTGGTACGTGCCTCAGGACTACGAAAGGGAGGTCATCGCCGGCGGCGACATCCCCGAGTCGGTTTTCCCCGTCCTCAACACCCTTGTTGACTCGGAGTACAAGAAGGAGAGTCGGGAACTGGCGGTCCAGCTCGCCAGAGGCCTGACGAAGGACCTGGGAGACGAAAGTGTCAGCCGGGGCCTCAAGGAAAACCCTTGGTTCGTGGTCAGGATGGCCCGGATGCCCGCCGTCCTCGCCGAGCTGGGGTTCCTCACCAACCCCGATGAGGCCGCACTGTTCCTCGATCCTGATTACTTGAAGAAGTTGGCCCATGGTCTCTATACTGGTATCGCTTCCTTCATCCAAAACTATGAGGACCGCCGATGACTTCCGACAGGACCTTGCTTTGGTCTGCCTCCCTCCTGGGATTCTTTTTTTTCGTCTCAATGTCCCTCTATCTTCTGGTACCCGGAACGCTGACGAGGACTGTCCTGCAGTTTCCCGGTGAAATTTCCCATGGGCTGGTTCGGGAGGCTCGCTCACTTCCGTTCAACTGGGACAGAGAACACAACGTGGAGCTTTTGGTCAGAGAGGTGCTCCTAGGCCCGGCCCGTCACGACCACCTGCGACTGTTTTCCCGGGACTCTGAGGTCAGGTCTGTCCTCGTCAGAGGACCAATCGTCTACGTGGATTTAACAAAAGAGTCTTTCAATCCCGACGCCGATGTTCTATATTCACCACTGAAGGCCTTGGATGTCCTGAAAGCGACGCTGATGGACAACTTCACGGGTGTTTCCCAAGTCATGATTTCCGTCGGCGGAGAGCCCGTTTCTGGAAACGTCGTTGACAAAGGATGAAGCATCCATATAATGAATTACAGCAGAATCCGAGGTAAAAAGGAGCACTGGATGAAAAGGTTCTTCACGATTCTGGGGGCAGCCCTGTTCCTGGCTAACAGTGGTGCTTTCGCAGAACAAGCTACTCTTATTGATTTCTCAAAGTTGGTTGCCGACAGCGCTACGGGACTCCACGCTCCGACGACGATTGACTTTAGTCGTCAGGCCGGTTCGTCCTATAGCTCTGAGGACAAGGCAAAAATGAAGGTCTCGCTCGCGATTCCGAGTTGGGAAGTAAAACTTGCTTCGTCAGCACAGACTGTCGAGAACCAGAGTTTGTCTACTGTGAACTCGGCACCGGTCAAAGCCGACGCCTCCAAGTTTGCCGGTGACACAGTAATGGGCGTTCGGATTCATTTCCCTACCTTTGGGATCAATTCGTACGCGGTGATCCACCCTCCCTTCAACATCCCCAGCTATCAGACGCTGGAAGGTGACCAGAACGCCAAGCCCGGCGCTCAGTTTGACAACTTCGGCATCATTAAGAACGTCGGCGTGGTCAAGTCCATCCAGATCTTCGTTTTGGGTCGTAACTATTCGAACAGCCTTTCGTTGCTCCTCGAGAACGAACTCGGCCAGGAGCAGGAAATCTTCATGGGTTACCTGAACTTCGATGGCTGGAAGGCTCTGACTTGGCTCAATCCCAACTACCAGACCGAAGTCCGCAACCGAGATCTTAAGGCCATGCCTCTGTATCCGCGGTCGGCTCCCATGTTGAAGTTGAAGGGCATCATCATCCATCGCGATGCCGCCCAGGATGGTGGTGATATCGTGACCTATATCCACGACATCAAGGTCATCTACGACCAGGCCGTGTTGCCTTCCGGTGGCGAGGTCGACGATGAAGCAGTTTGGGGTATCCTCAAGCAGCGCGAAGAGGCTGCCCGAAACTTCGAACTTTCCAGGCTCGGCAACCTTCAGGTGCTCCGCGCCTTGGAGACCAAGAAGATGGCTACGGAAACCGGCTTTGACGCCACTCCCGCCGCCGCTGCTCCTGCTGCCAAGTAATTTTCAGTCTTTCCAAAAAAGCCGGCCTCGAGCCGGCTTTTTTTTGTCCTAAGGAAGTCCAATGAACCTCAATTCTCTCCTGTCCCAACGCCTAAACATCCCTGAACGCTCGATTGTCGCGGTTCTGGGCCTTTTGGACCAAGACCACACGATTCCCTTCATTGCCCGTTATCGTAAGGAGGTGACGGGCGATCTCGATGAGGTTGTCCTCCTGGCCATCCGAGATGAACGCGACAGGGTGCTCGAGCTTGAAAAACGAAAGGTGGCTGTCATCGAGAGCTTGAAGGAGCACGGACACTGGACCGAAGATCGTGCCCGCCAAGTGGAGGGTTTTCCGACCCTAACCGCCGTTGAGGACTTCTTCCTTCCCTTTCGTCCCAAGCGGAAGACCAGGGCGTCGGTCGCCCTGGAGAAAGGGCTTGCCCCCCTGGCCGAACGGCTTTGGGCCAATCACGAGCCGACATCCTCCGAGTTGTCGGCCTTCGTATCCGTCGAAAAAGGCGTGGCCGACGCCAATGAAGCCCTCTCAGGAGCCCGGGATATCGTTGCCGAGCGGCTTGCCGAGACCGCAGAAGTCCGAGGACGGCTGCGAGAGAGGTACCGTCGGGAAGGGAGAGTGGTGGTTTCCCAAGCCCGGGGATCGGCTTCGGAACATCCGTTTTTCGAGCACGTTGGTAAAACCGAACTCCTGGCAACCATGCCGGGCCATCGCCTGCTCGCGGTCCTGCGGGGAGAAACAGAAAAATACTTACGCCTGGGTGTGGAAGTCGATGAGGACGGTGCCGTGGCAGATGTTCTTTTGGTTGGGTTTCCCCGGGGTACGAAACCTGTGGAATCTTTGGTCAAGGCGGTTCAGGACAGTGTCAAGCGACTGTTGGGGCCGAGTCTTGAGAACGAGTCCCTGAAGACTGCCCGGGAGAAGGCCGAGGCTGGTGCCATTGGAATCTTTGCCGAGAACCTCAGGCAATTGTTGTTGGCCGCACCCTTGGGTCAAAAGGCCCTGTTGGCCGTGGACCCTGGGTTGAGAACAGGGTGCAAGATTGTCGCTCTTTCGGCCCAGGGGGCGTTGCTGGACCACGGTGTTATCTACCCGTTGGAGCCCCACCGCAAAACCGATGAAGCCGCGAGGCTCGTGAGGGCCGTCATCGCGAAATACGCCCTTTCGGCGGTGGCTGTCGGGAACGGCACCGGTGGCCGGGACGCCGAGGCTTGGCTCCGGAGTCTGAATCTGGGAGTTCCCGTGCTATCGGTCAACGAGAGCGGAGCCTCGGTGTACAGCGCCAGTGAAGTGGCCCGACAAGAGTTTCCAGAGTTTGATCTGACGGTCAGGGGTGCGGTTTCCATCGGGAGGCGGTTGATGGACCCGTTGGCCGAGTTGGTGAAGATCGACCCTAAAAGCATTGGCGTGGGCCAATATCAGCACGACGTGGACCAGAAGGATCTCAAACGGAGCCTGGACGACGTTGTTGTGAGCTGCGTGAATCGGGTCGGCGTCGATCTCAATTTGGCAACCCAGCCCATTTTGACCTATGTTGCCGGTTTGAGCCCCAGGCTGGCAACCTCCATCGTGGACCATCGAACCAAGCACGGACCGTTCCGACGTCGAAACGAATTGCTCGAGGTGAAGGGCGTCGGGCCCAAGGCTTTCGAGCAGGCTGCGGGTTTCCTCCGCATCGTTGGTGGTGACAATCCCCTCGACGCATCGGCCGTCCATCCTGAAAGCTACCTCGTGGTCGAGAGGCTGGCCCGGAAGGCCCAATGTTCGGTAGCCGAACTGATCGGACGACGGGATCTGGCATCCTTGGCCGAAGGAGATGTCAATCTGGGAGTAGGTGCCTCCACCCTCTCTGACATCCTAAGGGAATTGGAGAAACCCGGACGAGACCCCCGTCCCGCCTTCGAAGTAGTGACCTTTGACGACGCGGTGAAAACCCTGGACGACCTAAGGGAAGGCTTGGTACTTAATGGAATTGTCACAAACGTTACCGAATTCGGAGCCTTTGTCGACATTGGTGTTCACCAAGACGGCTTGATTCACGTCAGCCAACTTGCCGCATCCTTCGTGAAAAACGCCCTTGAGGTGGTCAAACCCGGACAAACTGTCAAAGTGATGGTGATGTCTGTGGACAAAGCCAAAAAACGGATCAGTTTGAGCCGGAAGGCCTGCTTGTAGAAAAAGAAACAGCGCCGGCAGCAAGACCGGCGCTGCTTTTGAACGAAGAGGGATTTGAACCCCCGACATCCTCGGTGTAAGCGAGGCGCTCTAACCAACTGAGCTATTCGTCCGTAGCGAGGTCCGTTCCCAGTTCCTCGCGGTCTTTGCGTCCGCCGAAGGGCAGGCTACTCCTGGAACGAACCTCGATCAGAACTGGTTGGGCACAAAGGCCCAAAGTCCAGCACGGAAGCGACGATAGCAGATGTCCGCTCCCGTGTCAAACCTTACATCCGACCCGAGGGATGGGGCAAGATGGCGGCCTTGGCCTTCACCGCGGCGGCGTTGGCCAATAGCAGCGCCGTACTGTCCCAGGTTCCTTCGATCAAGGCGTTACGCCGCGACGGGGGCATGGTCACCTTCACGACGACTCCCTCGGCCTTCACTTCCATGGCCTGAAGATCGACGGTGAACACCGAGCCGGGCTTGTCCGCCGCAAGCTTCTGAAGTTTCGCCACGTCTTCCTTCGAAGCCACGAGCGCAGGCGTACCCAGCATCACACAGTTTCCGGCGAAAATCTCGGCGAAGCTTTCTGCAACAACGGCCCGGATGCCCCAGCGCACCAGGCTCTGGGGGGCGTGTTCCCGGCTGGAACCGCAACCGAAGTTCACGTTTCCCAGCAGAATCGACGCGCCTTGGTATTCGGGACGGTTGAACGCGTGGTCTTTTTTCGATCCATCGGCGTTGAACCTCTCGTCGTAGAACGGGTACTCGCCCATGCGGCTGAACGTGATTTCCTTCAGATACCGGGCAGGGATGATGCGGTCGGTGTCGATGTCGTCGCCGACCACCGGCACGGCGCGACCTTGAAGCACAACGATTTTAGACATGGACGGCTCCTTGGGGGGCGAAGTTTCTCACGTCGGTCACGTGACCGGCGATGGCGGCAGCGGCGACCATGGCGGGGGACATCAGTAGGGTCCGGCCCGTGGGGCTGCCTTGGCGGCCGATGAAGTTGCGGTTCGACGAGCTAGCCGAGATCTGGTCGCCCTGCAACTGGTCGGGGTTCATGGCCAAGCACATCGAACAACCCGCCTCCCGCCATTCAAAGCCAGCTTCAGTGAAGATCTTGTCCAGGCCCTCGGCCATGGCGGCCTGGCGGACCATCATTGACCCGGGGACCACGAAGGCTTGAACGCCGGGGGCCACCTTGCGGCCCTGGGCCACGACGGCAGCGGCCCGGAGGTCACTGAGTCTGCCGTTCGTACAGCTTCCAATGAACGCCACGTTGATCTGGATGGAATCGGCCTTCTGGCCGGGCTTCAGCTTCATGTGCCTGTACGCCAGCAGAGAAGTTTCCTTCTCGCCGCTATCGGCGATGGCCTGGGGGTCGGGGAGCACGTCGTTGACTCCAACGCTCTGGGCGGGGGTGACACCCCAGGTGACCATGGGTTCGATATCGGCAGCGTCAAACTTCACCACCTCATCATAGACAGCGTCGTTGTCGCTGGCGTAGCTCTTCCACCGGGCCACGGCCTGGTCCCAGTCGGCAGCCTTGGGGGCGTGTTCCTTGCCCTTGAGGTAGGTAAATGTGGTCTCGTCGGGGTTGACGTAGCCAGCCCTGGCGCCGCCTTCGATGGCCATATTGCAAACTGTCATCCGGCCTTCCATGGTCATGTCGTCGAATACGCTCCCGGCGTATTCGTACGCAAAACCGATGCCACCTTTGACGCCCAAGCGGTTGATCAAGAACAGTGAAACGTCCTTGGGGGTGATTCCTGGTTTGAGCTTGCCATTCACTTCGACTCGGCGCACCTTCATGGGATCCATACACAAACACTGGGTTGCCAGCACGTCGCGGACCTGGCTGGTGCCGATGCCGAAGGCCAGCGACCCGAAGGCGCCGTGGGTGGCCGTGTGGCTGTCCCCGCAGGCAATGGTCATGCCGGGCTGGGTGAGGCCCAACTCGGGGCCAATGATGTGCACCACGCCCTGGCGTCCCGAGGCGAAGTCAAAGAAGTTGACGCCGAAGTCCTTGGTGTTGCGCTCGATGGCCTGCATCATCATCTCGGCCTGGCTGTCGGTAAACGGCCGTTTCTGACTCTTGGTGGGGACGATGTGGTCCATGGTCGCAAACGTACGGTCGGGGTAGGCCACCTTGAGGCCGCGCTCCCTGAGCATGTCGAAGGCCTGGGGACTTGTGACTTCGTGCACCAAGTGGAGGCCGATGAAGAGCTGAGTTTGCCCCGTGGGCAACGTTGCCACCGCATGGGCGTCCCAAATCTTGTTATACAGTGTTCCTTTCGCCATGAAATTCCTCCCAATCGATGGGCAAAGCATACAAACGGTCTTTACATTTGTAAAGGATATGTTTTCTATGGATTGTATAGGGAGAAACTATGGAGGTTCACCAGCTTCGCTATTTTCTGGCAGTCATCGAGACGGGGTCGTTCACCGATGCCGCCGAGGCTTGTCACGTGTCCCAGCCTTCATTGTCCATCCAAATTGCCAAACTCGAGGACGAAGTAGGAGGAGCCCTGCTGGAGCGCCACCGTACCGGGTCCCGGTTGACGGCCCGGGGCCTGGTTTTCCAGCCCCGGGCCGTCGAGGTCTTGGCCCAACTGACGGCCGCAATGCGCGATTTTGAGGACCTCGACGGCCTGAGGCGGGGCGAGGTGACCCTAGGCTGCCTTCCTACCACCGGGGCCTACCTGTTGCCCCCGTTGCTCAAGGAGTTCCGCAAGGTCCACCCCGACCTTACCGTACGCCTGAGGGAGGAGTCGTCTCCCCAGCTCGCCGAGGCTCTGCTGGCGGGTCAGGTTGACCTTGCCTTCCTCGACGAAGCCGGCCTGGGGCCTGGTCTTCGGTCGACGGCTCTGTTCAGCGAACCCCTGTTGGTGGCTGTTCCGGCGGACCACGCTTTGGCCGGGAGGGGGGCGATCTCGATTGAGGCGCTGGTGGACGAACCCCTGATCGTCATGAAAAGCGGCCACGGCTTCCGGCGTATCGTCATGGACTACCTGGAAAGCAGAAACATCGTCCCCGTCATCGTTTACGAGAGTTCGGGAATTGAGACCGTTCAGGCCTTGGTCGAAGCGGGTTTAGGAGTCAGTCTGGTTCCCCGGATGGTCCGAAAATCCCCCGGACCGGTCTACCTTGACCTGCTGCCTCCGACCCCCACTCGAACTTTGTCCCTGGCCGCCCGAACGGGACTGACCCCCAGCCCCGCGGCCGCAGCCCTCGAGGCTTCCGTGAAGGACTGGTTCAGTTCCGGCTCGTTCGGTGGTCACCCCGGCTAATGAGAACTTTGCCAGTCCTCACCAGTTCCAGGACACCGTAAGGCCCGAGCATCTCCTTCAAAGCGTCGATCTTCTCCGACTTGCCTGTGACCATGAGAGTCAGCGTCGTTGCCGTCAGGTCTTCAGAAACCGCCTTGAACGTCTGGGCGATTTGGAGCACCTCGGTGCGACGGTCCGGGGGACAGTTGATCTTGAATAGCGCCAATTCTTTCTGGATGACGTCCTCGTTGCTGTAGTCCTTGGCGCTCACCACATCGATCAACTTATTCAGCTGGTTGATGATCTGCACCAGGGTTTCCCCATCTCCGGTGGCGACGATGTTCATGTACGAGTAGTCGGGGTCCGTCGATTCGCTGACCACGAGGCTGTCGATGTTGTAGCCCCGTCGGCCGAAAACCAAGGCGATCCTGTTCAAAACTCCTGGCTTGTTGGCCACGTAAAGGCTGATCGTGTGGCGTCCGAGGGTGTCAGTGGTGCTCATCTCAGGTCCCTCCCGTGGGTTTTTCCATCTTCCGTTTCGGTTGCTCTAGGACCATGGCGCTCAGCGGAGCCCCGGCAGGAACCATGGGGAAGACGTTGTCGTGTTTTTCGACTTCAGCGTCGATGATGCAGGGTCCGTCGTTATAGGCGAGGGCGGCCTTGAGGATTTTCTTCACATCGGCAGAACGTTTAATCCGGAACCCTTTGAGCCCGTAGGCCTGGGCTAGTTTCACGAAGTCGGGACTACCCTCGAGATCGACCCCGGACAGCCTATCGTCATAAAACATGCTCTGCCATTGCCTGACCATGCCGAGGTAATGGTTGTTGATAATCAAGATCTTGATAGGTAGCTTGTTGATCACTGCCGTTGACAGTTCGGGCAGGGTCATTTGGAAGCCGCCGTCGCCGACAATGGCCACCACGGCTTCCCCAGGTCGGCCCAACTGGGCGCCGATGGCAGCCGGAAAACCCCAGCCCATGGTGCCAGCGCCGCCCGAGGAAAGCCAGTTGAAGCGCTGGTCGGTCAAGTAGAACTGGGCCGCCCACATCTGGTGCTGGCCGACGTCGGTCGCCACCACTGC
>Ga0302322_100003295_pt1 | contig 13830 bp, 10 predicted proteins | sample Fen_T0_2_FD_203757 | JGI IMG/M metagenome (GOLD analysis project Ga0302322, IMG submission 203757) | Peat permafrost microbial communities from Stordalen Mire near Abisko, Sweden - Fen_T0_2 | ecosystem: Environmental > Terrestrial > Soil > Wetlands > Permafrost | place: Sweden: Abisko...
GACCGCCTCGGCCAGCATGTCACACACTTCGCCGTAGCCCAGAGTTTCGCCAGCGTTCAGCAGCCTTGCCAGCTCGGACGGCGCCAGCGCGGCTTCGACGCCGGCCTGCGCCTCGGCCTGCAATCGATCCAGCGTCGACAGCCCGGGTGGCAGGGACGGGGCCAGTCCGGCGCGCGTGCGGGCGATTTGAGCGCCCAGCACGCGCGCTGCGCTCTCGAAGCCTTCCAGCCGCACCAGCAGGTGCGCGCAGCCGCTCAACGAGAATCGGGGCATGCGGCGCATCACCGGCAGCGCCTGGCGGGCGGCGGCCGTGGCCGCCGGCAAGTCGCCCAGGTCGCTGAGGATCCAGAGCCGCGTTTCGACGGCATCCAGCAACTCGTAGTCCGAGGCCGGCCGTAGCTGCATGCCACCGATCAGGCCGGTCAGCAGGTCGGCGGCTTCGGCGTGGCGGCCGGCACACCACAGCAATCCGGCAACGCAGGTTTCATCGATGATCTGCAGCCGCCAGTCACCGTAGACATCCCTGGCCACGCGCACGGCCTCCTGGCGCAGCGCGATGGCCGCATCGAAGTTGCCACGGTGGCTCTCCAGGTGGGCGCGACTGCGCAGCACCTCGATCCTGAACTCGGGCCCCCAACCGGGCTGGATCAGGCCCTCGGATTCCTCCATGGCCGAGCTGGCGAGCCCTTCATCCTGAAGTTGGATCGCCCAGACGAAGGTGCGGCGCAAGGCGCTGAAGAGGCGCTTGGGTCGGCCCATCGTCCGGTACAGGGTTGCCGCACGGTGCGCCGCTTCGAGCTGCCCGGTCATGGGCAAGTAGCCGTACATGTTGCTGGCCGCCAACCCTCGCCAGAATCGCGCCGATGTGGCCTCGTCCACGGCCCTGGCCGCGACATGCGTGCGCTGCCCGAGCATCCAGTCGACAAATTCCAGGCTGTAGTCGATCAGCGGGCTCACGTGGGCGGCCAGGCCGATGGCAATGGCGCCATCACCCCCGGGCCCCGTCGCCCAGGCATGTGCGGCGCGCAGGTTGTCCAGTTCCGGCAACACCTGCGCGGCGTACTCGTCGGTGCGCAGTTCGCCATCCAGGTTGGCGTCGTCGACCCGCCGCAGGAAGTCCAGCATGGTCTGCGCATGCCGCCGCAGTGTGGGCAATGTCAGGCGCGCGGCCGCCAGCTGCTCCAAAGCGTAGGCCCGTGCCGATTCGAGCAGCCGGTAGCGCTGCCCCATGCCGCCGTCGAGCACGACCAAGGACTTGTCGACCAAGGCCGCCACCTGATCCAGCACACCCCATTCGTCCCGTTGCGCATCGGCGCAAATGGCCTGTGCCAGACCCATGGTGAAGCCGCCGCTGAAGACGCCTAGACGCATGAAGACCGCGCGCTGCGAATCGTCCAGCAGAGCGTGGCTCCAGTCGATGGCGGCGCGCAGGGTCTGGTGGCGGCGCAGCGCTGTGCGGGAGCCCGCCGTCAGCAGCCGGAAGCGTTCATCAAGGCGGTCGTGAACGGTACGCAAACCCAGCAAGGGCACGCGGGCTGCAGCGAGTTCGATCGCCAGCGGCAGGCCGTCCAGCCGATGACACAGGTCGATCGCCAGGGGCAGGTCGTGGTCGCTCAGCGCATAGCTGGGCTGCGAGGCCCGCACGCGGCTGACCAGGAGCGCCAGTGCGCCGAAGTCGCGCGCGCCCGGCGTGGCCGCATCGGCCGGGACGGCCAGCGGATTCAGCCGGTACTGCTGTTCGGCATTCAGGCGCAGCGGTTCCTGGCTGGTGGCCAGCACGCGCAGGCCGGGCGCACCCTTCAGCAACTGATCGACCAGCGTGGCGACGGCATCCAGCAGATGCTCGCAGTTGTCGATGACGAGCAGCGATTCCCGGTCGGCCAGCGCTGCGGCCAGTGCCGCTGGTCCCGACTCCCGCCCCTGAAGACTGATGCCCAGGATCTGCGCGATGGAAGAGGTCAGCAGGACCGATTCACCCAGTCCGGCCAACTCCAGCCACCACACGCCGTCGCGCCAGTGGCCGAGTCTGGCGCTGCCGGCGGCCAGGGCCAGCCGGCTCTTGCCGATGCCGCCGGCGCCGACCACCGTCACCAGGCGCTGCTGGTCCATGCAGGTCAGCAGGGCCGTCAGGTCGGCCTCACGCCCCAGCAGTGGCGCGACGGCTGCAGGCAGGTTGCCGCTTTCATTGGCCGCCGGCGCCCGGACATTCGTTCCCTGCAGCGTGAGGGCAAAGCGGTAGCCCCGTCCCGGCACGGTGGCAATGGAGCCGGCACCCAGCAGCTTGCGAAGCACCCCGACGTGCACGGCAAGATTGTTCTCCTCGACCACCACTCCGGCCCAGATGCGTCGCATCAGATCGTCCTTGCTGACCAGCCGACCCGCCGCCTCCACCAGCGCCAGCAGCAGCGAGAACGCACGCCCCGTCAGCGCGACCGGCGCATCGCCACGCAGCAGCTGCTGCTCCTGGGGCAGCAGGCGGAAGTCGCCGAAGCGGTACTCGGCGGGCGCAGTCAAGTGCGGACCCCGCAGGCGATGCGCGGTCCGCCACCCGGCCGTGCGGCCATGCCTACGTCGATCTGCGGTCCGATGGCCATGGCGCGAGTGTGCCGCAGCGCGCCGGGCCGGGATCGGCGCCTTGCCCACCCGCATCCTGGGGTGGCTCATTCAGGGCCGCGGGCGAATTCAGACGGAATTCATGGCGGGTAAAGGACGTCGACCCCGACGCCCGGCGACGATGCCCTCAGGCCGGTCGGGATCGGCAGGCCAACACCCTTTCAGGAGCAAGACCATGCCCAAGTTCGTGATCGAGAGAAACATCCCCGGCGCCGGCAAGCTCACGCCAGCCGAACTGCAGGCGATTTCCGCAACCTCCTGCGGCGTGCTGCGCGACCTCGGGCCCAGCATCCAGTGGGTTCACAGCTATGTCACCGACGACAAGATCTACTGCGTCTACAACGCGCCGGACGAGGCAATGGTGCGCACGCACGCCCGACAGGGTGGCTTCCCAGCCGACCAGGTGTCCATCGTCCGCCGCGTCATTGATCCCACCACGGCCGAAGTCTGAGCGCAGCACCACCAGCGCGCACAGCTCGGCGTTGGGCGGGCTGTCTGAATTGCATGGCCCGCGCCTTGTTTGGGTCCCGCAGCGAGACGATCTGGATGGCGTGAAAGCTGCCGTCCATGAAGCACTGCTGATGGCCGAGACCTCCGGCAGGCGACCCTGACGCAATTTCCGGTGAACAACCCTTCGAGGACTTCGGAACGTCGTCTGCTGTGACTGGCAGGGTCCCTGTCTGCTCGGTTGGGCGACGGGACGTATCGGCCCATGCCTTGTTTGACGACCAGCGTCGGATTTGTTGACAGTACGCGGGTGGCTCGTGTCGTAAGCCATTGATTTTCCACAACGGCACAACTCCTGCTTTCTGTACTCCCCAGTAAATGACATCAGGAGGTTCGATGGCTGTGCGCGCTTTCGGTCGATCGCTTGCGATTTCCGCGTGTTGCGCCTTGCTTGCTGCCGGCGCAGCCCGGGCAGGCGTCGTCTACGCCTTCAACACCACTGCAACCAGCGCGTACCCGTCAGGCAATCCGCTACAGACCGACACGGTTCTGGGCACGATCACGACCGACGGCACCTTGGGCGTGCTGTCTGCCGGCAACATCCTCGGCTGGGATCTCGAACTTGTCGATCATTTGGACGCAACCAAGGACTTCCGCCTCCTGCCGTCCAATTCCGAGGTGGTGCATGTCTTCGGGACTGCCTTGACGGCCACGCCAACCGGCTTGTACTTCAATTTCAGCGAGGCAGGCGCTGAGTTCCTGATCCAGGGTGACCATCGCGGCGACAGCAAGCACGGCATTTCCAGCGGCTACAACTACTTCTGTTTCTCGGCTACCGGTGGCTGGTGCTTGGCGGGCGAGTCCATCGTGCCGGACTACTACGCCACCGATGGCGTGATCGTCACCGGCAGTTCGCAACCGATCGGGATTCAGCCACTCAATCAGGTGCCCGAGCCCGAGACTTTCGCGCTGATGCTGGCCGGCCTGGGTGCGCTGGGTTGGCTTGAGCGTCGCCGCCGCGGCTGATGCGGTACTGGGCAGCCATGCCATCGGTGGCTGCCTCCCGCAAAGCCGCCGCGCCACCCAGCCGATGACGCGCACGACCGGCGCAATGATGACAAGGTTCTTGTCTGGCTGCGCTCCGTAGACTGACTTGGCTGTCCCTGCGTCCGCGGGTCGAGGCCAGGGTCCTCGGTTGCGCCCGCGCTGGATGCAAATGACTCTCGGCGAGAGGCGATGACGACCCGAAAGACAGGTTCCAGGGCGGCTGATCGGCGCCTTGGACGGTAAGGCTCGACCCGTTGCCGACCTCCGCCATCCTCGACTCCAACCTGCAAAGCGGACGGCTATTTGCCCAAGCTAGCCGACTACTGTTGGCGCTCGCGCAGGCAGCCAAGGTGCTCGCGGAGTCCAGAGAAATTCGGTTCGGGCCACGACATTTCCCGTCTATCTGCGCGAAGTCTCAGGTCCGCGGTGGACGCCCAGTGCGCCAATACCACAGCAGTCCGACCAGCGCGGCGAGGGCCACAAAATTCAGGGCCGCTGTGCCCGCCCCCGTCGCTGCGGTGTCGATACTCATGGCCGGACCGATGCCCAGGCTGAAGTGCTTGCCTCCAGGGTCGTTGATGATGAATCCGAAGAAGAGCCCGGTGCAGAACTCGTAGTCGATGCCGGCCGCGGCCATTCGCAGTACCTGTGCCGCGAAGATGACACCGACCAAAGTGCGGCTGAAGGCGAGACCCCGCCACAGTTGCAGGCCCTGCCAAGCGCTCGACATGAAGATCATCGCGATTGCCAAATTCAGGAGATTGAAGGTCCACGCGCCATCGTCGCGAAAAGTGCCAACGCTCGCTGCGATGCCGCCAATCACGCCGCCCGGCAGCAGTAACAGGGCAAGCAGCCTCGCCATCCAGCGTGGCGGTTCGGCCTGGCTCGCATGCGTGCTCCCAAGGATTCCCTCGATGCGCCGGCGAATCTCGCGCGTGGATTCGCTACCGATTCCAGGCTGCAGCGCCGCGATCAACAGGAAGGGAAGGGCCAATGCAACCAGCGGACGGGCGAATTCTAAAATAGAGTCTTGACTCATATAAAGGTAGGCGACCGCAAGCAAGTACAGGCCGACGACGCGGTGCAGCGCGCCCCACCAACTGCGACGGTATCCCACTGTCGAAGCCCCGGAGATGTCGACTGGGGCGCTTGTGCTTTCGAGGTCGCGCAGCACGATGGTCTTGGCGGCCAGGTCCATGCTGCGGATCAGGCCATACTCGGTGGCCATCGCCGGGGAGTCTTGGCTGCCGTCGACAACGATGCAGGCGGCGCGCTCCATCATCAACTTGGCGTGCTGCTCCCAGTCGGCATCAGGGGTGGCAAAAGGAAGCGGCAAACTGGCCACAGGCTGGCGAAAGCGAAAGCCGGCGAAGCCGATCGTCCAAGGGTTGAAGTCGCGCGGGCCTCCAGATGCGCGCACTAAGGTCACCACCGGGTGGCCCGAGGGGGCACCGCTCAGCACCGCTTGGTAGACCACGCGGTCGGAGAAGGTGTTGAAGCGACGGAGGTAGAGGATATAGGGCCGCTCGAGCCGGTCGTGCCGGGACGCATACACGCGCAGTGCTACCGCGATCTGTCCCATGGATATCACCAGGCCGATCAGCGTCGGGAAGGGTTTGGGCCGCAGATTTGCCGGCCGATCGACATCCGTGTAGCCCAGGTTGAACAGGAACAGCACCAGAATTGTCGAGCCGACAGCGAATAGCCCCAACATGACCGCGCAGCCCAGGCGCCTCCGCCCATCGGCGCGCAGAGGAAATGCTCGCAGCAGGTAGCGAGTGATTGGCACACCGGCCCAGATACCTGCAGCGGCGGCTACTGCGAGCGCGGCGACGTGCAAGACCACCATGACTTCCCGCGGTGGTCCGCCATCGCCCCAGGCGAAGCTGAGCCACAGCGGGAGGTAGGCCACTGCACCTCCGCCCAGTTCACTGGCGATGACGACCGGGTAGATCAGCACGACCACCAACAGCAACGTGCCGAACCGCTTCATCGCGTCCCCCTCACCCGTCGAGCGCGAGTGCGGGCGAATCGTGGACGATCAGGATTGAGTTGTCACTGGGCCCCAGCGACCGCTTTGGGCTTTTCCACCTTCAACTACCACGGGTGGGGAGCGATCATGAGCGGGCGAAGACACCAACGGAACTTACGCCCGACTGCCGTCCACCGGAGCTGAGCCCGTCCGCGCACCTGCGCTGTGCGGAGCGTTCAACTGCTTCCATGGCTTTTCAGCAACTTGACGAATACGATGTTGGAATGACCACGAGGTCTGCCTTCGATGGTGTACTTTCGCTCGTAGCCAAACTGCTCGTAGAAGCCCGGTGCTTGGAAACTGTGGGTCGTGAGTACCACCAGCGAGCAACCCCGACGAACGGCCTGTGCCTCGGCTGCTTGAAGCAGTGCCGCTCCAAGACCTTTGGCACGATGCTGTGAGCTTACCCAGAGGTGCGAGACCTCGCAGCAACCACCCCAGGTATGACCACTCAGACCAGCAATCACGTGTCCGGCTTCGTCTTGGACGCTTGCTCCCAAGAGACTCCCGTCGAAGTAGCCTGTCGCTTCCGAGTTGAACTCGTGGATGCGCTCGGCGAGGAAAGCCTCCAACTCTTGGCATTTCGCTTCTTCTAGCAACACGACAGCGTGAGTCTGCATCGGGATGAACTTAACGTGGCCACGGACCCCGGAGACTAGCAAGAACGGACTGTTGCGAGTCTGGGTCAGGCTTTCAACCCAGGCAAGCTTCGTCTCTTGGGCCGATTCGCGCCCAGAGAGCTGACCTGCACGAGCGACGGCTCCTGGCCGGGAGTCCCTGGCAGGCAGCCCAAGCGCAGTGTCCGGTGTATAGCCGGTCGCGGACTTCGGAGCGATGAGAGCTTGCGATCGATGGTTGATCGTGGCTGCGCGTCAGGATCGGGGTGGGCCTGGCTGGGACTCCTGCTTCGCTGAACATTGTGCGGGAACGTTGTGTAACCACTGGGCGCGGCGCCCGCAGAATGTGCGCATGGACGCCATCGGTGCAAGAGAAGAGATCGCCAGGTTCTTGACGAGCCAGGATGCGCAGACGCTGGCGCAGGTGCTGCTGGAGCTGGCCGAGGATCACGCGCCGGTCTACCAGCGCCTGGAGCGAATGAGGCTGCGCAACGACCCGGCCGCGCTGTGGGCGCAGTTCACCCGGCAACTGCAGCGATGGGACACCGACGACCGGTTTGTGCGCTACCAGGATGCTGCGGCTTTTGGCCGGGAACTCGATGTATGGGTCGCGAAGGTGCAGCGCGAAGTGCTGCCGCGTTTCCCGGGCGAGGCGATGGCGCTGTTTGCGGCATTCCTGGACCTCGACCGCGTGGTGTTCGAGCGCGTCGATGACGATGGTGGCTACGTCGGTGGGGCGTTTGAACTCGCATGCCGGCTGTGGGTGGCAGCCGCAGCTGCGGCCGGCTTATCGGCGGCCGAGATCGCTAACCGTGCATCCGCCATGCTGTGTGCTGACAACTATGGTGCACGCTCGGGCCTCAGTAGGGCCGCCACGCGTTGAGACAACGCGCCGCAAGCCGTTGCGCGACAAAAGGAACTTGGAAGGGAGAGGACGAATGGCCAACAACGAAACTGCCCGGCTGGCCGTGCTGATCGACGCGGACAACGCATCGGCCAGCGTGGTGAAGGAGTTGCTGGAGGAAGTGGCCAAGTACGGCACGGCCACCGTCAAGCGCGCATATGGCGACTGGACCACCACCAACCTCGTGGGTTGGAAGGAACACCTGCATCGTCACGCCATCCAGCCAATGCAGCAGTTCGCCTACACCAAGGGCAAGAACTCTACCGACTCGGCGTTCATCATCGACGCGATGGACCTACTGTATGCCGGCAACCTGGATGGCTTCTGCCTCGTATCGAGCGACAGCGACTTCACCCGCCTGGCCACGCGCATGCGAGAGGCGGGCAAGGTGGTGTACGGCTTTGGCGAGCGCAAGACGCCCGAGCCGTTCATTGCAGCCTGCGACAAGTTCATCTTCCTGGAGGTGTTGAAGCGCCCGGCCGAGGCAGCCGCACCCATGGCGGTGTCAGACGTGCCGGACCTGAAGGGGTTGTTGACCCACGCCATCACGGAGACGTCCCGCGACAGCGGCTGGGCGTCGCTGTCGGCGGTGGGCTCATTCATCAACAAGAACAACACCTCGTTTGACCCACGCAACTACGGCTTCACCAAGCTGAGCGAACTGGTGCGCAAGCAGGCCTATCTTGAGGTCAAGGAGACTACGGATCCGTCGGGCTTCAATCATCTGTCTGTGCGAGCGCGGCCTATCGTGGCGTGATGCCAGCCCGGAGACCTGCGGCAAGCTGCAGCTGCGATGGCCGCGCTGCTGTTCGGATAGCGACCTACTGTGCGCAGACATCGGCGGGTGTGACTGCTTCCGGGGCGGCCAATCGGTGCCAAGACCGGCGAGATTCGACCCACAGCTGAAGTCCGAACGACCCGATCCACTGCCCCGAAGCGGCCATTCGGCCTATCCGAGTCCGATGCCGAGTCGGCTTGATTGGCCATCAACGTTTAGTCGCCGCTGCCCTGGGCAACGGTGGCGCGCGCCAATCTCCCGACAGTCAGACCCTGCACCAGGATGGAGAACACGACGACGCAATAGGTCAGAGACAACACGGTGCTGCGCTCGGGGCCGGCGGGAATCGACAGCGCGAGCGCTACGGAGATGCCGCCGCGCAGGCCACCCCAGGTGAGCAGTTGCCACGCGCTCTTGGGCAGCTTGAAGAAACGGTGCAGCGTGCGCACTGGCAGGCCAATGGTGAGCGTTCGCGCCAGCAGCGTCACCAAAGCCGTCACGGCGGCGCCCACGAAGATGCCGGCCGAGAAGCTGACCAGCAGCACCTCCATGCCGATGAGCACGAACAGCACGGCGTTCAGGATCTCGTCGAGCAGTTCCCAGAACATATCTACGTAGCGCCGTGTCGTGTCGGACATGGCCTTGGCGCGGCCTTGGTTGCCGATCACCAGACCCACGACCACCATTGCCAATGGTCCCGATACATGCAGGTGCCGCGCCAGCGCGTAGCCGCCCGTCACGGCGGCCAGCGTCAGCAGCACCTCGACCTGGTAGTGGTCGATGCTCCTCAGCAACAGGAAGGTGCAGTAGCCCAGCACCAGTCCGAAAAGAATGCCACCGCCAGCTTCGTGCAGCAGCAGTTTGCCGGCATGCGCCAGCGTAGGCGCCGCACCGCTGTCCAGCATGCCGAGAAGAAGAGAAAACAGGACGACGCCGACGCCGTCATTGAACAGCGATTCGCCGGCAATGACCAGTTCCAGGTTCTTTGGCGCCCCGGCCGACTTCAGGATACCCATCACCGCGATCGGATCGGTCGGCGAGATCAGCGCACCGAACAGCAGGCAGAAGACCAGCGGAAGTTGCAGCCCGACCACCGGCAGAGCGAACCAAACGCCATAGCCAACGGCCAGTGTGGACAGCACCGTACCCAGCACGGCCAGGGCTCCAATCTGCAAACGATAGGCCTTCAGTTCGCTCAGGTCCACATGCAGCGCGCCGGCAAAGAGCAGCAACGACAGCATGCCCTGCATCAGCACTTCGCTGAAATCGATCGACCGAAGCAGTTCCTCTTCCCAGCGCAGCGGCAGGCTGGTGATGTGCAGCGCGCTGAGCGCAACGATGCCTAGTGAGCAGGCCATCGCGGTGACCATCACGCCGATGACTGAGGGCAGGCCTACGAATCGATGGTTCAGATAGGCCAGCAGCGCAGTGATGACTAGGCAGATGGCGGCAATGTCGAGCATGGAGGCAAGTATCGACGCTGCTCAAAGGAGCTTGGTCCACCTGTTGGCCTCTTGCGACATGCCGGCGATTTCAGAAGAGCGACCAGCTTTGAAGACAGGTTAGGGGGCGGGCGAACGGCGCCTTGGACGGCGGCGTCGACCCCAATCCGACACGCGAACTCCCGAATTGAGGTCCGCGAAACCGTCGTTGGGGAGCGTGTAGACGCCTCCACGGGGAGGTGACGTACCCATGCGCCAGGCTGTATGGTCACATCGGCGATTCCGGATACTCTCGGGACCATGACAGAGGACGCATGCGCCGCTGGCTAGACATGATCGCCGCCCGTCAGTCTGTTCGACGGATCGCGGCGGATGCGGGCATGCACGCCGCAGCCGGTCTCGTCGACTTCTTGCCGCGCATGAAGCAGCGCATGGCCACGACCCAACTCTTTGAAGATCTGGAATACGCCCGGCATGGCGGCAAGAGGCTGCGACTGGACATCCTGCAACCGCAGGGGCCGGGGCCGCATCCGGTACTGATGTACCTGCACGGCGGCGCATTTGCCGTCGGATCCAAACGGACGCATCGGGCGCTGGCAGCCACCTATGCATCGCAGGGCTACCTCGTGTTCAACGTCGACTATCGGCTGGCCCCGGAGTTTCCCTTTCCAGCCGCAATCGAAGATGCCTGCGCCGCCTGGTTGTGGGTAACAAACCATGCCGGCGACTACGGCGGCGACAGACACCGCATCGCGCTGGCCGGTGAATCGGCCGGTGCGAACCTGGCCCTTTCGGTCGTGCTGGCGTGTTGCACCCCGCGGCCGGAGCCCTTTGCTGCGCCGCTGTTCGATCACGGCGTGCGACCGGTCGCGGCGCTTCTGTACTGCGGCTTCTTGCAGACCAGCCGGCCCGGGCGATACCAGCGGCCGGGTGTCTCGGCGCTGGCAGCGCGCGTTGCCAAGGACGCGGCGCGTTCGTACCTTGGCCGATTTGCCGACCATCCGGGTCAAGAGCACGCTCTGGCCGATCCACTATGCATAGTCGAGGCGATGAGTGCGCCGTCGAGATTGCCTGCGCTGTTCATCGCCGCGGGCCTGAACGACCCGGTTGCAGCCGATTCCCAGAGACTCGAACGCGAGCTGATACGGCTTGATTCACCTTGCAGTGCTCACTACTACGCTGGCGAACCGCATGCCTTCCACGTCATGTTCTGGCGCCAGAACGCGATCCGCTGCTGGCGCGACAGTTTTGAGTTCCTGCATCGGCACCTGCCCGTCAACGCGTAGTCGCCTCTAGACGCATATGACCTGAGTCTTGCGGCTGCTTTGCAGCCGGCCCAACCGATGCGCGATCGGCGCGTGGCGGATGGAAGCAGTCTTTCAGCAAGGCGCGGCCGCCATGGAACCCAGAGCGGTTGGCCGGGCTTGCCCACTGACTGCAGTCAAGCCCGCTCCAAGGGCAATGTTCGCCACCCGGCCGAACGTGTCAACGGGTTGGCGAAGACGCGGGAAGGGGCGGGGGCGCGAAGTCGGCCAAGGGACCCAGTCCGCAGCGCCACGGGCGGATGTCGACCTGGGCATACACGCCGGCGTGCACATACGGGTCGTCGGCGACGAAGGCGCGGACGGCTTCGAGGCTGGCAGCGTTGACCACCAGCAGCGTGCCGTTCATGGTGGTGCCGTCGGCGTCCAGCGTCGGGCCGGCCAGCAGCACGGTCACTTCGTGGGGTGCCGGCTGCCGCAATCGGGTGCGGTGCGCATCGCGCACTTGCAGCCGCGCCGGCAGGCTGCCGGCATGGTCAGTGGCCCAGACGACGAACTGCACGATGGGCTCAAGCCGGCGCCAGCACGATGCGCTGGTGCAAGGTGTAGAACGGCTGGTCCTGCTCGGTGCCGTCGGGCGCCAGGCCGGGCTCGTGGCGCTCGAAGCGCGCGATCAGCGAGGATCGCACGCCGAACACCGCGTCGCTGTCCAGGTAGGGGTCGGGGTCGCGGAACAGGTGCGTGACCAGTGTCGCGAAGCCCGGGGCCCGAATTCGGAAATGCAGGTGCGCGGGGCGCCACGGGTGGCGCCCGGTGGCCAGCAGCATGCGGCCCACCGGGCCGTCGGTCGGCACCGGATACGGCGTGGGCACCAGCGCGCGGAAGCGGATGCGGCCTTCGGCATCGGTGTGCAACACGCCGCGCGCCTGGCGCCGAGCGCCGAGTTCGGGCCGCTGCACGTCGTACAGACCCTCGCTGTCGGCCTGCCACAGGTCGACCTCGGCGCAGGCCACCGGCTGGCCCTCCAGATCGACCACGCTGACCTCGGCAAACAGCGCTTCGCCCGCGGCACCAGCTGCGATATCGGCGCCCTGGGGCAGGTGGGGCGCGTCGTCGGTGTGGAAAGGGCCAAACACCGTGGCCTCGGTGGCGCCTGGCGGGTGGGCGTGGTTCTGCGCGGTGACCAGCATCGAGACGCCCAGGGTGTCGGACAGCAGGATGAATTCCTGCCGCGTGCCGCTGCACATCTGGCCGGTGTCGGTGAGGAAGCGGATGCCCTGCTCCCACTCGGCCTCGGTCAGCGCAACCTCGCGCACGAAGTCGTGCAGGTGTCGCACCAACGCGCCCATCACCTGCTTCAGGCGCGGGTCGGCGCAATCGGCGAAGCGGTCGGTCACGGCGGCGGTGATGTTGTCGGCGGTGATGTTGCGCATGGGTGCCCCGGGGTGAGAGTCAAGGAATCAGGTGTCGCTGGGTCGGGAACATCGACCAGCCCCAACGCTGCTGGGCCCAGCCCCACAAGCCCTGCTTGAAGCGGATCGTGACGACGATCGCCAGCAGGCCCAGCCCCAGCAGGTACCAGGTGCCGTAGTCGCTGAAGAACTTGTTCAGCGCCCAGAAGATCAGCGCGCCGACGATCGGACCCTCGATGCGGCCGATGCCGCCGATCACGACCATGAAGATCGCGAACGCCGTCCAGTTGACGCTGAAGGCCGCATCCGGGCTGATGCGCAGGTTGCCGACGAAGTACAGCGCGCCGGCCAGGCCGGCACCGAAGGCCGCCACGACGTACACCGCCAGCTTCATGCGCTGCACCGCGATGCCCTGGCTCTCGGCCGCGACCTCGTTGTCGCGGATCGCCAGCAGCGCCAGCCCCTGCTTGCTGCGCAGGAACAGGTAGACCAGCCCGATGGCGGCCACCACGCAGGCCAGCGCCACCCAGAACGTCAGGCTCTCGCGGGTCGCCTTGTCGATGCCGCGCAGCGCCGTCAGGCTGGTGCCCGAGCCGCCGCCGACCGCACTGGCGTTGGCGAAGCCGAGCCGGAAGACCTCGGCGATCACCCAGGTGCCGATGGCGAAGTAGCCGCCCTGCAGCCGGAACGCCACCCACGACACCGGCACCGCGACCGCCGCCGCAGCCAGCGCCGCCAGCGGAATGGCGACGAAGGGGTTGACGCCGGCGAAGTTGCCCAGCATCAGCAGCACGTAGCCGCCGAGACCGAAGAAGGCCTGCTGGCCGATCGACACCATGCCGCCGTAGCCGGCGAGCAGGTTCCACATCATCGCGAAGATGAAGTAGCAGGCGATCTCGACGAACTCGCGCATCCAGCTCGACTCGGCCCACCACGGCAGGCTGGCGCCGAACAGCACCAGCGCGGCGCCGACCCCCAGCGCGATGCGGCTGGCACGGGTGCTGCGAATGACCTGGGGAGGCATGCCGGCTCAACCCCGCGTCTTCGGAAACAGGCCCTGCGGCCGCACCACCAGCACCGCCAGGAACACGCCGTGGCCCATCAGGATGCCCCAGCCCGGGTCGATGCGAAAGCCGATCTGCTGGGTCAGACCGAGCACCATCGCGCCGACGAAGGTGCCCCAGAACGACCCCATGCCGCCGATGATCACGGCCTCGAAGGCGAACAGCAGCAGCAGCGGCCCGTCGGCCGGCGAGACCGTGGTGCGCAGGGCCTG
>Ga0302322_100003297_pt1 | contig 13828 bp, 14 predicted proteins | sample Fen_T0_2_FD_203757 | JGI IMG/M metagenome (GOLD analysis project Ga0302322, IMG submission 203757) | Peat permafrost microbial communities from Stordalen Mire near Abisko, Sweden - Fen_T0_2 | ecosystem: Environmental > Terrestrial > Soil > Wetlands > Permafrost | place: Sweden: Abisko...
AGGACTTCCAGGGATCGTTCCTCGCATAGAGCGACGAGGTGCTAAGTGTGATCACGCGCTCACGGGGGGTCAGTGACGACCGCACGGCGCGAAGCGGACCGTGCATCTCGGCTGATCGGTCTCCCGCGACAGAGAGGGTCGCCAAGATGCCTAGGACGAGAACCGCGATTCCACCTCGCCCCAGGCACCGCACGAACGAGTCGCTCAACGACGCCACCCGAGAGCCGCGTCTCCCGAAAATCATCGGTGGAGACTAACAGGCTCTTTCCCGATCGGTCGGAGAAACATCCCTTCTCGTGCGGAGCCCCTTACGGCGCGGCGCGGCCGAGCAGCACGCAGCCGTTGTGACCGCCGAGGCCCATCGCGTTCGAAACCGTGAACTCGAGCCCCTCGACCCGGCGCGCCTCGTTGGGCACATAGTCGAGGTCGAGCTCCGGGTCGGGATTCCGGTAGTTGATCGTGGGCGGCAGGACCTGATGGTGGAGCGCCCGTGCGCACATCATCGCCTCGACGGCCCCGGCGGCCCCGAAGCAGTGGCCGGTGACGGACTTCGTCGACGAGACGGCGAGCTCGTAGGCGTGCTTGCCGAACACCTGGCGGAGGGCCCTCGTCTCGGCCAGGTCGCCGAGCGGCGTCGAGGTGCCGTGTGCATTGACGTACCCGACGCGCCCGGGCTCGACGCCGGCCGCGTTCAGCGCCGCGGTGATCATCGCCGCAACGCCGGTCGCCTCGGGCTCGGGCTGGGCGAGGTGGTGGGCGTCGTTCGAGGCGCCGTAGCCGACCACCTCGGCGTAGATCGTGGCACCTCGGGCGCGCGCGGCAGAGAGCTCCTCGAGCACGAGGATGCAGGCACCCTCCCCCATCACGAAGCCGGCCCGCGTCGCGTCGAATGGGCGCATGGCGAGAGTCGGGTCGACCTCCTCGGCGACGAGCCCACGCATCGCGCAGAAGCCCGCCAGGATGAGCGGCGTGACGGCGGCCTCGGTGCCACCTGCGAGGACGACGTCGGCCTGACCGCGAACGATCGTGGCGGCACCCTCACCGATCGCGGTCGAGCCCGTCGCGCAGGCCGAGACGGGCGCGAAGTTCGGGCCGGTCAGCCCAAGCTGGATCGCGATCTGGCCGCTCGCCGTGTCGACGAGGGCCGAGGGGATGAAGAACGGCGAGACGCGGTCGGCACCCCGCTCGAGAAAGACACGTTGCTGCTCGGCGATCGTCGCGATCCCGCCGATCGCGGAGCCGACCAGGATCCCGACCCGGGCCGGGTCGTACTCCTCGATGCCAGCCTCCGCCCACGCCTCGTGCGCGGCGGCGACGGCCATGAGCACGTTGCGGTCCATCCGGCGCGCCTCCTTCGGCGGCACGAGGGCCGACGGATCGAACCCCTTCACCTCACCGGCGATCCGCACCGGGAACTCGCTCGCGTCGAAGCCCTCGATGAAGCCGATGCCGCTGCGACCCGCGAGCGCTGCCTCCCACGTGGAGGGAGCATCGAGCCCGAGAGGGGTGACGGCTCCGAAGCCCGTGATCGCGACGCGTCTCATGAAGCGGAGAGCGTAGTAGTTTTGACGTCATGGCCGACGCACCCGAGCGACCCGCCGAGCTCGATCCGATCGTCCCGTTCCCGCCGATGGAGGCGCAGCTCGTCCGCGAGCTGCCGCTCGGCGACGGCTGGGCGTACGAGCCGAAGTGGGACGGCTTCCGCGGCGTGCTCGAGAACGCTGGCGGCGACCTGCGGCTCTGGTCGCGCAACGGCAGGCCGCTGCTGCGCTACTTCCCCGAGCTCCGGCATCTCGGTGAGCTGCTGCCGCCCCGCTCGGCGCTCGATGGCGAGATCGTGATCGACATCGACGGGGCGATCGACTTCGACGCGATGCAGACGCGCCTCCATCCCGCCGAGAGCCGCATCCGCAGGCTCTCCGGCGAGATCCCGGCGCAGTTCGTCGGCTTCGACGTGCTCGTCTGGGAGGGCGCTCCGGTGTGGCAGCAGCCGTTCGCCGACCGCCGCGCCGCGCTCGAGCGGGACGCCGGCGCATTCCGCCTCTCACCCTCGGTCGCGGATCCGGATTCCGCGACGGCCTGGCTCCACGAGCTCGAGCTCCTCGGCCTCGACGGCGTCGTCGCGAAGCGGCTCGGCCGGCCGGTCGAGCCCGGTGGCCGCGGCGCGGTGGTCAAGGTCAAGCCCGACCGCACCGCCGACTGCGTCGTCGTCGGCGTGCGGTGGAAGTCGAAGCCCGACCGAATCGCGACGCTGCTCCTCGGCCTCTACGACGATGCCGGCGGGATCGACTACGTCGGGTCGGCCGCCGTCGCGACCGCCCGCCACGACGCGATCGCCGGGCAGGTGCTCCCGCTGCTCGACGAGGCCTCCGACCGGCGCTTCTCCGAGCCGAACCGCTGGGGCGGGAGCGGACTCGAGGAGCAGCCGCTGCGCCCCGAGCTCGTTGCCGAGGTGCGCTACGACAAGGTGCAGGGCCGCCGCTTCCGGCACGGCACCAAGCTGCTGCGGTTCAGGCCGGACAAGGATCCGCGAGCGTGCACCTGGGCGGAGCTGCGGCCGCCGCGCGAGCCGGGTGGGCTGACGGTGAGCGACCTCTTCGCGCGCTGACCCAGGCGACCGGCTGAAGCCGGTTCACCGGCGCCGGCTAGAGCCGAAGCTCGGTTCCGGCCGCGGCGGACTCGACGATCCGCTCGAGGATCCGCGTCGTCTCGAGCGTCTGCTCGGGCAGGACGAGCAGCGGCTCGCCGTCCCGGACGGCGCGCACGAACGAGTCGATCGCGCCGCGCCAGCCGCCGTCGCCCTGCGCCGACTCCTCGAGCGGCAGATCCACGATCGCACCCTCGCCGTCACGGCCGAAGAAGCGCAGCGGCGGATGGCCGTCGTTGCCCGCCACCGCGAATCGGTCTGCTCCACCGCGCGTGCCGTACAACGTCACCCGCTCCTCGGCGGACGAGAACGAGGCCCAGGCCACGTGCAACCTGATCTGGCCGCCGCGGGCGAGCGACACCGTCGCGATCGCGGTGTCGTCGACGTCGTAGCGGCCGGAGCGCCCGCGATCGATGCCCCAGTTGCCGAGCCCGACGCCGCTCTCGCCGAGCCGCCCGCTGAGGTACCCCTTCACGGCCTCGACCTCCGGGAAGCCGAGCACGAACAGTGCCAGGTCGAGCATGTGCACCCCGATGTCGAACAATGCTCCGTGCCCTGCGAGATCGCGGTTCGTGAACCAGCTGCCGTAGCCGGGAATGCCGTTCTGGCGGGTCATCCGCACGTCGGCGAGGTACACCTCTCCGAGGTCGCCACGCGCAACCGCGTCGCGCATCGCGAGCGTGGAGCGGTCGAAGCGCATGTGCTGGTTGACGCTCAGCAGCCTGCCGCTCTCCTTCGCCGCCGCGACCATCGCCTCGGCGCCGGCGCTGTCGACGCTCATCGGCTTCTCGCAAAGGACGTGCTTGCCGGCGCGGAGCGCGGCGACCGAGACGGAAGCGTGGAGGCCGTTCGGCACCCCAACCGTCACGAGGTCGATCTCGGGGCGGGCGAGCAGCCTGATGTAGTCGGCGTCGACCGCCGGCACGCCGAACGTCTCGCCGACCTCCCGGGCCCGGGCCTCGTTCGCGTCGCACACGGCCGCGATCTCGACCCCCGAGGCGATGAGGGCGGGAATGTGCCCTTCCTGGGCGATGCTGCCGCAGCCGATGATCCCGGCCCGTAGCGGGCTTCCCTCTGCGCTCATGGGCCGGTGTTCGACGGCCGGGGCTCCTCACCCTGCTACGCCTGCTGCTCTCCCTTGCCGGGCCGGGCCCGCGACGGCTGCACGCGCGGCGGCTCGCCGGGCATCTTCGGGAAGTTCGGCGGGTACGGGGCCTCGCCCACGCCCGCCGCCTCGTCGCGCTCGGCCCACTCGAGCAGCACCCGCAGGTCGCAGACGGTGTCGTCGATCCCCGCCTGCACGTCGCCGAGCGCCACAAAGCGCGGCGGCATCGAGCCGAGCGTGAAGTCCTCGGTCTCGACGTCGGGCAGCTCGTCCCACGTGACGGGCGCGGAGACCGCCGCGTCGGGGCGTGGCCGCACCGAGTAGGCCGAGGCGATCGTGCGATCGCGTGCGTTCTGGTTGTAGTCGATGAAGACCTTCTCGCCGCGCTCCTCCTTCCACCACGCCGTCGTGACGAGCTGGGGCGCGCGGCGCTCGATCTCGCGCGCGAAGGCGAGCGCGCAGCGGCGCACGACGGGGAACTCCCACTGCGGCTCGATCCGACAGGCGATGTGGATGCCGCGGTTGCCCGACGTCTTCGGCCAGCCCACGTACCCGATCTCCGCGAGCACCTCGCGCACGATCGCGGCCACCGCCTTGCCGTCGCCGAAGTCGGTGCCGGGCTGGGGATCGATGTCGATCCGCAGCTCGTCGGGATGCTCGGTGTCGGCGCGCCGGGAGGGCCAGGGGTGGAAGTCGATCACGGCGAAGTTCGCCGCCCAGGCGACCTGAGCGAGCTCGGTCACGCAGAGCTCGTCGGCGTGGCGGCCCGACGGGAACGTGACGCGCGCCGCCTCGATCCACTCGGGCCGCTTCTCGGGCACCCGCTTCTGGTAGATCTGCTCGCCCTCGATCCCGTCCGGGAACCGGCGCAGCTGCGTCGGCCGCTCGCGCAGCGCGCGGACGATGCCCTCACCGACGGAGAGGTAGTAGCCGACGAGGTCGCGCTTCGTGTGACCCGCGGCCGGAAACAGCACCTTGTCGGGGTTCGTGATCTTGACGAGACGCTCCCCCACTTCGAGCTCGATGAACGGCGAGGCCATTGCCTAACCGTATCCCGCGTGCCGACGTCTATCGCTATAGAAAGTAAAGCGATAACGGGGAGTGTGGTACGCTCGCCCCCGCTCCGAGGATCCGACACAGGAGATTCACCATGCGCAAAGCGCTCATCGCAAGCCTCGTCCTGGCAGCCGCCCTGCTCGTCGCGACGACCGCCAGCGGCCGCTCCGCCGGGCACACCGCCGCCGCCGCCATTCCGGGCTGCGCGAAGGCCCAGCTCGGCCTGCTCGACTCCGCCGCCACGACGCTCACGATCGGCGCGGACAACCCGGCCTACCCGCCCTGGTTCGGCGGCAACGAGAAGACGAAGCCGTGGAAGGTCTCCGACCCGTACAGCGGCAAGGGGTACGAGGACGCGGTCGCCTACGCCGTCGCGAAGCAGCTCGGCTTCTCGAAGGCCCAGGTGAAGTGGACGGTGGTGCCGTTCAACAACTCCTACCAGCCGGGCAAGAAGCCGTTCGACCTGTACATGACGCAGGTGTCCTACACGCCGACGCGGGCGAAAGCTGCCGACTTCTCGCGGAGCTACTACTTCGTGAGCCAGACCCTCGTGGCCCTCAAGGGCAAGCCGATCGCATCCGCGAAGTCGGTCGCCGCGCTCAAGAACTACACGCTGGGCGCCCAGATCGGCACGACGAGCGCCGACTACATCAACAACGTCATCAAGCCGAAGGGCAAGCGCATCTACGACTCGAACGACGCCGCGGTGCAGGCGCTCAAGAGCGGACGGATCGACGGCATCGTCGTCGACCTGCCGACCGCCTTCTACGTCACCGGCGTCCAGGTCCCCGCGGCGAAGGTGGTCGGGAGGCTGAAGACCGTCGGAGCCCCCGAGTACTTCGGGGCCGTGTTCCCCAAGGGAAGCAAGCTGAGGGGTTGCGTCGACAAGGCGCTCAATCGCCTCTGGGCGAACGGCACGATCCGGAGGCTCCAGCACGCGTGGCTCCCGAACGCGAACAGCGCACCCGTCCTGAAGTAGTCCGCTGAACGAGAGCCGCAACTCGCGGATTCTCGGCGGCGCGACCGCCCACGTCTCGAAAGAGACGCGGGCGGTCGTGATCGCCCTCCTCTCGACGGCCGTCTTCGTCGCCGTTGTCGTCGTCGTCGTCACGCGCTCGCCGGGCTGGGGCGCGTTCAAGACGTACTTCCTCAACTGGAGCATCTACAAGGACAGCTTCCCGGAGATCCTCCACGCGTTCTGGCTCAACGTGAAGCTGTTCTGCGTGGCCGAGGTGCTCATCCTGCCGGCTGCCCTGTTCATCGCCGTGCTCCGCTCGCTGCAGGGGCCTGTGTTCTTCCCGATCCGGGCGCTCGCGATCGCCTACGCCGACCTCTTCCGCGGCATCCCGACGATCCTCGTGATCACGATCCTCGGGGTCGGGATGCCGGCGCTCGGGCTCTCCTGGTTACCGCAGTCGGAGTTCTTCTGGGCCGTCGTCGCGCTCGTGCTCGTCTATACGGCCTACGTCTCCGAGGTCTACCGGTCCGGCATCGACTCCGTCCATCCGAGCCAGGCGGCCGCCGCCCGCTCGCTCGGCCTCTCGCACGGCCAGGCGCTCCGCTTCGTCGTCCTCCCCCAGGCCGTGCGCAGGGTGATCCCGCCGCTCCTGAACGACTTCATCGGCCTGCAAAAGGACACCGCGCTCGTCGGCACGCTCGGCGTCGTCGAGGCATTCAAGCAGGCCCAGATCGACCAGTCGGCGACCTTCAACGGCACGCCCTACCTCGTCGCGGCGACGCTGTTCGTCCTGATCACGATCCCGCTGGCGCGGTTCACGGACTGGTTGATCGCGCGCGATCGGAAGCAGCATCAGGCCGGGAGCCTGGCGTGAGCGGCATCCCCGAGGAGAGGCTGAGGCCTCTCCCCGCCGCCGCCCTGCGGGTCGAGGGCCTGCACAAGGCGTTCGGCAAGCTCGAGGTGCTGCGCGGCATCGACCTCGACGTCCGCGAGCACGAGGTCGTCTGCCTGATCGGCGCCTCCGGCTCGGGCAAGTCGACCCTCCTGCGCTGCGTGAACCTGCTCGAGCCGATCGACGCGGGTCGGATCACGGTCGGCGGCGTCGAGATCACGGCCCGCGACGTCGACGTCAACGCGCTGCGGCGGCGGATCGGGATCGTGTTTCAGTCGTTCAACCTCTTCCCGCACATGAGCGTGCTCGAGAACGTGACCCTCGCGCCCCGGAAGGCGCTGCGGCAATCGCGGAAGGAGTGCGACGCCCAGGCGACGACGCTGCTCGATCGCTTCGGCCTCGCCGACAAGCGGGACGAGTACCCCGACCGTCTCTCCGGGGGGCAGCAGCAGCGCGTCGCGATCGTCCGCGCGCTTGCGATGCAGCCCGAACTCCTGCTCCTCGACGAGGTCACGAGCGCGCTCGACCCGGAGCTCGTGGCGGAGGTGCTCGACGTGATCCGGGAGCTCGCTGCGGGCGGGATGACGATGGTGATCGCCACGCACGAGATGGGCTTCGCCCGCGACATCGCGAGCCGCGTCTGCTTCCTCGATGCGGGCACGATCCTCGAGGAGGGCCCACCCCGGCAGATCTTCAGCGCCCCGCGCGAGGAGCGGACACAGCAGTTCCTGCAGCGGATCGTCGACGCGGGCCGGCTCTGATCGCTGGGCTGTGGCCTATGCTTGGTTCGTGTTGGATCAGTCGAAGAACATCGACTCCTCGCTCGAGCCGCTCGACGAGTACCTCGTCATCCAGCCCGTCAGCGACGAGACCGAGACCCGCGCAGGGCTGATCCTGCCGGCGTCGGCTCTCTCGACGGTCGCCGTCCGCACCGGCATCGTGACGGCCGTGGGCTCCGAGCCGAACGGGATCGAGCGCGGCGACAAGGTGCTCTACCCGCACGAGGCCGGCTTCGACGTGCGCCTCGGTGGGATCGAGGTCAAGGTGCTGAAGCGCTCGGAGCTGATCGGCCGCATCCACGACTGAGGCCGGCCGCAGGAAAGGTCCCGGAGTCCGATATCCTCTGGCAACCGGGAGAAGTGGCCGAGTGGCTGAAGGCGGCGCCCTGCTAAGGCGTTATGGGGGTGAACTCCTCCATCGAGGGTTCGAATCCCTCCTTCTCCGTTCCCCGACCCGGGCTCCCGAGGCTCGCACGGCACCGTGGCGCAGCATTGATCAGGCGCGCGCCAGCAGCCCGGCCCGCAGCGCCGGTACGAGGAGCGCGGCGGCGACGGCCAGGGCCACGAGCGCGATGAGCGGAGCGAGGTTCCGCTGCGACTCGGCGAGGACGCTCGGGGTGACCGGGCCCTGCCCCAGGTAGCTTCGGATCGCGGCGACGAGCTGCGTCGGCTGGTTCTCCTCGAAGGCGTGCCAGCTCGCCTGCCGGAGCGCGGCCACCGTCACGGTGCTCCTCGAGATGTAGGCGTAGGGGCGGCCCCTGGAGTCGAAGATGCGCTCGCCCGGGCGCGCGACCCGCACGAGGAACGGCTCGATCCGGTGCTTCCGCAGGTCGGCGAGCGTCCCCTCGAGACTGAAGGGATCCGTGTCGAGATCCGTGAAGACGACGAGCACCCGCTTGCGGGCCGTCGGGTCGAAGTAGCTGCGATCGGCGGCAAGGCCGAGCGCGGACAGCGAGCTCTCGCGCGCGGTCGTGTAGATGACCGGCCGCGGCTGCATGATCCGCAGCGAGTGGATGAGCACCGCGTTGACCGAGCGCTCGTCGCCGGTCGGGAAGAGCAGCGGCATCAGGCGGTTCGTCAGCGTCGCCACGCCCGTCGGGACCCCGCCGCCCGCGGCCGCAACGGTCAGCCCGAGGGCTCGCGCGCGCTCCAGCCTCGAGACCGCGCCCGGCGCAGACATCGCGAGCATCGAGCGGCTGACGTCGAAGGCGAGATAGAGCTCGGCGTCGGAGCGCACGGGCGCCGAGCTCGTCTCCCGGATCGCCGGCTGCGCCGCCGTGGCTGACACGAGCGCCGCCAGGGCCACGAGCCCGACGGCGTGGGCTGCGAGAGAGGCACGTCGGGGTCGCGCCAGCCCGATCCTTGCGCGCACGCGCGACCCGGCCCGCTCGCGGATCCCGACCGCGACGAGCGGCACCGCGAAAGCGAGCCCGACGAGGGCGGCCCGCGGCGTCAGCAGGACGATCTCGGCGAGCGGCGCCACGGCTCAGAACCCGTTTCCCTCGGAGGGGGCGGGGGCGGTCGGGTTGCGCGGGTTCTCGTGGCTCGGCCGTCGTCTGGCGGGCGTGCCCTTCGGGCGCGGATTCTGCCGTGAGTGCGGCGCGGTGGCGCGCAGGAGCACCTCGAGATCGAGCTTGGCGGTGGCGTTGGCCGGGTCCTCGCGCACGGCGCGCGCAAACGCGTCGACGGCGAGGCCGAGCTGGCTCTCGCGCTGCTGCCCGGCGCTCGCCGCCCCGTCGGCGAGCACCACCCCGAGCACGATGTCGGTGCTCGCCCGGTCACGGTCGCTCGAGAGCGACGCCCGCAGGCGCTGGAGCCTCTGAACCGCCTCGAAGCGGGCCTGCGTCTGTGGGTAGGTCGTGCCCGGGATCACATCGGCGAGCCCGGCCCGGTAGCTCTGATATGCGCGGAGCACGTCACTTCGCGCGCCGATGCCGAGAAGCCCTTCTCCCACACGCACGGAGAGCCCGGGCGCCCGAGCCGGCGCCGGCACGATGCCGCGTTGCCACACGGCCTGGTGGGCCCGAAAGCCGCGCGCGGCCTCGGCGGTGCCACGGGCGAGTGTCGCGGCGGCGAGCGCGAGCGCGACCGCGAGGACGCCCACCCCGGCCCGTAGCCACCGTGACCGGCTCATCGACTCACCCCGGCACGGGTGCCCCAACGCAGCGGCAGGAGTGGCTCGACGAGCGCGAGCAGCAGCGCCAGCGCCACCCCGAGGAGCACGAGCTGCAGGGCCGACGGCCGCGAGAGTGGTGTCGGCCCGCGATCCGATGCGTACACCGCGTCCGCGGCGCTCATCATGAATGCGGATCCGCCGAGATCCGAGAACGCCTTCGGGTCCCGCCCCGCCCGGCCGACCGTGACGATACTGAGCTTCATGCCCAACGCGCGGATGCGGCTGAGGAGCACGCCGACACGCGGCAGGTCCTCCGGCGCATCGCGAAGATCGCTGACGAGCACGATCTGCCCGTGCCGAACGCCCGCCTCCTGGAGAGCCTGCAGCGCCCGGGCGAGACCGGCCGAAAGGCGGGTGCCACCCGTGAAGACCCCGACCCACGGGTAGTCGCCGGGAGCCGGATTGGGAAGCGGCGTGCGGTCGAGCTTGGCCCTCACGACGAGCTTGTGGTTCTGCACGTTGATGTAGCTGATCATGCGAGCCCACCCCCGCAGCGCCGAGCCCGGCGTCTCCGGCGGCAGCGCCATGTACGCACTCTGCGACGCGAGGACGAGACCGGCGCGCTGCGAGGGATCGTTCGAGAGGGTCTCGAGCGACCGGGCGATCGTGTTCGAGAAGCCGAGCGTGCTGGACGAGACGTCGATCACGATCATCAGCCCCTTGCCTCCGCGCAGCGCCGCGGGGACCCCCGTCGCCCGGTCCGCCGTCGGCACGAGCGCGATTGCGACCGCGAGCGCCAGCAGGCCGATCACGGCGAGCGCGGTGCGCGTCCGCCGACCGGCCCGGGCGAGCGCCGGCGTGTCGACGGTCGGGATCGATGCTCGTGCGGCGCGGCGCCCGAGCCCACGATTCTCTCTGCCGATCTCCACCATCAAGCCTGCACCCCGCCGTTCAGCGACGTTCGAACCCGCTGTGCGAGCAGGACGAGCGCGTCGGCCTCGGGAGGGCTCTCACCCCACGCGAGCTCGCGTGTCTGCCCCTCGAGGCGCGGCGAACTCACCTCATGGAGGCGCAGCGCGAGCTGGTCGAGCGCCCGCCGCCGCTCGGCCTCGTCGTCGCTCCGCGCGGCCGCCTCGACGACGGCGAGCGAGCGCTCGAGCGGAGAGAGCCGCTCCCACCTGCGGGCCCGGAGCGGCCGTGGCCACAGGGCCGAGGCGACGAGCACCGCACCCCCGAGACCGAGGATCACCGTGGCGAGGAGCAGCAGGAACCGGACGAGCCCGGGCGAGCGGGCGAACCGTGGATCGAGCGGCGGCGCCGTATCAATCACTCCCAGGCCTCGGGCCGAGCCCGAGGGCAGCCGCGAGGAGAGCTGGACGGGGTCCCACGGGACGGGGGTCGACGACATCCGCCCGTCCTCGCGATAGCTGACCACGAACGGCGGGAACTGAATCAGCCGGCCGCCGTTCTGCGGCGGCAGGCACGCTCGCGTCAGGCACCTGAGCGTGAGGCGCGTCCGCATGAGGGAGTGGTCGCCGAGGCTCGACTGCGCGACCTCTTTCGCGACGACCGTGAAATGCCCGAACGCGGTTCGGACGCGAACCGAGCCCACCGCCACCCGGGAATCGCGCGTGTAGACGTCGATCTCGGCTTGGACCGGGTCGCCGAACAGCGCCGCCGTGGTCGACAGAGCGCGCTTGACCGTGACGGGATCGTCGAGCAACGCGGCAGGCCGGCTCGGCCCGGGCACGAAGAGCGCGAGGAGGATGGCCACGAGAACCGCGGCGGCGACGAGCACGACCGCCACCACCCGCGTGGCCGGCGCGCCGGCCACCCTCGCCACGGCCGCCCGGGTGCCGGTCCGGCTCATCGAGCACCCCGCGTCCGAGCCTGCCGCCCGTCGGCCCACTGCAGGAACGCCCGGTGCACTGCGGCCCGGTCGCTGCTCGTAATCGTGACGTGATCGAGCCCGAGCCCGAGCAACGACTCGTGCAGCCGTACCGTGCGCCGCTCGTTCAGGGCCCGGCGCTCGAGCGCCTCCCGGCGACTCAGCCGCACGAGCAGCGGCCGGCCGTCGTCGGGATCCGAGAGCGGCAGCGTCACGCCGGACACATCCGGGAACGAGCGCTCCCACACCGGGTCCTGGACGACGACGGGGACGACGTCCCAGCCGCCGGCGAGAGCGTCGTGCAGGCGGGCCGCCGTGGGCGGCGGCAGGAAGTCGGAGAGGACGAAGACGAACGCCCCCGGCAGGACCGTCCCGGCACTCCGCGAGAGCAGCTCGAGGGCCCTGTCGAGGCTGTCGGCCGGGCCGTCGGCGACACCGCTTCCGAGGTACTGCTCGATCACGCGGGCGTGAGCCCGATCCCGCCGCGCGGGCAGGCTGAAGAGACCCTGCCCGGCAACCGCCGAGAAGGCGAGCAGGGCGTTCGTCCGCACACCGCTCTGGAGGATCATGCGACTCGCCTCACGGACGGCGGCCTGCTTGTCGAGCCACGGGAGCCGCCCCGGGAACAGCGCCATCGAGCGGCTCCGGTCGGCTACCACGACGACCCTGACCGCGTCCTCGGCGAAGTGCTCGCGGACGACGAACTCGTCGGTTCCGCGAGCGGTCGAGAGCCGGGCCGACGCTGCCCAGTCGACGTTGCGGATCGGGTCGCCGCGCCGGTACGGGCGCGAGCTCGCGACCTCGTCCCCCGACCCCCGGCGGCGGCTGTTGCGGCCCGCGATGTCGAGGGCGCCGCCACGGCGCGACGGGATCAGCGGGAAGACGAGCTCGCCGCTTCCGGTCATGGTCCCCGCGAAGGCTCCGGGAGCGACGCGCCCGGGCGCGGTGCCTGCTCGAGGCAACGCTCGAGCAGGCTCGCCGACTCGACGGCCGGGTCGCCGTCGAGCGTGTACGCAGGCGAGAAGATGAGGCGGTGGGAGAGCACGGGCTCGACCAGCCGCTCGACGTCGCCCGGCTCGACGTAACGGCGGCCACGGAGCAGCGCCATCGCGCGGGCACCACGCTCGAGCGCCAGCGAGCCGCGAACGGACGAGCCCGTCCGCACTCCCGGGAGCTCACGGGTCGCCCGAACGAGCTCGATCACCCATTGCTGGAGGAGCGGGTCGATGTAGACGTCCTCCACCGCGTGCTGGAGCTCCCGGAGCTCGTCGATCGCGATCACCGGCTCGAGCCGGTCGAGGGGATGCCCGTGCCTCTGAGCCTGCACGATCTCCAGCTCCTCGTCCGACCTCGGGTAGCCGAGCGCCGCCTTGAGGAAGAAGCGGTCGAGCTGCGCCTCGGGGAGCGGGAAGACGCCTTCGTGATCGAGCGGGTTCTCGGTGGCGAGGATCAGGAACGGGCTCGGCAGGGCCCGTGACTGCCCGTCGACCGTGATCTGCCGCTCGGCCATCGCCTCGAGCAGCGCACTCTGGGTGCGCGGCATCGCCCGGTTGATCTCGTCGACGAGGAGGATGTTCGTGAACACAGGCCCCGGACGGAACACGAACGCGCGGTCGCGCTGGTCGTAGACCGACAGGCCTGTGACGTCGGTCGGCTGCAGGTCCGGCGTGCACTGGATCCGCGCCGTCGTGGCTCCGTCGACCGAGCGAGCGATGGCCCGGGCCAGCACCGTCTTGGCCGTGCCCGGCACGTCGTCGAGCAGGACGTGGCCCTCGCAGAGGAGCGCACACGCGACGAGCTCGATCTGGTCGCGCTTGCCGAGGACGACGCGCTCCACATTGTCGAGGAGCGCCTGCGCGACCTCGCTCCCGTTCACGCCCGCACCCGGGCCTGCCTCGAGCGAGCCGGGCTCACTGCTCGCGGGAACCGCGCCGCTAGGCATGCCGTCCACGTCCGATGATCACGCCGCCAGGCACGAGAGACAATCTACGCTCTCGAGTCGGCACGACCGCAGCCCTCACGCAGGAACGCGCGAGGTCGCCTGCGCGATGTGATCGCGGTACCAGTAGAAGCTCGACTTCGGGATCCGCTCGAGCGTCGAGTAGTCGACGTAGACGAGGCCGAAGCGCCGGGAGTAGCCGTCGGCCCACTCGAAGTTGTCGAGCAGAGACCATGCGAAGTAGCCCTCGACGGGAACGCCGTCGGCGATCGCGCGTCGCAGCGCGTCGACGTGGGCCGCGATGTAGTCGCGTCGCTCGGGATCGCGGACGTGCCCGTCGTGCGCCCTCGCATCCGCGAACGTCGCGCCGTTCTCCGTCACGACGATCGCGGGCGGGGCGTACTCGTCGCGGAGGCGGCGCATCAGGTCGAAGAGGCCGTTCGGCGAC